>Ga0210085_1001039_pt1 | contig 11224 bp, 9 predicted proteins | sample China_Galinas_PW_5_FD_184866 | JGI IMG/M metagenome (GOLD analysis project Ga0210085, IMG submission 184866) | Wetland microbial communities from San Francisco Bay, California, USA, that impact long-term carbon sequestration - China_Galinas_PWC_D1... | ecosystem: Environmental > Aquatic > Marine... | reverse complement strand
CTCAAAGCAGGTGATATCTTCTCTGGTATATTATTTGAAAAACTTTTAGACGAAGAATATGAAAAGTTGCTCAAGGCAAATGATAAAGATGTTTATGATGTTTCAAAAAAAACTACTTTGCCTATTGCCCGAGAGATTGTTAAATGCTATGTCTTGAACGAAACAAAAATTCCGTGGTACATTGATCTTTTAAATATCAATTTGAATAATAATGATCTGCAAATTGCTAAGCAGAGAATTGAACTGTACATTGGCAAATTCAAAAGTGATGGGACAAGAATAACAGAAAACTTGGATTTTAAATTCCCCTCAAAATAATTCATAGTGGAGAAGTTAATGGAATCACAAAATAATAAAACTGTTGAAATTGAAAGCTGGTTTAACAGTCCCCGTTTCGAAAATTTAATTCGGCTTCATTCAGCTGAACAAGTTGCTGCACAACTAGGAACTATTCCGTCACAATATTTAATTGCAGAAAAGACCGCAGAGGATTTTTACAGACTATTAAAAAACTTGTTCTCACAAAAAAAACAAATAACAACTTTTGGCCCGTACTCTCCCGGGCAAGCGGTTACCATAAAACGAATGGGAATTGAAGCAATTTATTTGGGAGGCTGGGCAACATCAGCTAAAGGATCATCATCAGAAGACCCCGGACCTGATTTGGCAAGCTATCCATTAAGCCAGGTCCCCGAGGAAGCAGCGACTTTAGTTAGAGCGCTATTATCTGCTGATAGGAATCAGCACTTTGCCAGATTAAAAATGAGTAAAGAAGAACTGGAATCAATTCCGGAAATTGATTATCGTCCATTTATTATTGCTGATGCTGATACGGGACACGGGGGTGAATCACACGTAAGAAATTTAATTAGAAGATTTGTTGAGGTTGGTGTGCCAGGATATCACATTGAAGATCAAAAACCAGGTGTTAAAAAATGTGGACATCAGGCTGGTAAAGTTTTAGTTTCTCATGATGAACAAATCAAGCGTTTAAACTCTGCTCGTTTTCAGCTTGATATTATGAAAGTTCCGGGAATTATAGTAGCTCGTACAGATGCCGAATCGGCTACCTATCTGGATAACAGAGGCGATGAAAGAGACCATCCATTTATTTTAGGCGCGACTAATGTTGACATTCCAAGTTACAGGGTCGCATATTTATCCATCTTAAAAAACTTTTATGAAAGAGGCATAAAAAAGCTAAATGGTCATCTTGTATATCAAATATCTGATGAAGCCTATAATAAAGCAAATTCATGGCTTGAGAAAGTACACATCAATATATTAATAGATCAGGCAGTTGAACAGCTTAAATCAAAAAACCCTCCAATTATCGATAAAGTTCTGGACAAAGTAATTAACAAGTTTCTTGACATATGGCAGATGGAAGCCGGTATGAAAACTTACGGACAAACTGTCGCTGATGTTATGAATTTTCATATCGATGAGGGTGAAAAATTTGAACTGACTATTGAAGAATGGTTAAAATTTGTGAATCGTGTTTCATACCGCGAAGCAAAAGAAAAAGCAAAGTCACTGGGAATAAGTATAATTTGGGATTATGAATTGCCAAAAACACCTGAAGGTTATTTCCAGATTCAGGGCGGAATTAAATATGCTATATCAAGATCATTATCAGCTGCACCATTCGCAGATATTCTTTGGATGGAAACTAAAACAGCGAAGCTGGAAGATGCAAAAGTATTTGCAAATGCAATACACGAGAAATATCCTGAAAAAATGTTAGCATACAATTTATCACCATCTTTCAATTGGGATACAACCGGAATGACTGAAGAGGAAATGATTAAATTTCCTGTGGAGCTTGGAAAGCTCGGATTTGTTTTTAATTTTATTACTTATGGTGGACATCAGATTGATGGATTGGCAGCTGAAGAATTTGCAACAGCACTAAAAGAGGATGGAATGCTTGCCTTAGCTCGTCTCCAGAGGAAATTTCGTCTTCTGAATTCACCTTATAAAACGCCTCAAACATACGTGGGTGGTCCGCGATCTGACGATGCACTAATGGCATCTACTGGACGAACTGCTACCACCAAGGCAATGGGAAAGGGCTCTACTCAGTTTCAACATTTAATACAGACCGAAGTGCCGCCAAAAGTACTTGAGACATGGCTAAAAGAATGGTCATTACAATATAAAAATGCAAATGATCTTCATGTAAAATTGCGCCCACATACTGCTGGCTCTGACCTGCTTTCGTTAACTGTTTCAGATAGTGCCAATTCTAAAATTGCAAACATTATATTTTCAGCAATTAATGATCGTAAAGGTAAAACATTTTTGTCGATAAGAGATCAGAATACTTTCGACGAAAAATTTCGCAAAAAAAGATTAATGACACTCGTTCACTTATTTTTAATTCACCGTTACAAGTCTACATCAGTGCATTACGTCACGCCTACCGAGCTGAATAAAATTCAAACTGAAAGAATGAAAGAATTGGGAATTTATAACGAAGTAAATACTGAGGTAGGTGAAATAATTGTCGCAGTAGTTAACTTAGATTTTGTAAAAGAATTACTAAATCCTGATAAAGTTGAACTGAAAAAATTAATTTCTAAAAGTTAGGAAAACATAATAAAATTGAGAATCGTAGAATCTTCTTGATTTTACTTTTTGATTTATCGTTTTATTACTATTCTTTCATTTTCATTTCGTAAAAAATCATTTTATCAATGTATGTCCGTTGCATAATCCAATAGCGAAATAGTTCAATCGATTAAGTACGTACTACACATTGTATTTCAAATCACGCTACCATATTAAAATCTTCAGAACACAAACTAAGCTTGGAATTGAGACAATACTGGATATAAATTGAAATCAATTTATTCATCATTAATATTTCCAGCGTAATTATTTGAAATATAATTAATGTAGTTAAAAGCAGTGAACTCAGGACAAACATTAGACAACAAACAACCAAGAAAGAAAGTTAACTCTCTCTGGCAGGAGTTGAAGGATGCTATACGTGGAAGTGAAGCAGACTATACAGAAATAAAAATCGGCAAAGCAATTTTTCTTTTAGCAGTTCCAATGATACTTGAATTGATAATGGAATCAACCTTTGCTGTGGTCGATATCTTTTTTGTAGGTAAGCTTGGTCCATCTGCTGTTGCTACAGTCGGATTAACTGAAACTTATTTATTTCTTCTCTATTCAATCGGGATGGGATTGTCAATGGCCGTCACGGCAATTGTAGCAAGACGAATAGGTGAAAAGGAAAAAGAAAAAGCTGGTATTAGTGCTGTACAATCAATCTTTCTTGCGATTTTAGTTTCACTTCCATTCGCAGTTGCAGGAATATTTTATTCCAAAGAACTACTTGCTTTGATGGGTGCGGATACGTGGGTGCTTGAACATGGTTATAGTTATATGCAATGGATGCTTGGCGGAAATGCAGTTATAATGCTTCTGTTCATTATCAACGCGATCTTCAGAGGTGCAGGTGATGCTGCAATTGCAATGCGTGTTCTATGGATTGCAAATGGTATAAATATGGTTCTCGATCCATTATTGATTTTCGGATGGGGACCTTTCCCTGAACTTGGTATTGAAGGTGCAGCAATAGCAACAAATATAGGACGGGGAATAGGAGTTCTCACTCAATTTTACTTTCTGTTTAAAGGAGTTAAACATATTCGTGTTTTTCAGGAACAAATTCAACTTCATTGGAAAACTATTTCGGCAATTATAAAAACATCTCTGGGTGGTATCGGGCAAATGATTGTTGCTATGACTTCCTGGATTTTTATTATGCGAATTCTTGCTGAGTTCGGAAGTGAGATTATTGCAGGAACCACAATTGCAATGAGAATAATGATGTTTACAATGATGCCTGCCTGGGGAATGTCCAATGCAGTGGCAACATTGGTTGGTCAGAATCTCGGTGCTAAAAAACCGGATCGTGCTGAGAAATCTGTTTGGATAACAGGTCTCTGGAATATGGTTTTCTTAATCGGTGTTGCTGTAGTTTATTTCGTTGCAAGTGAATCTTTAGTTGAAATATTTACAGATGATACCAAGGTAATTTATGTAGGGGCAATGTGGTTACGAATCGTTTCATATGCTTATTTTATTTATGGCTGGTGGATGGTTGCTGTGCAGGCATTTAACGGTGCGGGCGATACAATCACTCCAACAAAAATTAATTTTGTTTTTTTCTGGTTGATTGAAATTCCACTTTCATACTATATGGCGAAGACTTTAGATATGGGATATTCCGGAGTGTTTTGGGCTATCTTTATTGCTGAAACTTCTGTTGGATTGTTTACGCTTTGGCTTTTTACAAGAGGTAAGTGGAAAACAGTAGAAGTGTAATTGTACTAAAGAGATTATGATTAAAATTGTAAACAAACCAGATATTAAAGCACTTACAACGTCTCACAAACTCTTTTCAAAAATAAAAGACATTTATGGTGTGCCACCGAACTGGCAAAGACCGGAAGGGTTTGTATCATTATCAAAAATAATTTTAGAACAACAGGTTAGTCTTGCCTCTGCAGAGGCACATTTCCTTAAACTCAAAAATTATATACCGAAATTCGCACCTGCCGAAATTTTGAAACTTTCAAATGAGGAAATGAGAACTTGTCAAATAAGCCGACAAAAAGCGAAGTATCTAAGGGCTTTATCTCAGGCTGTAATAGATAAAGATTTGGAATTCAATAAATTAGGCAAATTGAGACCAGGTGAAGTCAGAGAGAAACTTACTAATATAAAAGGAATAGGAAATTGGACAACGGATATTTATTTGATGTTCTGTTTGCAAAATAAGGATATTTTCCCTTTAGGTGATATTGCACTAATTAACACATTAAAGGAGCTAACAAAAATAAAAAGCGAAGAGGGGATTATCCGGTTTACGAAAAAATTAAAACCACTTCGATCATTAGCCGCATATTTTTTGTGGTTTTACTATCTTAAAAAAAGAAATAGAATTTAATTTCAAGGAGATAAAAATGAAGACTCTTTTATCGGTTTTACTTGCAACTATATTTCTCATAGCCTGTCAGCAAAAAGTAAATAAGGATAAAGTAAAGCAGGAAGTATTTCAAACAGAAAAAGCATTTGAAAAAATGTCTGTGGATAAAGGGTTGCAGGAAGCATTTTACTTTTTTGCTGCAGACAGTGCGGTAATTAAGAGGCAAAACGACACATTAATTGTTGGAAAAGAAAACATTAAAGATTATTACAGCAATCCTGCCTTTAGAAATGCAAAAGTAACCTGGACACCAGATTTTGTAGAAGTATCTGATTGTGGAGATATGGCTTATACATATGGTGAATATCTATGGAAAATCTGGAGTGATGAGGGAGACACTGCTGAATATATTGGTGTCTTTCAAACGATTTGGAAAAAACAAAAAGATGGAAAATGGAAATATGTTTGGGATTAGATTGAATTTCAAATAAATGCATTTATTCAATTTTTTATAAATACTTTCTTTTTTATCCTCACTATCATATTTTTGTATATGAATAAAAAGTATACAACAATATTAATAAGCTAGTATACCATAAGTAGTATCATATATCCTATTCAGATGGTAACTCTTAATAAGAAAGTAATGGCAAAATATGTCGGAAATAAGTTTTAAGGGCAATAAATTTAACAATCCAGTAGAACTTTCACTGTCCGTTCTTGGAGGAAAGTGGAAGATTCTAATTCTGTGGAAATTAAATGAATCCCCGATGAGATATGGCGAGTTAAGAAAATCCCTACCAAAAGTAACACATAAAATGCTTACTCAGCAGTTGCGCGAACTTGAGTCTGATGAGATAATTAAAAGAAAAGTCTATCCCGAAGTTCCGCCCAAAGTAGAATACAGTTTAACTTTATTGGGGAAATCGGTTATTCCCATCATTGATCTACTGAATGATTGGGGAGAAGAATACAGCAGTGTTTTCAAGAAATAATGGGCGAAAAGAATTCCACAAAGAACTAATCTACTATCCAATCGTCTATACTCAGAAATGAGTTTTATCCGAATTAAGGATTGGTTATTTTCCAATTCTGTTAAAATCAATTTATTTGGGTTCAACAATGTCATCTTACAGAGATCAGAAAAGGTATCTCGAAGCATTAAAAAAATATGAACGAAATTTCACTCGTCAGGAATATGATGAGTTTAAATTGTTTATTAAGCGTGATAAAGACGACGATGAGTTTGATACCGTTTCGATGAAAAGACTAAAGGAATTGCACGATAAGTATCACAAGCCTGTTGACACTTCAAAGTATGACAAGTTTTTTAAGAAAAGTTCAGATGACAAACCCGGTAATTGAATTTTATACCTAGGAATAAATTGTAAACAAATCGAATAGTAGCTAATTTTGACCTTCTTTTTCAATTGAGGAAATAATGAATTTTAAACTTATGCATAGACTTTTTGCAGCTGGAGTATTCCTTTTTACTCTGATAATATACTGGAACACTGTTCAGCCCTCGGTCTCTTTCTGGGATTGCGGTGAATTTACTGCTGCGGGATATTATCTCCAGGTACCTCATCCTCCCGGTGCACCTTTCTTTTTATTGCTCGGTAATATTTTTTCTAAATTGCCATTCTTTGATAATGTTGGATTTAAAGTAAACCTGATTTCAGTTTTATCCAGTGCTTTAACTGTGATGTTTCTCTTTCTAGTTGCAGTTAAGTTGATAAATATATTCAAAGGAAGAAAACCGGAGTCTCTTCTTGACGCTATAGCCACATACACAGCCGCTGCAATTGGTGCATTATCGCTTGCGTTCAGTGATACGTTTTGGTTTAATGGTGCTGAAGCAGAGGTTTATGCATTTAGTACGCTTTTAGTTGCTGCGATAACATACTTAATATTGAGATGGTATGAACGTGCCGACAACAAGGACAGTGAAAAATACATCTTAGCAATTGCTTACCTTGTTGGTCTTTCAACCGGTGTTCACCTGATGAGTGTTCTTACAATAGTACCTGTTGTGATGGTTATCTTTTTCAGAAAATACATGGAAGATGAAGAGGCACTTAAGAAGACAGGATATATTTTACTTGTGCACGCGGGTATTATCCTTCTTCTTGCAGTAGGTTGGTGGGCAGGTGAAACAGCTGCTTCTCCACCGGGTGCTGAAGCATATCAGGATTTTGATTCCAAATTTAAGATGGCAGTTGTATTCATTAGTGCAATAATTATGGGAATTTACTGGAAAAAATTATTCAACAGGAATTCAATTTATCTTCCAATTATAATTGGTGGAATTGCACTCTTTGCAACTTACCCGGGCGTAGTGAAATATCTTCCAGCTTTTATGACGTCAATCGGTAAAGAAAGTATTACTACAGAAATCATAGTTTTTGTTGCGATACTTGTAGGATTGGGCTATGCAGTTTACTACTCAGTGAAAAAGAACCAACCCACTCTGCACACTATTTTTATGTCAGCCATTTTTGTGTTGATGGGCTTCACTACATTCTCAATGGTTATCATCCGTGCCAATCAAAATCCCCCGATGAATGAAAACGAACCCGATACATTTCCAAAATTAGAACAATATCTAAACAGAGAACAGTACGGAGATTTTCCGATCTTCAAAAGAAGATTTTCTAGTGAACCACATCAGCAGGGAGTATTTACAAATTACTCAAGCGATCTTGACTTTTTCTACAATTACCAGATGAACCATATGATGACCAGATACTGGCTTTGGAATTATGCTGGTCGTGAGGGATGGGCACAGGACGATGGGGCGAACATTGCGCCGTTTAATTCAATAGGAAACATTCTTGGTAAAGTCATCGGGGTTCGTTTTGAGGGTGACTTCAAAGATTCGCTGATGGGCATTCCTTTTCTTATTGGTCTTTTTGGAATGTATTATCATTTCAAACGTGATTGGAAAATGGCAGCGATCTTTATGGTTATGTTCATTTTGCTTGGATACCTGACAGCGTTTTATCAAAACCAGCAGCAACCACAGCCAAGGGAACGTGATTACTTTTACGTAGGTGCATTTTTTGTTTTTTCAATTTGGATTGCAATTGGTGTGCGTGGTTTGGTAGACCTTGCTAAGAAACACGTTAAAAAAGAATCTTACGGTAATGCAGCTGTTTTTGGTGTGTTGTTATTTACTTTGATACTTGTGCCGATAAAAATGATTGACGCGAATTATTTTACCCACGATCGTTCACGCAATTGGGTGCCGTGGGACTATTCTTATAATATTTTACAAAGCTGTCCTCCGAACGCAATTTTATTTACGAATGGAGATAACGATACTTTCCCACTTTGGTATTTACAGGATGTGGAAGGAGTAAGACGAGATGTTAAAATTGTAAACCTCAGTCTGCTCAATACAGATTGGTATGTACGGCAATTAAAAAATAACGACCCATATGATGTTGGAAAAGTTAAAATTCGAATTCCGGATTCAAGAATTAATTCGACTGATCTAAGACCTATGCAGTGGGAAACAAAAGACATAACAATTTCTACACCTAAGTACAGTAATGAAGAAGAACGACAGAGAATTATTGATGAATATGCAATTGAAGATACTTCTGTACTTAATTCTGGAAAGCTAACCTGGAAGATGCCAAACACATTAACTTTTGGTGACATTAGAGCAATACGTGTTCAGGATATTATGACTAGAGAAATAGTTGAAGCGAACAACTGGGAAAGACCCATAGTGTTTGCGGTAACCTGTTCCGACGATAGTAAAATTGGGTTGCAGGATTATTTGAAAATGGAAGGGATGACATTCAGACTTGTTCCGGAAAAACGAAAACCGGGCACTGAATTTATTAATGAAAAAATTGTGGAAGCTCAATTAAGTGGAAATGATGTACCAAGTAAAACGTTTGAACCGGGTTTCAGATTTACAGGGTTGAACGACCCAACGATCTTCTTCGATAACAACCACACGAGAATGGTTCAAAACTATAGAAACGCTTTTATGAGACTAGCAGTTCACTACAGAGTTGCTAATGATTACGAAAATTTAATTGCTACATTGGATGAAATGAATGAGAAACTTCCTTACCAGGTTTTAGGAATGGAAAATTATCTGCTTTTTGAAGTTGCAAAACTCTACAAGGAAGCCGGTGATGAAGAGAAATTCAATACAATTGCTTCAGATGTGGAACAAAGTGTGTTAGCGGATCTTGAAAATAATCCGACTGATGTAAATTCATACAATAGCCCTTACAGAATTCTTCTTGAGCTTTATGAGTTAACAGAAGATTATGCCAGTCTTTTAGATATCTGGAAACGTCTTGAAACAATGTACCCGAACGATCCTTCAATAAAATCTTATATAAAACAGTATCAGGATTTATTGGAGCAGCCAGACACCTCGATAAATTAATAAATAACATTTGAAACTAGTTAGTCCGGCAATTGCCGGACTTTTTTTTGTAAATTTTAAATATGAAAATATTAGTAATTGCTCTCTCAGGTATTGGCGATGCATTGATGTTTACACCCGCCTTAAAGCTGCTGCGAAAAAATCTGCCCGAAGCCCATATCGATGCACTTGTTATGTACAAAGGTGCCGAAGAAATATTCTCTGTAAATCAAAACTTTAACAGAGTAACTCATTTCAATTTTTTAGAAGAAGGAGTTTATAATTCATTAAAATTTCTTTTTCAAATAAGGAAAAAATATGATGCATCAATAAACGTATATCCTTCAAATAGAAAAGAATATAATCTCATTAATTTTTTAATTGGTGCAAAACAAAGAGTTGGTGCTGTCTATTTGAGAAAAGATAAAGCCAATTTAGGATTTTTGAATAACATCCGTGTTCTGGAAAACGATAGCGTCCATAATGTTCAAACTAATATTAAACTTTGCGAAGCTCTGATTGGTAAGAAGTTTAATGAAGAACCGCCGCTTGAATTCCCAATTACTGAACAAGAAATAAAATCAGCCTCAAATTATTTAAACGAAATTGGGATTGGAGAGGATGAACTTGTAATTGGTTTTCATCCAGGTTGTGCAATACTAAAAAATCATATCAAACGAAGATGGGAACCGGAAAAATTTGCAGAGCTGGGGAAAAAATTAATAGAAAAACACTCCACAAAAATATTAATTTTTGGCGGACCGGATGAAATTGAACTCAAAGAAAGAATCAAATCCCAAATTAATTCTGAAAAAACTTTTGTTGTAAATGCTGAAAGCCTCACAGAAAGTTCAGCCATAATGAAGCGGTGTAATATTTTTGTAACGAATGATTCCAGCCAGATGCACATTGCAGCCGCATTGAATCTAAAAGTAGTTGCTATCATTGGTCCGACAAATCAAAATTATATCCACCCCTGGAAAACAGAACACCAGATTGTTTCTCTTAACCTTGATTGCTCACCTTGCTTTTTCTATTCACCAAAACCTCTCATTTGCAACCGAACTGATCTTAAATTTAAATGTATTAAAGAACTGACAGTTGATATGGTTTACAATTCAGCTTTGAATTACCTGTAGAATTAATCACAGGAGATATCTTAAACTTTATTTAGTTTTGATTCGTAATTTTAAATAAATAATTCATCTCAATGAGGAAAAAAATTATGACATCGAAAAAACTTGTCGAAGAATTCTTAGCTCAGAAAAATATTGCGGTAGTTGGTGTATCGCGTAAAAAAACAAAATTTGGGAATGCGATTTACAGGGAACTAAAACAAAAAGGTTATAATGTTTTTGCGGTTAATCCCAATATGAGTGAGTTTGAAGGAGATGCCTGTTATCCTGATTTATTGTCAATCTCGGAAAAAGTTGATGCAGTAGTAATTAATGTTCCTCCTGTACAAACAGGAAAAGTAGTGAGGGAAGCAAACGAAGTCGGAATTAAAAAAGTATGGCTTCAGCAAGGATCGCAATCGGATGAAGCAGTAAGATATTGTGAAGAAAAGGGAATTGATTGTGTTTCAAACGAGTGCATTTTAATGTTTGCACAACCTTCTGCTTTCATTCATCGTGCACATAAATGGGTGTGGAGTGTTTTAGGAAAGCTTCCTCAGTAGTAATTTTGCGAACTATTTTTATCACATTAATTTGACTTTATAATGAACATCTGGCTACTTGGCATTCTGATTATTTTCGCACGAATTATTGATGTATCTGTCGGCACACTCCGAACGATCAGCATAATACAGGGAAGAACAAAAATTGCTTTTATTTTATATAAATGATGATAATTAAACTGCAGAATTGTCCCGTCTGATATTT
>Ga0210085_1001038_pt1 | contig 11234 bp, 7 predicted proteins | sample China_Galinas_PW_5_FD_184866 | JGI IMG/M metagenome (GOLD analysis project Ga0210085, IMG submission 184866) | Wetland microbial communities from San Francisco Bay, California, USA, that impact long-term carbon sequestration - China_Galinas_PWC_D1... | ecosystem: Environmental > Aquatic > Marine... | reverse complement strand
TTGTCTTACCTTGCCAACAATCTGTTTTACTTGATTTTGTGGATGAACATACTGCTCGGCACCATGCCGGCTGCGCTTCATGCCGAAACACGATTCGTGACCATCGGATCCGGCGACATCACCGGTGTTTATTATCCCACCGGATTGAGTGTCGCAAAGATGATCAACGCCAAACGCGAGGAATACGGGGTCCGTGCGGCGGTGGAATCCACCCCGGGATCTATATTTAACGTTAATGCCGTCATGGCGGCTTACCTTTAATTTGGCCTGGTGCAATCCGATAAACAGTATCAGGCGGTCAATGGACTGGCCGAGTGGGCGAAGAAGGGCCCCCAGGAGGAACTGCGCGCCGTTTTCAGCATCCACCAAGAATCGGTGTGTCTGGTAGCGGCAGTTGATGCCGGAATAGAAACCATGGCCGATCTCAAGGGCAAAAGGGTCAACCTGGACCACCCGGGCGCCGCCCAGCACCTCAACGCCATCGACGCCCTCGAATCAGCGGGTCTCAACCCGGACACTGATATCTTAGCGTTAAAAGTGAAGGCCGCCAAGGCCCCGTTGCTTCTCCAGGACAAGCGTATCGACGCCTTTTTCTGCACGGTGGGGCATCCAAACGAGATACTTAAAGAGGCCGTCTCCGGTTCGCGCAAGGTCCGGTTTATCCCGATTACCGGGCATGCTGTTGACAGGCTGATCGCCGACAGAGAATATTACACCAAAACCACCATACCGGTGGCGGAGTTCTATCGAGACGCGCAAGATGCCGTCGATGTAGAAACATTCGGCGTTATGGCCTCCTTGTGTACCTCTGCGCATGTGCCAGATTATGTTGTTTACGTGATCACCAAGAAACTGTTTGACAACTTCGATTATTTTAAGAGACAGCATCCGGCATATGCGGGCTTGACTAAGCAAGGCATGCTCGAAGGCCTCTCGGCGCCGCTTCATCCCGGGGCCTTGAAATATTATAAGAAAGCCGGTTTGGTGCAATAGCCCGGTTGCGAAATATATATTGCCAAAGTTTTAACCAGATTTGAAAAAGCGGAGAGTACCACCATGAATGATAAACCTGTTTTAAGTGCCATATTATTAGGGGGTTTTGTTTGTGTAGGACTCTTCGCCCTCGGCTACCAGATTTCCAGTGGTATCATTCATATAAAATCTTTAGACAGAACGGTGACGGTTAAAGGACTATCTGAGCGTGAGGTCCCTGCCGATATCGCAATTTGGCCGATTACATTTCAAGAAGCCGGAAATGACTTGAACAACTTGTTTTCAAGCATTCAAGAGAAGAATGCTCTCATCGTCGATTTTTTGAAAAATCTCGGTTTCGAAACAGAGGAAATCTCCGTATCCCCTCCTGGGATTCTGGACAAACAGGCCGCGGGATACAGTGGTTCCGACACTTTCAAATTCAGGTATTCGGGAGATTCAACGATTACCGTTTATTCTCAAAATGTGGACAAGATTAGAGAGGCAATGAATAGACTCGTTGAACTCGGAAAACAAGGTATTGCTTTTGTCCGTCAAGGGTATCAAGCCCAAACAGAATTTATTTTCACAAAACTCAATGACATAAAACCAGAGATGATCGAAGAAGCTACCAAAAATGCGAGAGAGGTTGCCGAAAAATTCGCAAGAGACTCCAACAGTTCATTGGGAAAAATTAAAAAAGCCAACCAGGGGCAATTTTCGATAGGCAACAGGGACAACAATACGCCGTATATAAAAAAGGTTAGGGTTGTTTCCACAATTGAGTATTACTTATCGGACTAATGGCTTTTTATGGTCAGATTATGCTATGATAATCTGAGCGACCGCTGTTGATGTGTGCCCCATCGGATCGCTGGCAATTAACAGAATTACGGATTAAAATTGTTTGTCGAATACTAACCCTATTGTTGAAACATGCCGCATTTGCGGATAATGCAAAAATGGTTGATCGTAAGCCACAAGGATGTCGAGACGACAATGAAGAAACAGGCAGATGAGACCTTTGGCAAGGGAATACTCTTGGAAAAGGAGGCACAATTCGAAAAGGCCAAAGCCATTTATGAAGATCTCTTTCGTCATGTCACCGACAAAACATTCCTGAGAAAAATTAGATGTCGGATGGAGGACATCGACGACCTGATCGCAGAGAAGGCTGTTTACCATCGCATTGACGAAAACGCAAAACGGGTGCTTACGGAAATCGGTATCAATATCAGCGAGAACCAACTCCTTATGGATCTTCTTATGGAAGCCGACGCCGTGGATTTCGACAATGAAACGGCGCTTTTCATTCCCTTGAAGCGGGATTATATCGACCACTGCCTGGAGCAGGTGCCCCGTAAAATGCCTGGGGACCCGGGAATGAATACTTTTGGCACCGGTGCAACACCACCCTTTCTAAAGCGGCCCGGCGACGAAGAACTGCGCCCGGCTAACCGTGAGGAATACAAAAAAATCATCCTCACGGTTGGTGAACATATTGATATTGTAGGTATTTTCAGTCTGCCGGTGGCCTGCGACAAGAGCATTTCCCTCTTCGAGGTCGCCCAGCTGATGGAGAAAAACTATCAAGGACTCAAGATGATCACCACCAATACGATGAGTGATGGAGAAGTATCATTTTTGAAAGAAAAGGAGCATTGGGTCGACGGAACAAGCCTGATTACTTCCTTAGCGCCAATGAACAATATGGTTGATCCTTTTTTGCGTAGTGCCCGCACAGGCAACAACCTTTTATTGATAGACCAGAGCATTGCCGGAATCTCTGGCCCCGGTAGCCCGGAGTCTTTCCTGACGCAGAACCATGCCCAGGTGATTTTCATGATGGTTATCGCTCAGACCGTCAACCCGGGTATATCGTGCATACATTGTGGCATACCCAGTGTTATCGAGGCAGGCGGCAATCTTTCTTACAGTTCTCCCCACCAAACGTTCATAAATGCTGCCTTGGCGCGGGTCAATACCTGGATTACAGGTTTCCCCTCCGCCCAGACCGGAGGCAGTACCAGTCTTTCCGATGTGACTCCCCAGGCACTGACCGATTCAGAATTGAGCCGCAACGCGCTGCGCAAGTATGGGGTACATATTGTACGACACGCCATGGGTGCTTTAGGCAGCCTCAACTTTTTCAGCCTGGAAAAATTTTTAGAAGACTGCGAGCGTGACAGACATTCCAAAACGGTGTTCGATGCAATTCCTAAGGATAAAGGTGTGATACCCATGTATTTTCCTAGCGACCTTCAGGCTCTTGCAGGCATACGCGAAATTGCCGAAAAGGGCAACCCAAAGGATGCCGATCACACTTTGAAGAATGTGGATTCGTTCAACCAGTGGGAGAATACCATCCGCCAAGCTGCCAAAAAGAAACTCTATTACCCGCAGCTCAACGATATTGTCATCGATTCAATCAAATCTGATGCGTAATTTTATCATCTTGTTCATAAGTTTTGATCACCAGAAATAGGTATGTTTTAAAAGCGGTGATTATTCATCGTCAATAAATGACCCTGATAACCATTCGGATGATCGCACCAGTTCGCTGGACCCTAAGATCATAGAAGAGAAGGTTGTAAAGGCTCCCATAAAACCGACTAAAATGAGTATCCGAGTTTGAACGAGAACTGCCCATCGGTTCTCAAATAATGACCAAAGCAGCCCAGTAAGAAAGCATCCGCTTAGATTGACCACTACGGTCCCCCATGGAAAGGATACCCCGTTTATCCGATAACGCAGTCCAAAACTTTTATCTTAAAGCCTATAGCTCTTGTTGTATCGACCCTGCCGCTGTGTCAGGCAGTGAGGCAGGAGTCATCAGCCCGACTTGGGCGATTGTCAGGAGGGATTCCATCCCCAAGGATGGGAAAACGACTATAATACTTCTCTAAAAAACAGGCCAAATCGCGCAGTCAACATACGGGTGTTCCGGACCGCAAAGCAACAAAATCAGTTTTCAGCTCTTCCAAAACCGAGATTCGATCGCCCATGCGCATCAATTCCGATTCGATATTTTCACCATGGTCCTTTCGCCTTGTATGGGCCGCCTCCATAGCCCCCTTGGTGGCAGAGACGGTTTCATCCAGCCGTTCTCTGACCCTTCGGGCAAAACCGGCAAAGGAGATGTTCAAGTTTTGGAGCATTGACCAGCGGATGTTTTCGACATTGCGACGGACCAACCCATCCAAACGTTGACCCAGGGATTGCAGCATGGGCAGAGGATCGGTGTTCCAAGTATTCAGCACCCAATAAGGCCTTCTTTCGATCTCCAAAGTTTCTTCCTGTATCAGAGGTTTGTAGGGCACCCGGAACAGGTCGGCGGCAGTGTGGCGCAGTGTTTCCACGAGATGGGAAATTCGCTGATCATGCGGCATCAGGCACTCCAACAGGCGCGCTTTGACACGTTCATTTAGCTCAGCTTGCTGCTGCTCGAAAAAGTCGGGGATCGCCTTGGCCCAAGCCTCCTGGATATCGGCCTTGGCGGATTTTTTGTATGTGCGGGAAACGGCGCCGCTATTCATAATATCTTTTAAAAATTGTTCGGCTTCCCGGCGTAATTCACGGGAAAGTTCTTCCACAAAGGCTGCGATCCGCTTTTTATCGCCCTCCAAGACATCATGGATCAGCCGGCGCTCGTTTGCGGCCCTCTGCTGGCTTTTTTCGAATAAGGTGATTTTCTCTTCAAGTTCTTTCAGAGGGAGCTGTAAGGCCTGCAAAACGATGCCGGCCTCCATCAGGATTGCTTCGATACAATCCAGCGCGCGGCGGGAGACAGCATCCATCAGGGCATTGAGCTTTTCCCTGGCGAGGAAATCCACAAGGAAGGATTCCAGCTGCGCCATGCCGCTGGCAGCCCATCCGTCGGGATTTGCGTCTGTTTTTGATTCCAGGCCAATACGAGCCGATACGCGGAAAACCGGAAACTCGCCGTTCCAAACGTCCTCCTGGGTCAGGACGCGCTTGTAAAAGGAAAGCGCCTCTTCGAGTTCCCCTTCATCCAGATAATCGATTTTGTTCAAAACGAAAAACAACCGCGGCACCTTTTCCCTCACCTGCCTCAAAAACTCAAGCTCCACTTCGGTGATGGGCGGATCGGCCGAAACCAGAAAAAGGGCTGCATCGCATTGCTGCAGGAAATTGAGTGTGATCGTGGTGTTGTGGCGGTAGGTGGAGCCGATTCCGGGCGTGTCGATTAATACGACGCCGCCGGAAAGAATGGGGGCCGGCAGGTCAACTTGCACCTCGGCGATGCCATGTCTATTGTGTGGGTTAAATTTTTCAGTGACGAAGCCGGCCAAATAGGCACTTCTCTCGGCGGTGGAGGCACCTGTGAATTCATCCTCTGAGCGGCTGTCCTGGTATCTCACCCTGATTTTTGGTATCTCTCCGAATTGAATGAACGTCGGCGCGGCGGTCAAGGGAACAACACCCACAGGTAGGATTGGCTCGCCAATCAGGGCGTTGAGCAGAGTGCTCTTTCCCCGTTTGAACTGCCCCAGCACAGCCAGATGAAACCGACCTTCGGAAACGCGGTTGCTCAAATCTTTCAGCAAGCGACTATAACGAACGAATTCCGGTCCGATTTTCGTGACCGCGTCGACCGCTTTTCCAAGCAAGGCAGCAAGAGGCAAGAGATCACTGGGGAATGTTGATGGCACGGCGGCTTGCGTCATATCCGTCTCATTGGTTTTTTTCAGAGCATTCATTTCAGGAATGCTCACATTCAGAGAAGCCGTTGACGCGTTGCAATAATAAACCGCCTACGGGCCTCTCTCATTATAACCCACCTTACATCGCTGTAGGCAGGAGTCATCAGCCCAGCCCGGGCGGTTATCAGGGGGACTCCATCCCCATAATTACCAACCCCATAAGATCAATATAGCTCAATTTATCTGGAAACAGATTAAGCTTTAATAGAGTATCTCATCAATCTGCCAATCTTCATAGCTTTTTAATTGGGCGTCGCCATTGCATCCTGGCAACATTTTACCTGCCATCCTTGACAAATCGTCACCGCTTCCTATAAATAAATGTATACCACAATGTAGTAATTAATCTTTCCGCCATCATTGGCAATCTAAGTTTTTCTCGATTTCGATCAGTTAAGCCAAAATTCCGTTGCTCGAACGTCCAGCTGATGGCGGTGCCGACCGTCGGACTGTTATAATTCAGGCCGACCTTACCGATGGGATGAAAGAACCTGATTTCATCAACCGAGAAAGGCCCGGATCTATCTTGGTAAGTCGATAGCACCTCAACAGGAATCGTTGGATCTTTCCATTGTGTCCATGCAGGTATAGGGCCGGCTCCAGTGATCCTGTTTTTCTTGAGATACCGAAAGTCTGTTGTGCCAAGGCGGACGACGACAAATCTTTATTTTATTTGATATTTCGCGGCCTGCGTCGGAAAGATTCTTTCGATTACGGAAAAGGAGGTCACGATGATCAACAATTCCTATTCGAAGCGTTTTGCAATCGCCTCGCTCTTCTCGATGGCACTTTTTTTAATGATTCTTGCGTGTGGTGGTGACGGTGGTGAAACGAGCAACAGCGGCAATGCCCCGGGCGACAACTTGCCCGCTGCTGCGAATGCCGAACTCGAGTGTGACGTTGAAGGATAGGCAATGCCCCGGGCGACAACTTGCCCGCTGCTGCGAATGCCGAACTCGAGTGTGACGTTGAAGGATACCCCTGTTCCCTGGCTGAGGTTCCCGCCGCCATCCGGGAGCGCAGCCAGTTCCTGGCGGATGAGGCGCTTGCCATGATCGAAAACGGCGCCTCCATGGCCGAGGTCAGAGCCTGGCTCAATGATCAGGAGGGGATGGTGGAGATCATGTCTGACGACCTGGCCCTGCGCTTCCGGCTCGAAGGCGGCCGCGGCACCTGGGTCCTTCGCAAGGAAGCCGTTGCTGAAGCCCCCGCATCCGAGGCATTGTCGCCGCTTTCCGATCGGTCGTCCCGTTTTGTGGAGGGACAGAACACTCAACCAAAACGCGACCTAGTGTTCGCCCCCACGTATGCCGACCAGGGCATTTCAACCCCCGCTTTCGTCGCGGGCCAGAACACTAAACCGAAACGCGCATTGGTGCTCTCCCCCTTCTATTGGGATTTTGCAGACAACCAGGGCGGGGCGCAGGTAGCGGCGATCCTTTCCAGCACCAGGGGGTATGAAGGCCGTGTGACATACCTGTTTAATGAAACTTTCGTGTCCAGGCAGGTTACGATCAGCAATTTCAAGAGCTGGCAGAACTACCAGGTCATCCACATCGATTCCCACGGGAACCGGATCTGCGAGGCGGGTTCCTGCCGGGCCGTCCTCTTGTTCACCAGCCTTGGGGCCACGCAAGGATCTACGGAAGAGGAGAAGGCCGATCTGACAAGCCCGGGCGTAGAGGTCGTCGCAATAGAAGAAAAAGTTGGCGCCTATCTCGGCCTCAACGCCGATTTCTTTCGCGCTTATTACCCCGGCGGGCTGAACGACACCCTGGTTTTCTTCAACGCCTGCGAAAGCTTCGGAAACCAGGCCACTGATATGGCCGACGCCATCCGGGGAAGCACGAGCGTGTTTCTCGGCTGGAATGGTACTGTCGATGTGTCCGATTCAAACGCCACTTCGAGAAAATTGTTTCAGGAGCTGTCGCTGGAGGGCGTGACCGTCAAGGAGGCCTTCACACGATTGGGCGACTTGCAGACCGATAGCAGAGGCGTCAGGCTCGTCCGCAGCATGCGTGCGTCAGGTGGTGATCTGCGCATCCGCGACATCGTCTACCTTCTAAACCCCGATACCAGGCAGACCCTGGACCCGTCCCAGGAGGTCAAAATCGTGGGCGAAATGGACGACGATGAGCCGGATACGGTACCTTATCTGGTCCAGGTGGACGGGATAGTGCCGCAGAACGCCGCTAACGCGCTGCTGTATGTTTCTGTGGACGGCATCGTCTCCGAGCCGAAGTCCGTCTCCGAAGGAGAGACCGGCGATCCGGATCGCTGGATCGTCAGTGGTGCGGTGGACCTGCCATACGATGTCAAGCAGGCCATGTCCGTAGATTTCGAGGCCTGGGTAGAGCTGCCCGACGGCGGTGAAAGCAATCACGAGACGTCGGCGACCCTGAACGGTACCCTGAAAGAAGACGGCATCGTCGGCATCTGGGTCGTCGACAACGCCAGCATCGAGTTCGCCCCCCAGGCGTTCACCCTGGAGTATATCCAGGGCGAAATCCGCGTTACTTTCAGGGACGACGGGAATATGGAGGTGGTCTACAACAATCACGAGTATAAAGAGTCTGCGGATCGCCTCTTGGACGTCGGGGGCATCGATATAGAGCGGCACGAAGAGTTCACCTACACCGCAAACGCACGGGGGACAACAACTTATGAGGTCAATGGCGGCGAAATCAGCTTTGGCAGTTTCTTCGAAAATAGCTACGTCGACGGGACGCAAACGGTTCACCACATCCGACAGTTTAATCCATCCAACGTGATCGGTGCGGACATCGATGAGGTGACCGAACGATCATACGGCGGCTGGGGCCTGTTCGGCGGCTTCGTAAAATTCAACCTGTCACCCAGCGGCAGCACGCTGGAGTTGCTCAATGGAGATAAAATCACGGCAATTTTGAACCGGGTTGGTTCGGCCGGCGGCTGATCTAAACGATACTGCAATGGAGCCGATACTGAATAAACGCCTATAAACCGTTTCTAAGGAGGCTTGGGCCGCCTCATTGAACACCGTCACACTCGGTGCGAAACCAAAAAAAAGGCATAGCCTTAAAAAAGCTCTGCCTTTTTCATCCAGATTCAGAAGTCATTCTACAGTCAGTCCAGCTCAGTTAAGTGGGATATTGTATTCTGTTGCCCTTGGTACTGAAGCTCTTCCGTTTTATCAGACCTTGCATGTCGATAGTTTGTTTTCGTTATGTACACAGCTGTTAATGTAGGAGCTCAGTAACCCTATGGCCAAAATTGTTTTTATCATGGATCACCTCTTGGCGCTTTATCCCGCCACGTCGATTCCCGGATCACACCCCAAGTTGGGATCTGGTTTTTCGCACTCCTTGTTCGCTTCTCTGGTATCTACGTGACCATCAGTGTCGTCGTTGGTGTAGTCTTGCACTTTTTCGTCAGCCATTGTTCGTCTCCTTGTTTCGATTTGTATTGTTTGTTTTATTCCGTAACCATATGCAAAATAGCCACGGAACCGGAACTGACAATAAGAGATGAAAAGCAGACTAATGACAGGTAAAAACTGTCATAATTAATGAAGAGCAGGGGCTTTGCATTTGTGGCTTCCGCTGGCGTTGCGTTATCAGGATCTTTCACCCGAGGGTTTGCAGCTGGATCTCGAATTTATCGATCATGTCTTTAAGCTTGTTTTCATCAACGAAAATCCGATGAGCTTGCAAGCTCGGGAAATAGCGTGGCCAGTTCCCTGCGGACTTCGAGATTCAGGGCGTTTCGAACCTCCGGACGGTTAATACGTATAAGGGTAACGTTGGCAGATGTTGCCTTAGCCCAAATTTTAGAGGTAATTTATGAAATTGAAAAACATGGTTATTCAAGACCGAAAGCCACAAGACTTGTGGCAGAGAGAAGAGGTACAGCCGTCCCGACAATAATGGATAAATATTATCGGTGTATCCTTGCGTGTTCTCCGAAAAGGTCTCACTCTAATCGGCTCGTTCGCAGTCTTTTTTGGCGTTATGGGTTAGTGGCCGGGGGGAGGTTCCAGTCCTCCTTCATATCTACGATCGTCCAGCTATCCTTCTGGTTACCGGTGTTTCCTCAAGAACAGTGCCTTTGTTGGTTCTTCTCAGCACGACATTTTTTATCCAATTCAGGTTATCCTCTTCCGGAAAATCCATACGGAAATGCGATCCTCTGCTTTCAGTGCGTTTGAGAGCGGCCCGACAAACCAGTTTAGCCACACATCGCATGTTTTGAAACTCCAGTAGTCTAATGAGATCTTTTGGACTTGAGACGGTGACCCGAGGATAAGACTCCCGTAGTTGGTCCAGCGCTTCCTGAAGGCCACTTTTATTTCGGATAACACCAACCTTGTTCCACATCAGCTGCTTTAGTTCGTTAATCAATTCTTTTGAACTCAATCCTTCGTTAGAGTGTGCCCCTTCCAGCCGAGATCGTTCTTCTTCAAAAGCAGTCTTCGATACAGAAGCAGTTCCGATGTCCATAGTCCGTTGCACTGCCATTTCACCGACCCATGAACCCATGGTAAAAATTTCGGCTAATGCATTTCCTCCCAGTCGGTTCGCCCCATGAACACCTGCAGTTACCTCACCGACCGCAAACAACCCCTTCAGGGATGTCTCACCGTTCTGATCAGTGACAATGCCGCCCATGCAAAAGTGGGCGGTGGGTGCCACCTTAAAAAGTTTTTGTCCCTTCCACCACCTCGCTGGGAGAAGGGGGGACAATCGCCCGGCTGTCTCCTCGGGAAGATCCTCAGTATCCATGAAGACCCCCTGATCCGGCGAATTCTCCTTGATTATTTCTTTAAAGATCAACTGCGCCAGCCGATCCCTTGTCACCTTTGTAGGATCGGCGATGCCGTGAACCTCAAGAATGTTTTCGCCATTCCCATTGCGCAATACCACACCGGGTTGGGCCAGCAACCGCTCATAAAGGATCAGCCGGTTGCCGCGTTTGCCCGTTGCTGTGGGATAAAACTGGACAAATTCCATATCTTTCAGTGGTATGCCCAAATTATAGGCCAATGCCTGACCGTCACCGGTAATTCCAGGCACATTGTTGGTGTTTAAATAGATTTGAGCATACCCGCCGGTAGCCAAAACAACCACTTTTGAACGTATCGCATAAAAGCGGCCGTCGGAGGTAAGACCCGTTGCGCCGCCGATGTGATTTCCATCCGCGATGAGCCGGGTCACAAAGAGGTGCTCCGCAAAGCGTACACCCACCTTCTGTGCACGACGCTTGAGAGGGATGACAAGATCGCTGCCACTCCAGTTTTCGCCGTAAACATGTCGCGAATATCGATGGCCCGGAGTTTTTATCACTCGGGGTGTTCCCGCATGCATGTCGAAATGAACACCACATTCTCTCAAGAAAGTAATCTCAGCATGTGAGCGTTCAGCCACTTTAGCGACCATCGATTGATCGTTCAGAAAACGTCCGCCTTGAACCGTGTCCGCTATAAGCGCGTTCGCATCATCATCCGGTGTGCCCCATCCGGTTGAAGCAATGACGGCCTTGGAAATATAGGTATTGGAGTTG
>Ga0210085_1001034_pt1 | contig 11277 bp, 9 predicted proteins | sample China_Galinas_PW_5_FD_184866 | JGI IMG/M metagenome (GOLD analysis project Ga0210085, IMG submission 184866) | Wetland microbial communities from San Francisco Bay, California, USA, that impact long-term carbon sequestration - China_Galinas_PWC_D1... | ecosystem: Environmental > Aquatic > Marine... | reverse complement strand
CCCCCTGCTCGACTCCCCCCCAATGAACTGCTCTCCCTTCGTCCCTGGTCGCCTGAGATCCCCGTCGCCGCGATCCGTAGATACGGCTCCATTCTCAAACCCGACTGTTTACAAGTCTATCCATAGACGAACTTGTCTGTCAAGAAGCGCGAAGGACCGGGCCGAGGCCCGGTCCTTCGCACGATGCCACTGACCAGCTCGGACCTATGCGTCCCAGCCGATGCTGCCCGATGCGGGCGTGACCAGCGTCGAGCCGCTGTATTTGGCGGTGTTGCTGGTGCCTACGGTGAGCGGGCAAAACCCGGTCGAGGTGACGATTTCGGCGGAGATGTTGTTCGCCGCCGCCGTCACCGTCACGGTGCCGCCGTTGTCGGTGTAGCTGATGCCGTTGATGGCACTGTTGGCTTCACCGTCATGGACTTTCACGTGGCAACGGGTGTTGAAGATGCTTTCCACGTTGATTGTGATGTAGCCGTTGGTGCAGCCTTCGAGCGCCGCGCTGCCGTTGGCGTCGAAGTTGTAGTCGCAACCGGTGGTATCCACTTCCGCAGCCGCGAAACCGAAAGCGGTGCAGCCGCTGTACGCGGGGTGCGCCTTCTGGTTCGCGGAGGCAGTCGATTCGGTTTCGCCGGTGAATTCGGCGGTTTCGCAGGTGACTTCCGAGCCTTCCACGCTGAATACGTGTTCGGTCGTCTGACCGCCGGTGATCCCGATACCCGTCGACGACGCTGTGAACTGGGATGCCGAGGCCGAGGCCACGCCCGCGACGGCCATGACGGCCGTCAGGGCGAGGGCCATGAGGCCCAGCTTCTTGAGGTGGTTCATCTATTCTCCTTTGGGAGCCGGCGCTTACGCGCCGGACCTTTGTTTGCGACTTGCGCCGGAGCTGCCTTGTCCGGGGGCTCCGGCGCAGGTTTCGTCTCCGAGGAGGCACCTGGCCCCTGCCGAAGACTTCCCCTGCCGGGACTGCTTCGCCCGACATCGAGATTCCTAACAGAGCGGTTCTTAACAGTCAAGACTTTTTCGTGCAGGGCGCCGTTTAGCGCCCTGCACAGCCAAGCGCGCGCGCGTTTTCGCGCGCGCGAAAACGTGTCGGACGGACGCCTATTCGTCGAAACCGAAGGAGCCCGATGAGGGGGTGAGGATGGTCGAGCCCGTGTACCCGGCGGTGTCGCCAGAACCTTCGCTGAGCGGGCAGAAGCCGGTCGAGATCAGCACTTCGTAGTGGATGTTGTTCGCGGCGAACGAGGCCGTCACGGTGCCGTCTTCATTGTCGGCGTAGCCGACGTTGTCGATGGCGCCGTTGACGCCCGCTTCTTCTTCGGGGTCGTAATCCCCGAACCTCACCAGGCAGTGAGTGTTGAAGATCGATTCGATCTCGATGCTCATGTAGCCGTTGGTGCACCCCTGGAGGGACATTCCCCCTGCGGCGTCGAACACGAACTCGCACCCGCTGGTATCGACGACCGCTTGCTGGAACCCGAATGCCACACAGCCGCTGTACGCGGGGTGAAGGGCCTGCGTGCTGCTGGAGGTTGCTTCCGTTTCGCCCGTCAGCTCGACGTCTTCGCAGCCCCATTCCGAGCCTTCCACGCTGATTACGTGTTCGGTCGTCTGACCACCGCTGATCAGGATGCCCGTCGCGGACGCTGTGAACTGCGAGGCCGAGGCCGAGGCCACGCCGGCGACGGCCATGACGGCCGTCAGGGCGAGGGCCATGAGGCCCAGCTTCTTGAGATGGTTCATCTGCTCTCCTTTGAGTGTCGGCGCATGGCGCGCCGGACCTTTGCTTGCGTTGCCGGGTGCTCGGGTCAGCTGGCCCTTGCGGTCCCGGCGGGGTCGAGGAAGCTCTCCCGCAGGGCGTCGAAAACCTCCGTGACGAGGCGCTGGTCGCCGCTGAGCTCGAGCCCGCCACCGTCGCCTTCGACCGCCATCTGCAGCCAGGCGGAGACCGAGCCGACGGCCGAGGCATCGGGTTCCGCCTCGAGACGAGCCACGCAGGAGACGACCCGTCCGGCGCGGACGTCGACCACGGCGCCCACCAGCCGGGAGCCCTCCGCGTTGCCGAGGTGGACGGCGAGCCGGGCCGTCCCGGCCACGTCCTCCGGCATGCGCAGCAACGGCGCGGCGAGGAGGAATGTCGCCTCCAGGTCGAGACGTCCGATCGGCTCGGCGGCGCCGGGGCGGAACTCGCGCTCCCAGGCGGCAGCCGCGACGAGTGGCCCGGCAGCCGCGCGCAGCCAGTCGGTGACGTCGTAGGGCGTGCCCTTGCGGTCTCCGCGCGCCGCGCTGATCAAGCGGGCGGTCCGCATCGCGGCGAGGCGGCGCTCGAGGGACGGGTAGTTCATCCCCGCGATCAACCTGTTCAGCTCCGTGAGCGTGAGCGGCCGTGCCGCGAGGGCGCGAACGATGGTGGAGGACCAACCGGCTACCAGTGCTTTGACGGCGACCCTCGCCTCCTTGCTCCGAAGCGACAGCGGACGGTCGGGCGCGGCGTGCAGCCATGCTTCGAGCACGTCCGCGACGCAAAGCAGGCCGGCTCCCGACGGGCCGAGCCGGCAGTCGACCGGACCGGGGAACTGAGCCTGGCGGACGCGCTCCAGAGCGCCCACCTCGGCAAGGTCGCGGAGCCGGCCGCGCAGCGTCGTGTGGGCCGGGGAGCCGACCGCCTGCCGCAGGTCGGCGAGGGCTATCGGCTCGTCGGCAAGGTTCCGCAGGAGCTCGGCGCTGAGCGGCGCCGCGAGGAGCGAGAGCGCATGGGATCCGGCTCGGACCGTTTCCTTCCCCTTCCCCTTTTCTTTGACCGGGACGCTGGTCAACAAAGTTTGTTTATATCAGCGCGGCGCCTATGTCAAGGTTCGCTGATTACCTAGACGTTCATTTGACGGCGGCCATTGATCGAGTACCCTTGTCCATGCGGGAGTGAGCTATTGGGGAGACAAGCGGGGATGATCAAGCTGGTCACTCTGGGACCGGCCGGGACCTGCCACGAGCGGGCCGCGGTCGCGTACATGGGCTTCCAAGGAGTCGAGGATTACGAGGTCGATTTCATCGGCGATTTCTTCGACGGGCTGGAGTCGATCCGGGGGCACGACGACGCGTTCCTGATCCAGTGCAGCGCCCATCCCAGGGTCCACGAGATCACCGAGACACACTGGACGGAGGTGTTCGTCGTCGACACCTTCATCTACCCGACCAAGGCTCTGGCGGTGCTTGCCCGCCGCGAGGTCGAGCGGCCCAGGACGCTCGGCCTCGTTCCCGCCACCGCCGGCTACATCGACCGCGGCGATTGGGACGAGATCGTCGACGTGCAGTCGAAGCCGATCGTCGCCGAAGAGCTGCTGGCGGGCCGCTACGAGGCGGGGCTGACGCATCTGGAGCACCTCGACAAGCACCCGGACGAGCTCCGGCTGGAGCTCGAGATCGGCGAAATCGACACGACCTGGGTGGTCTACGGGACGAGGAAGCGCTTCCGTGGCGAGGTGATCGGAATCCCCTCCCCCGAGCTGTTCCTTCAGCCCACCGCGTGACAGGTGCCGGACTCGGCGACGGTGAGCCGCTGGCCGCTGTCGAAGCTGTAGGCGGCGCGGGCGAAGGGGAAGACGACCGTCGACAGCCCCGCGGGGGCCGAGCAGGCGGCGGATACGTAGGAGCGGCGCTCGCCCTGGTAGCGGTACAGGCGGTGCAGCGTCATGTCGAAGTGGGTGAGGTAGGCCCACCGGCGGGTCCCCTGGGGCAGGGTGGTGGTGAGGACGGTGCCGTAGACGCCCTTGCGGCGCTTCACCCGGAAGGCGAGGATGAAGGAGCCCGGCGGGTCCTTCGCGTACACCTGCGCCAGGATCAGCTTGTGGCCGTCGCGGCGGGGACCGTTGAAGGCGACCAGGCGGGCGCGCACGGTGAACCGCTGCTGGTCGGGGATGCGGACCTGAACCGTGACGTGGCCGCTGCCGACGATCGCGCCCCCGCAGACGCGGCGCGCCTGTGACTGCCGGGTCGAGCGGATCCGGCGGGCGCGGCAGACCGGCAGGCCGCGATCGAAGAGCCGTCCGTCGCGGTTGATCCCGACGGAGATCCGGCGCAGCTGCGGCAGCCCGTCGGTGGCGCCGCTGGCGCTGCGCACGTCGCCGGAAACCCGCACCGCGACCGGGGCGAGCCGTTCGCGCGGCAGCTTCTTCGGGCTGATGCCGCCCTCGAGGCTGACCCGCAGGTCACCGTCCCCGTTGACCGCCGCCCAGGTGGGGACCGCGGCCGAGAGCAGCGCGGCAACCGCCGCCAGCAGGAGCGCCGCGCGCCTCATCCCACCCCTAGCCGAACCGCGACTGCTCGAGCCGGCAGTAGTCGAACCCGAACGGGACCACCGCGTTGTTCGCCTTGCGCGAGTTGCCATCGAGGTCGACCGAGAGGGATTCCGCCCGCTTCTTCTTGCCCGACCGCAGCGCCCTGCCGATCTTCAGGATCAGCTTCTTCTCGTCGCGCAGCAGGCCGAACCACCGCTTCAGCCGGGGGCGATCTGCTTCCGGCCGCGGGATCTTCGCCAGCCGCCCGGTCGCCTTGCCGAAGGCCCGCGAGGCGCGGAAGAAGTGCCGGGACGCCTTCTTCAGCTTGCCGCGCTTCACCTCGCCCTTGGCGCCCTTGAAGATGCGCTTGTTGGCCTGCACGTTGCGCTTGCAGATCGGCTCCGCGCGTTCGGTGTATTCGCCGCGCGGGTCTTCGCCTTCCGCGGCGGCGGCCGGCAGCACGCCGGCGGCCACAAGCGCCAGCGCCGCGGCCGGCACCAACCACACGTACCTCGAGAAACGTGACTGTCTCATCTCATGCCTCCCTCTCCCCTGTCTTGTCCACTCCACAGTTAACACGGTCACCCCGGGTGAAGACCAGTCTTCGGCAACACTTTCTCCAGCCCGCGCGGCATCCACCAGACGCGCTCGCCGACAAGCAGCATCAGGGCAGGCAGGAGGACGATCCGCACCACCGTCGCGTCGATCACGACGGCGACCGTGAGGCCGGTGCCGAGCTGGCTGACGGTGGCGATCGGCGCCGCCGCGAAGGCGACGAAGACGGCCACCATGATCGCCGCCGCGCCGGTGACGACGCGGGCGGTGCGGCGCAGCCCGAGCTCGATCGCCGCCTCGTTGTCGGCCCCCGCCTCGCGGCTCTCGCGCATCCGGGAGAGGAGGAAGACCGCGTAGTCGATCGAGAGCCCGAAGACGATCCCGAAGATCCCCGCGGCGCCGATCGCGTCGACGTAGTCGTGACCGCCGAGCGGCCAGCCGGCGGGGACGTCGAAGAGCAGGGTGAGGACGCCGAAGGCGACCGCGACGGTGAGCAGGTTGAGGGCGACGGCGATCGCCGCCAGCGGGATCGCGCGCAGGACCACGACGAGGACGAGGAAGGTGACGAGGGTGATCGCGGCGACGATCAGCGGCACCCGGGCGGAGACGGCGTCGGTGTAGTCGGCGAGCTGGGCCGGACCGCCGCTGACGCCGGTGGTCAGGCCCGAGGTCCGTTCGAGCCGCGCGGCCTCGCGCTTGAGCCGGTCGTAGAGAGCTTCGGAGCCGGGAGTGTCGAAGGTGTACCGCGGGATGGCGATCATCTGCGCCGCCTGGCCGCCGTGGGCGAGGTCGACGACTTCCCCCGCGCGGCGGCGCTGGGCGGGCGGGGCGCCGGCGAGGGCAGAGAGGACGAAGTACCCGGAGTCGAAGATGCGCGGCGAGGAGCGGCGCAGCCGGCCGACCTTGCGTTCGAGCCGGCCAGCGGAGGCGGTGACGCGGACGCCGGCCCGGCCGATCCCCTTTTGCAGCGGGCGTGAGGCGTCGTAGCCGGCGGCGAGGTTGCGCTGCAGGGCGCCGGCGCCGCCGGTGAGCCCGTCGAGGCCGGCGGCGAGCTCGGCGGCGCCGGTTTCGAGCTGGGCGAGCCCTTCGGGGAGGGTCTGCGCTTCTTCGGCCAGCTCGGCGGCGCCCTCGTGCAGTTCGGCGGCACCCGCGGCGAGGCGGCGAAGGCCGGCGTGGAGGTGGACCGAGCTATTGCGGGCCTGTCGGGCTTCGTCGCGGATCAGGGTCAGCGCTTCGACCAGTTCTTCGGCTTCGGCGAAGGCCGGCTCGAGCGTCGGGTCGGCGGCCGCCCGGGAGCGCAGGCGGGCGCGCAGGCGGCGGGCGCGTTCAAGGCCGTAGCGGCGGACGAGCGGCATCAGGGCGCTGAGCTGGTCGCGCAGCTCGCGGGCGCCGAGCGTGGCCCGTCGCTGCCCTTCGGCGAGGCGGCCGGATCCCCTGTCGAGGCGGCCGAGCGCGGCAACCGCTTCGTCGGCGCCGCCGAGCGCTTCGGCCAGGCCGGATTCGATCCGCGAGGCGCCGTCGCCGGCCCGGCCCGAGCCGGTGGCGAGCAGGCCGGCCCCCGAGGCCGCTTCGGAGATCCCCTCGCGCAGGGACTCCACCCCGCCGGCGGCGCGACCGAGGCGGTGGCCGAGCCTGGCGAGGCGGTCCGGGTCGGCGTCGCCTTCTTCGGCGAGCAGCTCGTTCCCCTGCCTCTGCAGCGGCTCGACCCGGCGCTTCACCTGGCTCGGGCCGATCACGGTCTGCACGCCGCGGTCGGCGGCGACGCGACGCTGGGATCGCTGCAGGCGGTCGAGGTCGGCGGCGCCGGTGATCGGGCCGCGCGCGGTTTCGGCGACGAGGAAGAAGGGTGCGTCCCAGCCGGCCCCGATCGTGCGGTCGACCGTTTCGGCGTCGACGCGGGCCGGGTCGCCGGCCGGCAGCTGGGAGGCGCTGGGCGGGCCGGTCCTCAGCGCAAGGGCGGGAAGCGCGAGGAGCAGGAGCGCGCCGCCCACCAGAGCTGCGGCGAGCCGCGGCCGGCGCAGCGCGGCTCCGACCACGACCATCAGGCGGGCGCCGTCGGCGCGACCGCCGATCCGCCAGCGGTCGAGATTGGGGCCGAGCAGGAGGAGCAGCGGCGGCGCGGCGAAGAAGGCGATCGCGACGCTGACCACGGTGACCGCGATCGCGGTCCCGGCGAGCGAGAGGAACAGCGCCCCCGGCATCACCCAGAGGATGACCAGCATCGCCAGGGCGAGGGTGGAGCCGGCGAAGGCGGTGGTGCGGCCGGCGGTGCGGCGGGTGCGGCCGGCCGCGGCGAGCGGCGAGGCCACGGCGGCGAGCTCCTCGCGGAAGCGGGAGACCATCAGCAGGGCGTAGTCGACGCCCAGCGCCAGGCCCATCATCGAGGCGACGGTGAGGGCGAAGCCGTCGATCGCGAGCCGGTCGGCGGCGAGCGCCAGCAGGCCGCGCGTGGAGAGCACCGCGGCAGCCCCGAACAACAGCGGGATCGCCGCCGCGACCGGGGAGCGGAAGACGAGCAGGAGGACGACGAGCAGAAAAGGGACCGCGACCAGCTCCGCGGTGCGGGTGGCGTCGACCGACTCGTCCTGGAAGGCGCGCGAGAGGGTGGCGAGCCCGGTCTGCGTCGCGCGCACGGGCGGGTGGACGGTGCGACCGACGATCGCGTCGAGCCGCGGCACCGCGTCGTCGACCGCCGCCTCCCCGCCGACGTGGAAGTCGACGAGGACGAGGGCGCGGCGCGGGCCGGGCCGCAGCCGTTCGAGGTCGCCGCGGTCCCAGGGCGAGAGGGTGGTGGCGCCGGGCTGGCGGCGCAGCCGGCGGACCAGTGCCGGACCCTGCCGGTCGAGAGCCGCCGCGGGCCCGCGCAGCAGGACGGCGAACGGCGCCGAGTCGCCGAAGCGGCTGCGCAGCAGCTCTTCGCCCCGCGCCGAGTCGGTCCCCGGCACCGCCAGCGAGGTCGGCCTCAGCTCATCCTCGACCCCGATCCCGACGATGCCGAGGACGGCCACGACGACCGCGGCGACGAGCAACGCCCTGCGCGGCCGGCGCAGCCCGAAACGCCCCCGTTCCAGGTCCCCACCCGACACAGACAGATGCTACTCGCCGTGGGCAGTGAGACAGGTGTGTTTTTCTAGTCGTGAGGGGGCGGCGCGCTATCCGACTCGTCCCCGAGAGCGAACTCCACCTTCCGGGCCCGTAGCTGGCCCGGCGCGTTGACGTAGACCTCGCACGTCACGGTTTCGCCTCGCTTGATGAACAGCGGCGGCTCCAGGCAGTCGTTGAGGTGGAAGAACACGCTGATGGGGACCTCCGCGATCCGCAGGAAGCCATACCCTTTGGTGCCGAACTGCGCCACTTCCGCCGAAACTCGTCCCTCTGGCGGCTCGTGGCTCTGCCCGTTGCCGCCATTGGACTCGGCTTCGGTTGCCGTGTCGGGTTCGGGATCCCTGACGGCGACTCCGGCCTCCTCTCTCTCCTCGGCCGCACGAGCCGCCAGCTCTTGCCTGGGCTGCTGCGTCTCGACCAAGTGGAGGAAATGAACGTTGTAGGCCTTCAGCTTTTCCTCGGGCCCCTCGGTTCGCACGTCACACTCGACCCGGTCGCCGCGCGCCACGAACTCAGGTGGATTGATGCAGTCGTTGAGGTGGAAGAAGGCTTCTTCCGGCTCGCTGTCCACCTCGAGGAACCCGAAGCCCAGGCCACCAAACCTGCGTACGGTCCCAAGCAATCCCGTCGCCGGAGACGTGCCGGTCCGGATGGTCGCCGGATCTTTGGTGAAGGGTCGTCTCCGCGACGGCAGCCGCGGCTGGAACACCACCGGATCGTGCCTGCGCATCACCGCGATGAAGGAATCGCGCTTGCCGTCGCTCAGAGTCTGGCTGATGCGACTGGCGTTGGTCAGCTCATATCCGTCTGCGAAGGCCGCCGCAATCTGCCGCAGCTTGGCGCGGTCTCGCCACATGCCGAGGAGGTAGATGGAGTCGACTTCCCTCCGGACCAGTGCCGACTGGATGTACTCGATCCAGGTGTCGATTCCCTGCTGCATTTTGTCCTGCATGCCGACCAGCACCACCCCCATTCGGCAGTATTCGCGCAGGACGTTCGAATTGATCTTCTCGCCCGGCACACGAGCGGCCAGGGAGCCGAGCATGTCGAGCAGTTCGTCGATCTCCGGAGGAAGCTCGGCGATGAACTTCTTTCCCCACACCTTCTCGCCGAGGTAGTCGACCTCGCGCAGGAGGACGCCGTAGAAGAGCCCCGCCTCGGCCAGGGCTTCGAAGGCCCGGACGTACTCATCGACGCGGGAGCCCTCCTCTGCGGTCCGCGGATACATGTATTCGCTGAGGAAGGCGTCGAGCACGCCGTCGTTGTCGCGCGTCTGGCCGAGCATCCTCGCGGTGACGAAGAGGTCGAAGCTGTCGCGCTGTTCGGGGTCGAGGTATCGCTTCGCCCTGAACAGCAGGCTCGTGGAAACGAAGAGCATCGTCGCGTGGACGAGGTTCTGCTCGGCGCGATCCTCGGACCTGAGGCGCACGATGACCTTGCCCTGCTCCAGCAGGGCCTCGCGCGAGGCCTTGGGGTCGACCCACTCGATCGCGAGCTTGTCGGTGGCGATCGGCGCTTCCTCCCTGAGGCTCCTGAGCAGCTTCTGGGCCCGCCTTTCCAGCCGCCAGCGCGTCTGCCGCCGCTGCCCCCACGACTTGAAGGGGCCGAATCGCGCCAACAGCTTCGCCACCTCGCCGGCCAGGGCCTCGACCTTGCTCAGCAGGTAGGCAACCGCGGCGACCAGCGCCGCTATCGCGAGCAGCAACCCGATCATCGCCCGCTCTCCCCTGAGCCCCCACCGCCATCACGCTGGTTCAGGTCCGTGACCAGGCGAGCCATGCAGTGGGGCCGGTCGCAGACCACCCTGACCGCTTCCCCGCGGGGATACAGCGCCCCCACAGTGTCGGAGGTAACCACGTGGTCGCAGAACTCGCAGCGCACCGAGCCCTGCTCGAGCGCTTCGCTCAGGCCCAGGGAATCAAGCAGCTTGCCGAGGTCCACATCGTGGACAGCGTCGACCGGCTCTTCGGCACGGCGGTCCCGCACCCTCGCGCCCCGCATCCGCTGAAACATCGCTGGGAGGTTCCTCAGCGCCGTCGCCCGTGCCGCTTGGAGGCCTTCTTCTTCTGCTTCTTCTTGTCGCAGGAGGTCCGCACCTTGGTGTTGACCTTGTGGCGGCGGCCGTTTTGGCCGCCGAGGTTGAGGTAGGCCTTCTGCTTCTTCTTGCAGAGCCATTCGGAGTTCTGCAGCAAGGAGCGCTTGCCGGGCTTCATGTTGAGCACGAACTTGGAGACCGGGGCGTCGGGGGCGTTCAGCACCTTGGTGCGGATCCGTTCCTTCTTGGATTCCAGGACGGCGATCGTCAGGTCGTAGTCGAAGGTGCCGCGCAGGGTGGCGACCAGGTCGGGGAGCTTTCTGGCGCCGCCGTTGGTCTTGAAGTAAACGGGGCCTTCCAGGGGGGAGTCCAGCAGCGGGGTGAAGGCCCTCGCCCAGCCCAGGCGCGAGGCCGCCGGGCAGGACTCGGCGGCGAACTGGGCGCGGGTGCAGGGGTTGGAGATGTGGGCGTTGTCGATGAACTGGGAGGGCGGCAGGTTGACGACCGCGCCCTTCAGGTTGGCGTCGCCGCCGCGGCTGCGCAGTTCGGCACGCAGGCCGGGGTTCTTGGCGCGCTTGGTGGCGCCGGTGAGGCGCAGGCGCAGCTTGGGCTTGAAGCCCAAAGAGGCGCAGGAGGCGGCCTGGTAGCGCGCGGAGGCGGGCACCAGGGAGTCGTCGGCGGGGGTGAAGGGGTTGAGTCCCGAGCCGCCGATCGTCGCGGCGGTCAGGCTCGGCTCGCAGCTGGTCGGGTTGACGGTGAAGCCGGGGCGGTCGGCGTAGATGCGCAGGTCGCGCAGCTTCAGCGGGACGCCGCGCAGGATGTGGGGGATCGGGTCCGAGGCGGAGCCGTCGACTTCGACCACGCCGGTGGTCGGGTTGAGGGAAAGCCCCACCCGGGTGATGACGGTGCCCACGTCGAAGGGGCCGGCGACCGCGGGGACGATCGAGACCACGCTGAGCGGGGCGCCCTTGTAGGGGCCGGCGAGGTAGAGGGTGCCACCGACGTAGGTCAGGGCGCTGCCCACGCCGGCCCCGGCGACCACGCGGCCGACCGCGGAGGCCGCCGCGCAGGAGGGGGCCGCCAGCTCCGCGCGCCCGGACTTCGCCGCCGCGGCGCCGATCGCCGCGTCGGGGCAGGGCGGGATGCCGGCGACCTTGCCCACCACCCCGGGCGGCAGCACCGCCGAGAAGCCGGTGATGTCCTGCTCGGCGTCGGCGCGGGTGATGCGCATCGAAAACGGCGAGAACGCCCCCGCCGCGGGGTTCGCCGAGCCCGCCTCGAAGCCCGGCGCGAACGGCGGGAGGG
>Ga0210085_1001033_pt1 | contig 11285 bp, 7 predicted proteins | sample China_Galinas_PW_5_FD_184866 | JGI IMG/M metagenome (GOLD analysis project Ga0210085, IMG submission 184866) | Wetland microbial communities from San Francisco Bay, California, USA, that impact long-term carbon sequestration - China_Galinas_PWC_D1... | ecosystem: Environmental > Aquatic > Marine... | reverse complement strand
AGTTTCGCGGACTGGCAGCAGTTGGAGGATTTTCCTATGCTGATGTTCCTGAGTCGGCTAAAGGTTGGGCAGCGACTATCAATTTTAACGACAAGTTGAAATCAATGTTTAACGAGTTTTACAATCGATCTGATACCTTTACTTTGGGTATTTGCAACGGCTGCCAGTTATTCGGGCTTATAGGGTGGGTTCCGTGGCAAGGTATTGAGCCCGGAAGTCAGCCGCGTTTTGTCCGAAACATCTCAGAGCGGTTCGAATCGCGTTGGACGACTGTCAAGGTACTGAAATCAAACGCCATTATGTTGAAAGGCATGGAAGACCTTGTTTTTGGTATACATATCGACCACGGAGAAGGTCGCTTGCATTTTCCCGATCCTTCAGTACAGGTTAAGGTTCAAGCGGGGAATATGATACCTGTTGTTTTTGTAGATGATGATTCACAGCCCACCGAAGCCTATCCATTTAACCCCAATGGATCTCCTGGAGGTATGGCAGGGCTCTGCTCTCCGGATGGTCGTCATTTGGCCATGATGCCGCATCCGGAAAGAACCTTCCTGCCCTGGCAGGCACATTATCTCCCTGCCCGGATGAAAAAAATGCAGGTAACTCCCTGGATGCAGATGTTTAAAAATGCCTATGATTGGTGCTCCGAAAATTAACCCGCAAATTTTATAAGTGAGGTTCGGGAGTCGACTCCGGCTCTCGAGACCCTGGTGCATCTTCCTGATTGTATTGCGAGTTGTTATCGATCAACCCTTTATGACCCCGGCTTGCCTGAGCCGCAGCCTGCATTACCTTAAGACTTTGGATTCCTCCATCGGTATTGGGAACTTCTGTACCTAATATTATCTCAATTATCTCTTTTTCGTCGTAATGTTCGGAAGGTACGGCCGGCAGGAGGCGTTCATCGGATTGGGAGACATGAAGCAAATTGCCGGATTTCAGCGATGCCAGAACTTCTGAAAGAATTGTCGGAGAGTACGGGGCTAAATTGTCGGCGAGATTATCTTCCGTCAGGTGTTGTTTGTTGGAAAAAGCTTGGAACACGGCGTCCATAATGTCAAAAGCGGCAGACAGCTTGACCGCGGGGGCTGCGGTTTGCGGCATCAGACGATAGGTCTTGATGTGTTGACAGGCGAATGCCACCTGGGCGCCTGAAAGGATAAACAGCCAGCCGAGATAGATCCAGACCAGGAATAAAGGAAGTGTTGCAAAGGAGCCATAAATGGCATTGTATTTTGATACTCCGACCTGCAGGGTAATATAAATATTCTGAACGGCGAACCACAGGATGGCAGCCAGTAGTGAGCCTGCAAGAGCAGGAATGGTTTTAACTTTGGTGTTTGGGAAAAAAATATAGATAATGTAAAAAGTGAAGGTGATTACCAGAACAGGTGCAGCTTTGAGGAGAAGCGCCTGGAGCCACGTGAAGGGGAGCACCGCATCAACTTTGGAGGCAAGAACCGGATTTTTCAAAAAGGCGCTGGCTGCAAAGGCCACATTGATTGAGATCGGCATAATAATGAGAAGAGTCAGGTAATCTGTTATCTTCCGCAGCAATGATCTTCCGGCGGTGACTTTCCAGATGGCGTTCATGGCCTCTTCTATATAGCCTAACACCAAAATGGCACTTAGGAGAATGCCGACGACTCCGAAAGAACCAAGAGTGGCAAAATTAGTCTTGTCAGCATAATTGAAGAGTCTGTCGACGGCCGAACGGAGATGACCGGTCAGATTTTCGCGATCATCTGAAGTGGTACCTTTGCTTTCGGGAATTTTGGAAGGAGAGATTTGCTGTGTCGCGTTTGCGTTTTCTTCAAGTGATTCTATATAAGTATAGGCAGCGATACGCAATTGATTGCCGCCTCCGAGTCCTTTTACCACAGCAGTGCTTATTGCCAGAATCGGAACGAGGGCGAGGAGAACTGAATATGTCAGAGCGCCGGCCCGAAGAGAAAGCGCATTTCGTTTAAATTCCTGAGAGGCGATGAGAAATAGCCGAACAACAAGGTGCGTTATGGATCGCAAGGGTGAAGGATTGTTCAAGCGTCCATCAGCCCAGGAACTCAACCCGGAGCGATTGACACTCCTTGAATTTTTTGAGGTTTTCATCGTTTAATCATGGCATTAAGAAATTGATAACGAATTCGGATAATGCAAAATAGTTTTATATCTAAACGAGATATAAAACAAAAGGAAGGATATTTGTCGTTTGCTGCGCTCATCAAGTGACAATTGCAGCTTGAGCGGATGCCGTGGGATTCCTATTGGGTTCATTTCAAACCAGTGAAATGATCGCTTCGATTTCAATATCGGAATTAAGTGGAAGAGCAGCAACCTGTACCGTTGATCGTGCCGGCGGGCAGGAGTCGAAAAACCTGGCATAGACGGCATTGAATCTTTGAAAAGCATTCAAGTCGGTCAGAAAGACGGTTGTCTTGACGACACGAGATAAATCGGTGCCTGCCTCTCTGGCTATTGCCTCGATATTTTTAAGGATCTGTTCTGTTCTTATTTCTATGCCGCCATCTATGAGTTTTCCTGTGCCGGGATCGAGGGGGATTTGTCCCGAGACAAAAAGCAGGGTCCCGGTGGAAACGGCTTGGGAATACGGACCAATGGCGGACGGTGCATTGTCTGTGGCGATTGCTCGAAGGGACATAACAGACTCCTTGAGGTTTCGGTTATCCTGCATCTCATCTGGGAAATGCAGGTTAGATTTGATTGAAGACCTTTCCTGTGCGAATTTTCTTTAAGTAATTATAGATTGTAAATTTAGATACACCCGTCATTAGAGCGATTTGTTCAACCGCACCTTTGAGGTGAAAGGCTCCGTTTTTTTCGAGCAACTCAGTGAGCTTTATTTTCTCAAAAGTTGACATGGTGGCCGGTTGCTTACCCATTTCCAGCACAGCTTGATCGAAGAGTGCTTCAATGGTCTTTGGGACCGATTTGGCAAACGTATTTTTGATGTCACGACTGCCGCGATTACCTGTATCGAGAAACGGCCTAAGGGATTGAACCGCATTAAAGACATCGGTAGTATCGAAGTTTATGCACAAAGCGGCGATAATATTGTCTGTGCTGTCGCGGATAAATACCGCGCTGGATTTTATCGATCGTCCGTCTCGGGTAGTGATCTTATAATTATACATGTCCTGAATATCGTCTTGCTGTTTTTGGAGCTCCTGTACAAGAAGATCGGTTGTCGGTGCTCCGATACTCCGTCCCGTGATATTTCCGCTGAGATAGCAAAGCGATTTTTCAAGGATCGACAAATCATGAACGGCAACTTCGCAATTTCGGCCGAAAGTCGCAGCGATGGCGTCCGCGATCTGCTTGAGGGTATTAAAAAGGTTTGTGTCCATAGGCACAAAATATCATGCGTAGCCTGGCATTATCCACAAGGCAATTTATCTTAATACAAAGGATCGCAATAATAAGAAAATATGTCAACAAATTTTGTTGATGGAGTAAAATCCTTTGCATGATTGGTTAGGCTGGATAGGGAAAAACAATTAACCTGGAGCAGGAGGCAGCGAAAAATAGTTGTTATAAAAAGGTAATTGACTCTTGCAATCGGAAAATAAATGTGACGATAATAAAGAAAAAGGATGAAGAACCTTAACACTACCTTCTGGAGGAGGGCATGATGGCACAAGGCAAAAATTCAACACTTCATCAACATATCGCAGCTGTAAAAAAAGGTGAGCGTTCCTTTGAAAACGCATTTCAGAGCGTCACCAGGATGATACTGGAAAAGGATATCGACAAAGTGATGGTCAATGGAAAGAACACCTTCGACTTCAAGATATTCCGGGAAGGGAAAAAGCATATCGTCGGGATGTATGATGAGATCAACTCCTTCGTGTCTTTTATAAAAGATGCCTCCGAAGGGGGCTCCTCAAAAGAGATGGCCTTTGTCCTTGTCGGAGAACCCGGAAACGGCAAGACCTTTCTCGTCGAGTATCTCTGTGCGATGTATAGAAATTTCCTCTCGATACCGGAAAACAGAAAATACACCTTCCGCTTTAATGATCTCGATAAAATCGGCAATTACGGTCATATCAAGTCGGCTGAATCCCAGACCTATGAAGATCCGATGATTCTGGCAATGAATACGCAGGAAGACTTCAAAGCTTCACAGGACTATCTGGCCAGGCGGTATCGGCTATCCGATAAGGATATCGACAAATGGTATGAAAATTATCGGCCATTGGCAGCATGTTCGGCGTATATCTGGAACGACATCAGGACGTTCACTGACGGAAATCTCGAGGAGATGATGAAGTTCATTGAGATTGTACCCGTCCCTTTAACTGAAAGCCTGGGAACCGTAACCGGAAAATATCCGGCAAAGGACAAAATTACCTCTTCGGCGGTTGACCTGCTGGGCGAAGAGTCCATCCAACGACTTTTGCATATCACGGATACCAACAATCCATACCGATTTGATCTTCGTCGGGGAGCCCTGGCCCGGGTCGCGGGGGGCGGCATTCATTTCAGCGATGAGATATACAAGAACAAGAAGGACCTGGTTCAAGTTTATCTTGGAATCATCCAGAATCGCACCATTGAGATAGACGGGTATAAGTGGCCGATCGATACTCTGATTGTGGCCACCAGCAACAATTCCGAGTTCAATCGCTTCCTGGCCGAAAAGGAAGAGGCTCCGATCATAGACCGTTGTCGTATCTGCTATGTGTCGCATAACACAAACTATAAATTGCAGAGGCAGCTAACGTCGTATGCAATCGGCAATGAGGCAAAAACCACCCTCACGGGCGATGTTATGCACCAGGACCCGAATCTGAATTATGCTGCATCGGTGGCGGTTGTTCTGACCCGGCTGCCCCGTTCAGAAAAACTGACCTCGATTGAAACCATGAAGCTTGCAGCTGGTGAGGTTGCGGGGGAAAAAAGCATTAAGACCCTCTCCGAGGTTATCGACACCTTGAACCAGGATCCTGATATCACCAAACGTTTCGGCCAGAAAGGACTCGGTCAGAGAAATCTCGGACGTTCCATGCAGTTGATGCTGGAAAACTCAGGGACCAACGAAGGCAGGTGTATGTTCGCATACGACGTTTTCGTTGCTCTGGAACGTGTCATTCTCGATTATGTTCCGGAAGCTAATGATCGGGCCAAGTTCCTCGATGACCTGAGAACGTCCCGGGGGCTTTACCGCGAGAGGATCATGACGGAGATGTTCAACGCTTATATGGATGAGCCTCTGGCGATTCGTAAGGATGTCATGAATTATGTCAATATGATCATAGGGATTGATGCAGAAAATCTCGGGGCCGACAAGATGTGGAAATATAAAAATCCGCAGTCCGGAGAGCTTCTGGCCTTGAAGATCGACGAGCGCTACATCGATTCCATCGAGGATCGCCTGGGGTTGAAAACCCGAGAACAGAAAGAGTCGTTCAGGACCTCGATACGTAAGATTTACGGACAGAAAATGTCGGTAGATCCTGATTATGATTTCATGGACAATCTGGAACTGGTCAAGGCGGTGACCGATGTCCGGCTGAAATCCGACATTGCAGGTGCCGGGAGCTTGATAGGCGCTCTTGCCAACAGGACCAACGAGGAAAATCAGAAGCTGTATGATCGAATGATCGAAACGATGCTCAACAAGTTGGGGTATTGTACAACGTGCGCCCAGAAGACGATTGAGTATTTCTGCACCCAGGTGGATGAAACGTGATAACCGGCGGGATGGATCGATAATTCTGAGATAAATCTTGAACATACGAGAAGTCACCATGATGCAAAAAATGCTGGCCCTCTATAAAAGATTGCAGGAAGAGGGATTAACACCTGAGCAGGAACGGATCGTCAGGTACGAGATTGATCTGGCTGAGCGGGAGAGCACGCTGGAGCATTATTGCCCTAGCCCCTTTACCGCTCCGGATGATCTCTATCTTTTTAATGATCTTGCCATGCTACAGAAGGTTCATCGGCCGGTGATCCTCTCATTATCGCCTACTCATTCCATTGACGATCTTCTGGAACGCGACAGGCAGCGCGAGGAGGACGGCTTTCCCCGTAAGATCAGGGTGGGCAAGATGATCAAGCCTGGGAGAAACGGGAACGACAAAGTCGTTGTCGTTCCCACCACCGTTGAAGAAAAGCTTTTGCATGATCAGATTCGGATCAATGAGGAAGGTGAAGGTGGAGACGGTGATGAAGGTGGCGAAGGTGGTTCCGGAGAAGGCGAGGAAGGCGAGGTTATCGGTGAGCAGCCGGTCAGGGAAGAGCAGGGAGGCCAGGGTGGAGCCGGCCAGGGGGGTGGCGAAGGGCATGAAATTGAATCCGATGCCTATGAAATGGGGCGCATCCTGACTGAACAGTTTCAACTGCCGAACCTGCGGGATAAAGGAAAAAAGAAGTCGTTTACAAAATACACCTATGATTTGACCGATAAAAATCGGGGGTTCGGCCAGGTACTGGATAAAAAAGCGACCATCCGGCGCATCATTCAGACCAATATCGGCTTGGATCGGATCCGGCAAGGAGAGCAGGTCGATTCCTATAATCTGATGATATCTCCTAAAGATCGAGTCTATCGAATCCTGTCCAAAGAAAAAGATTTTGAGTCGCAGGCTGTGGTCTTTTTCGTCCGCGACTATTCCGGTTCGATGAGCGGGAAACCGACGGAACTGGTTGTGGCGCAGCATGTCCTTATTTATTCCTGGCTCACATTTCAATACGAAAAACAAGTCAAATCAAGATTTGTTCTGCATGATACCGAAGCCAAGGAAGTGGATGATTTTCATACCTACTACAATCTGAGGGTGGCCGGTGGCACCCAGGTGGCTTCCGCTTATAAACTGGTCAACCATATTGTCGAGGAAGAAAATCTCGAACGGGACTACAACATCTACGTATTTCATGGGACCGACGGAGATGATTGGGATACGAGCGGCAAAGAGACGCTGCCGGAGCTTGAAAAGATCCTTTCCTATGCCAGCAGGGTGGGGATAACCGTTGCTGAAAATGGCTATGGTGTAACCGGAGGCAGCGAGGTGGAGAAATATATCAAAGGATCAGGCCTGTTGGAATCCAAGAAAAACTTGCTGCGCATGGATGTGATGTCCAAGGATAGCGACGAAGGGCGTCTTATTGAAGGAATCAAAAAGCTGATTTCGTGAAGGTAGACGACCTGGTAATTCTTCTGGAATATCGCTGGTAAAGAACAGTTAACCAGGAAGATACAGAAATGTATCAAATGGGAACCAACTTTTTCGCTGCCGATGTTTTTTCGATAATCAAAAGGCTTATGAGCGGCATATTTACGGAGGTCCGTGTTTGAAATGGAATTGATAAGCCAGCACGCAAAAAGAATCATGGAGGGATGCAAAGAACGGGCAAAGGATGCCGGACTCCGCTTTCTGGATGAGAGCCTCGAATATATCGTAACAAACCGTGATCTGCTTGATCTCTCACCCAAATTAATGATCCCAACCCTTTATGATTACTGGGTTCAGGATGTTGAAGTTCTGAAGGAGCGTGGTCGGTACGAGCTGTATCCATCCAATCCCTATGAGACGGTTATCAATACCCGCCCGGCGATATCTTTCTATAATGACAACAATCCCGATTGGTTGAATGTGATGATCTTTTATCACGTTCTTGGGCATATCGATTTCTTCCAGAATAATCTTTTTTTTCGTCATACCTGGGATTTTGATTTCGCCAGCCGCGCCCTTTCTGATAAACGACTCATTGCCAAACTTCGCTCCGAAAAAGGGCGCTGGCTTGATTACGTTATCGAGTTTTCCCGTTCGATCGACAACCTTGTCGGATACTTTGACGAATTGGCTCAATTTACACCGATGAAGGAGAAAAAAATTCCGACCAAACTGGATTTTTATTTCGATAGCTTTTTGCAAAGTGAAAAAAAGGTTTCCATAGTTGAATATATTAAAGAATTGGAACGTTATAATGATCTCGCGCGTGAAAACAACCATAATGGCGAATTTCTATTTCTAGAAGATGTCAAGGCCAGGTATTCTGAGTTTGAATCTCTATACGAGAAAATGAAAAAGCAGGATAAGTTTTCCGTAAGAAAGGATCTTTTCCAGTTCTTAATGGAGAACTCGGAATTTTTGAACCGGGAAGAGAATCAATGGATGTTGACGGTGATGGAGGTCATCAGGTCCACCTCACTGTATTTTCAACCCCAGATACGGACCAAAATCTTGAACGAAGGGTGGGCAAGTTATTGGCACGAAGAGCTATTCCTGCAAGATGACCGGATTCGAGGGCATGAGGTGGATTTTGCTCTAGTCAATGCCAAGGTGACTTCCATGCCGCGTGTCGGCCTTAACCCCTATGCGTTGGGCATGCGACTCTTTTCCCATCTTGAGGAGATGGCAAACAAGGGGAGAATATCTTTGGATTTCTTCATGGTAAAAGACCAAGTCTCCCGCAGGCAATTCGATACGAATATTGAAAAAGGACGGGATTTTATTTTTTCCATTCGGGAGAACTTTGCCGACTCGATGTTTGTCAACACCTTCATTGACCAGGATTTCGTCGACAGGCACAAACTTTTTGTCGCGGGCAAAAGACTCAATAAGGAGAGAATGACCTGGCAATACTATGTAAAAAGCAGAAAAGCCGAAGATTATAAAAAGATGATTCTCGATTCCCTCTATCATCCACCCTCTGTTCGAATCAAGGTAAAAGAAGACAATACCCTTCATCTCGATCATCTATTTGAGGGAAGACCTTTAGTTCAGGATTACATCAAAGGAGCATTGTTGGGGGTTGAATATCTTTGGGATGGTCAGGTGTTTCTCGACACCTCGGAGGTTGTCTCCCCTCCCCCTGCTTCTCAATACGAGAGATCGGATCCCCAGAGTAAGGGGCCTCAGGAAATTACCTGGCAAAGAGTCCGATATCGGATGAAAGACCGGAGGTTGAGTCGCAAAGTTTTAACTGAATAATTGTTTGACATGCAGATGGAGTGATTGCCGATGCGGGATTTAGATAAAGCCATGGAAGGTCTCAGCCAGGAGGAAATCGGCTGGGAGCAACAACCGACACTCTCGTTTTCTGAGTTTATACAAGAACTTGTTGCTCATCCGGGCCGGGTTGTGAGGAGCGTGTATCAAGTCTATTCCGATATGATCCACACCTTCGTCGATACCGGTATGGATGAATATCCCGATGATCCCGAGTCCATTAATTATCTCAATTACGATTGCAGTCGTCTATTTGTGGAAGGATCGGACAGACCGTTTTTTGCTGATCGTCTGTTTGCCAACCGGCTCATGGCCCATGTTGATTCACTTTCATTTGGGGCGCAACAGAACAAGATCTACATTTTTGAGGGTCCCCATGGCAGCGGTAAATCAACCTTTCTCAATAATTTATTGAGAAAATTCGAAGAGTATACAAATACCCCTGAGGGCTCCCGTTATGAGGTTGTCTGGCGACTCAAGCGCGATCACCTGGTAGGAGGAGTGCATTCGTTGAATTCTCTGACTGAGAGACTTGCCTGGGTTTTGGAAAATGACGGCAAAAAAGACCTGGCAAACGAGATGCGTTGTGCCTGTGAAAACAATGACGAAATCAGTAGTTATTTTGATGTTCCCTGTCCCAGCCACGACAATCCGATTCTGTTGATTCCAAAGAAGGCACGCAGACGTTTTTTCGACGATATTCTGGAAAATGAAGAGTTCAAGTGGCAACTCTTTACGGACAAGAAATTCGAGTGGGTGTTCCAGGATTCTCCCTGTACCATCTGTACGACCCTTTATCAGGCATTTTTGCGAAAATTTAATGATCCGAGAAAGGTTTTGGAGCAAGCTTACGCAAGACCATATGTGATCAATAGAAGAATTGGTGAAGGGATTTCCGTTTTCAGCCCCGGTGATAAGCCTTTGCAGCAGATGGTGTTGCGAAATGAGATGATCCAGAAATCACTTAATACCCTGTTTTCCGATTCCAATCAGGTCAATTACCTCTTTTCCCGCTATGCCAAAACCAACAATGGAATCTATGCACTGATGGATATTAAATCGCACAACACCGAACGTCTGATGGAACTGCACAACATCATCAGTGACGGAGTGCATAAGGTCGAAGACATCGAAGAATATGTCAACTGTCTGTTTATTGCCCTAATGAATCCTGAGGATAAGAAGATTTTTAAGGATCTCCAGGCGTTTACCGATCGTGTCGAATCAATTAATATTCCGTATATTCTTGATCTGAAAACGGAGGTTGAAATCTATCGGGAAATATTCGGCAAACATATTGATGAGAGTTTTCTGCCCAGGGTGCTGCATAATTTTGCCCGGGTTATCATTGCCACACGCTTGAATACTAAATCCGATTCGATGCTCGATTGGATCGGCAATCCGGAAAAATATGAGCTGTATTGCGATCAGAACCTTCAATTGTTGAAAATGGAGATCTATACCGGCTTTATCCCCAAATGGCTGCAGGAGGAGGACCTGAAAAATTTCACAGCCAAACGGAGACAGAAGATTATTGCCGAGTCGGAAAATGACGGCTGGAAAGGTCTGTCAGGGCGGGATTCAATCAGGATGTTCAATGAGTTTTATTCAAGTTATTATCAGGAAGACAAACTCATAGACATGTCCATGCTCATTAAATTCTTTAAGAAATTCTGCAAACAGGACAGAAATATCCTGCCGCTCGGCTTCTTGGACTCGCTCTTGAAAATGTATAATTATTCCGTTCTTCAGGAGGTAAAGGAATCCTTGTACTATTATAACGAGGAGCAGATCTCTAAAGAGATACAAAACTATATGTTCGCAGTGAACTTTGAGCCGGGTACTGTGGAATTCTGCAAATATACCGGCGAATATCTCGAGATCACAGAGGAGTACTTCAACCGAATCGAAACCCGGCTCCTGGCCAATTCGAAGGACGTAGCAACGTTCCGGGCAGATGTCCAGAGATCCTACACAACGACGGCTTTAACTCAGGAAATGATGCGGGAAAATCTGCCCATAACCAAAACAACACTTTATAAACAACTTCATGACCGCTACGAGTATAACCTGAAGGAGAAGGTCCTGGAACCTTTCCTGGAAAATGAAAATTTCCGCAGAGGTGTTAAGGACTATGATGAGGAGTCCTTCAAAACCTACGATAAAAAGATCCGGGACGATGTGACCTTTCTGATGAAGAACCTGAGGGAAAAATACCGCTACACCAGACAGGGAGCCAAGGAGATCTGTATCTACGTTATCGACAACAACCTGGCAAAGACCTTCGCCGGAGTCAAATAAGACGGA
>Ga0210085_1001032_pt1 | contig 11295 bp, 8 predicted proteins | sample China_Galinas_PW_5_FD_184866 | JGI IMG/M metagenome (GOLD analysis project Ga0210085, IMG submission 184866) | Wetland microbial communities from San Francisco Bay, California, USA, that impact long-term carbon sequestration - China_Galinas_PWC_D1... | ecosystem: Environmental > Aquatic > Marine... | reverse complement strand
CATCGACCGGCCCGCAGGCCAGCGCCTCCTCGCGACGGAAGCCGTAGCAGTCGGCTCCGATGGTCACGGGGCGCTTGGCGTCGCTGACGGTGAATCGGTGCAGGTCGACCGAATCGAGAGCCCGCGAGCCGGCGATGGCGACTGCCGGGTCAGCCAGGGCGGAGAGCAGTGGCCCCACGACCTCGCCGGTCGGGACCAGATGCGCGTCCAGGACCACCACGACACGGCCGCTGCTGCTTCGCAATCCGGCCTCGACCGCATCGCCGGCGCTCCATTCGCCTCGCGTGCGCACGACGATGTCCGCCGGTCCGTCGAGGTTGTCTGCATGGGGCGTGACCAGGACGACCTCGGTTGCGTGGGGCAGGTGCTGCCGGAGCGCCGACAACGCCTCCCTCGCGACAGCCTCGCCGGTCGTGACCACGACGCTGGCCGTGACCGCAGGGTCGGTGGGCCGGGTGGGAACCGATCCGACGGCGCCGTAGACCATGATGCCGTCGTCGACCCTGTCGGGTGGTCGCGCCGGCACGAGGGTGTACGAGACCCCGTCGTCCACCACGCGCCAGCCGGCTGCCTCGATCCGAGCCTTGAGCTCGTCGGCGCGCTCGAACGCGCGCTCTGCACGAGCCAACGCCCGTTCGTCAGCCAGGGCGACGACATCGCGGGGTGGGACCTGTTCGAGCATCCGGCGAGCATATCCCCTCGAGCGGCTACGCTCCGTCGCGCATGGACAGGAGCATCGCCAACGCCATCTTCGCCTCTTTCGTGCTGCGCCTGGCCACGGGTCTCACGGGCGGGCTGCTCATCTACCTGCTGGCCGACTTTCCGGCCTACGGCGGGCCGGAGGTCAGCGCGGCCGTCGTGGGCGGACTGACCGCGCTCTTCTTCGTCGGCGAGCTGGGGCTGTCACCAGTGTTCGGTCTGCTCTCCGATCGGGCCGGTTACCAGCGGGTGATGCAGCTTGGTCCGGTCTTCGGCGTGGTGGCGGTCGTGTTGACCCTGGCGGTCATCGGCCCAGGGGCGCGGATGAGCGAGGCGCTGGTCCCCATGCTGGTGGGCAGCCTGCCGTTGCTGGGGCTCACCCGCCTCCTCGAAGGTGCCTCCACCGCCGCGAGCGTGCCCTCCGTGCTCAGCTACCTGGCCCTCGCGAGCAGCGGCGACCAGCGGCTGCGAGGCCGGGCCAGCTCCTGGTTCGAAGCGGCCACCATCGCCGGACTCGCTGCAGGGCTCGTGGCGGCCGGGGTGCTGTGGGCGGCGATGGGGCCGGCCGGCTTCGTCGTGAACGGTGCCGTGTATCTCGGCGCCTGGTGGATCTTCCGGCGCCGCGTCCCGGTCCTTCCGCGCGCGCGCGGCTCGCCTTCCACGCCCGGTGCACGCAGTCGTTACGGGCTGCTCCTGCGTCAGCCGCGCGTGTGGCTCCTGGCGCCGACCTGGATCGCGCTCAACGCAGCCCTCGGGCTCTACACCTCGCAAACGCTCTTCCAGCTCGTGCGGGCACCCGACGTGCGTTTTGCCGACCAGCTCCTCGTCGGCGGGCTCGAACCCTTGCCCGCGACGGCGGCGTTGCTCGTCGGCGCGGTCGCCTTCTTCGGCGGACTGGCGTACTGGGGGGGACGCTTCGCCTCGGTCCGCCGGACCACCATCATCGTCATCGGGCTCACCGGCGGCGTCGCGTTCGTGGTCGCCACCGGACTACTGAACCATCTGCCCGCGGACGCGATCGCATTGCGCCTGGGGGCGGTCGCGGCCATGATCGGCGGCCTCTTCCTGCTGGCGGGCGCGACGCCGGCAGCCCTGGGCCTGCTCGCCGACACGTCCGAGTCATTCCCTGCGGACAGAGGGGCGGTCATGGGGCTCTACAGCGTCTTCCTCGGGCTGGGGCAGATCGTCGGCGCGGTCGTTGGCGCGGTGGCGGCGGAGAACTGGGCCCTCGACGGAGTGCTCGGGGCCACGATCCTGCTCGGCGTGGTGGCCGTCCTGCCCCTGGCGCACCTGCGCCGGTTCGAGATCGCCCTCGCCGAGCCCGGCTCCGCCTGAGGTTCAGCCGGCGGCGTTGACCGCGTGCTGGGGCACGAGCTGCATGATGACGTCGGTGCCACGCAGCAGCTTGAGGTCCTGCTCGCGAGCGATATAGCCGTCGGCCTCAGCGAGGAGCTCGAGGAAGCGCTTCTCCTGCTGGCAGGCCTCCGTCTTGGCGCGCTTCTTCTTGGCACAGTAGCGGCCGGCATCGATGTCCGTGATCTCGAGCCGGGTAGCCGCTGGCGTGGAGAACTCGGCCAGGAAAGCATTGACGAAGCCCGAGTCCGGGCGCATGACACCGGTGTCACCCGATACCAGGCCATTTTCCGTGAACGTCGCGGTCGGCGGCAGGTCGGTCACCTTCTGCTTATCACGCCCCAGCCATTGGACCTGCCACGTGGGGCCGACGAGGTCGGCCTGTGGCTCCAGCAGGATCAGCGTGTTGCCATCGACGTCCTTGAACTCCAGCTCCGTGCCGCGAAGCGCATGCGAAGCCGTCGCCTTGAGCGCCTGCACGTAGTCCTTCTCCACGGCAGACCTGTCGACCTTGCCAGACTTCTTGGGGGCCTTGCAGGGATCGCCCTGGAACGACTTGAAGAGGATGTTCAGGGCCAGGCCCGCGCGGATGTTCTCCGCGGTGTAAGGCCGGCAGATGGTGCGACCATCCGCTGTCTGGGCCTGCAGCTGGATGGCCGATGTGCTCAGGGTCTGGCCCTCACGGAGCACGTTGCCGGCGCCATCGAAGATGACCGTCGGGGTCCAGATGCGCTGTTCGAGGTCGAGGTAGGGCGAGAAAGCCAGGCGCGTGACGTCGGCGGCATCCTTCAGCCGCAGGCCGGCCGGGAGCACGTCGAAGCCGGCGATCTCCGTGAGGGAATCGATCGTCTCCTGGGCCTGGGCGTGAGCAGCTTCGGTACAGCTCGAGCCGAGTCGGTAATGGACATCGGTGATGTCCATGGTGCCCTGGTTCGTGGCGTACTTGCCGATGAGCGAGCCGCAGCCGGTAGCGCCGACCAGGCTGCCTCCTGGCAGGAACTCCATCCACGGCTTGAGCCCGTCGATGACCGGCTCGACCGAGCCGTCAGCGCCGCCGATACGAGTCAGGCTCCAGCGCGCCACCGTCGGATCGTCGTCGATCGTCGCGCGGGTCAGGACCATCAACGGGTCACCGAGATCGTCCTTGACGACGAGCACGGACCCGGTCAGGTTGTACGAGGCGACCTTGTCGAGCAGGTCGTAGAAGACGCTATCGAACTCCCGCGAGGCAGGGTCGCAATCGACGTAGTCGATCTGCGGGGGGTCGATGAAGAGGTTCTGCGCCTCCACATCGTACGAGGTCTGGTAGGAGCTGCAGGCAGCGTCGCCCCAGGCATCCTCGCCGCCGAACAGGAGCAGTGTGGCCCCGATGCCAGCGGGCACGGAATCTAGCTTGGGACCGCTGTCGCTCCGGTAGGTGAGCAACTGCCACTCATGCTCCAGGTCGATATCCTGGACACCCTGCTGCGCGGCGGCGGCACCGGTCAGCCCGGTGGTGGCGATGACAGCAGTGGCCAGGGCCGAGCCCAGGGCGCGCCATAGATGACGTGGGTGATGCTTGGACGTGTGACGACGACTCATACGACCTCAGTGTGCCGGTGCCTGACGTCCTACAGCCTCCCACATCCGCATGGAATGCGACGTGGAGCGAGGCTGCGAGACTGACGCGCCGCCGGGAGCGCCCGGCGACGCCGGCTCTTGCTGTATGTGGCGAGGATTGCTAGAGTTATTCGACGCGGGCCGCTAGCTCAACGGTAGAGCAAGTGACTCTTAATCACTAGGTTGAAGGTTCGAATCCTTCGCGGCTCACCAACAGGACTCGATCTCGACCCCTCCGGACCTTCCGGAGGGGTCGAGTGTGTTCCGGGGCGGTGCGGCGACACAGCCACGCAAAGGTACTGGGGGCGGCTGTGCGGAGGCCCTCGGCAGAGGCGCACGGATCGCGCCTTCGATGGCTATCGGTCGAAGGGCAACCGTTCCAGCAGGACCAGGAAGGGCACTGCCGTGGGCATCGCCGGTCGCACGACCGGTAGTCGTAGCCAGGCATCGCCGGCCGGACCGCTCTTCCAGCCTGCGTCGAGCCGGCGTGCGGAGATGGCCTCGAGACCCATCGAGGCCACGGCTCGCCCCAGGGTACGGCCCTCGCCCGTGACGCCGCGCCCGAGCACGCAGTGTCGCGCATCCTCGAGCGTGACTCCCAGGCGCCGGCGGCGCTCGATGAAGGGCAAGCGGGCGAGGGAGTGGCCCTCGAGGTAGAGCAGGTCGGAGGCCACGAAGGCGCCCTCGGCGGCGACAGCGGCGCTGGCACCAGCCCCTCGCAATCGCTCACGCAAGAGGTGGACATCCGGCCGGCCCTCCGCGTCGAGCGCCAGGAGCGTGCCCTCGATGATCAAGCCGTCGGCACGAAGTCGTCGTCGCAGGTCGGCCAGCTCCGGAAAGGCCTGCAGCGGCTCGGCCAGGTGCGCGCTCTCGATCAGCAGCTGGTCGCCGACACGGCGCAGGGTCGCGGGTGCACCAGGCCACCAGGGCTCGAAGAAGTAGGCGTCGTCATCGAACGGCGCGTGCCCCTCCGTGGCGCGAGGGAGGGCCAGCCTCGCGGGCAGGGCTGCCTCCTCGCCCTGGTCCGGCGCCAGGGCCAAGGGCAACTGACCCTCTGCCGTGTCATGTCGCGAAGTCATGCCCGGCCGTCCCCCAGTCTGGCTAGGCGGACTTGCGCCGGGCCCGACCCGTCGCGGCCTTCGACCTGCCGTCGGGCTTGGCCTTCGAGGTGTCCTTGGCCTTAACCTCGTCGGTGCCCTTGCCGCGGCGTCCCGAACCTGTAGCGGCACGTCTGGACCCGCGGCCGCTGCGGGCTCGAGTCACCGGAATGGGCTCCTGGGCCGCCGTATCGGACTCAGCCGCCGGCAGCTCTCCCGCGGACGCCCCCTCGCCGCGTGCTGCAGCCACGCTCGCCTCGAGGACGGCCATGAGGTCCGTCAGGCGGCTGGCCTCCGGCTCCGGCTCCCGCGCCTCCACCGGCTCGCCGGCGACTTTGCTGTCGATCACCCGGAGCAGGGCCTCTCGGTACTCGTCGTGGTACCGCTCCGGCTCGAACTCGCCCGTCAGGGCCTCCACCAGCTGCTGGGCCATGGCCACCTCCGCAGGCTTGAACTCGGCTTCCTCGACGGGCAGATCCAGATCGGCCACGTCGCGGACCTCGTCGGGCCAGTAGAGGGTGGAGAGGAGCATGGTGTCGCCGAAGGGATCGAGCGCGGCGAGGTGCTCGCGATCCTTGAGCACGATCTTGCAGATAGCCTGCGCATCGCTGTCGCCGAGCACCTTGCGCAGGAGGGCGAAGGCACGGCGGCCGACCGGTTCGGGTTCCACGTAGTAGGCGCCCTTGACGAAGCGGGCACCGGGGTCTTCCCGCCGGGCCGGCACGAATTGCTCGATCTCGATGGAGCGGACGGTCTTGAGCGGGACCGCCTCCAGGTCCTGCTGCTCGATGACCACGTACCGACCTTTGGCCCACTCGAAGGCACGAACGGTGTCCGACCGCTTGATCTCCCCGTGGACGGGGCAATGCACCTTCATCTGGATACGCTCGAGATCCTCGTCATGGAGCAGATTGAACGAGAGCCCCCCATGCGACTCGGTTGCGAGGTAGAGCCGGACGGGGATGGTGACGAGGCCGAACTGGATGGCACCCCGCCACATCGCGCGTGGCATATTGGCGACTCCTTGCGTGGCGGGCGAGGCGGCCCGCTGCGGTTGGCCATGGTAGCGGTCCTGTCCAGCGCTGCCCAGCAAGACCTTGGCCGCAGGCGCCGCCGTCTGCGGCCAGCGTGGGCAGGGCCATCGCCCTGGTGCCGTTGCGGACACGTCGCGAGGGGAATGGATCGAGCATCGAGGCAAGACCACCGAGGGGACTGACCCGGGCAAAGTGAAACCCCCGGCCTGAAGGGAGTCAGGTCGGGGGTTTCTGCGGACCGCTGGTGAAGGGAGTCACCGATGGCCTGCGATTGAGCGCGATCGGGTCCGGCGGAGGAGGTGGAGGAAGACCGTCCCCGATCGCTCTCGAATATGGTGGGGGCGCTACTCCGCGGGCAGCTCCATGATCATGCGACGAGCGTGAGCAAAGGACGTAAGCCGCGAGACGAAGCCGGAAACGCCGGACTTCTCCTCGGTGCGGCTCGCGCACTCGAGCCAGACCTGATCGCCCTCGGCGACCGCGATCATGTGCTTGCCGCAATTGCAGTAGGGAGCTGAGCGCTCAGCGCTCTCGATGAGATCGACAGCGCGCTGGTTGTCGCGCTCGCTCAGGAAGGGTGCCGGCTGAGCGGCGACCCCGGGGACGTGGGTGTGGGCCATCTCTGCAACCTCCTGGTTGACTGGTGGTTGGTGTCGGTTTCAGCGGAGCGATCGACATCTCTCTTTCGATCCGGACCGTATCGTACCGCAGGTGGGCCGGAGATGCAAGACGGGACGTATCGTTATTTCTCACCGACCAGCGGTTGCCTACAAGACGTTCCGTATCGTATGCTTGACCTGATATGTCAGGCCAACCCTCCGGCGCGGAAACGGTTGCAGCTGACGCGCTCGACGAGCTGGTCGCGCGCGAGGCACCGTCAGAGGCCACACGTACCGCCACCAAGCTCGGACGTCCCCGCAGCGATCGCGCCCATCGCGCGGTCCTGGACGCCTTCCGTGAGCTACTCATCGAGGATGGCTTCGACAAGGTGCGCATGGAACACGTGGCCGCACGTGCGAAAGTGGGCAAGGCCACCATCTACCGCCACTGGCGCTCCAAGCAGGAGCTGGCCCTGGAGCTGTTGCTGCAGCTGGCGACCCCACACCTGGCCGTGCCGGACGTGGGCGACACGCGAACGGAATTGCTGGCCACGGTCATGGGGCCCATGCGCTCGCTGACCGAGAGCGACTACGGACCGGTCACCCGTGAGCTGCTCTCGGAGATCGCTCGCAATCCCGAGCTGGGCGATCCTTTCCGCGCCATCGTCGTCCAGTCGCGACGTGACGAGGTCGCGAGGGTCATCGCGCGGGGCGTCCGCAGAGGGGACCTGCGCCCCGACGTGGAACCCGGTGTGGCCACGGAGATGCTGGTGGGGCCGGTGTACTGGCGTCTCCTGTTCGGCGGAGACCTGGACCACGAGTTCGCGGAGCACATCGTCGACGAGGTGCTGCAGGGCTGGTCGATGCGCGGGTGGGGCGAGATCGCCACGAACTGGCTGTAGGCGGTCGCATCAGGGGCATACGGCGTGCCCGCGCTATCCTGCGCCAAGAGTGACCAGGATCGTCGTCCTGACGCTGCTCACGGTCCTGTCCTTGACGGGCCGCGCAGCGTCGGGCTCAACCGCGCTGACAGTAGCCACGACAGGCCCCGTGGAGGTTTCCTCCCAGGCGGTCGCGGCGATGGTGCCGACACCCGCTGCCACCGCGGACCTCAGCGCGGGGCTGCCGCTGGGGCGGGTCATCCGCCTGGTGACGCTGGGCGACGGCTACACTGCGGGCACCCTGACCACGGTGCCGCGCCGAGACAGCTGGCCGGCCCAGCTCGCCGAATCGCTCGCCCATGCCGGCTGGACGGTGGTGTTCTACAACCTGGCTGAGCAGAGCGCCACGAGTGGCGACCTGGTCGAGCTCCAGCTGGGACAGGTCGAATCACTCCACCCCGACATCGTCACGGTCCAGGTCGGGGTCAACGACATCGTCTCGGGATCGACCGCCGACTACGAGGCCAACCTGGAGACGATCCTCACCGAGCTGGAGAGCTTCCTGCCGGCGGAACGCATCCTGCTGGTGACCACGCCTGACCACACCCTGACCGAGTGGGGCAAAGGCTTTGGTCCGACGGAATCGCGGGGAGAGGCTGTCACAGAGCTGAACGGGACATTGCGCGAGGTGGGGCAGGAGCACGGCGTCGAGGTGGTCGACATCGGCCCTGTGAACGCCCTTGTCTCGCACGACGCGAGCCTGCTCATCCAGCACGATCCACCAATGCCCTATCCCAGCGCCAAGCAATACGCAGGCTGGGTGGAGGTCATCGGGCCCTATGTGCAGGACGCGCTCATGACCCTGACCCCGTAGTAGGCTTGTGGCCTCTTGCCCATCCGGTCCTGTGAGGCCGGCGACGTGGTCCGGTGAGGCCAGCCAGGAGGAAGCCTGAGCATGCCCCGTGAGGCGTTGCCCCCGTCACCGGCACCGTCCATTCCCCCGGAAGCCGTCGTCGACCCTCGCATCGGCGACAGCGGACCGTGTCTGCTGGCCCTTGAAGACGGCACGGTCTTCCCCGGTATCGCATTCGGGGCCACCGGCGCCGGTGGCGGCGATCTCGTGGTCAACACCTCGCAGACCGGATACCAGGAGGTCTGCACCGACCCGAGCTACGCCGGTCAGGTCGTGGTCATGACCTTCCCGCTCATCGGCAACCACGGTCGCTTCGCCGACGACGATCAGTCCGAACGGCCGTGGCTGCGCGGGTTGGTGGTGGGCCACGCCACCGCCGGCGTGCTCGCCCGCGCCCGTCAGATCGTGCACCTGCTGCGATCGGCCGGTGTGCCGGCCATCGCCGGTCTCGATACGCGCCGGCTCGCGCGGCACCTGCGGGAACAGGGTTCGCTGCGTGGCGTCATCACCGCACCCGGCGAGGTCGACCCGCAAGCCGCGGTCGCAGCTGCTCGTGGCCTGCCGCGCTGGGAGGATCAGGACTTCGTCTCGCAGGTGTCCGCCTTTCGGCCATACGAGGTCGGCGTGCGCGGCCCAGTGGTGGCGGTGGTGGACCTGGGGCTCAAGACCGATATCGTGCGCTCGCTGCACCGCCGTGGCGCCCGCGTGCGGGTGTTCCCCCACACCGCGAGCGTGGAGCAGCTGCTGGCCGCGGACATCGACGGCGTGGTCATCTCGCCGGGGCCTGGCGACCCGGCTCGACTCGATGCCCAGGTGGCAGTGGCCCGCGCGATCATCGCGGACGCCCGACCGCTGCTGGGCATCTGCCTTGGTCATCAGATCGTGGGACGCGCCGCCGGGGGTACGACGACGCGACTGCGCTTCGGCCACCACGCGGCCAACCACCCCGTCCGGGACGAGGGCTCGGGCCGGGTGACGGTCACCGCCCAGAACCACGAGGTGCAGGTGGTGGGCGACTCCCTGCCGACCGAGTCGGGCTTCTACGTCAGCCAGCGCAATCTCAACGACGGCACCGTGGAGGGCCTGCGGCACCACGCCAAGCCCATCGAGACGGTGCAGTACCACCCGGAGGGCTCGCCGGGCCCGCTGGACGCGGCCGAGGTCTTCGACCGCTTCCTCGGACACGTGCGAGCGCACAGCTCGGGCCGGCCCACGTGAACGCGGCCCTGCGCTCGGTCCTCGTCATCGGCTCCGGTCCCGTCATCATCGGCCAGGCCGCCGAGTTCGATTACGCGGGCACACAGGCCTGCCGAGCGTTGCGAGACGAGGGCATCCGGACGATCCTGCTGAACTCCAACCCAGCCACGATCATGACCGATCCCGGGGTCGCGGATGTCGTCTATCTCGAGCCGCTCACGGTGGCCTCGGTCGAGCGCATCCTGGAGCGCGAGTGCCCCGATGGCATCCTGCCCGGGATCGGCGGCCAGACCGGGCTGAACCTGGCGGTGGAAGTCGCCCGTGCGGGCATCCTCGAGCGCACCGGCACCCGCCTCCTGGGCACGCCGGTGGAGGCCATCGAGATGGCCGAGGACCGCGAGCGCTTCCGCGACCTGCTCGACCGGATCGGACAACCGTACGCGCCCTCGGTCATCGTGGAGGGTGCTTCCGCGGAGGAGCGGGCGGCCGCCATCGAACGAGCCTACGAGGCCATCGGGACGCCCGCCATCGTGCGTCCGGCGTTCACGCTCGGTGGCACGGGCGGTGGCCTGGTGGAGACGGTCGAGGCCTTCGGCGAACGCTGTCGCACGGGCCTGCGCATGAGCCCCATCGGCCAGGTCATGGTCGAGCGCTACCTGACCGGCTGGCAGGAGATCGAGTACGAGGTCATGCGCGACGCGGCCGACACCTGCATCGCCGTCTGCTCCATGGAGAACGTGGACCCGCTGGGCGTGCACACCGGTGACTCCGCGGTCGTGGCCCCCGTCCAGACGCTGCCGGACCCGGTCCACCAACGGTTACGCAGCGCGGCGCTCGCCATCATCCGGGCGCTCGGCGTGGAGGGCGGCTGCAACGTGCAGTTCGCGCTCAGCCCCGATGCCACCGACTATGCGGTCATCGAGGTCAATCCGCGCGTCAGCCGTTCGTCGGCCCTGGCCTCCAAGGCCACCGGCTATCCCATCGCCAGGGTGGCCGCGCAGATCGCCGTGGGTCGGCGGCTCGACGAGATCCCCAATGCCATCACCCGCACCACGGTGGCCGCCTTCGAGCCGGCTCTCGATTACGTGGTGGTCAAGCTGCCGCGCTTCCCGTTCGACAAGTTCCCGCGCGCCGAGCGTGATCTCGGCTCGCAGATGAAGGCGACCGGCGAGGTCATGGCCATCGAGCGCACCTTCGGTGGCGCGCTCAACAAGGCCCTCCGCGGACTGGAGCAGGCCGGCGCGGGTTTCCTGGCCGAGGATCTCGCCTGGCAGCGGACGACGAGAGAGCTCGCCGGGTGGGCCCGCAACGAGCGCGGTGGCCTGCACGCGGAGATCCCGACCCACCCCGACCGTTTCGGCGCAGCCCTGGCCGAGGTCCACGCCGGCCCCGATGGCCTGGTCGCCGACCCCGGCCCGGAGTCCGTGCCGACGACGCGCGCAGGGCTCCTGACCCGCTTCCTCAAGCCCTCCGATTCGCGCCTCTGGCGGCTGCTGGCGCTGCTCCGCCGCGGCGTGCCCGCGGCGGAGCTGCAGCGCGTGACCGGGATGGCACCGTGGTTCCTGTCGGAGATGGAGCGTCTCACGGGCCTCGAACGTCGCATGCGCGACGAGGGCACGGGGCTGACCGACACGACATTGGTGCTGGCCAAGCGCGCCTGCTTCAGCGACGCGGACATCGGCACCATCACCGGGATCCCGGCGGCGGAGGTGACCAGGCGCCGCCACGCCTTCGGTCTGCGTCCCGGCTATGCCATGGTTGACACCTGCGCGGCCGAGTTCGCTGCCTCGACGCCCTACTTCTACTCGACCTATGCGGCGTCCGGCTCCGAGCCCGAGGTCGGCCCGGTGGAACGCCCCGCGGCCCTGGTCATCGGTTCCGGGCCCGTTCGCATCGGGCAGGGCATCGAGTTCGACTACTGCG
>Ga0210085_1001031_pt1 | contig 11307 bp, 8 predicted proteins | sample China_Galinas_PW_5_FD_184866 | JGI IMG/M metagenome (GOLD analysis project Ga0210085, IMG submission 184866) | Wetland microbial communities from San Francisco Bay, California, USA, that impact long-term carbon sequestration - China_Galinas_PWC_D1... | ecosystem: Environmental > Aquatic > Marine... | reverse complement strand
GGGATCTGGAGGAATACAGGTCGATGGTGGTCAGCTCGAAGGGTTTGGTCGATGAGACATCCACGCTGACCTTGATGGTGGCTTTCAACTGGGTATCGCCCCTCTGGATGCCTTTTACCTGGTATTGGCGTCCCGCAAAGCCCACGGTGAAGCCGTGTTCTTCCTGGATGTAGAGGGATTGTTTGCGTTTATTGAGGGAGTCGGACTGCTCGACGGATTCCGGGTTGGCGTTTTTCAGCAACCCTTCGAACTCCTCCGGGGTATGGCGGTTGAAGTAGATATTGATGTCCTTGTCCGGCAGATTGACGATATAGCAGGTTATTCCTTTTCCTTTTAACTGCTCGGCTGTCTTGGCTGCACCGTCCTTGCCTGCCTGGTCGCTGTCAAAGCAGAGATAGGCCTCTTTTATGCTGTTAAAGAATAAAAGATGATCTTCGGTTAAGCCGTTTACTCCATAGCAGGGAATGACGTTGGTAAAGCCTTGGTCGTAGAGGGTCAAGGCGTCGATGACCGATTCGGTCAGCAGGATGGTGGAAGAGCGTTTGACGGCCTGGCGGTTGATGATGCCTTGGCGGGATCCGGCAAGATACAGGTGGCTTGCCCCGCAGTCCGGATCTATGTTGCGGCCATAGAGGCCGGTGATAATTCCTTCCTGGTCGTAGAGGGGAAAGACTACGCAGTTATAAAAGATCTCGTTGCCCTTGGCATTCAGTATGCCGATATCTTTCAGTGTTTTTATGACCTCCGGATCCTCGGGAAGGATGTTCTTCAGGCTGCCATTGACGAAGCCTGTGCCGAAGTCGGTGAAGGATTGGTTGTTTGTGATGCCTCGGCTTTGCAGGTAATTCAAGCCCTTGGGATCTTCTATAAAGGTGTGTTGGTAGTAGCCGATGACTCTGGTCAGGAGTTTTTTATCGGCAACGGTGAGCTGCTTTGGTTTAGTGGCTGGTGATTTGATTGCTTTGGGCGTCGGGGATTCGCGGGATAGCAGCTTAACTGCTTCTTTGAAGTCTACATGGTCGATCAACTCGACAAAGCGGATCGCGTCGCCGCCCTTATCGCAGCCGAAGCAATTCCACAGGTTCTTGTCGGGATTGACCGAGAAGGACGGGTCCTGGTCTTCGTGGAAGGGGCATTTGCCCTTATAGCCTTTGCCGTTTTTCTTGAGGGCTATGCCTCGCGATCTGATCAGCGAGACCAGGTCAGTGTCTTCTTTGATTCGTTGGATTTGCTCTTCTCTCATCTTTTCTTCTCCTGTCTTTCATCTCAAAGAGGATATCTCGCAGATGGTTCAATGATGCCCGCAGGTGAACAGGGTTCACCAGGGCCGTGCCCGTTCGGTATTCACGGTCCAGCCGATAGAGGCCTTCGCCTGTAAACGTGAAGGTTGCTATCCGGTTTTTGTTGAAGCTGATGCCAGAGAAGGCACCGCCTCTCGACAGCACAAAGGCACCTAAGAAAATATCGGTCGTCTCATAGTGTTGGATGGTGATCACCTCCTTTGTCCATGTTGATTTTTGGCAGGAGATGCGGTAGAAGAAGACATCGGCATCTCTTGCCGGATTTGGAGCCCGTCAACTTCGTCTCTCGCCAAAGAATCGGAAGTTGATGGGCTTTTTTATTTAAATAAAAAAAATTCATACAGAATTACACCCACAAATACAGTTTGACACTGTTCGTGTCAAGGATAAAATACAGCCAAGAATTCAAAAAATCGCTATAATTGATATTATGCCTAGAAAATCAAAGCTAGAACTACCACCGATTGACTTGGGACCTGAAACACTTGGCCAGAGGATTGCGAGAATTCGCAAGGAAAAAGGCTATACCCAGGTTGAGTTGGCCGAGAAGATGGGGTTTATTCAAGCGCTCATATCTGATTATGAGTTGGACAAACTCCGTCCGTATTATGACGTAATCATCAGATTTGCCACTGCTCTTGATATATCAACAGATGAATTATTAGGAGTCAAACTATCTGATTACAAAGAAGAAAAACCTGATTTGAAAATTGTCAGGAGAATAAAAAAGATCCAGAATCTTCCACCCTCCCAACAGAAAACACTTCTCAAGACAATCGATACGTTCATCAAAGCAGCTGAGAAATAAGCTCTGATCAGCACTCGATTTTTTACAGAACTTTTGAGATAAAGAAAGTTGATTTAGACAAGTGGCCCGGCCCGATACAGCTAGCCCGGGCAGGCAAGCGGCTCCATTCCAGCGCTGCCGGACTACGCTCCGCCCCCCACCCACCGCGAACCCGGCAGCACTTCCACTGCGCCGCTTATAAATTCCCGCCCTCCCATCCGCTCGAAGGTGGGTTGTATTCTGCGGGGTGCAATGGGCGCTGCGCTCGCATAAGGTACACTATGTTTAGTGGCTGTTATTGTGGGTTATTTTTTACTGGCGGGATGCTCGGTGGTGCTGGCAAGGGTGGTGTCGAGAGATGGGCCACCAATACATAATGGGGCCTTATGCGACATTCCACTTGGCTACGCGCAAAGGGTGGTGGTTTGGCAAGGTCTGCCCTGAGTTTGCGCTTTGCGAGGGAAAGTTTAAATGGTTAGAACGCCCCCTAGTTATTCCCTTCTTTTCTTATTTTTCCTATTTGGTATCCATACGCAAAAGTTATCAATATAGAGCACAGCAACAGAACAAATCGTTTTGCAGAATATGTCATTGTTTGCTGGGTAGTTCCAGGATTTACAGTCGTTACACTATAAATAATTACTACGCAGAACAGAACTACAAAAGTGATTAAAAAATATTTTCTTTTTTTACCAATTGGACTAAAGAATTCCTTCCTAATTTGAGTTTTCGTTCGTGATAAATATGATATCATAACTAAAATAACCCACCACGGAGAAACAAAATATTTAAGATTCCAATAAATGAATGTGATTATTACCAGGCTGATAACTAAACAGAAATATAATATAAATTTCATAATTATGTTTTTAATCAATACCGTCAGTAAACTCACAAACCATTCGGTTGGTTATTCTTAATCTCGAAACTCATCACCACTGATGCGCTAATAGTGCGATTACATTTGCTACAGCATATTTCGGCGGTATCGATAGGAATATCTGGCATCGCTCCCTTCTATGTTCTCTATTCCTTTTATTCGAACCCATTATTTTATCGTATTCACCATTATCTGTCTTGTTGCTCTGTATAATTCCTTACGAGTCAACTACTATGTCCCATTAGGAACGCATTTGGTACATCCTAATATAGCTCCATATGTTATTGATGCTCCCCATGTTGTTATAATTGGTCCTGCTCCAATACTGGACCCAGCAAGATATTCAACTATGAGATCTATACCACCAGCCATTCCTATTGTTGCTCGAATTTGATTGCTATATGGTCCTAAGGCACCGCCAGTTAATAGGTCGACAGTGTTCCAAACGCATTTCCAATCAATCTCAGGATGTTGGCACTCCCGACACACCTTACTTTTTTTATGCCAATCATTTATTATTTGTTCGGTAATAGGATCAACCTTTTGGTTACCTGTTGAGGGAGGGACAACAATAATTAATATTAACCCATTCGGATCCATCCAATTTACTGGATTATTTTGGACATAAGCATAAAGATTCAACCCACCCTTAATCCCAATAGGATCAGCGGAGATATATCGTCCAGTACTCGGATCATAAAATCTGTGCCAAGATTCCACGATACGCCTTCTCACCCCAAAGAGCTGTTTTTCTTTAGGGTTCGGGCCATGTCAAAGAGCTGTTGTAGTTCTACACCATGCTGCCTGACATGGCAAGGCTGTTTCGCGGTTAAAGAAGAAAGGATAACAGCAGACCGATCTTGTTTGAAGCCGACCGCAGGGAGGCTTCCAGGGGAGCCCCTGGGGGCGGACGGGTGGGCAAAAACCGGCGGAGGTGCTTGGCGGGTGGAGGGAAAGGAGCTTTCCGCCACTTAACATAATGGAGTTATGTTAAGCGAACCAGGGGACCGGCAGGCGGCCGCCTTGCGTCTTTTGTACTTGCAAGGCGGATGACGGACGGCCACGTCGCATAATGGCGGCATTATGCGACGTGCCGCAGAGAGCGGAGTGGCGGAAGGCGGAGAGACCGGAACTCGGCAGGCTGCCGGAGACGGTTTTTGCCCTGGGCGGGCGGGGGATCTAATTTATTGGCCGTAGGCCCTTTTATCCTCTTTGAGGGAAGATCCGAGAGACTCGCCCGGATGGTACTTGGCGTGGATCTCCTTGAGATCGTTGATGGTGATCTTGGTGTAGATCTGGGTGGACTCCAGAGATTCATGGCCAAGCAGTTCCTGGATATGGCGGAGGGATGCACCGTTTTTGAGCATATGGGTTGCACAGCTGTGGCGGAAGGTATGGGTGGAGACGTTCTTTTTAATGCCGGAGAGTTGGGTGCAGCGTTTGACTATCGCCCAGACAGCCGTGGGAGTCATTTTCGTGCCCCAGCGATTGAGGACCAGGTGGCCGGTATCCTTTCCGTGAACCATGGCCGGACGGATCATGAGCAGATAGGCGTCTACCAGCTTGCAGACACGGGAGCTTAACGGCACCACCCGGTCTTTTGTTCCTTTGCCTTCTCTGACCGCAAGATAGCCGTTTACAAGATCGAGATCGCAGGTCTTGACCTTTGCCATCTCGGATGCCCGGATGCCGGTATCGTAGAGAATTTCCAGGATTATCCGGTTGCGGTAACCGTCGTTGGTTTGCAGGCTGGGAGCTGCCAGCAGCTTTTTTACCTCGGCATTATCAAGGATGATCTTTGGTAAGCGCTTGGGTTGCTTGGGCAGCTTGATTGCCTTGGACAGATTGGCGGCCAGATAATCTTTTTCGTAGAGATAGGTGAGGAAGCCGCGCAGGCTGCAGAGATATTTCTCTCTGGTCCTGGCCGACAGCTGCTTGCCCTTGGCGGTGAGACGATAGGCCAGCTCCTCCTGGTAAAGACCGAGCACGGCAAGGCTCAGTTGCTCAAGAAGCAGGATGCCTTCTGTCTCCAGGAAGAGAATAAGCTGTTTGAGGCCGCTTTTTACGTTGCGAATGGTCAGCGGCGAACGGTTCATTATCTTTAACTCTTGGAGATAACAGTAAATAAGGTTTTGTATTTTCATAATTGCGGATGAGTTTTTTCATGGGTCTGTTTAAGGTCTGTGGGATAGACCCTGGTGTAAAGTTGGGTGGTCTTGATATGCTTGTGTCCAAGGAGTTTCTGGACATAACGGATATCAGCCCCCTGTTGAAGGAGATGAGTTGCACAGCTTCTTCTAAAGCTGTGGGGCGATGCTGTTTTGCTGATTCCGGCAGATTTTTTATAGTGGTAAAAGGCTGTCCGTATGGTGTTGCCGGTAACAGGTAGGCCGTTATTTCCAAGGAAGAGTTTTCTTTCCTTCGGGTTCTTCTTGGCATACCTGGGCCGGATCTGGTCGAGGTATTCCTTGAGATACCGGGCGGCATTCTTGCCGATGGGAACAACTCTTTGCCGGCTGCCCTTGCCTTTCCTGACGTGCAGGACCCTGTCTTTTAAGTCAATGTCATGGACAGTGAGCTGTACCAGCTCATTCAGCCTGATTCCTGAAGAGTAGAGAGTTTCCATAATAGCCCGGTCCCTTATCTGTGTGCGTTGAGACAGATTAGGCTGATTGAGCAGGAGCCGCATTTCCTCGATGCTCAACACCGAAGGCAGAATGCGGCCCTTCCGGTTGGTCTCCTTGATCCCAGCAGTGGGATCGATAAGCAGCCGGTGGCTCTCCAGCAACCAGCCGAAGAGCCTTTTTACCGGTCGGATCCGCATGGCCTTTGTTTCCTCGGCAAGATCCATGGCACGAACCAGTAGTTGATAGTTTCTCATTGTCTCGTGACTGACCTGTTTGAGATCGGTGATGCCGACTTTACAGAGATATTTCAGGAAGTAGGATAGATATTGACTGTAACATTCAATAGTTGAAGTGGCATAGCCGCTTACTTCAAGATATCTTTTGAACTCAACATTTATCTTTTGCAGTTCCATTCTGTCTTCTGTCCTCTGGCTTCTGACTTCTGATGCCCCTCCCTCCCTGGGGCTTGTTCTCCGGCCACCACCACCAACTAGTTGTCTTTTTTCTTTAACTGCAATTAGTTAAGCTATTTTCAGCCAACCACCAAGTACCCTCTAAGTGCCTCCTATCACCCTCCAAGTAGGCAGATTCACCCTCCCAGTTTCTTTTTGATCTCTTCTACCGTCGTCAGGTTGAGATAGCATTTATTTTGTTCATCCTCTTCGCCCTGGCCGTTGTAATTGAGGATATAGCTGTATTCCTTGCCCTTGGAGCCGATCCGGGCCAGCAGATATTCCAGCTCTTCCAACTGCTTGATATGGCTTTTTATCTGCCAGTCCGACCAGCCGGTGTACTCCCGGATCATGCGGCGGGTGAAGAAGACCTCGTCTATGCGGATTTTTTCTTTCTCTGCCTGACCATTGACCATTTGGTAGATTAAAGAGAGCAAGGTTCTTGACGGCCTGGCCAACTCGTCCATGCTCTGGCCCAGGACCACGTTGGCAAGCTTGTTGGCGGTGTCGATATCAGCAAGGGTGACCTCGATGTATTCCATCACAGAACCGTCAACCTCTACCGTTTTGATCTCTCGTTGGTATTGATGAATGAAGGCAACCGCCCGTATCAGGCCAAGGTATTTTGGATGATCACGCCGGGATCTCAGGGAATTTGCAGGATAGCTCAGATACTTGGAATAGGGGTTGACCACGGCCAGAGGTTTGAGCAGCCGCTGGGCGGCGTGGTGTTTCCTGGTTACAATGTCCTGCTTCTTTTCCCTAATCAAGCCTTCCAGAGTCTCCGCCTCCCGTTGTATGTCATGGATGGCCGACGTCATGGCCGTGGACTCATCGATGGTAAGAAAGATAAACCTGCTTGCCGTCTCCTGGTCGATCTCGGTTGCCGTGGTGGTGATCATCACACAGACAGGGCCTTTTACCTTGTAGGTATCGGTCTTCATCTTGCCGGTGCCGGGATCTTTGCCGGTTACCGCAACCGATATTTCCTTGGCCGATTGCAGGTTACGGATGGAATAGGCGGCCCCGCCCATGCCTTCCGCCTCCTCGATGGCCAGGATCTTGTGGGCGAGTGAGTCTTCTTCCTTGTAGAACAGGGCCTGGTCGCTCATTCGAGTGTATTTCTCGAAGTCCTCCTCGGGGATCAGGGCCAGGATAGCGTCTTGTAATGTGGATTTGCCTGCCGCTGAACGGGACTGGATAAAGACGGATAGCGGCTTGGCAAGCTTTCTTGATGTTGCGGCCAGGTAGCCCACCAGTTTGTTGATCTCCTCGCCGGTCACGCCCAGGGTGGTGAAGTCCTGGAGGAGTTCGGCAAAGAGGTCCTGGCCTTTGAGGAAGGCCAGAGCCAGGGCCTTGTCTTCGCTGCTGATCTCGGCGGTCTTTTCTTCCTTTTTCTCAGGCTGCCAGGCCTCGGCCAGTTCCAGCAGCCGGGCCAGGTCCTCCTTGATCAGGGCCTCGGGCTCGGCGAAGAGGTCGGCGCAGAGCTTGGCGAACCAGTGCCGGGATCTCGATGAGTACAGGTCGATGGTGGTCAGCTCGAAGGGTTTGGTCGATGAGACATCCACGCTGACCTTGATGGTGGCTTTCAACTGGGTATCGCCTCGCTGGATGCCTTTTACCTGGTATTGACGGTTGCCGTAGCCCACGGTGAAGCCGTGATCTTCCTGGCGGTACAGGGTTTGCTTGCGTTTATTGAGGCTGTCGGATTGTTCGACGGATTCCGGGTTGGCGGCCTTGAGGAGCTGCTCGAACTCCTCCGGGGTGTGGCGATTAAAAAAAATGTTGATGTCTTTGTCTAGCAGCTCGACGATATAGCAGGTTATTCCTTTTATTTTTAACTGCTCGGCTGTCTTGGCTGCACCGTCTTTGCCTGCCTGGTCGCTGTCAAAACAGAGATAGGCCTCTTTTATGCTGTTAAAGAGAAAAAGATGGTCATCGGTTAGGCCGTTTACTCCATAGCAGGGAATGACGTTGGTAAAGCCCTGGTCGTAGAGGGTCAGGGCATCGATCACCGATTCGGTAAGCAGGATGGTGGAAGAGCGTTTGACCGCCTGGCGGTTGATGATGCCCTGCCGGGAACCGGCAAGGTAGAGGTGGCTTGCGCCACAGTCTGGATCGATGTTTCTGCCATAGAGACCGGTGATAATTCCTTCCTGGTCATAGAGGGGAAAGACCACGCAGTTATAGAAGATCTCGTTGCCCTTGGCGTTCAGGATGCCGATATCTTTCAGGGTTTTTATGACTTCCGGATCCTCGGGTAGGATATTTTTCAGGCTGCCGTTCACAAAACCTGTGCCGAAGTCGGTGAAGGATTGGTTGTTTGTGATGCCTCGGCTTTGCAGGTAATTCAAGCCCTTGGGATCTTCTATAAAGGTGTGTTGGTAGTAGCCGATGACTCTGGTCAGGAGTTTTTTATCGGCAACGGTGAGCTGCTTTGGTTTAGTGGCTGGTGATTTGATTGCTTTGGGCGTCGGGGATTCGCGGGATAGCAGCTTAACTGCTTCTTTGAAGTCTACATGGTCGATCAACTCGACAAAGCGGATCGCGTCGCCGCCCTTATCGCAGCCGAAGCAATTCCACAGGTTCTTGTCGGGATTGACCGAGAAGGACGGGTCCTGGTCTTCGTGGAAGGGGCATTTGCCCTTATAGCCTTTGCCGTTTTTCTTGAGGGCTATGCCTCGCGATCTGATCAGCGAGACCAGGTCAGTGTCTTCTTTGATTCGTTGGATTTGCTCTTCTCTCATCTTTTCTTCTCCTGTCTTTCATCTCAAAGAGGATATCTCGCAGATGGTTCAATGATGCCCGCAGGTGAACAGGGTTCACCAGGGCCGTGCCCGTTCGGTATTCACGGTCCAGCCGATAGAGGCCTTCGCCTGTAAACGTGAAGGTTGCTATCCGGTTTTTGTTGAAGCTGATCCCGGAGAACGCTCCGCCTCTGGACAGCACGAAGGCACCTAAGAAAATGTCGGTCGTCTCATAGTGTTGGATGGTGATCACCTCCTTTGCCTGATTGATTTTTGGCGGGAGATGCGGTAGAAGAAGAGATCGGCATCTCTTGCCGGAACCCGAGCCCGTCAACTTTTTCTCGCCAAAGAATGGAAGTTGATGGGCTTTTTCTTTTCAGTCGATAAAAATATTTTTGCTGCCCGTAGCGTACGATAATCGTACACACGAGTCAACTGTAAAGTTCCATATTTCTAAAAAGATGTTAAAATATTCTCATGAAAAAGGAGCCGACAATCATTGATTTTGGGAAAAGACTTGCGAGTTTGAGGCAAGCTGCAGGATTGACCCAACAGGAACTTGGAGACAGGATAGGTGCTTCTAGGCGGGTGATTGCCTACTATGAAGCAGAATCAAAATATCCACCTGCACACCTTTTAGTTCCACTGGCAAAAGCCTTAAGCATATCGACAGACGTTTTATTAGACGTCAAGGCATCAGAGATAGAGACAGATAGCAACCTTGCTAAATCACTACGCAAACTGAAGGTTGTATCTACTTTTTCCAAGAAAGACAAAAAGGCAGTTTTTCATTTCGTACAAACTATCGAAGAAAAAAACAAGGCTCAACAGCAGGGTTCTTAACCATTAAAAAATAAGGGTTAAGTGTAGATTTAAGACGATTGATAATTTCCTCAATGGTGCGGAAAGAGAACAAAAAAGCGGCTGAGATTTTCATTCTCAGCCGCTTTTGTCGTAGTGTTTTGGATATGCCAATCAGCCGTTAAACCGGGCGAAGCCGGTTAACTCTTCATTGTCAAATGTGTAGACCTGACCCTGAGTCTTTTTCCGTTTTTATCGTGTCCCCGTTTTCACCTTTAATAAATAAAATCGCCCAATATTCCTCTTTGGTGGTTTTCGCATTTATACCAATTTATTAGTGCCTTGTATTCACTGTTAGACAAACTTGCTTTAAGCTTGTTCCAAAAGGAATAGGTATATTTCTCTAATATTATCTCCCTCACACATAAAAGGGTATTCATTGCAGAAGAAACTGGAGGTGTTTCACATAACTCCAGAATATTGTAATCTTCCTTTGATTTTTTTCCTTCTTTGAGGGAATCTATCTTGATAGACAGGTTTTGATAAACTCCTTCAAAATCATTTTTGAAAATGTTTATTATTTTTCCAGATAAATTTCCACTAATACCCTCCATGCATATGTCATTGCAATTATTATTACTAAGATTAAAGAAATTACAGATTACTCTATGAGATATCTTAATTTCATTAGTAATCTGAGAAAGAGAATCTCCCCACGACTCAATATCTATCTGACATTCTGCTCCACATTGATTTCTAATTGATAATAAAAAGTTACTTATAACATTTTGAATATCAATATTCGTATTTTTCCCAATGATATCTTCAGAAAAATAATCGAACAGAGCAAGATAACTTGATCTCGCTGTTTCAATAATACGCGCTGAATGTTTCTCTTCAACCTTCAACTCCAAAAGAGGCCACAGCTCTTTCAGAAAAGAAACTGATAAGATTTGCAAGATATGCCGCCAACCAATAGGGTGTCTAGAAATACCGACAGAATCATTCATATATCAATAAAATATAAGTCCTAGAATTTGCATTGAATACACTATGAAAAAATTCTTAACGCCCTCTCTTTACTAACCAATCGTGGATAGCGTCAAGCCATTCTTTCATGGGCCTTTCACCTCTCATATACCTACCTGGTACTGGACTTTCTGCTTGAGCCCACCTATCGGCATCTTTGTCATAATTAGGACAGTTATTAGCAAGTGCATCTTGAATAGCTGCCCTTAATGCTCTTTGATAATTATCAAAACTCTCTTGGTGTCCGATTAGGCTGCCTTTTTTACCTCCACCTGTTAGGGGGATTCCTTTGCGGTCATAACTTTGATCAAGGTAAGCCCTTTTAACTAACCTAGTTAGTACTTTGATTCTATCATATTTGGGTTGGCATTTATTGTCACAATTTTCTGGAGGTTTTTCAGTATTTGGGATTCGGTCTGATTGGTTTGAATCCATTTGGGAATGGTATATTGATATAGCTGTGCCAAAACCCCAAATTACTACTCCAGGTATTATACAGTCACCAAAGCCACACAATCCTTCAGGATCAGAAAAATCAGTTGGGTCACCACCAACATAAGTATATAGATTAATCCCCCCCCACAACCCAATCGGATCAGCAGAAACATACCGTCCAGTATCCGGATCATAGAATCTGTGCCAAGATTCCACGATACGCCTTCTCACCCCAAAGAGCTGTTTTT
>Ga0210085_1001030_pt1 | contig 11309 bp, 7 predicted proteins | sample China_Galinas_PW_5_FD_184866 | JGI IMG/M metagenome (GOLD analysis project Ga0210085, IMG submission 184866) | Wetland microbial communities from San Francisco Bay, California, USA, that impact long-term carbon sequestration - China_Galinas_PWC_D1... | ecosystem: Environmental > Aquatic > Marine... | reverse complement strand
CCGATGGCATGCGTTTCGACCTTCAAGGCCGGGAACTCATGGTTCCGAACATCGTCGTACGTAACGGTAAAGTTTCGGCATCAGTTGATGAAAAAGGGTTTTTCGACTGGCAGAAGCTCGTTATACATCGAAAGTCCGCAGACGTGACTGCACCGACCCCTGATACTTCAAGTCACCAGAATCTACCATGGCGTTTGAATGCAGGAGAGGTTAGCGTCGAAAACATCGCGATGAATTATACAGACCTCAGCCGCGCCAATCCAATAGCGCTTGCCGTCGGTGGTCTTAATGTTTTATTGAACGCGTCGGCCGAAGTTGGAACCGGGCCGATAAAAGCAATGGCTAAGGATCTGGAGGTGGCGTTGAACCGTGTTTCAGTTTCTGAAGCCGGTGACGACACTCCTTTGCTGTCATTGGATACGCTTTCTCTGAATGGTGGACGCATCAATGTCGGCAGTCGTGAGATAGCGATCGCTCGAGTGGAGGCTACCGGCGGTGGAACAGACGTGGCGCGCGATAAAAGCGGGCGCATTCGTTTGTTTGAGATGTTGAGTCCGGGAGATAAAGGAAAGCTGAAGCGCGATATTGCCGAAACTGCGGTAAAGGCACGTGCCGAGGGTAAACCCTGGTCCTTTAGACTTGATACGTTTGAAATGAACGGCTTTCGAGTGGCTCTTCTGGACAATACCTTTATACCGGCCATTGTTTATGACCTAAAAGATATCCGGGCGTCACTCAAAAATCTTACCAACGACGGCAAAACAGCCATTGATTTTAAAACTGACCTCAAGGTTGCTCAAGGTGGAAGTGTAAACGTCAGTGGTCAGGTCAGTCAGGTCGGCGACCGTGCCGATGCACGCACAGAAATTACGAGGATAAATCTTAAACCGTTAGGTCCGGCCGTAACCAAGTTCACGTCGCTTTCGCTTAAGTCTGGTAACATCTCCGCGTCGGCCCGGATAAAATATCACTCTGCCAAATCCGGTCCACAATTGCACACCAACGGCTCAATAAAAGTGAACAAACTCATGTTAAACGAGGAGGACACCGGTGAACGATTCCTCGGGTTCAAAGAGATGTCTGTTAATGGACTGAAATTTGGAATGTCACCTGATCGGTTGAAAATCGAAGATGTGAGATTACTGGAGCCTGGCGCCAAAATTGTGATCTTTAAGGACCGTAGTATAAATCTGGCCAAGGTGTTAAAACGTTCGGATGCGGTTGGCGACGAGACAGTAATAGACCAGGAGCAACCTCCAGCTGCCGTTCCGAGTAAAGACCGGACACTGTTTCCGGTGAGTATCGAGCGGATTCGCGTGGAAAAAGGTGTTGTTGATTTCGCTGACTTAAGCTTGGTGTTACCTTTTGCTACCCATGTGACTGACTTCAGGGGTGGAACGACTGGCATATCTTCCGACCCGGTGAGCCGAACCTCGGTTAAGCTCGGGGGTAAAGTCGGCGAATACGGATATACTAAGGTTGAGGGCGGATTGAGCCCGTTTGCACCCAAAACATTTACTGATCTCACCGTGTCATTTCAAAATGTTGAGATGTCGCCTCTGAGCCCTTATAGCGCAACGTTTGCCGGACGAAAAATCGCATCTGGCACGCTCAACCTGAACTTGGAGTACAAAATTCAGAACAGTGAGCTTCTCGGAAAAAATAAAGTGGTATTAGAGCAGTTTGCCCTTGGCGAGCGTGTAAAGGCCCCAAACGCAATCAATTTGCCATTGGATTTGGCTATTGCACTTCTTACCGATACTGACGGTAAAATCGATGTGGCAGTGCCGGTGAAAGGCAACGTGGACAATCCAAAATTCAGTTACGGGCATGTGATCCGGCAGGCCTTGGTCAACCTGATCACCAAGGTCGTGACAGCGCCCTTCAGAGCGCTGGGTGGTCTTTTGGGTGATAAGAACGAACAGATGGATGCCATATCCTTCCAACCCGGCAGCGACCGTCTACTGCCGCCTGAGTTAAAAAAGCTGAAAAAAGTGGTTGAAGCCCTTAAAAAGCGGCCTCAGCTGAAGATAGTGATACATGGTCGATTCGATACAAAAATTGATGGCAAAGCGCTGCGTACGGAACGTGTAAAACGTGCCCTTGCCGAGCAGATGGGCGTGAAGATAGCTCCGGACCAGGAGCCGGGACCGGTTGCATTCAACACTGCAAAGTCGCAGAACGCTCTGGAAAAGCTACTCAAAAAGCGTGGAGGAGATAACGCGGTAGCAGAGTTCAAGATGCAGTACGAAAAAGAAACCGGTCAGAAGGCTAAACAGGTAAAACCCTATCTGGCCCTTTTCGGTTGGGAGAGTTCAGATACTACATTTTATCAGGCGATATTCGATGAATTGGTTAAGCTGGAACCACTGCTCGACAGCGACTTACAGAATCTTGCAGGGAAGCGCGCCCAGGCAATCGAAACGCAACTCAAGATGACCGGCGGGCTGAATCCCACGCGGGTGACCGCTGGCAGTTCCGGACCCGTGGAAAAGGCTTCAACAAATACCGTCAACACAAGCCTTACCCTGGATGTCATCAAGCCAGCGGCATGAGTTACGCCAAGGTTATTCCATCAGGCCAGTATGAAGTTGGCTCAGAAAGTAAGATATCGACTATAGCAAGTTTTTAACTGGCAATTTCAGATTATATTGGATAGTCTCATACATATATTGCAGGTTGACTAAATAGAGGAAATGGTCGAAACTCCGGAGAACTTTGTTTATATGAACTGTGGTCGTTTTAGTACAGGCCAATGACTTTTAACTTGATGTAATCATATTAAATAAGTGGCGGAAGTGCATGGGAATCGAACCCACCCGGGACGGTTTTAGCGCCCCACACCGGATTTGAAGTCCGGGAGCCTCACCAGTAAGCTGCGCACTTCCGTTGTATCGTAGCGTCATACATAATAATAATAATAGAATTTTTGTCAACGCTTTTGTGATCACAAGTTAGTATGGTTAGAATCGTTTGAATGGTTGAAATAGTTTTTGTGATGATTGGGAACGTAAGGATGTTTGTTCCTAAACGAACTGAACGATCCTAACGTTCTAAACCCTCTTAACGATCCAAACGAACCATTAGAGGTGAAGAAATGATCGACAGAAAAAGACTGGCGGAAACATTTAAATTTCTTGTTCAAATTGACAGCGTATCTAGAGAAGAAGGTGTAATAGCCGACGAAATCAAAAAAAGGCTCGAGTCCATGGGTGCAGAAACATTTGTGGACAATGCCGGTGATAAAATCGGCGGCAATTCAGGAAATCTGATTGCAAAATTCAAAGGAAATACACAGGCACCTCCGCTTCTTCTTAATGCCCACATGGATACGGTGGAACCCGGCAGGGGAGTTACGGCTGTCCTGGAAAACGGAACGTTTACCAGCGATGGAACCACTATCCTTGGTGCAGACGATAAAAGTGCCATTGCCATTCTTCTTGAAACCCTAACCATATTAAAAGAAAATGATCTGGCGTACGGGCCGCTCGAGCTGGTTTTTACCGTTTGTGAAGAAATCGGTCTTCAGGGGGCCAAGCATCTTGATTTAAGTGCTGTTACCGCTACGTACGGCTTTGCCCTGGATGCCACTGATACGGAAGGAATTGTGACCCGGGCGCCTTCCGCAAACCATCTTGAATTCACAGTTCATGGAAAAGACGCACATGCCGGTGCAGCCCCTGAAAAAGGGATCAATGCCATCTCCCTGGCAAGTAAGGCCATCGCAAAGCTTGAACTGGGTCGGATTGATCGAGAAACCACCTGCAATATCGGTATCATTGAAGGTGGTATCGCCACCAACATCGTACCAAACCTCGTAAAGGTAAAAGGTGAGGTAAGAAGTCATGATGATGAAAAATTAGATAATATTACAAATAAAATTGTATTTGCGTTTACTGAAACCATTGAAAATTATAAAAAAATGAATGCTAATGACGAACTTCCCCGTGTTGAAATCAACATTAAAAAAGATTTTCCTCGAACCCATATTCCGGACGATCATCCGGTAATCAAACTTGCAACCCGGGCAGCTGAAAATCTCGGAAGAAAAATGAAGACTAAAACCACCGGTGGTGGTGCGGATGCAAATATTTTCTTTGAAAAGGATATCTTTACCGGCGTCCTCGGTACGGGAATGCGGGATATGCATACGGTACGGGAGTCCGTAAAACTCGACGACATGGTCCGCACAACAGAACTTTTGCTGGAAATTATCAGGCTGCATTCGCAGGCTGGGAATTAGAAAAAGTGAGCAGTTAAGTGAATAAATTTCTCACCATTCACTATTTACTGTTCCGATTTTTTGGCCCCTGAAGCTTGACCTTTAACCAATAGAACCAATTAAACCGACACAAAGATAACAATGATCGCATATTTTGATTGTTTTTCAGGTATTAGCGGCGATATGACCTTGGGAGCATTTCTTGATCTCGGCGTTCCTGCAGAATGGTTGCAAGGTCGCATGGAAGCACTTCCATTAACAGGGTTCGAGGTGTTGGCTGAAACGGTATCTCGCAATGGAATTCAGGCAAAAAGCGTTAAGGTTCGGGTAAAAGATCACACAACATCGCGGCATTATGAAGACATAAAATCCATCATAGAAAATAGTCCGTTGTCCTCCGAAGTCAAACAAAGAAGTCTTGATATTTTTGAAAGGATTGCAGATGCTGAGGCGTTAATTCACGGGTGCCCCAAGCAAAAAGTCCATTTTCATGAAGTCGGGGGAATTGATGCTTTGGTCGATATTGTAGGCACGGTACTTTGCGTTGATTACTTGACGATTGACAGCATCATCGCTTCGCCGATCCCTGTCGGAAGGGGATTTGTCGACTGTCAACATGGCGTCCTTCCGGTCCCGGCTCCAGCAACTCTTGCGATTCTTAAAGGTATTCCGGTCTACGGCACAAAAATTCCATATGAACTGGTAACTCCCACAGGTGCGGCGATCATTGCGACCCTCGCAGAATCTTTTGACGAAATGCCGGACATGGTTATTGATAAAATTGGTTATGGGGCCGGAACACATGAGCTGGAAACACAACCGAATCTATTGAGAATTATTCTTGGAAACGAATTAACGAACTCGGAAAAGAGGATTGGCGAATATCATACCGACCAGATACTCATAATAGAAACCTGTATCGACGACATGAACCCCGAGGTGTTCGGATTTTTGATGGAGCAGCTCTTTGAAAAAGGTGCACTGGATGTTTACTGGATTCCGATTTTCATGAAAAAAAACAGGCCGGGTACGATGGTTCAGGTGTTGTGTCCGGAAAATAGTCGTGATGTGTTGATGGCGTGTCTCTTGTCGGAAAGCAGTTCTCTGGGTGTGAGATACTATCATGCCAAACGTTGGCTGCTTGGCCGTGAAAAAATTGTAGTGAAAACAGTTTACGGTGATATATCGGTAAAACATATTATCCAACTGGACGGCACTTCACGGATGGTGCCCGAATATGATACATGCAAAAAAATCGCCCTTGAAAAGAATCTTCCAATCAGGGTGGTTTATGATACTATTCTTAAATCCCTTTAATTTCGGAAGGTCTCATACTATTTCTTGACAAAAAAAATGTCAGGCTATAGAGACAAGCCATGAATTTTAAACAGAAATCGGTCATATTTATTGCGACCGGCTGTTATATTGGAAATATCACTTTTGCACCCGGCACTTTTGGAACTGCCCTTGGGCTCCTCCTTTGTTTTTTTCTTTCGAAAATCGATTATTCGATGGCTGTTTTATTAACGCTGATATTTATCTTGTGTGCCATATGGATCGCTAATGAGGCTGAAAAGATATTAAAGATTAAAGACCCCGGATGTATTGTCATTGATGAAATTGCAGGCATTATCTTGACATTGTTCGGCTTGCCTTTTAACATAACTTCGGTGACCGCAGGATTTTTGGTATTTAGGGCACTGGACATCTGGAAACCTTATCCGATCCGACTTTTAGAAAATAAATTTTCAGGAGGAATCGGAATTGTATTGGACGATGTCGCAGCCGGTATTTTGAGTAATCTGATTTTACGATTTTTATTAAAAATGACATATTAAATATAATATCAGATGGATATAAATAATAAGCTAAAGCGATATCTTAATTTTGAGGGATCGTAAAAAAACAACTTATCACACGACTTGAATCATATGAAAATTTATATTTTTTCGTGTTTTCATTCTCTTTCATTTGCCTCGTATAGTCCTGTTGGGTTGAAGGGCATTATTGTGATTATTTAAAAAAAGGTGAAACCAAACTTGAACAAAAAAAAAATTGATAAAATGAATAATGATGACATCCGCAAAAAGAAAAAGAGCGGTCTTCGGGAAAATATCGAAGCCATTCTGGTGGCCATTGTATTGGCCTTGTTCATTCGCACGTTTGTCATTCAGGCGTTTAAAATTCCATCCGGATCCATGAAAGAGACACTAAAGATCGGAGACCACATCCTGGTCAATAAATTTATATACGGTGTCAAGATTCCATTTTTGCAGACAACAATTATCCCCATAACAAATCCGAAACGTGGGGATATTGTGGTTTTTAAGTTTCCTGAAGATCCCAGTAAGGACTTCATCAAGCGGGTCATCGGTGTTGCTGGAGATGTAGTTGAAATTCGTGATAAACATGTTTATGTGAACAACAAGCTTTTAAATCATGATTTCGGTATTCATACCGATTCCTATATCTTCCCGGCAGGTGTCCAGCCTAGGGATAATTTTGGACCTGTCGTCGTTCCGCCGCATTCACTTTTTGTAATGGGAGACAATCGTGATCAGAGCTATGACAGCAGGTTCTGGGGTTTTGTGGATTTAAAGGCTGTAATAGGAAAAGCCCTAATCATCTACTGGTCCTGGGATAAGGACAATTTCGGCGTTCGATGGAACAGGATTGGGCATTTATTGAAATAAAACAGGAGAAGTATGGATGGCCCTTTTATACCTTGTGACAGGAGGAAAACGCAATGCAGACTGTGATTAAGGGTGGTAGGGTCATTGATCCCGGAAACTTCGACCATATTCTGGATATTGTCATAGAGGATGGAATCATCGCTGCAATTAAAAAAGATGTTATTTCGGGGAATGAAAAGAAAGAATTTAAACTTATCGATGCTTCCGGTAAAATCGTTGTCCCTGGATTGATTGATATGCATGTTCACCTTCGGGATCCAGGATATGAGTACAAAGAAACCATTGAAACAGGTGGTCGTGCAGCAGCGTTTGGGGGATTTACAGCGATATGCTGCATGCCGAATACAAATCCGGTTAATGACTGCCGGCAGGTTACGGAATATATCGTTAAGAAGGCCGTCAAGGCAGATACTGTCCGTGTTTATCCGGTTGCCGCGATCAGCAAGGGGCTAAAAGGAGATAATCTTTGTGAATATGGAGAGTTAAAGAACGCAGGGGCTATCGCCGTATCCGACGATGGCAACCCGGTGATGAACAGTCAATTGATGCGAAGGGCTTTAGAATATTCAAGTGGATTCAATTTGCCGGTTATTTCCCATTGTGAGGATCTTGATCTGGTTTCAGGCGGTGCCATGAATGAAGGTGAGGTTGCTACAAAAATGGGTCTTTCCGGGATACCCAATGCTTCTGAAAGCATCATGGTTTTAAGGGATATCGCGCTGTGTGAATTAACAGGAGTTCCTATTCATATCGCTCATGTCAGTACCAAGGAATCTGTCAGGGCAATAAGGGATGCGAAAAAAAGAGGGATTCCTGTTACCGCAGAGACAGCACCTCATTATTTTTTATTGACCGATGTTTCTATAAAAGATTATAATACAAATTATAAAATGAACCCGCCGTTGCGCTCCGAACAAGACAAAGAAGCCATCTGCCAGGGACTCGTTGATGGCACCATTGATGTCATAGCCACGGATCATGCCCCGCATTCTTTAATTGAGAAAGCCGTTGAGTTCCATCAGGCTGCTAACGGTATCATCGGACTTGAAACCGCGGTTCCTTTGGGATTGAAGCTGGTTGAAGCTGGAATCATTGATATAACGGTTCTTATTGAAAAAATGTCAAAAAATCCAGCGCGGATACTCGGATTAAAAACCGGTTTAGAAATAGGAAAAACAGCCGATATTACCATTATAGATCCTAAAATTTCATATTGTATAGATGCCGACGGATTCCAATCACTCAGTCGAAATACACCTTTTGACGGTTGGGATGTAAAAGGCAGGGCAGTGTTGACCATGGTGGGTGGGAAAATTGTCTATCAGGACCAAATTATAATATTGTAACAGTTTACAATGTAGTTGAGTTTGTGAAAATTCAAAATACAAATCCCAAATAACAAACAAAACCCAATGACCGAAATTCAAAATAGCAAACTGGAATAGTCAAAATAGTTTGGGTTATTGGTATTTGAAATTTGAGATTTGTTTAAAATTTGGTGCTTGAGATTTGTGATTTCAAAAAATCAGTGTAAGATTGCTCAACAATCAATAATGAATGAAAATGGTAAATGACACACCTCACATACTGGTCGTAGATGATGAACTCAGCATGCGTGAATTACTGGAAGTCTTACTGGCCAAAGAAGGATATAAGGTTACATGTGCAGAAAATGGTATAGATGCCATTGCCCGAATTAAAAAAACAGTTTTCGATCTTTTGCTATGTGACATCAGGCTCGGAGATATTACTGGAATTGATGTTTTAAAGGCATTGAAAGAAGAGGATCAAGATACTGTGGTCATTATGATTTCAGCCTTTGCTACCACTGAGGCGGCTGTTGAGGCCATGAACGAAGGCGCCTACGATTTTGTCCCAAAACCTTTCAACAATGAAGAGTTAAAACTAACCATCAAAAATGCCCTGAGTCTCAGAACCATCGAGCATGAAAAAGAGATTCTCGATGATGAACTTAAGAGAACCCTTCATTTTGGAAAGATTGTCGGGAACAGCCCGGCCATGAAAAATATTTTCAATCTTATCCGCCAAGTGGCCAAAACCAAGACAAGCATCCTCATCACCGGAGAAAGCGGAACCGGCAAAGAATTGATTGCAAAAGCCATACATGACGAGAGTCAGCAAAAAGACAATCCCTTTGTCGTTGTAAACTGCGGGGGTATTCCGGAAACATTGATGGAAAGCGAACTTTTCGGACATAAAAAAGGCGCTTTTACCGGGGCAACGCACGATAAAAAGGGCCTTTTTGAAACCGCTGACAAGGGAACGATTTTTCTGGACGAAATCGGTGAAATAAGTCTTCCCATACAGGTCAAATTATTAAGGGTTGTCCAGGAACGCGTATTCAAACCTGTTGGCAGTAACGAAGATGTATCCGTTGATATCAGAATCATATCTGCAACCAACAAAAAGCTTGAAGATGAGGTCATTGTCGGAAATTTTCGTGAAGATCTATTTTATCGACTCAATGTCATTGAAATAAAAATGCCGCCTCTTAGGGAAAGAAAAAGCGATATTCGCGTGCTTGCCCAGCATTTTCTGGAAAAATATACCCGTGAAATGGGCAAAGAAGTCACCAAAATATCATCCTATGCCATAGATCTTTTAAACAAATATGATTTTCCAGGAAATATACGGGAGCTTGAAAACCTCATGGAGCGGAGTGTGGCACTTTCAAGCACCAACATCATCCTGCCGGACAGTTTGGCACTTTCAATTCACAAACGAAGATGGATCGAAGGTGTCAAAAACAGGCGTTTCGATCTGGATGAGGTGAGAAACGGTGTCTCGTTGGATGACATCCTCGAAGATATCGAACGAGCATACCTGGAAAAGGCTCTTGAGTGCACCGGTGGCAAAAAGCAAGAGGCGGCCGAACTCCTCGATATCAGCTTTCGAACGTTTCGCTATCGATTGAGCAAGTTGGATATATAAAGATAAATCTTATTTTCAGACCAGGCAGATTCTTATATCTAATCATCATCATTGATCCACACAAAGCCCGATAAACAGCATCTTTCGAAACGATTTATCTCGATATTATATCGCATTGAGACTGGCTTGTTCGTAAAAAATAACAGCGTTATAAAGATGACAATATTTATTTTTAATGACGAAAATTGTCATGTCAAATTAAAAGGAAAAATGACAGAATATTTTTGATTGTTAATATATCTCTATAAAATCAAAATAATATGCCGTTTATTAATGTTTTAATGTTTTATGGTATACAATTTGCAGGGAATAAAAACAAACCATATAGAGTGAATGTCAGAGGGGGTGGTAGAACTAAAGCGTTGCTTTTAGAATACAGTTTTTGAAGCCCTAAAAATATTTTGGCAATACATTTAAGAAAAGAAACATAACTAAACAGTCAGAGGAGGAAGAAAATGTTACAGAAATTGAGAAAAAAGAATCAAAAAGGTTTTACACTCATCGAGTTGATGATCGTTATTGCGATTATCGGCATCTTAGCGGCCATCGCCATCCCAAACTTTCTAGCCTATCGTACCCGGGGGCAAAATTCTGCTGCCAAAGCTGCGGCAAAGAATTTCTATAATACCGCCATGGCTTACTTCGCAGATACTACAACCACCGGTACACAGGTTGCACCTTCGAATGCAGTGGGCGGTTATCAGGTAGATCCAAATTTAACTTATTCGAACGCGACCCTGGGAGATACCGGTACTGGTACTGTAACTCAATCGGGTGCTATGACTTTCCAATATCCAGGCAGCGCAACGACATACACTCTGGTTACGGATGGCAGCATCACACCATCAGCGTCGTAATTTAAATACCGCGATAAAAGAGTAAAAAAAGAGGGGGCAACCCCTCTTTTTTTATTGTGACCGACAAGAATAAAAGAAAATAATCAGGAATTGAAACCTCAGAATAAACAATCAAAAATGGATTGTGCTCATCGAACTTATGGTTGTTATCACGATGATCTACATTCTGTTGGACCTCGACAATTCTATCTTTTGGGTTGTTGGCCAATGGTCGATTCGTCAGACCAGAGAGCGGCAAGGAGTTTTTACAATAGCACCTTGCCTTGTTTTACAGAAACAAAACAATATTCGACAATGATTCTTTATAAATATAATATAATTTTCTTCATGCTTGTCTATCTGCAATATCTTAAAAAGATCTGAAATGGCTGATAATTTTATTCAAAAAAGGCGACTGGAAATACTCATTTGCCTGTTTCTTGTGTCATTATCCCTCTTGATATACTTTCAGGTAACCAATTTCGAATTTGTCACTTATGATGATGAGTCGTATATCACTAAAAATCCATATATTAAGGCCGGATTTACACGTGAAAGCATTGTCTGGGCATTTACATCCGGTTATTCAGCTAACTGGCATCCTTT
>Ga0210085_1001029_pt1 | contig 11318 bp, 9 predicted proteins | sample China_Galinas_PW_5_FD_184866 | JGI IMG/M metagenome (GOLD analysis project Ga0210085, IMG submission 184866) | Wetland microbial communities from San Francisco Bay, California, USA, that impact long-term carbon sequestration - China_Galinas_PWC_D1... | ecosystem: Environmental > Aquatic > Marine... | reverse complement strand
TGCACGCCCTGGGGCTGAATGTTGATCAGGAATCGATTCGGGGCGTCGGTCGGCAGGCTTCCCCGCCAGGTCCGGAGGAGATCGACCCGCACCACCGCCAGGAGGAGCAGGGCAAGGATGCCGAGGCCGAAGCCTGTGATTTGCAAAAGCGCCCCCGTCGGCCGCCGGGCGAGGGCGGCGAGACCCAGCCGCCACACCCCTCGGCTGCGTCCTGCCAGGGAGGCGGAAATACGGATGAGGAGGGCGACCGCCCCGAGGAGGGTGAGGATGGCAGCGGCCACCCCGGCGAGCAGCCTCCAGGCGAGTTCCGCGTCCCCGGCCTGCCAGAAGATGAGCAGCGCGAGCGCCCCTGCGGCGGCGCCGAATGCCACGGCCGCCGAGAGCCGGGGTGGGCCGAGATCGCGATGTAGCGCCCGGAGGGGCGGAATCCGGGCCAGCTGGAGGAGGGGCGGCAGGGCGAATCCGAAGAGGGTGACGAGTCCGGTGCCGAGGCCCAGGGCGATGGGACGCAGCGAAGGGGCCGGGAGCTGCGAGCCGAACCACTCTGCAAGGATCGCTGCGAGGCCAGTTTGGGCGAGGTAACCCAGAACGCAGCCCAGGAAGCTCGCCGCGAGACCGAAGAGCAGGAGCCGCACCAGGAAGATCCGGGTCAGGAGGCCGCGATGCGCCCCGAGACAGCGCATGACCGCAACGGCATCGGTCTGCCGACCCACCAGGCGGCGGCTCGCCAGGGCGACCGCCGCACCCGCCACGAGTACGGTGGCCAGGGCCGCCAGGCGCAGGAACCGGGACGCCCGATCGATGGCAGAGGCAAACTCCGGTCGAGCGTCGCGGGCATCCTCCACCCGCAGATTCGGGGACGCGGAGCCCTTTGCTGCAGATTTGAAGCGGTCGACCGCGGGGAGGTCACCGGCGACCAGGAGTCGATAGTGGACGCGGCTGGCGGGGGTTACCAGGCCGGTCGCGGCGACATCCCGCATATTGATCATGACCCGCGGCGCGAGCTGGAAGAGGTTCCTTCCCCGATCCGGCTCGTAAGCGATCACCCCCGCAATGCGGAAGCCTTTGCTGCCCAGGGTTAGGGTGTTTCCAACCTTGGCCTTCAGCAGATACAGGAGGCGGGGCTCCACCCACATCTCGCCCAGGGGAGGCCCCCCCACGACGGCTCGCTCCGGCTCCCCCGAACGGGCCTGCAGGCGAGCTGATCCCCGCAGCGGGTAGTGGGAGCTGACTGCCTTGACTTGGACCAGGTGGGGTGTCCCGGCGCCCATGACGACACTGGGGAATTCCAGGGTCCGGGCAGTATCCAGACCCAGGGCGCGCGCCTGCCGGGCCAGCGGCTCGGAGATAGGGGCGGAGCTGTCCAGGGCGAGATCGGCGGCGATCAGCTCTCCGCCCTGCCGCTGCATGGCCTGCTCGATGCGATCCGTGAAGAAGCCGACCCCTGTGATGGCAGCCACTGTCAGCAGTAGCGCCGCCCCCAGAAGGTAAAGCTCCCCGCTGCGCCAGTCCTGCCGGAGAAGGCGCAGGCCGATCCGCCAGGCCCGACCTCCCGCCGGCACCCACAGCGCCCTTGCGGTGCCAAGTGTGCCCAGATGGGCCTCTCGCGCCTCGTTCATTGCATGGGCTCCAGGTGGCCCTCGTGCATGTGCAGGCGGCGGTCACAGCGGTTGGCTAGATGCGGGTCGTGGGTGACCAGGACCAGTGCGGCGGCGGCATCTTCCCGCAGATCGAGGAGCAGGTCGATCACGTGCTCGCCGGTGGTCTCGTCGAGATTTCCGGTAGGCTCATCGACGAACAGGATGGAGGGGCGGGGAGCAAACGCGCGCGCGATGGCGACCCGTTGCTGCTCACCGCCAGAGAGCTGCCGCGGGTAGTGTCCAGCACGCCTGCTCAAGCCCACCCGATCCAGGGCCTCCCGGGCGGTCGCGTCCGCATGGGCGCGGCCGCTGAGCTCGAGGGGCAACAGCACGTTCTCCAGCGCGGAAAGGGTTGGTAGGAGCTGAAAATCCTGAAAGACGAAGCCTACGCGCCCTTCGCGCAGCGCAGCGCGACCGTCTTCGTCCAGCTCCCTGAGGCGCTCTCCGCACAGCCAGACGTCGCCGCTGCTGGCCTGGTCGAGGCCCGCCAGGAGGCCGAGCAGGGTGGACTTCCCGGAGCCTGACGCGCCAAGGATGGCAACAGCCTCGCCCGCATGCACGGCGAGGTCGAGACCCTTTAGGATGGTGAGGCGACCGCCGGGGCCGTCTACATGCTTCGCGAGCTGCGCGGCCCTGGATACAACCGAGCCGGAATTCGCTGTCATGATGAGATTGCTCCTGAGCGCTCTGGTCCTCTTGCCCATGCTTGCCCGGGGCGACGGTCCCGTCGTCCTGGTGCTGGGGGACAGCCTGAGCGCGGGTTACGGCCTTCCACAGGATCGCGGGTGGGTGGCCCTGCTCGCGCAACGGGTGAGGGCCAAGGGCTATCCGCACCGGGTGGTCAATGCCAGTGTTTCCGGCGACACGACCGCTGGGGGGCTGACTCGCCTGCCGCCCCTCCTCGAGCGGAACCGCCCAGCCGTATTGGTGATCGAGCTGGGCGCCAACGACGGTCTTCGGGGGCTGAGCTTCGAAGAGATCGAAGGCAATCTGATCCGCCTCGCGGACCTAGGCCGGCGAGCCGGTAGCCGCCTTCTGCTCATTGGGGTGCGCCTTCCGCCCAACTACGGTGCGGCCTATACGGCGGGCTTTCAAGCCGTGTTCCGCAAGGTCGCCCAGCGTCGAAGGGTTCCGTTCGTTCCCCACTTGCTTGGCGGCGTGGCCGAGCACTTGGATCTCATGCAGGCGGATGGGCTGCACCCCAACGCGGAGGCGCAGCCCCGATTGCTCGACAACGTATGGCCTAAGCTGGAGCCCCTGCTGCGGGAGACCACCCCTTCTTCGAAGAGATGACGGCGTCGGCCGGCCGGGACCTCTTGTCAATTTGCAACAGGCGGGAGGCGTACAATTCCAGCCTGAACTGACTGACGCCGAAACCCTATGGGAGGATCCTATGCATCGCGTAACCGTCGTCGGCTCCGGATTCGGAGGGTTGACCGCCGTCCAGCGGCTGAGGGAGTCGGCGCTGGACATGGAGATCACCCTGGTGAGCCCAAAGGACGAGTTCGTCTACTATCCGGGGCTGATCTGGGTACCCTCCGGTCTGCGTACCGGGGACGACCTGCGTATTCCGTTGAAGAACTTCTTTCGCAGGCTGAGGATTAGTCACCTGGCTGCCGAGGCCACAGGGCTCCGTGAGGGGGGGAGAGTCCTCGATACCACTCAGGGCGAGGTGAAGAACGAAGGACTCATCATCGCTTCCGGCGGACGCTACCTGAAGAAGCTCCCGGGGATCGAGCATGCGATTACGCCGTGCGAGGGGATCGCGGCGGCGGAGCGGATTCGCGAGCGGCTTCGGGAGATGGAGGGCGGCACCATCGCGTTGGGCTTCGCCTCCAATCCGAACGAGCCCCAAGCGATGCGGGGAGGACCCATGTTCGAGTTCCTCTTCGGAATCGACCGGCAGCTGCGCAAGGAAGGCCGCCGCAACCGCTTCAAGCTTATCTTCTTCTCCCCGGCGGCAAAGCCGGGCAACCGCCTCGGACCGAAGGCGGTGGACGGTCTGTTGAAAGAGATGCGCAAGTGGGATATCGACACCCATCTGGGCCACAAGCTCAAGGGCTTCACCGAGAACAAGGTCATGACGGAGGGTGGGGAGCTCGCGGCGGATCTGATCCTGTTCATGCCGGGCATGACCGGCAACCAGTGGTTCGACAGCACCGAGCTGCCCCGCTCCGACGGTGGGCTCATCAAGGCGGACGAACGCTGTAGGGTTTCGGGCTTCGAGCGGGTTTACGTGGTAGGCGACTCCGGCAGCTTTCCGGGACCGGAATGGATGCCAAGACAGGCCCATATGGCGGACCTTCAGGCCCAGGCGGCAGCGATCAACCTCTTGGCGGAGCTCAAGGGCGAGGAGCCGACGCGCACCTTCAAGGTCGAGCTGATCTGCATCGTCGACGCGCAGGACCGAGGCATGCTGGTGGCCCGCACCGAGACCCGCAATATCGTCCTACCCTCCATGCGGATGCTCCACTGGATAAAGCGCGGGTTCGAATGGTGGTATCTGCGGCAGTACCGGTGATTGAACCGCAGAGCCGGCGAGGGCACACAGATGAGGTTCGTAGGGTGGTTGCGACGGGTCAGCGGTCTTGGCGATTGATGCCTTCGGCGGATGGGTATGGAAGTTGTACGCTGGTCCGCTGGCTTGCAGGAGACCCAGGACGAGCTGGTAGCTCACGAGGTCGCGAGCGGGAAGAGCCGCCGGGCGTTGGCCGTGGTAACCCCCGCCACCCGCTCCGGGGAGACCCCGTGGACCTGGGCGATCAGGTCGCGGGCGAACGTGAGATTCGCCGGCTCGTTGCGGCTGCCGCGATCCGGGCCGAGCACCGGGGAGTCGCTCTCCAGGGCGAGGGATTCGAGCGGCAGACGGCGGACGAGCTTTCGTTTCTGATCGGAGCGCACCGCGGACGGAGGGACGGAGAAGAGATAGCCGGCCTCGGCCCCACGCACCGCGTGCGCCGCCTTGCCGTCGAAGGCGTGCATCAAGACCTGCTTCGCCCCCGTGGCGAGCAGGAGGTCCAGCGTGTAGTGTCCGGCGGAGCGGGAGTGGACGTTGAGGGGCAGGCCAAGCTCGTTGGACAGAGCCGCCATTTCCTCCAGCAGGTCGCCTTGGGCACGGCGCCGCTCCGGGTCCTTCGTGTACCAGTAGTCGAGTCCCACCTCGCCGATCGCGGCCAGCGCCGCAGCGTGGGCTCTGATTTGACCAATGGCCGCGTCCATCTCCGCACGTGTCGGCAGCGGCCGGTCGTCGGCGAAGCGATCCGGGTGGAACCCCAGGCAGGGCAAGAGGGTACAGCCGTCAGGCGCGTCGTCCGCGACAATCCGCAGGACCCGTGCGTTGTCCTCCGCATCCTCCCCAACGACCAGAACGACGCCGACCCCAGCCGCGGCCGCACGCCTGCGGACGGCCGCCCGGTCGGCATCGAACTCGGCGCTCGCAAGATGGCAATGACAGTCGATCATCTTGAAAAGGCGGTTAACCACGAAGGACACGAAAGAAACACAAAGAGTGAAGACGATATCCCGAGGACGCAATCCCCAGTGCCTGGCATGTGCATCAGGGTCCCGTCTTGATGCGGACATCGAAGGACAGCCGTGAGCTGGCGGGGCCGAAGTAGGTGCCTTCCACCGGCATGGCGCCAGCCGGCTCCCGGGCCGCCGCCACAGCGACGTGGGTTGCACCCACCGCGATGCCCCGGGTCGGATCGAGCCCGGACCACCCGCACCCTGGGATGTAGACCTCCGGCCAGGCGTGCAGGTGGCGCTCGGTGGCGTCCATCGCGGAGCGGTCCTGGTAGCCGCTCACGAAGCGGGCGGCGAACCCGGCTGCCCGGCACAGGCTGACGAACAGCACGGTCTGGTCACGGCAGGCGCCCCGTCCTCTGGCCAAGGTCTCGGCTGGCGTCTGCGGAGCGCCCTCGTCGCGGATCTCGCGCTCGATTCCGGTGTGGAGGCGGTCGTTGAGGACGGCGAGAAAGGCGAGGGGGTCTCCCGCGGAGCGCGCCACGATGTCGTCGGCCAGCGCTCGGACGCTCGCCTCCGGGCTACCGGCGTCCCGGTATCGCGCGAGGGCGGCCTCCTCGTCGGCCGGGTAGATGACCGGTAAGGCCCGGTAGGCGGTGTCCAGCACCAGGCCGAACGGATCGGACTCCAGGGTATCGACCGTGAAGCGCGAGACGATGCGCAGCTGCCGCGTCTCGGCCTCGAACCACATGCGGGTGGCCAGGTTGCCCTCGGCGTCCAAGCGCTCCTGGCGCAGCACGGGCGCCGGATCCACCAGCAGCGAGTAGCCCAGCTCCCGGAATCCGCCGTCGTGGCGCGGGCGCAGGCGCACCGTCTGCGGACCGAGCGTCACCGGCTCGGTGTAGCTGTAGGTTGTCATGTGCTCGACGTCGAACCGCATCGTGTCCGGCCTCCGGGTTCGCTTCTGTAAGAGTCTAATCGGTCCGGCCGCGATCTTTTTCATTTGCTCGGACCTGGGGCTGCGCAGGGCCGCGTCGGAGGACCCCGAGAAATAGGAAACCGACTGCCAGGGCACCGATCCAGCCGGCTGCGAGCCAGCCGATCATGCCGTCGTAGCTTCCTACCAAGAAGCCGTACGCTGATGCCGGGTTGCCGTCGGTGACATGCCGGGTCACCTGGATGACGAATACCCAGCCCGCGTGCAGGCCGATGCACCAGCCGATGTGGCCCGTGCGCTCCCGGACCAGGGCGAGAAACAGCCCGACCAGGAACAGGGCAGCCATCGAGTCGAGGTCTTTCCACTGAAAGGCGCCGGTGAAGACCTCGGTGAACATCCGCCAGGAGGCCGCCCAATCGAAGGCTGCGCCGTCCGGCAGCCTGCCGGGCTTCATGAAGTGGAGCAAGGCGTAGAGCAAGGCGGTCCAGAGCACGGCGGAAGGCACGGGGCCCCGGCGCCGAATGGCGGAGAAGAGGGCACCGCGGAAGAAGGTCTCTTCCGCCAGGCCCACCAGCAGTCCGCCGATCAAGGCCTGCGCGGCCTTCCTCAAAAGGTCCGGGACCGAACCGGCGCTCGAGGTCTCGGGAACCCGGACCCCGAGCTTGACCTCGGTCAGCGCCAGCACAGCGAGAATCGCCACGCCGAGCAGCCAGCCTCGCCACACCGCGCGCAGGAGGCGCGCAGGCGTCGCGTCGTATCCCAACGCGGCGCGGCTGTTGAGACCCGTCGCCTCGAGGAAGGGCCACAGGCCCAGCAGTGCAAAGGCCTGCGTCAGGCGGCCCATGACCCGATGCGGGGCCTCGTGGACCCACCCGGTCGCCATCAAGGGGTACGCCAGCAGTACCCCAAGCAGCAGACAAGCCAACAGGTAAAGGAAGAAGAGTCCGGTCTCCTTCACGTCGACCCACCTTCGCTGCCGAGCAGTCCCATGACTTCGAGATAACGGTCCCCGCTGCGCTCCACCGAGAAGTCCGCAGCGCGCAGCCGGAGCCGCTCCCGGTCGGGCTCCTGCTCGAGGGTATCGAGCATTGCGGCGGCCAGCGCCTCGTGATCGCCCACGGGCACCAAACGGCCATATCGACCGTCCGCCAGCACCTCCCGCGGCCCATGAGGACAGTCCGTGCTCACCACGGGCGTCCCGCAGTAGAGTGCCTCGACCAGCACATTGCCGAAGCCCTCCCAGCGGGAAGACATCGCAACCAATCGAGCGCCCCGCATGAAGGGAAGCGGATTCGGCTTGAAACCGGGGAGATCCACGGCGTCGCTCACACCGAGCAGAGCCGCGAGGCTCGCAAGACGGTCCCGCTCCTCTCCTTCGCCGATGATGAGCAGGCGGGAGGGACGACCTGTGTGAACGAGCGCAAAGGCGCCGATCAGGGTCGCGAAGTCCTTTTGGGCCGTGAGCCGTCCGACGCCCAGGATGACCGGCGGACCACCGTCCGCGAGCCAAGGGTGGTCGGCGGGCTCCTGCGACCGCGGCCCGAGTCCGGAATGGATGATCGGATTGTGGATCACCCGGACCTTGTCGACGGGACAGCCCGAGACCTGGACCAGATCGTCGGCAAGCCCCTGGGAGACGGTGATCACGCCCTTCGCTCGGCGGATGATGGAGCGCCAAGTACGGATACGGCGGCACCTCTTGGCTTCGGACCAGCCGCCCATCTCAGAGGACAGGTGATGGTGGAGCGAAGCCCACAGATCAAAGGTCAAACCTGGTACGCGGCTCGCGCGAGCTGCAAGCACATCCGCCTTGTTGCCGCCGGCCATGACCACCTGGGACCGGTGCTCTCGCAGGTGCGCCACCACCTGGGCGAACAGGACCAGACGCGACTGTCCGTCCAAGGCGGTGACGTCAACCTCCGGCTCGAAAGGAAACGGCAGCTCATCCGGTCTCTCCCGGGTAAAGACGGGGACATGGACCCCGATGCCCCGTTTCACGAAATGATTCGCCAGATTGAGCACCACCACGGGTGCACCGCCGTACGCATTGGATGTGCCGCGATGGACGAGTCCAAGGATGCTGATCGACCTCCTTGCCGCCATGTTGCTCACCCCTCTCGGCTGCACAGCGGCGGGCCAAGAGCGAGTGGCCAGGCCCGGGTCGCGCGGTGCGCTGCGAATTGCTCAGGAGTGGTGCAAGAATGACGGATACGCTTTGATAAGGACTCCACCCCTCGCCCCCAACCCCTCCCCGCTAGGACGAGGGGCGCCGTTTGCGTTGTGCTTGAGCCGTCACCTGGGGGGCGTTGACCTACCGCACCGCCGGGTCACGCGACGAGGCGCTGCGCGTCCATAACGAGCAGCCCTGCGTTCCAATCGAGGTGATGCATGCCGCGCCAACCCCCGACATCCTCACCGCTCATACGCCACAGCAGACGCTCACTGTAGTGCTTCGTTGAGATGACAGTGATCTCGCTCAAGCTCAGGCCGTAGCCGTAGCGGCGGACACAATCCTGCGCGGGCCTCAGGAGGCGCCCCTCGCCATCCCGAAAGATCCGCCCACCCGGTCTGCCGCGGCTGAAGTCGCGCACCAAAGGGTTTGCCGGGTGCGTCTTCCATGCAGTGCTCAGGGGGCTGTCAGCGTAGAAGGCGCACAGCGACTCGTTGAGATGCAGTCGGCGCCCCTTCATTGCCCCGAACAGCCACCACAGCCCAGCGTGCTCGAAGAGGGTCGCATCGGCGACCGTCATACCCTCGACGAGCGTCTTGATGCGCTCCCAGTCGGTCGGAAATGCGACACATCGATAGAGGTCCACGCGTCTCGTTTGGGCCTTCTCCGGAACCATGTAGAGCTCGCCTCCCGCCTCGAACACGAAGGGGTAGGACAGGTGATGCGGCTCCTCGATGACTGGCACCGCGGCGCCGGCGGGGCGTGCGTCCTTGTCAAGCTCCAGAACGCTGATGCGGCCGCGGGCGGCCGCATACGGATACTCTTCGAAGAAGACGTAGTGACGGCCGCCCCGAGACCAGAGGAAGGGGTCCGCCCAAAAGGCCCCGTCGGGCGGGTAGAGCGCCCCCAGCCGGCTGACATCCGGCGGCGACAAGCCGGGTTGACTGGACCGGCCAGCGAGCAGGAGCCACTGCTCACGCCGACGGCGCTCCTCCCGCCTGTCGGCTCTCTTGCCCACGCGCCGCATCCGGCGTTGTCGCCACCGCTGCCACACGTTCATGCCGTTGAGAGCAGGCTACGACGGAGCGCACAAGGTCTCGGCGGCACACTATCCCCCGTCACCGTCACCCCTGGTCACGTAGAGGTCGACGTCGGGCAGCCACCGCACCATGAGCGGCTGCGTTCTGTTGGCCCGCGTGAGCTTGGGCACGAAGCCGAGACGCTGCAAGACCGCGGTCAGCTCTATACCTGCGGCGAAGCACTCGGCACGCTCGGCGCCTTCCTGTCGCGCATGCTCCAGGGCGCCGGCAATGAGCGCGGACTTGGCTTCGCTATCTCCGTTCCTCGCGAGAAGATCCACGATGCGCGCCAGCAGTCGCTGGCGACGCTCGAACACCTTGAGCACCGTGTAGCCGCGCAGCACGTCGCCCTCCCCGACCGTCAACACGGTATAAGCGGTGTCCGGGTGTTGGCGATAGTGCCAATTCAAGGTCGCGGAATCACGCAAGGTGATGGCGGGATACTCCTCCTTGGCCGCCTCCCACAGCTGATCGAAACGCGCGTCGAAGCCTCCATCGAGGGTCTGTACGTTTAGGCGCGGTCGGGGAATTCCGGGTATCGCCAGATCCGCTCCTGCCGCGACCAGCGGTCCCAGGCGTCGCCCCAGCGCCTTCTGGAGCGGCCACCGCAGCGAGACCCTGCGGGTCATGTTGGCCGTGTTCGGCCTGGCGACAAACCCAATCCTGAGGATGATCGACATCATGGGGTCGGCGATGTGCTTCGCAAGCTGGATGGGGCCGGCCGCGGGATGGTCGAGCATGGCCACCGCAATCCCGTCGGACAAGGCGGGCGACTTGCCCCCCTTCTTGCGCCTCTGCTCCCGCAAGGCCTGACGCATGAGGCCCCAGTGCACGAGCATGTCGGCACACCAATGGGCACTTACCGGCTGTCCGCCAATGTACAATCCCGCCGGCAGGCAGCTCAGGGTGCCGATGATCCGGCCGCGCCACTCCGCGACGACGCCCTTGTAGCCGGGCTCGTCGAGCCGCGGATCGCACTGCCATTGCCAATCCCAGCGGCGCTCGGCACGCTCCGCCTCGGCGGCGCCGTAGACATCCTCCACGCGCTCGAGAATCTGGCTCTTGTCGCCGTCGTTTCCGGGTCTTATGTCGATCATCGCCGGGGCTCTGCCGAAGGTCTCTAGCTTGAAAGTCGCGCAGAGCGCGCTCCCCATCTCCCTCGCCCTTTGGGAGAGGGCCGGGGTGAGGGAAACGGTCATGGCGGCAGCGACTGACATTCTCCAGGATGGCGCTGGCACCATGACCGTTAGCCCGAGGTCCTCCGCAGCGCCTCTGGACAGCGCATACCGACCGCCTGCAGATAGGCGCAGGCACTCGCCTCGATGCGGTAGTCGGCGATCGCGCGCTCGAACAGGTCCTCCGTGACCTGTGCGCCCAACCAGGCGTCGATGGCATCGGCCATCGCTCGATAGTCGCCCACCGGCACCAAGGCGCCGACCGGATGCTCACCCAGGACCTCGCGCGGGCCGCTGGGGCAATCCGTGGAAACGACGGGCGTGTGGCAGGCCAGGGCCTCCACCAGCGCAACAGGCATTCCCTCCCAGCGGGAGCTGAGCACGAAGAGCTCCGCGCGGGCCATGAACGCGTAGGGATTGGGAAGGAACCCGGGCAGATCGAGATCTTCCCGAACGCCCAGCTTCGCGCCCAATCCGAGCAACCTCGCGCGCAAGCCACCGCGTCCGAGGATGACGAGCCGGCAAGGACGTCGGCGGCGGACCAGGGCGAAGGCGCGAATCAGGGTCTCGAAGTCTTTGCGGTAACCGAGCTCGCCCACGGCGACTATGACCGGCCGCCCCCCATCGCTCAGCCAGGGGTGGTCGAGGGGCTCGGCAGCGCGATGCCGGAGATCACGCGTGACGATGGGGCTCGGGATGACTCGAACCTGGTCGTGCCTGAGTCCAGTGTAGGCCGCAAGATCCTCCGCCGCACCCTGCGAGGGGACGACAACGCAGTCCGCCAGGGGATAGAGGCGGCGGATCGAGGTGCGCTGCTGCCACCGCTCGAAGGCGCTGCGGCTTGCCAGATTGACC
>Ga0210085_1001028_pt1 | contig 11323 bp, 8 predicted proteins | sample China_Galinas_PW_5_FD_184866 | JGI IMG/M metagenome (GOLD analysis project Ga0210085, IMG submission 184866) | Wetland microbial communities from San Francisco Bay, California, USA, that impact long-term carbon sequestration - China_Galinas_PWC_D1... | ecosystem: Environmental > Aquatic > Marine... | reverse complement strand
AAAGCAGCGCGCGCGTCAGATCGCGCGGGATGCCCGTCGCTGTGCAGGCTATCAGCAGAAAATCACCAATTACAAACGTCGTTTGCGCGCCGGCTGCCGCGTCTCGACGTGTAATTCCTGGAACAATCAGCTCGCCAGGTATAAAAGCAGGGCGGCACTGGTATGTCGTGAGGGTGAGTGAGGGTGTTTCCGGGATCAGGTTAACGATGAGCCGGGAAACAGTCGGCGATGCCGATGCCGCTGTCGTGGTTGATTTCAGGACGACGGGTTTGTCGCCTGGTAGCTGCACATCAACCGCGCGATATAATCAGGTATGGCCATACCTCTCTGATGTGCTGCTGGATCAGGGTGACAATCTCCCCTTTTTTGACAGTTTCCGCCTGCTGCAGCGGCGTCATGCCGTGCTTGTCCCTGATATCCAGCCTTGCGTTATATTTCAGCAATGTTGCCACCACTCCGGCGTGACCATTGGCAACGGCCAGATGCAGGGGAGTCTCCTGCCTGGTGGTCTGTGCATCGGGGTCCGCACCATAACGGACGAGCAATTCACACAACTCGACATGGCCGAGGCTGGCTGCATAGTGCAAGGACGTGCAGCCGGAGTCGGTTGCGGTTGCATCGACCTCGGCTCCATTTTCCAGCAGGAGTTGTACCACCTCGCTGTTGCCCTTCGTTGCCGCCAGATGTAACGGCGTATAGCCGCGGATATTTCTGGCATTGATATCCTTACCATGCGCGATCAGGTCCTTGATGGTCTCCGCGTGGCCTTTGAGTGTCGCCTGCTCCAGTGGCGCCGTTGCCCGGGCTCGTGGTCCGCTGGAGCGGAACAGCAGGCGTATCAGGCTGTGCAACAGGTAGGGCGCCAGCAGCAGGGGCCAGACCAGCGGATTATCCAGGCCTGTGTAGAAGTCCCGGTAATAGGAATAAACAGAAAGTGAATCGAATCCTGCAAGGTGGATTCCATGTTTGAAGTTCAGCAACCACAGCAGCGCCGGCATGAACAGGCATGCGAACAGCAGTCCGTTGAGCAACATTCTGATTTCACGCAACAGTATCTTCATTGGTACCACCATATATCAATACATAATAATAAGCTAATTATATCAGCGTAAATAAATCGCGCTACAGAGTGGACAGAATGATAATCCATGCCCTGCATGGGATATCCACCCGGTCAGGTTTAGCATACTGTCAGGTTTGTATTGAAGCGATGCACAGGCTCCCGTCACGGGAATCGGGTGTATCCAGGCCGTTATGCATGCGAGGTCGGATCGCCCGACGATCCGTTCAATGTCGCCAGAATGCGCGGCTGAACAGGACCACCAGGGTAAAGACCTCGAGGCGGCCAAGCAGCATGGCAAAACTGAGCGCCCATTTGGCCGGATCATTGATGGTGACGTAGTTGGCGCCGACATCGCCCAGCCCGGGACCGAGGTTGTTCATGCAGGCGGCAACCGCAGAAAACGCCGTCACCTGATCGAGCCCCGTTGCCATCACGAACAACATGATCGCCACGAAGCTGCCGATGTAGGCGGCGAAAAAGCCCCAGATCGCCTGCAACACCCTGTCCGGAATAGACTTTTGCCCGATCTTTACCGGGATCTGCGCATTGGGGTGGATCAGCCGCATGATTTCCCGGTGGCCCTGCTTGAGGAGCAGCAGGAAACGGATGACCTTCATACCGCCCCCGGTTGATCCCGCGCAGCCTCCGATAAAACTGACAAACAGCAGCAGGACCGGCAGAAAACCCTGCCAGACAAAATATTCCGTGGTCGTAAAACCGGTTGTCGTACCGATGGATATCACCTGGAACAGGCCGACATGCAGGGCATCGCTGAAGAGGATAAAGGTATGGGTGTAATACAGGTACACGACCGTGATTGCCGTCACCAGCATGAGCACCACCAGGTAGGTCTTCACCTCGGAGTCGTGCAGGTAGGGACGCAGGCTGATCGAACGCCAGGCCGTGAAATGCAACGCATAATTCATCCCGGCCAGCAACATGAATATCACGGCAATCATCTCGATCGTGGGGCTTTCGAAATAGCCGATACTCTGGTCGTGGGTTGAGAAGCCGCCGATGGAAATCGTGGAAAAACTGTGACCGATGGCATCGAAGGCGGTCATGCCCGCGAACCAGTAGCTGACGCCGCAGGCGATGGTCAGGCCCAGGTAGATGTACCAGAGCGCCTTGGCTGTTTCCGTAATACGCGGAGTCAGCTTGGCGTCCTTGAGCGGTCCGGGCGTCTCGGCGCGATACAACTGCATGCCGCCGACACCCAGCATCGGCATGATGGCGACCGCCAGCACGATAATGCCCATGCCGCCCAGCCATTGCAGCTGCTGCCGGTAGAACAGGATGGAGGCGGGCAGGTCATCCAGACCGGTAATGACCGTGGCGCCGGTGGTGGTGAGACCGGACAGGGATTCGAAGACGGCATCAGTGACCGACAGATGCGGCTGTTCCGCCAGAATCAGTGGTAATGAGCCCACCAGGCCCAGTACCACCCAGAACAACACCACGATCAGAAAACCTTCCCGGACCCGCAGCTCAGCCTTGCTGCGGCTTGCCGGCAGCCAGCTCACCAGACCCAGCAGGAAGACCACGGCTGCACCGAGCAGAAAGACGTGCATTTCCCCGTCATGGTACAGCCAGGAAACGGCGACCGGCGGCAACAGCAGGACGCTGAAAACCATCAGCATCAGCCCCAGCAATCGTTGAATGGAAAGAAAGTGCATACCTTGGCGTTGCCGTTTCAGGATATCCCGCGGGTCTTGCCATTGTCATGTGGATCTGAAGTCGGACAAGTAGCATAACCCGCACATTCCGGGAGGATACACCCGGCTATCCGTTGCCGGCTGTTTATCTGCTCCCCACGGCTGATCACTTTCATTCGAGTGCCTGTCTGAATTCCGCAACCACACCACCGTGGTTATAATGGCGTGCCCGACCGGGTCCGAACCTGTGACCCCCGACTTCGGAGAGCAGGACGACCCATGCCTGATCAGGATTTTAACTCGCACGATTGCCTGGACTAACGCTTTTTTAACCCCTTTGGCATTATGGACGCTTATCCCTTCCCTGTCGCTCGCATCGGCATCATTGGCGGTGGCCAGCTTGGCCGGATGATGGTGAAAGCAGCCAGACGTCTGGGCTGCAACTGCGTGGTACTCGACTCCAGTCCCGGCTCGCCCGCCGGACAGGTAGCGGGGCACCAGATTGTTGGCAACTGCCACGATCCTGCCCGTTTGCGGGAGTTGGTCGAGTCCACCGATGTGACCACGTTCGACATCGAGGACATCGACACCGAGACCCTGATCGAGCTGGAGCGTGAGGGCCGGTGCATCCAGCCGTCACCCGGGATCCTCGCCGTCATCCAGGACAAGCTCACGCAGAAACAGCTGCTGCGCGAAGCGCATATACCCACCTCCGATTTCCGCGAGGTGAAGGGGGACTTCGCGACCGCGTTCACCGCCTTCGGCTATCCCCTGGTACAGAAAGCCCGGCGCGGCGGCTACGACGGCCGCGGCGTGGCGGTGCTGCAATCGCAGGAGGATTTCGCCCGCCACCTGCCGGTATCCTCCTTCGTGGAACGCTTCGTCGACGCCGTGAAGGAGATTGCCGTACTGGTCGCCCGCGGCAGGGACGGGGAAATCCGCTGCTACCCGGTGGTGGAAATGATCTTCCGTCCCGGGGAGAACGTACTCGACCTGCTGCTCGCTCCTGCGGATGTGCCGCCGGAGACCGCCGCGGCGGCGGAAACCCTGGCCGTACGCACGGTGGAGGCTCTCGGGGGCGTGGGTATCTTCGGCGTGGAGATGTTCCTGACCCGCGAGGGCGAGATACTGGTCAACGAGGTTGCTCCCCGCACCCACAACTCCGGGCACTACACCATCGAAGCGTGTGTCACCGATCAGTTCGAGCAGCACCTGCGCGCGGTCATCGGTCTGCCGCTGGGAGCGACAGAGCAACTCTCGCCGGCGGCGATGATCAATTTGCTTGGCGCACCCGGGCATCACGGTCGTCCGGTGATCAAGGGCATGGCGGCGGCGCTCGCCATCCCCGGCGTGTGTGTGCACATCTACGGCAAGGCCGCCACCACTCCCTTCCGCAAGATGGGCCATGTCACCGTGCTCGACCGCGACATCCGCGAGGCCCGTCGCAAGGCGGAACAGGTACGTGAACTGATGGAAATTACCGGGGAGGATCATCCGTGACTCAACCTGTGGTTGGAATCATCATGGGCAGCGATTCGGATCTGCCGGTCATGCAGGCAGCGGCGGACGCCCTGGATGAACTGGGCGTAGCGTACGAGATGACCATCGTCTCCGCCCATCGCACGCCGGGGCGTCTGTATGACTACGCACAGAGTGCCGTGGATCGCGGGCTCCGGGTCATCGTCGCCGGCGCCGGCGGGGCGGCCCACCTTCCCGGCATGGCCGCCGCCCTCACTCCGCTGCCCGTCATCGGCGTTCCGGTGAAGACTTCGAGCCTGTCCGGCCAGGACTCGCTGCTCTCCATCGTGCAGATGCCGGCCGGTGTCCCGGTGGCCACGGTGGCGATCAACGGGGCGCGCAACGCCGGCATCCTGGCCGCGCAGATCCTGGGAGCGTCGGATCCGGCGCTGCGCGACCGCATCGTGGCATTCAAGCGTGACCTGGAGTCCATGGTGCTGGAGAAGGCGACCCGCATGGAGCAGGGCATGGACTGAGGCTTGCGTTTAACTCTCGCGCATTCCTCTCCCGTCGCCCGGACCCGCGGTACCGCAATTCCCGCTGCTCTTTTGCATCAACCAGCGCTGACCGGCTGACCCTGCGCCTTCCTGTTTGAGGGATTCGACCTTGTGTGAGGCCGGATCATGCAATTCGCTGCGCCGGAATCCATTGGCCTGCAAGGCCCGCAGCGCTGCTCATTCTGCACCACGAGAGAGGCTGACGTAAGTCGTCAGCCTCATCTGGCCGCTCGACCTGGCTTGTCTGGCCTATCGACGATCATCTATCCGTCTGATTCGAAATATCGACTTTACGTTGTTGCCTGCCAACGTAGACTGCATGGCATTGAGTAATGAACTTTGGCGGAAGCCGGCAAACTGGGCAAATCGTTGCGTTCGGAACTCGTTCTTCAATAACCGCAACGGGGGGACATCGGCTCTCCCGGGTCGACGAGCGACGCACCGGTAAGCATCAGGCGGGTTCTCCCACAGGATCGCGGTGTGAGCTGATGGAACGTCTGGTCGTATTTGCTTTCGTGTTGCCGCTCGTGGCGGCCCTGTTGACCTGGTCGAGCGCGACGCGGCTGCGCAGCAGCAGCGCGCGCATCAGCATCCTTGGCAACGTCGCCACCTTCGCCCTCACCGCCGTCGCGCTGTTTCTCGCGCTCGCCGGGAAACCCGCCACCCAGGTCCAGCTGGGCGCCACCTGGGGCATCCTGCTGTTTGATCCGCTGAGCGCCCTGATGGCGTTCGTGGTGTCCGGAATCAGCCTGCTGGTGCATGTTTATTCGATCCGCTACATGGCGGAGGAGCGTGGTTACGCTCGCTTCTTCGTACTGCTGGATTTGATGACAGCAGTTCTGCTGCTGATGGTGAGTGCCGGTGACCTGATCACCCTCCTGATTGCCTGGCACCTGATCGGGGTGCTGCTGTATTTTCTCCTTGGCCATGACACCGAGAACCAGGCCGCCCACCGTTATGCTGCCTGGACGCTGCTCACCTACCGCTTCGGCGACCTGCCGCTTCTGCTTGCAGCCGGACTCCTGTATCACGCCTTCGGCACCTGGTCATTGCACGAGATCTTTGCGCATTTCACCGCTGCGCCGGATACCCGGACGCTGTTTGACCTGCCACTCGCCGATACCGTAGCCGGACTGGTTGCGCTGGCCGCGTTTGCGCGCTCTGCGCAGTTTCTGCTTCATGCCTGGCTGCCCTACAGCATGAGTGGTCCCACACCGGTATCTGCGCTGATGCATGCGGGGATCGTCAACGCGGGCGGCTTTTTGATAAATCGTTTCGCACCGCTGTTCGTTACCACCAATGACGTGCTGCACGGGATCTTTGCCGTGGGACTGGTCACCGCGGTGATCGGCTCCGTGCTGATGCTGGCCCAGAATGACGTCAAGAAGGCGCTTGGATACTCCACGATGGGCCAGATGGGGTTCATGATCATGGAGTGCGGCGTCGGTGCCTTCTCGCTTGCGATCTATCATCTGATCGCCCACGGGCTGTTCAAGGGTACTCTGTTCCTCGGCGCGGGGGGCGTGATCCGCGAGGCCCGGCAGGACGACGGCGTACCCAAGGACGACCTGTACACCTTCGTCATCGAACGCCGGCCGGCGCGGCGCAGGCAGCCGTGGCTGGTGATGGCCGCCATCACCCTGGTGGTGCCGGTGACCATCCTGATTCTCGCCCACTGGGTGGTGGCAAACGACTTCTTCCAGAAGCAGGGCGCGGTGGTGCTGTTGTTTTTCGGCTGGGTAACCGGTGCGCAGCTGATCTTCTCCACCTACCGCATGCGCACCGAGAACATCTGGCGACTGATGGGGATGATCCTGTTCTCGTTCACCATCGTGGTGATCGGCTACACACTGATCAGTCATGCGTTTGACGTGTTCCTGTACCCGGATCCCGTGTTCCGCTCCGGCATCTACAGCGCGGCTGCAATCAACGTTTACTGGTTCGACGCACTGGTCATCCTGATGACGCTCGTCGTGGTGCTCGGATGGCTGGTTACCTACTATGCCGAACAAAACGGACAACGCTGGAGTGACGGGTTCGGTGCCCTTCGGCGCAGTTTCTACCGGATCGTGGCGCGCGAGTTCTTCGTCATGCGCATCTACGAGCGCTTGTCGACCGTCCTGCTTGCCGTCGCCACGCGTCTCAATGTGCTGCTGAGATGGGCGTGAAATGACCTCAACCGGTTTCCTCGTCGCCGCGGTCTTCCTGCCGCTCTTTCCGTTCAGCATGCTGTTCAACCGGCTGTTCGGACGGCTCGGAAACGCCTGGTTGCGCATGGCGCTGTTGCTCCTCTGGCCTCAGCTGGGGGTGCTGGCCCTCGTCATGCCTGGAGAGAAGCCGCACGCGTGGCTGGTCTGGTGGGCGGTGGCGACTTCCGGCCTTTATGCGCTGCGCACCGTGGCACTTAGAGACCTTCGGTTGTGGACGGGATACATGGCCACCTCCGCCTGGTCGCTGCTCTGGCCGGCGGCCGCCTTCGCGCCCCTCGACGGGAGCGCGTATACCCTGGCACTTCAGGCGGCCGGGCTGAGCGCCCCGTTCGTCCTGCTGACCTGGATCAGCGGGCGTCTTGACGCGGAACACGGGGCTGCCTATGCGGGCGTGTGCGGCGGCCTGGCGGTAACCGTGCCCAGGCTATCGGGCCTGTTGACCCTCGCGATACTCGCGGCGGTGGCCACGCCGCTGGTTCCGGGTTTTTTCATCGTCCTGGCGACGACGCTGAATGCCTTGCCTGCCGTGCCGGGAGCGGCATTGCTCATTCTGACTGTCTGGTTTCTGTGGGCCTGGAGTGGCGTACGTATCCTGCGGGGATTTATCGTCGGTCCGGCGCGCGGCGCGCCCGGACGCGATCTCGGGCATGCCTCCGTCGCCCTGCTGGGTCTGATGCTCGTCGTGCTGATGCTGGCCGGCATCGGAATTTCGGGAGAGCTGTCATGAACCCGGGTATCGGCGACAAGCTGCGCGTGCGTTCGATGATCTACGTTGCCGGTGAGCCGGTCCCGTTCTTCTGGCCGATGCGCAACTTCATCCACCACAACCCGCTGCACGGGTTCGAACATCTGCCTTTCGATGAGGCGGTGCACAAGGGAACGCATCTGTTCCATGCCCGCGGATTTCTGCCCAGGGCGATGTATCGCCGCTATCTCGAGAACGGCGAGATCGATCGCGGCGCCCTGGAGCGCGGTATACGAAAGTTTGTCGGAGAACAGTCCGCTGCACTTCCGTTTGATCCCGTCGACTGGTTGATGGCCGAACTCACCCGCCATGAGAGTTCGGCGATGGACGACCCGACCATTGCCGATGCCGAGGATGTGCACGCGGCACTGTCGGGTGCCGGGTTGCGCGAACGAGCGGAACCGGACCCCGGGATCCTCGCCGCTCGTCTCGAGCGGGTTCTGCTACGGGAGCGTCCGCTGTATGAGGTGGTCGACGCGCTGTTCGCAACGCACATCGGCACCGAACTCGATGAGCAGGTCATCAGGGCCTGCCTTGATTTCTTCGACGAAGGCCAGTCCATATGGGAGATGCCCAACCGCGAACGCGGATTCTTCAGGGCCTGGCTCGACCTGGCGGACCGGGACGTGCGCCGGACACTCGGTTACCTGACGCGCGACGTCCGGGGCGAGCCCGATGTGGATGCCGAAAGCGTGATCGGCCTGGTGCTGCGCGAGCTCCAGGTGCCGGAAGATCACTGGGTTTCCTGTTTCACTCAGGAACTTGCGCGCCTGCACGGCTGGGCCGGCTTCATCCGCTGGCGATCGAACGCCAGTCACTACTACTGGGAACAGCGCTTCCCGGGTGATCTGGTCGACTACATGGCGGTGCGCACGCTGCTGGCACTCACCCTGCTGCGCAAGCGGACCGGGAGGCGGCTACCCGGTACCTGGCGCGGTCTGACGGAGTTTATCGAGTCCCGGCCTCACGAGGCCTGGCTGCGGCATGAATTCTACGGCTCAGGTGTGCTTGCGGACATGGCGCATGTGGTGGAGGACGCGCTCTTGCGGGGTGACAAGGTACGCATCACGAAGGTCTTCGCCGACTACTGCGAACGCAAGCGCCGATCCGAAGCCTCAGACCAGGCCATCCGCCTGAGCGCGGTCGCCGGGAACCTGAACCTGTCCGGTGAGCTCGGGCGATTGCCGGTGGACGGGCTGCGAACGTTGCTGAACCTCCTGAGTGCGTTCCGGAAACGCGAAGGACTGATCTGGCTTCAGGCGATGGAAGCCAGGGCGATTGGCAACCTGATGCGGGGGCTGAGCCTGGAGCCGCCGATCGCCCGGGAAAAGCGGCCGTTCGCCAAGGCGCTGTTCTGCATCGATACGCGGTCCGAGCGCATTCGCCGCAGCCTCGAATCCGTCGGCGACTATCAGACCTATGGTATTGCCGGATTCTTCGGCGTTCCGGTGAGCTTCATGGAACTCGGCAAGGGCAGCGAGAACCACCTTTGCCCGGTGCTGCTGACCCCGAAGAATCTGGTCGTCGAGATGACCTCGACCGGTGTGCAGGACCAGGTGGCGGTCAGCGCCCTGGGAAAGGCCATGCACGAGCTCAAGGAGTCCGTGCTTGCACCGTTTGTCACGGTCGAGGCGATCGGCCTGCTGTTTGGCTTCGATATGGTGGGAAAAACACTGCTGCCCGCCAGCTACAACCACTGGCGCCAGCATCTGCACGAGTCCAGGCCCGCAACCCACCTCGTGATCGACAAGTTGAGTCGGGAGCAGGCCGACTCCATCGTGCGCGCGGTGCAGCGCGCGGTGATCGTCAAGGCTGTCGAACAGGAATTCGATCTCGAGTCCGTGCAGATCACCGACGACATGGTGCGCGAACTGCGCGAGTGTGCCCTGGGACATCAGACCGGCTGCCCGGGTTTTGCCGAAACGGTCGGCCTTGACGACACAGGCCTGGAGAGCTTCATCGCGCGCCTGCGCGATGCCTACCGGATCAACCAGTCATTCGCGCGGTTGCAGCTCGAGCGTGTCGGGCGTATCGGCTTTTCGCTGGACGAGCAGACCCTCTATGTTGCCCAGGCGCTCCAGTCGATCGGTCTGACCGGCGAATTCTCCCGCTTCATTCTGCTGGTCGGCCATGGCAGCAGTTCGCAGAACAACCCGTACGAGTCAGCGCTCGACTGCGGGGCCTGCGGCGGCAGTCATGGCCTGGTCAGCGCGCGGGTTCTTGCGCAGATGGCCAACAAGCCGGAGGTGCGCCGCCGCCTGCGTGCGCAGGGTATCGACATCCCCAATGACGCCTGGTTCGTGCCGGCGCTGCATGATACGACGACCGACGAGATTCACCTGCATGATCTGGCGTTGCTGCCGCCCTCGCACCTGATGTATCTCGACCGGCTGCGAAACGGCCTGAGCTCCGCCTCGCGACTTTGTGCCCAGGAACGCATGCCTACCCTGGCGCCGCGCACGCGGGCGCTGGATTCCGCCGCGGCGGCGCGCGCCGCCCGGCGCAACGCGCTGGACTGGTCGCAGGTGCGACCGGAATGGGGGTTGTCGCGCAACGCCTACTTCATCATCGCGAAACGGTCGTTGACCCTATCCAGGGCCCTTGACGGCCGGGCGTTCCTGCATTCCTACGACTATCAGGTCGATCCGAAACGCCGCCTGCTGGAGAACATACTGACCGGGCCGCTGGTCGTCGGGCAATGGATCAACATGGAACACTATTTCTCCACGGTAGACAACGAGCGCTTCGGCAGCGGCAGCAAGGTCTACCACAACGTCGCCGGACGCTTCGGGGTCATGACCGGCAACCTGAGCGACCTGCGCACCGGCCTGCCGGCGCAAACCGTTCTCGACGGCGGTCAACCCTACCACCAGCCGATGCGGCTGATCACCCTGATCGAGGCCCCCTTCGATCATGCACAGAAGGCTGTCGAGAGCGTGGTCGCCGTGAAGCGACTGGTCCGCAACGGCTGGATACGGCTGCTGGTCATCGATCCCGAGGCGGCGGCTGCCTATCTCTACGACGACGGTGAATGGCTCAGGCAGGCCTACACCGGGCGTAACGATGTGCCACTTTTCCAGGAGTTGTGCAACGCATGAAAAATCTCAATTTCAACCCGTTAAAGAAGCTGGAGATCATCCTCGGCGGCGAGCACCAGAGCTTTGCCACCGACCTGCTCGACCGCGCGGGAGTCAAGGGCTACACCATCATCAACAATCTCTCCGGCAAGGGCAGCCATGGTTTTCACGAAGGACATCTGATGTTCAACGAAGACGATGTCCTGATCATGATCATCGCCGCGGTGCCGGAAGAGCTGGTGAAGACGATATTGCAGGGCTTCGCGCCTTTCTACAACGAACACTCCGGTGTCGTGTTCATCTCGGACATCCAGGTCACGCGCCTGGTGAAATTCCGCGACTGACGCGCATGGTCACGATTGCTCGCCTGAGTCAGGCGATGCAGGGCAGCCCGTGGTTCACGGTGTGCAGAACCGCGGCGAATGTACACAGCGAGGGCAGCCGTCTGTGCCGTATGCGGTTTATTGCCACTGGAAACCAGATCCGGCGAGAACGCCGTGCACGCAGAACAAACGCGCTGCTTATGTATCGACTCCAGTCGATCGAATTCTGAAAAAA
>Ga0210085_1001026_pt1 | contig 11331 bp, 7 predicted proteins | sample China_Galinas_PW_5_FD_184866 | JGI IMG/M metagenome (GOLD analysis project Ga0210085, IMG submission 184866) | Wetland microbial communities from San Francisco Bay, California, USA, that impact long-term carbon sequestration - China_Galinas_PWC_D1... | ecosystem: Environmental > Aquatic > Marine... | reverse complement strand
ACATAATCGGCCATCAATGGCCCGAGAACAAAAAGCCCCCACATGCCGTAAACGATGGATGGAATTGCAGCAAGCAGCTCTATTGCCGTCCCAAAAGGCGCCCTCAACCAATGGGGTGAGAGCTCAGCCAGGAAAAGAGCTATACCCAAACTTAGGGGTATGGCAAAGAGCAATGCCAGAAATGTAGAGAGCAGAGTTCCGACTATAGGAATCAAGGCTCCGAACTGTTCATGAACCGGATTCCAGGCAGCAGTAACAAGGAATGAAAACCCAAACTTTTGGATAGAGGGTTGAGACTGATGCCAAAGGACCAGGATAATCGCAATGAAGAGGACCGCGATGAAAGAAGCAAAGGCTGCGGTTAGGCAGCGGAATATCAGGTCTCCCCAGACTTTATTTTGTTTCATGTTATATAAAATGGAAGCGGTCCGGATATCAGCCGCTTGTCTACTATTGTTTTTTACTCAATCTTCTTAACCAATTCCCAAAAGAGCCGTTGGCGAAAGTCTTGAAAGAAAGAATTTAATTCAATAAAATAAACGCAGACGGAGGCATGCATTAAGAGCACCCCTCCGCCCCGCAATCACCCCAGTGGTCAGTATCCGATTGCTTTACAGCTTTTAAAATCGATTCTCTTGTCCACTATGGAGATATTACGGCCATATTGCTTTACCGTTTTTGTCCTTTAACTCTTTCTGCCAGGTCATCTCCACCATTTCAACGACCTTTTCCGGCATCGGGACATAATCCAGAGACATGGCTGCTTTGCCACCGTTTTTATAACTCCAGTCAAAGAATTTCAACACCTCTTTTGCCTGGGCCGGATCTGTCTGGGTTTTGTAAACGAGTATGAAGGAAGCACCGGTAATAGGCCACGAGTTCTTGCCTGGTTGATCGGTCAATACCATATAATACCCCTCAGCATGCTCCCAATCGGCTCCAGCTGCTGCAGCCTGGAAATTTTCTGCGGTCGGAGCTACATAATTTCCATCATGATTTTTCAATAATACAGAAGTCATTTTGTTCTGTAATGCATAGGCATATTCGACATAACCGATCGAACCGTCAACCTTTCCGACAAAAGCCGCAACTCCCTCGTTGCCTTTCCCACCAAGACCGACCGGCCATTGAACAGCTTTATCGTTTCCGACCTTTTCTTTCCATTTCTTGCTTACTTTGGTCAGGTAATTGGTAAATATCCAGGTGGTACCGGAACCATCGGCACGATGGACGACGGTAATATCCGCAGCGGGAAGAGGCAGTCCGGGATTATCTGCAACAAGTCTTTTATCGTTCCACTTGGTAATCTTACCAAGATAGATATCAGCAAGATTTTCTGCCGATAATTTCAGTTGACCTGCTGTTATGCCTTTTAAATGTACAACAGGTACTACGCCACCCATGATCATAGGAAACTGCATAAGACCTGACTTATTTAATTCTGTGGGCACCAAAGGAGCATCTGAGGCTCCAAAGTCCACGGTTTTAGCTTTGATCTGTTTAATGCCGCCACCCGATCCGATGGATTGGTAGTTCAGGCGAACTCCCGTCTCTTGATTGTAATCATAGGCCCATTTCGAATAAGCAGGATACGGGAAAGTCGCGCCCGCACCTGTTATTGTAGACGCTGCCCAACTGGGAACCGACAATGCTGCCACCGCTAAAGCTGTTAAAAATGCTGTCTTGATACTCATCCTCTTGTGCATAAGGCCTTCCTCCAATTGATAATTTTTAGACAATGCAATACTTCGTCTGGATAATTCCATGGTTGCAGTGAGGAGAAGATATCCGGGTATTGTTAAGAATGCGTTAGCAACACATTAATTTCGAATTATCATACAAACTCAACCTTTCAACTCGAAGGCTGATTATTTTGTATTTGTATTATAGGAAGGATCCGGAAATACACCGGATATTGATATTTACAAAGAAGTGGCAAACTCTTGGTAAACAGTCTTAATGGGAATAGCAAAACCAATCCCTTCGGTATTGTTTAATATCATAGTATTTACACCTAAGACATTACCATGGCTGTCAATTAGTGGTCCACCGCTGTTTCCCGGGTTGATCGCGGCATCCGTCTGTAGGTATTCTTCGTTCGTTTTGTCGTTTTTTCTAAAACCTGAAAAAACCCCGCGAGTCACGGTATCCCTAAGCCCCAAAGGACTACCGATGGTGTAAACGGTATCCCCTTCTTCCAACATTCGGTCATCTCTGCTCGGTTTAAGGATAGGAGCGGTAACCGCATAGACCTTCAACAAGGCCAGATCGTGGTTATTACTGGTTAAAACAGTACTGACTGAGTGCTTCGTACCATCTGACAGTATGACCTCCACATCCTGGGAATTCAAATTTTCTTCCAACTGCTGCAATCTTTTCATTTCCAATTGATGCCTAGGCAACCACTTTTTTATCTCCGCTTCTCTTCTCTGAATTATAATGGCAAGTTCTCTCCGAGTTGGTCCATTGGGCATTTGAGATAGTCTTTTTTTATATTCATTGTTTTTTCCCTGTTCCACCTTCAAGATTTCTTCATCCTGCTCCACCCTTTCTTTATATTTATCGAACTCATCTCTGCTGAACTCAACCACATGTTTATTGGTAACGATCGTATTTTCACTGATAAAAAACCCCGACCCCAATCCCCAAGGCGTCCTGACCTGCACTGTCGCATTCCTGGCAATCCGGATGTAATTCTTATCGTTGGAACCGCCCTCGCCCTGTTGGACCATTATCGGTTTGGGCTTGGCGGCAGAAATCTCTTTCTGGTCAGGAAGTGTGTTGGTACGTTGTTCTTGAACCACAACAGAATTTGGATTTAATTGAGCATTTTTGCGACCGAGGAAATAAAAAGCTGCTGAAGATGCCGCCACAAGGAGAATGCAGGCGAGTATGTAAACTGCTTTTTTCCCTTTTTTCGATGCTCTTGCGGCGGCCTGTTCAGCTAATGCCTTTTTCCGTGCCTCTGCTTGAAAATATTTTTGAAAAATTATTCCACAAACTTTACATTCAACTTTGTTTGTAATCCTGCTGGAACATTTCGGACACTTAGTAAGTACCTTGCCTGCCATCGGCGCTCTGCTCCTTTTAGCTTCTAAGATATGTTAACTCAACTTTCCGTGTTATGATAATAAATTGATGGACTCGTAAAAAGTCCGATCTACGTCGTTGTAGATCTGAAACAGCGATTCGCCGTACCACATGTACTGTCAAATCGCTGTTTCAGATACTACGTCTAGTATATCGAGCTTTTTCCAGAGTCCATCTCGGCGACTCCGGCTACTTTTTACGCAATCATCAAAAAATTGAAATACTGGCTAACCCGATTATCCTACCAGTAGAGCACTCCGCATATGAAAGGTGCGATGCAATATTCTGTGATTTACCATCTATATTGCCTCCGAGATGCTGCAGACGCAGTGAAGTCGGCTGGCCTTCGGTGAACATTATGTATGGTTTCCAACAAAAATAGAACAAATTAATATGACAGGTATTATTTGCCCAGGTGTTGGTACAAGCCGGATCTCAATACTATCTTTCCTTTGCAGGGCAACTTACTTAAACGGATTCATAACCAAACATGGACAATGAGCGTTTTGCATCACCCGTTCAGCCACTCTCCCAAGAAGGATTTTTTCAAGTCCTTTTGCCCCATGGGTTCCTATAATAATAAGGTCCGCACCTTCTTCTTTAGCGTATCCCACGATTTCGTCAACGACATCCCCATTAAGTATCTTCCCAAATATCTTTGGACACTTACTCTTATTATCACTAACAATATTGGCCATCCTCTCTTCTGAGTGAGCTTTCTTCTTCTGCTCAAACTCTTGTAAAGAAGGGCTCCCCAACATCATATCTCCCATTGATATGGGTTCGATGACGTGGCAAAAATTGATCTCAGCTTCGAGGCGTTCTGCTACATATACTGCATAATCCACAAGTTTTCCGGTTACGCTGTTAAAATCTACCGGTGCAACGATCTTTTTAATTTCCATAATCTCTTTTCCCTCCTAAATTTTTATCGAAAGAAAAATTCTCAACACCTTTCATTTCAAACGCACAAGACGGCGCGATTATTTATTCCATCATTTTCCACACAGACATATCTCTTCAGTTTCTGATAGTTGTCCGAGGCTGTCAGTCAAGGTCGGTTCTTTGTACGTCTGTCTTGAACCGTTGGTCATGGATTCACCCCTTATACGTTATCCCTTAACCCGGTGATGCCTTTTGAAAAATCTTTTTCAATTAAAATATATATCCAACCAGCGGAATAGTGAAATAAAAAATCATTTTCTCACTTCCTCTGGATTGGATGCTTGAGGAACGGAAGAAGCGGGATTGTTTACGGTATGCCGGTTGAGGAATACTCTGATATTTTCAAGAACGGAATCCCGCACCTGGTCTTTTTCCATCAGCAATTCATGTTTGCCGTGTGGCAGGATGACAAGTGAACAATCAGGTTGGGTACTACAGAACGTTTGCTGTGATTTCTTGCCGACTACTGTATCTTCCTCTCCAACCATAAGAAGTATGGGAACATGAAGATCTGATGTATCAGCCTTTATCCGATCAATTGCTCGAAAGGCCTCTGCAAGCCATCTCAACGTTGGGCCTCCCAAGGCCACTTTCGGATTTTCTTCGACCAGCCGTCTATTTAACTCAAAACGCGCATAGCTATCTGTCAAATCGTTGTTTTCGAAAGGGAAATGAGGATCGTAAGGTTTCCCGCCGAAGACATAGCGGGTGCCCATCCCCAAAACAGTTAGAGTTTTAACAGTAATTTTTGCCAAACCTTTCGGAAAAGGAGCAGTGTTTATATCCAACATAGGCGAACAAAGAATCATCCCGGTTATGGTTCCCGGATGTTTTCGTTCATAGAGAATCGAAACAGGCCCTCCCATTGAGTGAGATAGAAGAAAAACGGATTTGTGGTCACTGATTCTGACTATAGTATCAAGAAACTGGTTTAAATCTTTTACATAATCATCGAACTTATCCACGTACCCTTTCTCGGGATCTGCCAGCATACGCGAAGATTCACCCTGACCTCGTTGATCATAGATATAGAAAGAATATCCTGTGCTTCTTAAATCATAAAAGACTTCTGCATACTTTGCCATGAACTCGGTACGACCGTCAACAACAACCAAGGCTCCCTTCTCATTAACGTTTTCTGATTTTGCATACCGTATTTCTTTTCCGTCATGGGTTTTCATGACACCGGTTATAAAATGCTCAAGGAAATACGGCATAAAAGTAGATTTTGCTAAACGGGGGACTTTTTTTTCCATAACCGCCGAAGCAGGTATGACGCTGCCGACCAGTAGAAACAGCAAAAGGCAATAAAGAGGTAAGTGACGCAACAAAAAACACCTTGATTATTGGTAGTGCCCATCGTGAAATGAGGTATTTTATTCTAAATCGAGGCGCGATGGCAAATTTAACCGGAGGCATATCCTGAATATTCCGAGGATTAAATTTGACAGCGCAACGAAGAGTTAGGGTAAAACAACTGTTCCCGGATGAACACTAGGTAGCAGATCATAACAATCATAAGAGGACATTACCACAAACAAGATGCTTCCTGCAACCGTACTTCCGGTATCATCAACTATTTATCCAAAGTTTGTACCATCACTATCAATAAATTCAATTTGCCGATCAAAATTCGAAATGATACAATATCTGCTGATAAGAAAAATTCCCCAGCACCCGTCGATCAAATCAGGGATTCGAGAAAATATTTCACTGGAAACCTGACCAGACACTTTCATTTTACTGGAGGTGATGCTATTGCTGGGGCAACCTATTAAATTTTGCCACGCCATCTCCTTCTCAATGTATGGAGCATCCATGAATTCTACTATTTCTTCCATTTCCGAAACAACGGCCTCGCCTAGTGTCATGAACAGCCGTGTTCAAATCAGCGAGATAGACAAATTGATCCACCAGTTGCTGCAGATGGAGATTGAATTGAATTCGAATATCCCAACGACACTCTGGATCAGCGATCTGCATGGCGAGGGTGATCGATTCAAATCAATCCTCAGAGGACGATTTGGTCTTCTCTATCAGACATGCCGCGAGGCATTACCTAACACATTCAGTTCGGACAAAATCCAATATCTAGTCAGTATTATAAGAAAAAAAAGATATATAATTGACAACCAAATACATATGGATATGCAGGACGTGATATTCTGTCTTGTCCAAGTCCTTAAGTATAAACTGACCAATATCCGATACCGTATCGAAGACATCTTCCTTCCGGAATTTCATGATATTATCAACCGGCTTCTCTCCGGGCTCCCTGTCCCCGATCCTATTTTTGAAGAAGAGATCATCTCGTCACGATTGATTGCTCACCTTTCCCACACCATAAGACAGGTACTCCTCGACCGGATTCAAGTACTGGGCGACGTTTTTGATCGTGGCTCGCAACCTGACAAAATCATCCGTATCTTATCCTCTGCAGCCTACAGCCAGATGGTCGACTATGTGCTCGGCAATCACGATATCCTCTGGCTTGGGGCAGCATCCGGCAACGTGTCACTCATTGCAGAAGCCATGCGCATCACCTGTCGATATGACCACTTTCAATTGATGGAGAGATGGAAATTCGACACGACCCGGCTTGCTGATTTTGCTGAACGAACATACCCACCCGACAAAGTAACCGGTAATTTCAAGGCCAAGACGCAGAAGGGGAAGTCGATGGAAAAGGCATTGGCCATTATTCAATTTAAATTGGAAGAGCAGACAATCAAAGATTATCCGGATTACGAGATGGAATCTCGTCTCTGGCTTGAACGCCTTGCCCGTATGTTGAAAGCGAGCGACACAAATGAGCTTAACGATACTTTCTTCCCAACTCTAAATCTTGATGCTCCCGGCGAACTTACCACGGAAGAAGCTGAAATTGTAGAAGATTTAAAAAATCAATTTATTAACAACACCAGATTAAAACGGTTGTTGAGATATTTTTTCACCTATGGCGAAACATATAACATTCATAACAATGTTTTGAATATCCACGCCTTGGTTCCATCCAACGAACAAGGTGAATTTGAAGAGTTCCTTGGCCGCAAAGGAAAAATTCTTCTCGATTTTGTTCAGGAAACAATTAAACGCGTGGGTAAAAATTACCTGGAAGGCAAACCACAAAAACCGCGGGATCAGGCTCTGTTTTTCTATCTCTGGTGTGGCCCGAAATCACCCTTTTTCGGAAAGCATGCCATGAAGACCTTTGAACGCTACTTCCTCAGTGATAAAAAAACCCATGAAGAGAGGACGCTTTTCTGGAAACAGAATCTAAAAACCCAGGAATTCAAACAAAAACTCCAGGATGAATTCGGGGTTAAAAGGGTTGTTTTCGGTCACACCCCTGTGGATTATAAAAAGGGTAGGCAGATGGCAAGCGAGGACGGGATCGCCATCAATGTCGATGGTGGATTTGCAGCAGCTTATTACAATCGGGGCCATGCTTTGGTACACACACCACACCAACTCTACGGCATAATTCTTCCAACTCCCGATGAAATCAAAGAGGCTGAACGCAAACTGGAGTCTGCGCCGCTCGACATTGAGCTTATCGATGAATTCCGTCAACCGATGAAGCGTAAAGACACTATGGAAGGCAAAGCACTGAAAATTTCCAGGGATAAACTCATGCAGAAAATTCGAGAGCTTGCCGAAAAAAACGGTTTCCATTCCACCTCATATTAGAGAGGAAGAAGTACTTTAACAAATTGAATCTTCAACCAACAACCAACGGTCTTTCTATGTATACAAATTATGGTATGGAAATCGTTCGGGCCACTGAAATTGCAGCACTGACAGCGGCAAGACTTCAAGGTCACGGCAATCAAGATGAAATCCTCAACAGTACGAGATCCGCCATCGCCAAAACATTAAACAGACTTTCCATAGACGGAGCCGTCATCAACGATCGTTTTAAAAAAAGAAAAGAGACCTTCCAACTGCCCAAAAAACTCGGCCAGGGAGGACCGGAAATGGACTTGATGGCCGTTGCTTTGGAGGCCCATCATTCAGCTGCTGACGGGTTGAACAATTCAACATCTTTTGCCGTGATTGCCAAAAAAGGAACTCTCCAGTCACTTCCGAATCTGAGTATGTACAAAATTGTTGTCGGTGCTGAAGCCCAGCAGTCCATAGATATCAACCAACCGCCCATCGTCAACGTCAAACGTGTAGCCAGGGCACTTAGAAAATATACGGAAAACGTCACGGTCTGCATCCTGGATCAGGCCCGTCACCAGCAACTGATCAAAGAGGTCCGCAGTTGCGGAGCCAGGATCAAGCTGATTCCCGAAGGCGAAATTTCAGGCTGCCTTGCAGCCATAACAGGTGAAAAAGCCGACCTGTATATGGGCTATGGATATGCTCCGGAAAGTGTAACGGTAGCCGCTGCGATAAGTTGTCTTGGAGGATATTTTGAAGGAAAAATCTTCTATGAAAACGATCGGGACCGCGAGGAGGCAAAAGAACATAATATCCATGATTTTGAAAAAATATACAGGGCACAGGATTTGATTCGCACCAAAGAAGTGGCAATCGCCGCTACAGGAATCACCGACGGCGAATTTTTGGATGGAGTTCGTTTCACCCCTAACGGAGCGGTTACAAGTTCCTTTATTGCCAGAGGAGAGACAAGGACCTATCGAAGGCTGCAAACTCGTCATTTCTTTGATTATAAACCCGTATTTTAATACGTGAGAACTTTCCACCGAGACAATTTAGGAAAATTTTTGATCTGAAGCCGGCAAAATGATAGATATTTTTCTCTGCTGAGCCTTTTGCAAAACTAGGATTTTTATTCAAAATCAAGGAATGCGATGAATTTTACCACAGGCATATAATTGATATTCCGAGGATAAAATTTTGAGCATAACGCAGAGTTTGGGCAAAAAGACAGTTTTGCAAGTAGCTCTGCTATCAAGTTACAAATTGGTATCATAAGGTTCTACGGAGACAGAAAAGATGACAACTAATATTTACTGGCTGCAATGCGGGGGCTGCGGTGGTGATTCGATGTCAATGATCAACGCCGAATCTCCCGACATATATGAAGCACATGACAGCCATGATATCAATATGCTTTGGCATCCGTCATTTTCAAATACGTCGCCCAACGAACATCGCCGTATTCTCACCGACCTCATAGACGGCATAATTCCACTCGATATCCTCTGTGTAGAGGGGGCAATAATCAAAGGTCCTGAAAATACAGGGATGTTTGAAACATTCGAAGGAAAACCGAAAAAAGATCTTGTTCAACAGCTGGCAGACCGCGCCGGAATCGTGGTGGCAATCGGCACCTGTGCCGGTTTCGGGGGAGTAAGCGGTGCCGGAGAAACAGACGCAGTGGGACTGCAGTTCTCAAAGAAATCCGCCGGCGGATTTCTTGGCAAAGATTTCAAATCAGGTAAAGGACTGCCGGTCATCAACCTTCCTGGCTGCCCAGTCCATCCAATAGTAATTATAGGGACAATCGCAGCCCTCATCAAGGGAACAGAGATACCATTAAACAATTATAATGCCCCCATGGAGTTTTTCGGGATGCTGGTGCATCAAGGTTGTACCCGGAATGAATATCATGAATATAGAATAGAAGAGACTGATTTTGGCCAAAAGGGATGCCTGTTCTTTCACCTGGGCTGTCAAGGACCTTTGGCCCATGGTCCCTGTAACAAATTGCTCTGGAACAAACGAAATTGTAAAACGCGTAGCGGAGTTCCTTGTTTTGGTTGTACGGAACCGGATTTTCCGAAAGAGGACCCCTTCTTCTACACACCCAATATCGTCGGTCTACCGATTCACCTGCCCGACGGAGTAAATCGTCCTCATTATCTCGCCTATAAAAGCATGGCTGCAGCCGCAGCTCCGGAAAGACTCAAGAACAGGAAAACAGAGGTTTAACATGTCTCCGACGGACCGACGAATTCTCAATATTCCGTTGAATCGGGTTGAAGGAGATCTTGAACTTCATTTGGAATATAGTGGTCACAAAACGACAAATTCCTGGAGCAGCGGCATCATGTACCGCGGCTTCGAAAATATCCTTAGGGGCCGTGGTCCTCGTGACGGTCTTGTCCTGACCCCTAGAGTCTGCGGTATTTGCGGGACGGCTCATCTTATGGCAGCTGCTCAAGCACTTGACATGCTCTGTGCAATTCAGATACCTGACAACGCCGTTCTGGTTCGAAATCTTGCCCTGATGTCGGAACAGATCCAAAGCGACGTCAGGCAATCAATCCTGATGTTCATGAAAGATTTTGTGAACCCGCTTTATCAAACCAAGCCCTTTTTTACTGAAGCCAAACTTCGCTATGAACCTTTTCGTGGGACTTCGGTCATCACAACCATAAAGGAAACCAAGAGAATACTAGAAATTGTTGCCATTGTAGGTGGACAGTGGCCGAACTCATCCTTCATGATTCCGGGAGGTATTGCAACACGGCCATCCTTCAATGACATGATGAGCTGTCAATACCTGCTAAAGTCATTTACCAAATGGTACGAACAACAAATCCTGGGTTGCAGCATTGAACGCTGGACAGCGGTCGACAGCTTAAATGAGTTGAATAGATGGCTAGAAGAGGATGATTCCCATCGTAGCGGAGATCTCGGCTTTTTCATCCTTTGCGCTCGCAATACGGGTCTTGATACCGTTGGAGGAGGTCACCGAAATTTTGTAAGTGCCGGCGTTCCGAGATTACCAATTACCAAAGAGAGTACATCCGAATCTTCTTCTTTTCTTGCCTCCGGCTTCATCTCAGGGGAAGAGAAAAGCGAGTTCCTTCAAGCCCGGATAACTGAACATGTCGCCTACTCCCGGTTTGAGGGGTATGGAAACGGCCTGCACCCTTTCGAAGGGGTGACGATTCCCAGTGTTTCCAATTCAGATTCGGAAAAATATTCCTTTACAAAAGCGCCTCGTTTCGACGATATGCCTGCTGAGACAGGACCGCATGCCGAATTACTCGTTGCCGGAGATCCTCTTATTACAGATCTTGTCCGTGATAATGGCCCAAGTGTATTTTCCAGACAACTCGCCAGATTCACCAGACCGGCAAGACTTTTACCGATTATGCATAACATGATCGAATCCATCGATCCGAAGGCACCGTATTACAATCCTGTAGGAGATATCCCGGATGGCCGCAGTTATGGGGTTATCGAGGCAAGCAGAGGTATTCTCGGACATTGGATCGAGATACAAAATGGGATCATAGAAAGATATCAAATCATTACACCAACCGCCTGGAACGGCTCACCTCGCGATGCCAACGGAATAAGAGGACCCTGGGA
>Ga0210085_1001025_pt1 | contig 11355 bp, 8 predicted proteins | sample China_Galinas_PW_5_FD_184866 | JGI IMG/M metagenome (GOLD analysis project Ga0210085, IMG submission 184866) | Wetland microbial communities from San Francisco Bay, California, USA, that impact long-term carbon sequestration - China_Galinas_PWC_D1... | ecosystem: Environmental > Aquatic > Marine... | reverse complement strand
AGCGAGATCACCGCGGAACTCATCGTCTTCAAGGGGCAGCCCGATTTCCAGCCGATCAACAAGACCGAACTGCTACGGGCAACGAACACCACGGCTGACGTGTTCGTGGATACCTCGAACAATCGCTATTACGCGCTTATTTCGGGGCGCTGGTTCAATACGTCGAATCTGAATAACGGGCCCTGGCAGTACGTGGCGAGCAACCACTTGCCGGCAGACTTCAAGCGTATTCCGCCTGACTCGAAAGCCGGCGTAGTGCTTGCATCCGTGGCCGGCACGCCGCAGGCGAAGGAGGCGCTGATCGCCAACACCATTCCGCAGACGGCCACCGTGAAGCGGGTGGGCGGGCCGGCGTTCAAGCCGGAGATCGATGGCGCGCCGCAGTGGCGCACCATCAAGGGCACCTCGCTGCAGTATGTGTTCAACTCCGAGACCCCGATTATCCAGGTCCCCGACGGAACGCTGTACGCGCTGAACGCCGGGCTATGGTTTACCGCCGCCTTGATCGATACCCCGTGGACGATCGCCACCTCGGTGCCGGCGGCGATCTACACCATCCCGCCCAGCTCGGCGCTGTACTACGTCACCTTCGTTCATGTCTACGGTTACACGCCCGAGGTGGTTTACGTCGGCTATACGCCGGGGTATCTCGGTACGGTAGTCGAACCGGACGGGGTGGTCGTCTACGGCACGGGCTACGACTACACGCCCTGGGTCGGCAGCGTTTATTATGCGGCGCCGGAGACCTACGGAGTGCAGGCCCAGCCGGTCTACAACCCGGCGGCCGACATGGCCTTCGGCATGGCGCTGGGTCTGACCACCGCTGCGATGGTGGACGACTGGGGCGGCGACAACACCTATTACTACGGCGGCGGCTACCACGGTTATCCCTGCTGCGGCTCGACCAGTTCCAACGTCTACCGCCACTGGGGCGACACCGCGGTTTCCGGTAAAGACACCTGGTACAGCAAATCCTCCGGGAAGGTCGGGGAGAAAGCGAGCGGCAGCTGGACCAACACCCGCACCGGCACCACCGGCAGCTATTCGGCCAACCGCTACGTCAATCCCTATGAGGGGAAGGCGGGGCGCAGTGGCGAGCACTCGTACCAGACCGTGGGGGGCGCCAGTGGCAACGTAAGCCGCAGCGAAACCTACAACGCGAAGAGCGGGCAGACGCAATACAGCGCCAGCAAATCGGCGACCACGCAGGGCGGCAGCACGGTCAGCCGCGACACCAGCGCCTCCTGGGGTCCGAAGGGCGACTCGGCGTCGCGCGACACCACAGTCACCAACGCGCAGACCGGCCAGACCCACACCTTCAGTTCGGGAGGTGACGACGGCCAGCGTTACGCGAGCGCCAACGGGGAGAACTGGCGCAACGACGGCGGCGGCTGGCAGAAGCAGACCGCCAGCGGCTGGCAAAACGTGGGCAGCGGGGAGGACACCTCCTGGGCGGATAAAGAGCAGCAGGCGCGCAGCCAGGGTAATGCCCGCGTCAGCAGCTTCAGCCAGGGTGGTTTTGGCGGGGCTGGTGGTGGAGGCTTCGGCGGTGGTGGTGGTTTTGGCGGCGGTAGGAGTGGCGGTTCTGGCGGCGGCGGTGGATTCGGTGGTGGTGGAGGCGGCTTCGGCAGACACTTCGGTGGCGGCGGGTTCGGCGGGCGTTTTGGCGGTGGTGGTGGCGGATTCGGCGGTCGTTTCGGCGGCCGGCGCTAGAACCCTCTGATGGCCACGGAATCACACGGAAATACACGAACACTTTGCCATTGCTGACACCGCTATTTGATAAGGAGGAATTCACCATGAACAAGACAAGAGAAAACGACAGCAGCGATTCTGTCGTTGGGTGCAGGGGAAGGCTACGGCTGGCCACCGGCCTCATGACCGCGCTGGCACTCGCACTTCTGGCCGGCTGTGCACCGACCAATGTTCAGCAGACCAGCGAGAACACCGGTTCGCTGCCGCGACCAGATTTGATCCTGGTCTATGACTTCGCCGTCTCGCCCGATGAAGTCGAACTGGACGAGACTCTGGCCGACAAGATCAAGCAGCGCTATGAACATCTGTCGAATACCAATCCAACGCCCGAGGAACTTCAGGTCGGCCACACGGTCGCTTATGTTGTCGCCGATGAACTGGTGAAGAAAATCCGGAGCTACGGTCTATGGGCGGAGCGCGCCATGGGTCAGCCGTACCGGCGGGGCAATACTCTTGTCATCAAGGGCCAGTTCCTCAGTATCGACGAGGGCAATCGTGCGGAACGTGTGCTCATCGGCTTCTCCGCCGGGCGCACTGATGTGCAGGCCGATGTCCAGGTCTATGAACTGACCGCCGCGGGTAAACAGCAGGTTGAGGATCTGACCTCCAGCGGTGAGAGCGCCTCCAAGCCCGGAATGGCTGAGATGATGGGGGTTGGGCTGCTGACCCACCACCTGCTCACCTCCACGCTGGTGAGCGGCACCGTGGCGGGGGTCAGCGAGGCCAAGTTCGACACGGTGGAGGACGACGGACGCCGCATGGCTGACAAGATCGGCGCGAACCTTGGACAGTACTTCGTCAGCCAGGGCTGGATCCCGCCGGGCGCGCTGAAGTCGTCATCCACTTTCTGAGTTATGTAAGGTAGTAAACCGATCCGCCGGAAAAAGCAGGCATGGTCGACAGGAGAAATTGCGTTTTTTAGCTGTAAAACGCAGATGGTTTTTCATCTGCACAAACAGGAAGTTCAAGACAAGGAGATGATTCCATAATGAAGAGACAAACCATAACGGCGCTCAGTGCGTCATTAATTGCTGCCAGTCTTTGCCTGCCGCTTTCGGCTCAGGCGTCCGATCAATTTTCACCCGGCTACCAGTACGACATGCGTGGGAACGTGGTACGCGATGTCGCGGGCAACTGCCTGCGCACGGCGCAGTGGTCGCCTGCAAATGCGCTGGCCGCGTGTGATCCGAACGTTGTCGCGCAGCGCTCTGCCGAAAAGCCCGTCATAGGAAAGGAGGCCAGGGTGACCGGCGTCCTGACGCAGGTTGATCTGGCGGTCCTGCAGGCAGGCAACGCCTTCGCCTTCGACAAGGCCGAACTCAGCGAGGCGGGGAAAGAGTTGCTGGCTCAGATCGTGGCCCGTCACAAGGATCAGTACGTCGCGCGGGTGTTCGTCGCCGGCTACACCGACAGGATCGGGAATGACGAATACAACCTGAAGCTCTCGCAACAGCGTGCCGACGCGGTCAAGGCGCAGCTCGTTGCCGACGGGATTCCGGCCGACAGCATCCACACGTCCGCGGAAGGTTCGGCGGATCCGCTCGTGACCTGTCCGGGGCTGGGCGGTGAAGCACTGATCCGTTGTCTGGCGCCGAACCGGCGCACCGAGGTGCGGTTTGTGATCCCTGTCGTAAGTACCGCGGCGCTGGGTGAATTCGTGGGAAGCCGTCGGCAGACGAAGATCGAGGACAAGAACGTCGAAGCGGCGGGCATTGCGGTGAATACGCCGATCATCCAGCGTGGGATGGACGCGGCGGTGAAGATCATGGGCGACGGGTGCAGCAAGGAGGTCAACACCGTGTGCGCCGATGTGCCCATGGGCGGCGGTCGGGTCATGAACTGCCTGTTCGACCACGAAAACCAGTTGTCCGCCGGCTGCAAACAGGCGATCGATAAAGGCGAGTCCACGATCGAGGCGGCCCTCGGGGATGCCAACTTCTTCGGCGCGAACTGCGCCGCCGACATGCAGCGACTTTGCCCGGATGTGGTCGCGGGTGGCGGTCGGCTGCTGGCCTGCCTGATGGACAACATCAACAACACGGAGCTGCGCTGTTACGACGCCATGCTCAAGGTGGGCCTGTTTCACGAGTAGCCTCGAGGTCTATTGAGAAAAATCGGCGTATGACCCATCCCCGTGAAGGCGGGGATGGGTTGAGCAGCTGGCCTGTCTTATCGATACACCGGGAGGAATGCGAATTTTGCGTTCAGATGCACCTGACGCTCCTTGCCACGCACAACCCGGCGGGACTCATTATCAGTACCGGGATGAAGGCCTACGACGAGGAAACCGGCCGCAGCGGAATCGAGGGCAGGGTGAAGTCAACTGTCACGGAGATTGCCGACGTGCTGAAGAAGCGCTTCCAGCAGGAAGGCTGGATCAGCCAGGCAGCAGAGACTGGCCGCGCGAACTGATCGCGCTTTCGGCGGCCGGGTTGCTGCTGATCAACCGGAGGTTTGCCTCCTCGGACATGCTGAAGCATATCGACGGTGATCTGCTGCTGACGCCGGATGTGCAGTACATCAACGATCCAGCCAAGGACACCGGGCATGACAACGTTTGGGCGTTGTCGTTGCGCGCCACGATGTTGTTCTGACTGGCACATCTGCCCACGGGTTGACGCGGACGACGGGAACTGCAAGCGGAACCGCTTCGTGGAGGAAGCATCCGGCTCTCGACTCCAGGAGAATTTCCGTGCGGGACTGGAAGGTTCGGAATTTCTGATGATTCGACGCGAATAGAATTTCATCGCGGTAGCCGCGTCGTGTTCCGTATTCAATACAGAGGAGGACTCAACGATGACCAAGCGGGTTATTGGCCAGAAAACAGGCCAGGAAGTGCAAGAAGATTCTATGGATGAAACCTACGGATCGAGCGAACTTGCCTCGGCGCTTCCCAAATCGGTCTTCCCCGAGCCAGAGCGCGATCCTCGAAACGTGTTCGCCGAGGTTCGCGACGAGCTGATGCTCGACGGCAATTCGCGCCAGAACCTCGCGACATTTTGTCAGACCTGGGAGGAATCCGAGATTCATCGGTTGATGGATATCTGCATCGACAAGAATATGGTCGACAAGGACGAGTATCCGCAGACGGCCGAAATCGAATCGCGCTGTGTGCACATGCTCGCCGATCTCTGGAATGCACCTGCGCGCGAGCGGGCGGCTGGTTGTTCCACCACCGGGTCCAGCGAGGCAGCGATGCTGGGTGGGCTGGCGATGAAGCGCCGCTGGGAGGCGCGCCGCAAGGCCGAGGGCAAGCCGGCCGACAAGCCCAATCTGATCACCGGCCCGGTCCAGATCTGCTGGCATAAATTCACCCGCTACTGGGACATCGAGCATCGCGAGATCCCGATGGACAAGGGGCGGCTGCTGATGTCACCCGAAGAGGTACTGAACCGCTGTGACGAGAACACCATCGGCGTGGTGCCGACGCTGGGTGTGACCTTCACCGGGGAGTATGAGGCGGTGAAGGCGGTCAGTGAGGCTCTCGACAGGCTGGAAGCCGGGACGGGCCTGGATATTCCCATCCACGTCGATGGCGCCAGCGGTGGTTTTCTTGCCCCGTTCTGCGCACCTGAGCTGGAATGGGACTTCCGGCTCCCGAGGGTGCGCTCTATCAACACATCAGGCCACAAGTTCGGCCTCGCCCCGCTCGGGGTGGGCTGGGTGCTATGGCGCGAAGAGAAGGATCTGCCCGAGAGCATGGTGTTCTGGGTGAACTATCTTGGCGGCAACATGCGCGACATCGCGCTGAACTTCTCGCGTCCCGGAGGACAGATCGTCTGTCAGTATTACAACTTCCTCCGCCTCGGGCGGGAGGGCTACCGAAAGGTCCACACCGCCTGCTACCGCAGCGCCGGGTATCTCGCCGACGAGATCGCGAAGCTGGGCCCCTTTGAGATCGTCTATGACGGCGACATGGCCCGGGGTATACCGGCGGTGTCATGGAAGCTCAAGGAGGGTATGGACCCGGGCTTTACCCTGTTTGATCTGGCGGACCGGCTGCGGGTGCGGGGCTGGCAGGTGCCGGCCTACACCTTGCCATCGAACTGCCAGGATCAGGCGATCCAGCGGATCCTGGTGCGCAACGGCGTCAGTCGCGATCTATGCACCCTTCTCATCGAGGACATGAAGTCCGCGCTGAGTCATATCGAAGCGCATCCGATTCAGAAGTCGCTCACGAGCAAGGAGGCATCAGGCTTCCATCATTGAGAAACGAAATGTCCGGGGATTGCCTGTCCGTATTTGCGGCAGCAAAGCGGCGATCATAGAAGTGTGAACGGGCCCCGGATACCCGCATGGACGGAGAGGTTCTGGCAAAGCAACATTTCCCCGGACGTGGGATCAATCGTTTTTTGGTTTGGTGATCAGCCAGTGCGGCACACTCAGGTTCCAATGGATTACGGCTGAACGAAACCCGAAGATGAGCGAGATGCAGACGATTGCGGAGACTGCCCGATGCTCGGGAATCAACGCGACCAGGAGCACATAGAGCAGGCAGCCGAGCAGCACCGGTATCGCATACAGATCGCGGTTCATCAACAAGGTGGGGTGACCGGAGAGTACATCCCGAATCAGACCGCCACCGATTGCGGTGACAACGCCGAGCATTACCGGTGCGACCGGGATGCCGAACCCCAGATCCCAGACCTTGTTCGATGCCTGGACGGCGAACAAGGCGGCACCGAAGCCATCCAGGTACAACATCAGGCGAAACAGGTGCTGACGATCGAACAAGGGTTTGCCGATAAACGCCAGCAGGCTTGCCGCGAGCGAGGCCCAGACGTAGTTCAGGTCGATCGACCAGAAAACGGGTACCCCGAGTATGACGTCCCGGATCGTTCCCCCGCCAAGGGCGGTGATGGTACCCAGCACGCAGGCACTGAACAGGTCAATCCCGCGTGACGCGACCGCGATGACACCGGTCATCGCAAAGGCCATTATGGCCAGCATCTGTACTGCTGTTGCTATATCCACTGGTACTCCGTTGGAATTGTTGCTCAGTGTGATCTGCACGATCCTGTTGTTCACGATCTCCGCCGGCGTGATCTCGAAGCTTGTGATGTGATCAAGGCGGTTCGCCTGCAAATATCCCTGTGTGTCTTTGCGCGAGGAATGATGAATGCTTCGGGCTCATGCCGCCTTCGCGGCATCCGGACCGGATGGAATATCGATCGACCTTCCGGCCCCCGCCTGTTCGGGAATCATCAGATAGCTGGCAATAAAAAAGCATAATGCACCCAGCAGGGTATAAAAATTGGCGCCCCATGACCACTCGGCCTCTCCGCCGCCCGGCGCAAAGTATCCGAATACGGCGGCGACCATGAAGGCGATGCAGCCCAGCAGATTGATCATCACGATCCACCAGCTTAGCTGGTGCGGCTGCCAGGACCAGGCCCGGTGGGAGACCTCGACCAGGGCCAGATAGCCGGAGATCAGAAAACAGATACTGCCAATGACGTCCGGTATCCAGATCAGTGCCTCTTTCTGCCACCAGGAGAGCTGTGGCATCAGGGCATCACCGGTATTGAAATTGAACAGTATGGTTCCGGCAAACAGGAGGAGACTGGAGCTGTACCCGGCATTGTGCGGTTTCCAGGCAAACCAGCGCCAGCTGGTCCGACCTCTGACGGGCAAGGTAATGATATCCGCCACGTCCCCGTTGACGGCTTCCTCCAGCTGCAGCCATGCGGCTGCGGTAAAAAAAATCGAACCGATGAAGTAAACGCAATTGATGACACTATCGTGGACCAGCACAGCGGGACAATACTGCGGCCAGTTCGAGGCAAAGCTCGCCGCTGCAAAGCAGGCGGAGCCAATGACGAAAAGGATCGCAATCCACCAGGCGAGTCGGTGTGGTGCCCACAGCTGCAGCCAGGGATTTATGGCTGACTTCGCCGGCAATGTCCCGGCTTTGCCAGACAGTTCGATGGGAGGAAGGCCCTTGCGGTGCCAGCGAGAATGCGAAATTCGCAGGCCTCCCTCCGGTAGGTGCTCGATTATCCGGGTATCAAAAAGGCCGAGTGACCGGTGGATGTCGGCTGTGCTGCCGGTGTCGGGCTTTGCGGTGGAGGAAGGCATGGAATTCGCTTTATATCTGCTGCTTGCTTAAGCCTGATTACACTGCGGAGTCACGTGAAAAGTAAGAACGTGAGAAGTGAAGAGTGAGACGGGAGATGCCACGTTGTCTGGAATGCCGGGCGTACCTGTTACGATCAAGTATCGGGCGAAGCGTTGTTTTCCGTCCGCCAGCGTGCCGGTGTCGAGCCGTTCCAGCGTTTGAACGCGCGGTTGAATGCGCTGACACTGGAATAGTTGAGCATTGCCGCGATCCGGACGATAGGCGTGGCACTCCCGGTGAGCAACTGCCGGGCGATCTCGTCGCGGATGGTATCCAGTTCCAGTTGATAGCTAGTGCCTTGCTCGTGCAGCCTGCGGTGCAGGGTGCGTTCGTGCATGCAGAGATGTCTGGCGATCTTCGTTGCCGTGAAGTGCCCGTTCAGCATCGATTTGCGTAATATCCGACGCACATCCCGGGTGACGTTTGCTTCTCGCGGCAGATGGAGCGCATTTGCTTCCCGTTCCATGTGACGATAGAGCAATGCGTCAGCCCTCGGGATTTTGTGCTTCAGCCAGCGATTCGGGAACACAAGGACATTCAGGTCGCTGTTGAATCGCACCCGGGTCCCGTAGAACCGCCGGTAGGGTTTCAGGTCGGGTGGCGCATTCCTTGAGAGGCAGACCTCTGTGGGGTTCCAACTCCCGCCACAGAGGTGGCGCATAATGTTGCACCCGACGGAAATCGACAGGTCGTAGATCTGCTCGCATGCCTTCACGTTGGTTTGGTGGATGGTGTAGCCGAGTAGTGTGGAGTTGCCCTGGCTGTCCAGAAAAGCCTCCCCTCCGTGGTCATGCAGATCAAGATTCTGCACAAGAGCTTCTAAAGCGGCACCCACATCCGGGGCGTTCAGCAACAGGAATCCGGGTATGCCAAGGAGTGAGGGGTGGGCGCGGATTCCCAGCAGTAACCCGAAATGGTGGGATTGCGTCGTCTCTGCGCAACGCGCCAGTACCTCAGCGGCGATGACATAGGGAATCTCGAAATCGGGATCGTCGAATTGCGCCGTGGTGTAGCCGAGCGGTTCCAGGATTTCCTCGGGGTCAACACCCAGTTCACGCGCAACCGGCACGACCCCGGTCAAGGGGCCCAAGCGGACGATGCCTTCGCCTAATCCGGACTGGTGTTGTGGTTTTTCCCGGTGGTCTCTGGCGTCCTGCACGGGTAGGTCCTTAACAATGAGGTTTAGCTGTCTGGAACTGGTAAGTTGTTGTCGTAATTTGTTAATCCTTTAAAGGTAATTTCAATATATAATCCCGACTCGGATGTATGCAACATAACAAAAAGCAAATCAAAATCAAATAATCGCGTTTTAAATTCATACCTGAGATCATCAGGCGTCGAGGCCGTGCTCAATGCCAGGTGGGCGCATGGTGAGTGAGAACCGTATTGAAGTGTACAGGACATCCGCTGTTCATCATGACAGCAACAAGAGCGGGACGAGAAAGTACATATGGATCGTTGGGTTGGCAGCCAATCGCCGGTTTCGACAAACTGTGGTTGCCGGTGCATGCGGTTGTCTCCGAATGCTGGTGATGCGGTGGATGCAGGATGATGCCTGGCTTGAAGCGGTGCAGGGATCGCCTGTAGAGGTTTACGGCTGTCCGGGTCGGTAGTTTCTGCCAGAATAATCTCAATTTAGCTGACGAGCAGGGCGGAAACGCGATCGGTGCATGGTGGTGAGGTGCATTTTTGCTTTCGAGGCTGCGTCTGCAGTTGACGAGAAGTACCAAGGGAATTTATGTGGTCGTTTTGTAAATGGGAGCCAACCATATGAGAGGTAACGAAGTGATTCATCAGTCAAGGCAGTTCGGAATTATCCGGAAATGGCGGATCGCAGTACTGGCCCTTGTGTTCGGCCTCGCGGTCGGTACGGCCCAGGCGGCGGATTTGGGCTCCCGCGAGCATGCAGAGGGTCGCTACGACGCCGGCAACTCCACCTATCTGGTGGTCAGGGGTGACGAACTGGATGCCGTCGCTGAGCGCTTCGGCGTCACGGTGAAGGAGCTGATGACCGCAAACCAGCTGTCCTCGACGGAGATCGAGTTCGCCCAAACGCTGGCGATCCCCGCCCCGGTGCACGTCACCGGCAAGCTCGGATCACCCAGCGCCACGACCAACATACCGGGCAATCAGCTGCCTCCACCCGCGCCGAAGTTCGGCGGCGTGATCAAGGACGACGCACTGCATTCCACACCCTGGTGGCCGCCGACTGTGGTGCCGCCCAAAAATGCACCCAACATACTGCTGATCATGACCGACGATGCCGGTTTTGCCATACCGAGCACGTTCGGTGGTGTCATTCCGACACCGAGCATGGATCGTATTGCCAAAAGCGGACTGCGCTACAACCGGATGTTCTCCACCTCGCTGTGTTCGCCGACGCGCGCCGCGCAGATCACCGGGCGTAACCATCACTCGGTCGGCTTCGGGGTGATCGCGGAACAGGCCACCGGCTTCCCTGGCTATGACAGCGTCATCGGTGTGGACAACGCGACGATCGGCCGCATCCTGCGCGACAACGGCTATGCGACCAGCTGGTTCGGCAAGGACCACAACACGCCGACCTACCAGGCCAGCCAGGCCGGACCGTTCGACCAGTGGCCGACGGGCATGGGCTTTGACTACTTCTACGGTTTCGTCGGCGGCGATGCCAACCAGTGGGGACCGAACCTGTTCCGCAACACCACGCAGATCTATCCCTTCAACGAGCACAAGGGCACCCTGAAGATGGATCGATCGGATCCAAAGGCAGAGATCTGGCCGGTCACCGGCAAGGAAAGCTCCTGGAACCTGGTCACCGCGATGGCCGACGACGCCATTGACTGGATGTACCGGATTCACCAGACCGACCCCAGGCAGCCGATCTTCCTCTATTACGTGCCCGGCTCCTCACACGCGCCGCATCACCCGCCGAAGGAGTGGGTGGACAAGATCCATGCGATGCACTTGTTCGACGACGGCTACGAGAAACTGCGCGAGCGCATCTTCGAGAACCAGAAGAAACTCGGCGTAATTCCGCCGGACGAAGAATTGACGCCCTGGCCGGATGATGTCCTGACTCCCTGGGACAAGCTCTCGCCCGAGGCGAAGAAGCTCTACATCCGGCAGGTCGAGGTATTTGCCGCCTATGTGGCTTATAACGACCACGAGATCGGCCGGGTGATCCAGGCCTTCGAGGATCTGGGCAAGCTGGACAACACGCTGATCATTTACCAGAATGGCGACAACGGCACCAGTGCCGAGGGCGGTCCTGAAGGCACGTACAGCGAGGTCGCGTTCTTTAATGGCGTTCGCCCGCCGGTGGACGTGCAGATGAAGTACTACGACGCCTGGGGCACCGAATATGCCTACAACCACATGTCGGCGGGCTGGTCGTGGGCCTTCGACACCCCCTTCGACTGGTTCAAGCAGAACGCCTCCCGGCTCGGTGGCACCAACCAGAACATGGTCATCTCCTGGCCGAAGCGCATCAAGGACAAGGG
>Ga0210085_1001024_pt1 | contig 11359 bp, 7 predicted proteins | sample China_Galinas_PW_5_FD_184866 | JGI IMG/M metagenome (GOLD analysis project Ga0210085, IMG submission 184866) | Wetland microbial communities from San Francisco Bay, California, USA, that impact long-term carbon sequestration - China_Galinas_PWC_D1... | ecosystem: Environmental > Aquatic > Marine... | reverse complement strand
CATAGACCTCGGTGTCGACACCGGCATCACCCTCGACGAAACCGAAGATTCCGGGTGGAATGGGACTCTGCGCAGGGATGCCCCGTCCGTTCAGGAAGATAGAAATGTATTCCTCGACATCAACGGCGATGGCAATGGCCTGACGCAGCTTGCGCGCCTGTTCGGTATAGCCGCCGACCACGGGATCCAGCATGTTGAAACCGGTGTAATAAATCGAGGTCGCAACGGCGGTTTGCAGGTCGATGCCCTGTTTGCGCATCGCCTCGGTGAGTGACACCTCACCGCCGGCGCCGACGCTGATAGCCTGATCGAAACTGTCCGAGCTGATGCCGGAGGTATCGTAATAACCCTGCAGAAACTTGTTCCAGTAGGGTATATTTTCCTTCTCCAGACTGAAGATGGCTTCATCGATAAACGGCAGCGGCTTGCCGGCATCATCGAGCAGGCCTCGCTCCCGGTCGCCCGGTTCACCTTCCCTCGGGTAGGTTTCTCCGTGAAAATTCGGGTTTCTGAGCAACACCATCCGGCTGTTGGGATCGTTGACCGTCAGCATGTACGGCCCGGTGCCGACCGGGTACCAGTCCAGGGTGATATTGCGTTGCTTCAGGCCCGGCTGGCTGTAGAAACGATCCACCTCCCAGGGAACCGGAGCGAAGAACGGCATCGCCAGCCAGTAGCGCAGTTGCGGATATTTGCCGTGCAGCGTGATGCGGTAGGTATAGCGGTCGATGACGCGCGCGCCCTCGAGCGGGTAATCGCGCAGATCCAGATACGTGCTCCCGGCGGGACGCGAGTCGGCGGCCGCCTGCAGCGTTTTGGCGTACTCACCCAGTCCGACGATGTAATCGCTCATCAGCCCCAGGATCGGCGAGTGCAGGTAAGGATGCGCGAGGCGCTTGATCTGGTAGACGTAGTCCGCGGCCACCAGTTCCCGCGTGCCGGTTTCCCTGAAATCACCGAGCGCGTCGATGCCCTCAAGCTCATGCGCATCGAGCGCGTGGTATCGGTAGGCGCCGTCCCCGTTGCGCGCGAAGGCCGGATGCGGCTGGTAGTCGATACCCGGCCGGATGTGGATGTCATAGACGCTGTAGGCAATGTCATCCCCCGCCGCATGATCCGGCAGGCGCTTGCCATTCGCGTCGAGGTAATACGGCTGCGGGACCTCGCTGGCCGTCAGCGGGATCAGCTGATAGGGACGCTTCAGGTAGTGGTATTGCAGCGGCGGCTCGTAGATCTGTCCGGTGAACACGATCTCGTTCGAAGCGTAGGACTGCGCCGGGTCCAGATGATTGGGCCGCTCCTGGAAAGAGGCAAAGAAGATGTTCTCACGGGCCTGGGCCGCGGGATAGGGACGGTTCCAGGGTTCACCTCCGCAGGCCGCGACCAGCAGCGCCAGCGCCACGACGAGGCAAGCCGTCCGGCCTGGCAGCCAGATGCGCATTCCTCCGGCTTCCCGGTTCCGTGGCATCGCATGCCCTGCGCGGCGCAGACGGACCGAACGGCCGGTGGGGCAAATTGCATGGAGGGAATCACACGGCATGAGAGGAGATTATATCGGCCAGCGCGGCGCTAGTCCTGTCCCGGTGCGTCCGATGGAGACTTCCCGTGAAGGGGGTTTTCCGGTAACTTACCGGGTTCGCATTATCCGGTTCATCCGTGTGAGTCATCGACGGATGATTTCTGTCAAGACAGCAGATGCTAGGAGCCTGTCCGAGTAATCTGTGCGTAGCGAGGCGAATGGGAAATCGAGGATAGTTTGCGATCGTTCGAGGAGAATAGCGTGTTCTATTTGACGAGAAGGATCGTAAAAATGGACCGGTTTCCCGCCGCCGCAGTAGCAACATGATTACTCGGACAGGCTCTTGGGAAAGGTTATGGGATTCTTGAACGGCAAACACGCGCTGATCGTCGGCCTCGCCAGCAACCGCTCCATCGCCTGGGGCATCGCACAGGCCATGCACCGGGAGGGGGCCATCCTCGCCTTTACCTACCAGAACGAGAAACTCGCCGGCAGGGTCGAAAAGATGGCCGCCGAATGCAATTCCACTCTCTGTATTCCCTGTGACGTCGGCAGTGATGAGGAAATCGCCAGTGCTTTCCAGGCGCTCGGCGAGCAGTGGGACAGTCTGGACATCATCGTCCACTCGGTTGCGTACGCACCGGCCGACCAGCTCGACGGCGATTATCTCGATTGCGTCACGCGTGATGGTTTCCGTATCGCACACGATATCAGTTCCTACAGCTTCGCCGCTCTGGCGAAGGCGGGCCGGCAGATGATGCAGGGACGTGACGCCGCGCTGCTGACGTTGAGCTACCTCGGCGCGGTGCAGAGCGTTCCCAACTACAATGTCATGGGTCTTGCAAAGGCGAGCCTTGAAGCCAATGTGCGCTATCTGGCGCAGAGCCTCGGGCCGCAGGGCATCCGTGTCAACGCCATATCCGCCGGTCCGATACGCACGCTCGCGGCATCCGGTATCAGCAATTTTCGCAAGATGCTGGACCAGTTTGCCGGCACGGCGCCGCTGCGCCGCAACGTTACCATCGAGGATGTCGGGAACGCGGCCGCTTTTCTGTGCTCGGACCTGGCCGCCGGCATTACCGGTGAGATCACCTACGTGGACGGCGGCTACAATACCGTCGGCATGGGGTCGCTCGGGTAGCCAGTGCCCGACCATAAAGAAATTAACTCACCGCAGAGACGCCGAGAACACAAAGTGTTTAAGGATGGCCTGATCAAGTCTGTCATTCCCGCGAAAGCGGGAATCCAGTCTTTGCAGCATCAGTGAGATACTGGATCCCCGCTTTCGCGGGGATGACTTGTTAAGATGTTCCTTAATTGTTTTCGTTAAAGAATTTCTCTGCGTCCTTTGCGTCTCTGCGGTAAAAACGGTGTTCAGTGACGGACACTAGCTAGGTGCGGGGCCGGGAGATTTCTGCAGTATCCCGGTTTCCCCCTCGGAACGGCCGATCAGCACTGCACCGCAGGAATCGCTGAATACATTCACGCTGGTGCGGCACATATCCAGCACCCGGTCCACTGCCAGGATCAGTCCGACGCCCTCGACCGGCAATCCCACGGCGGTAAGTATGATGGTGATCGCAACCAGGCTCGCGGCCGGGATACCGGCCACTCCGATGGAGGTCAACAGGGCAAGCAGCACCACGGCGAACTGTTCGGCGAAGCCGAGATCGACGCCGTAGGCCTGCGCAATGAACATGGCGGCCACACATTCGTAGAGTGCCGTACCGTCCATGTTGACGGTTGCACCCAGCGGCAGCACGAAACTGGTTGTCTGATTCGAGACGCCGGCGCGCTTTTCCACGCAATCCATGGTAACCGGCAGGGTCGCGGAAGAAGATGCCGTCGAGAAGGCGGTCAGCAGTGCCGGGGCCATTGCCTGGTAATGCAGCACCGGGTTGACGCGGCCGATCAGCAGCAACAGCAGCGGCAATGTGACGAGGAAATGAAACGCCAGCGCGGCAAGCACCGTCAGGAAGAACGTGAGCAGCGGAGCGAAGGCGGCAAATCCTGTGGACGCCACGACCCCGGCGACCAGGGCAAACACCCCGACGGGCGCGAACCGCATGACCCACTCGGTAATCTGCATCATAACGGCGAACAGGCCCTGCCAGAATTCCTTTTGTGTCCTGGCGGCCGGCCCCTCGATGCGGGTCATGAAGTAGCCGAACAACAGCCCGAAGAAGATCAGGCCCAGCATCTGTCCCTCCGCGGCGGCAGCCACGATATTGGTCGGAACCATCCTCAGGAAGATACCGGCAATGTCACCAATTCCGTGGCCTGCCACCCGTGCTGCCACCTCCTCCCCGTCATGGTTCAGTGCGAGCAGATCCTTCGCGGGCATACCATCGACGATGCCCGGGGCAATGGCGTTCACCAGCGTCAGGCCGGCGAGTACCGCCATCAAAGTGGTAAATATATAGTACAGCAGGGTCTTGCCGCCGAGTCGCCCCATGGCGCCGCCGTCCCCCATGGCCGCGACACCGGAAATGATGGAGGACAGGATGAGTGGAACGATGAGCATCTTCAGCGCCTGCAGAAACAGGCTGCCGAGAAAGGTGTAGATGGACTGGGCATGCAGCCCGAACAGGCTGCCGTCCGTACCCGTGAGCCGGCCGGCAATCACGGCCAGCACAAGCGCGATCAGTATCTGCCAGTGCAGTTTGAGTTTGATTGATCCGCCCTCCTCGGTGCCGGCCTCAGTTCGACTGTTCGGGGATGGTGATCTCTGCGCGGTTTTTCAATTCATCGGTGAAGGCGTTCACTTCGGCGCCACCGATAATCCGGTCGAGTTCCTGCCTGACCTTCAGTTGATCGTCCCTGGACAGGCTGGAGAAATCGCCGTCCTTGATTTCTTCCAGCACCAGCAGAACATAATCGCCGGAGTCGAGGGAAAAACCGGTGGAGGATTGTCCCTTGTCTGCTGCCGGAGGCAGCAGGAAGGCCTCGGTAACGATGCGACTTGACGGATCCGTGGCATTGCGGCCGATCAGACCTGTTGTCCTGACCTTCAACTTCTGCGCGCTGGCAATGTCGGCCAATGGCGTGCCCGACCTCAATTCCTTCAACAGGGAATCGCCACGGGCACTGGCCAGTTCGCGCGCCTTCGCATCGCTCACTTCCGCCGTCACCTTGTCTTTAACGCTTTCGAGTGGCTGTTTTTCCGCCGGCTGGTGCTCAAGAATGCGCAGCACCACGAGATGATTGTCGCCAAGCTCAACCGGTTCGCTGTTGTTGCCGGCTTCGAGGACATCCTCCTGGAACGCGGCATTCACCACCGTTTCATTCTGCCCGATACCCGGGCCGCCTTCCTTCGTCAGCCAGTCGCTGGTCTTTACCTCGAGCCCGAGGGCATCGGCGGCACCCTGGAGCGAATCCGGTTGTTCAAAAGTCAGGTTAGCCAGTGTCTCGGCCTTGTCAGAGAAGAGATCACCGCGCTCCTGTGCCTGATATTCCTTTACCAGTTCATCCCGTACCTCATCAAACGGCCGGGTGTGCTGTGGCTTGATATCGGTCACTTCGATGATATGGAAACCGAAGGCTGATTTGACAATCCCGCTGCGACCGCCCTTCTCCAGCGCAAATGCCGCCGTCTCGAACTCCGGCGTCATCACCCCCCGGCTGAAAAATCCCAGGTCGCCACCCTTGCTCGCAGATACCGGGTCATCCGATGCTTCCTTCGCCAGTTCCTCAAAGGATTCCCCTTTCTCCAGACGTGCCAGGAGAGATTCGGCCTTCTCGCGCGCCTTGCGTTCGGCGTCTTCACCCGCATCAGGCGGCAGGCTGACAAGGATATGCCGTGCCCGGCGTTCTTCCGGTGTCACATAGCGATCCGAGTGTTCATCATAGAGTGCGTGCAGCGCCTGATCATCAGGCACGTCGGATACCTGCAGTTGGTCGGCTTTCAATTCAAGGTACTGGATCTTCACCCGTTCGGGCGACATGAAATCGCTGGCGTGCTCTGTATAGTACTTTTCGATATCGCTGTCGCTGACCTTCACCTCGGCGGCCGATTGCTGCAGCGGCAGTTCGAGGTAACTGAAGCGGCGCTGCTGGGTCTGCAGCCGGTATATGTTTTCCAGGTCCTGCAGGGATACACCGGCTGTCAGCGCGATCCCGTTGGTGACCTGGTTAGCCATGAGTTCACGCGACAGGCGCCACTCGAACTCCGCCGGAGACATACCCTGCAGTTGCAGTACCCGGCGATATTTTTCGACCGAGAAGGTACCGTCGTCTCCCTTGAAAGCAGACACCGCATTGATCTGTGCGGCAACCAGTTGTTTACTGACGGCAAATCCGTCGTCGCCCGCTTCCTGCAGGATCAGTTGCTCGCGTATGAGCTGCTGCAGCGCGCTCTTCTTCAGGGCGTCCTCGTCGATCATGGCCGGATTGTATGCCTCGCCCATCATTGTCCGCATACGGTTACGCAGCTGCTGGTAGGCGCGCTGGTATTCAGGGATGGTAATCTCCACGCCGTTTACATCCGCCGCGTAGGTTTTCGCATTACTGGTGAAATACGAATTCAGGCCGAAGAAGGCAAATGCAACAAAAAGAAGGCCCAGAAGAAGCCAGCCCACGAAGCCCATAACGCGGTCTCGGATTGCCATTAACATAGATCAGTCTCTCGGAACGGTTACAGAATGATTATCAACAGTCACCAAAAAGAAAAGGGCACCAGTGCCTGGCGCCCTTTCAGTCTACCTAGTGGCGGAGTGGACGGGACTCGAACCCGCGACCCCCGGCGTGACAGGCCGGTATTCTAACCAGCTGAACTACCACTCCATGTCCATGGTGGGTGCTGAGGGGATCGAACCCCCGACATTCGCCTTGTAAGGGCGACGCTCTCCCAGCTGAGCTAAGCACCCGAAGGCGCGCTAGTTTACGGCATCCTTCAAGGCTTTTCCAGCCTTGAATCCCGGTGTTTTCGATGCCTTGATGTTGATTGTTTCGCCAGTCTGCGGGTTACGTCCGGTACGAGCGGCGCGTTCCCTGACCGAAAAGGTGCCGAATCCTACAATCGCAACCTGGTCCCCCTGGCCCAGCGCATTGCTGATGCTGTCAAGGACGGCATCGGTTGCACGTGTTGCGTCAGCCTTGGACAAATCCGCTCCGCTGGCAACGGCTTCTATCAATTCAGATTTATTCATATCTTGATCCTCAAGAATTACTTTTATATTTACAGGAACGATTAATCAGTCATGCATGCTGGTTATCAGTCCATGAAGTACCCGGATATACAGCAGCGCGTATTAAAGCATAGATGAGCGATACGAAAAACCCGCCGAACGCGGAGCCCGGCGGGTTATTACATCCTTCAGCAGAAATCAATGCGCCCGAAGGGGTTTATGCTTGCCGGCAACCTTTTCCTTTTCCTTCTCCTTGACTTCCTTGCGCTCCTCTTCCTTGGCACCCTCTTCCGTCAACGGCAAAGGGTGATGCACCAGGGCCACCTGCAGAACCTCATCGATCCACTTCACCGCGCGTATATCCAGCTTGTCCTTGACATTCTTGGGAATGTCGGCGAGATCCTTGCGGTTCTCTTCCGGGATCAGAACCGTGGTGATACCCCCGCGATGCGCGGCCAGCAGTTTCTCTTTCAAACCACCGATCGGCAGCACCTCGCCACGCAAGGTGATTTCGCCGGTCATGGCCACATCGGCGCGCACCGGAATGTTCGACAGAGCGGAAACCAGCGCCGTACACATCCCCACACCCGCACTGGGTCCATCTTTCGGCGTCGCACCTTCCGGCACGTGTATGTGGATATCGTATTTCTGGTAAAACTCCGGATCGATACCCAGCAGGGCTGCACGGCTGCGCACGACAGTCGTCGCCGCCTGAATGGATTCCTGCATCACCTCGCCGAGTTGTCCGGTGTGTATCATTTTGCCCTTGCCCGGAACGATAGCGGATTCGATCGTCAGCAACTCGCCCCCGACCTCCGTCCAGGCAAGTCCGGTGACCTGACCGACCTGATCGCGCTCTTCCGCACGACCATAGCGGAAGCGCTTGACGCCGAGATATTTGTCGATGTTTCGCGGTGTCACCGTGATCTTCTGGTCATGCTTTTCCATGACCAGTTCCTTGACCACCTTGCGGCAGATCTTTGAAATCTCCCGCTCGAGATTGCGCACGCCGGCTTCACGCGTGTAGTAGCGAATGATGTCGCGGATCGCGTTCTCGCTGACCAGAAGTTCATTCTCCTTGAGACCGTTGGTCTTGATCTGCTTGGCAAGCAGGTAACGCATGGCGATATTGATTTTTTCATCCTCGGTATAGCCGGGGATGCGGATAACTTCCATACGATCCAGCAGCGGGCCGGGTATATTCATGGTGTTTGCCGTTGCCACGAACATCGTATCAGACAGGTCGAAGTCGACTTCAAGATAATGATCATTGAAAGCGTGGTTCTGTTCCGGATCGAGCACCTCCAGTAACGCAGACGACGGATCACCACGGAAGTCCATGGACATCTTGTCCAGTTCATCCAGCAGGAAGAGCGGATTACGCACTTCGACCTTGGAGAGATTCTGGATGATCTTGCCGGGCAACGAGCCGATGTAGGTACGACGATGTCCGCGGATTTCGGCCTCGTCGCGCACACCCCCGAGCGACATGCGCGTGAATTTGCGGTTGGTGGCTCGGGCAATGGATCGCCCGAGCGAAGTCTTGCCGACACCGGGCGGTCCCACCAGGCAGAGTATCGGACCCTTCAGCTTCTTGACGCGCTGCTGGACGGCCAGATACTCGAGTATCCTTTCCTTGACCTTCTCCAGACCGTAGTGGTCCTCTTCCAGTACGGCCTCGGCTGCGGCGAGGTCATGGCGTATCTTGGAACGCTTTTTCCACGGCACGCTGACGAGCCAGTCGATATAATTCCTGACTACCGTGGCCTCGGCGGACATGGGTGACATCATTTTCAGCTTGTTAAGCTCGGAATTCGCCTTGTCCTTGGCTTCCTTGCTCATGCCGGCCTTTTCGATCTTCTGCTGCAGGTCCTCGAGTTCGTTGGGGGCATCTTCCATGTCACCCAGTTCCTTTTGAATGGCCTTCATCTGCTCATTCAGATAGTACTCGCGCTGGCTCTTCTCCATTTGCTGCTTGACCCGTCCGCGGATCCGCTTTTCGATCTGCATGATATCGATTTCACCCTCGATGAGACCCAGCAGTCGTTCCAGGCGTTCACGGCTGCTTTCGATCTCGAGGATCCGCTGCTTTTCATCGAGTTTCAGCGACATGTGCGCCGCGATGGTGTCCGCCAGACGTCCGGGTTCTTCAATTCCCGACAGGGAGGTGAGAATCTCGGGAGGGACTTTTTTGTTCAGCTTGACGTACTGCTCGAACATCGCCAGCAAGGAGCGCGTGAGCACCTCAAGTTCCTTTTCCTTGTCATCATCCGATGAAGGAAGACTTTCGATGTTGGCGGTAAAAAACGCCTCAACGGACTCGAAGGAGGTGATACGGGCACGCTCGATGCCCTCAACCAGAACCTTCACCGTGCCGTCGGGCAGCTTCAGCAACTGAAGTATCGTGGACAAGGTACCTATGTCATGAATATCTTCGAGCGAGGGGTCGTCGATCTCGGCATTCTTCTGGGCCACCAGCAGGATCTTCTTGTCCTGCTGCATGGCCGTGTCGAGCGCATTGATCGACTTCTCGCGTCCGACGAAAAGCGGTATAACCATGTGCGGATAAACAACGACATCCCGTAATGGCAGGACCGGTATTGCACCCGTGGCTTCATCTGTCATTTGAATCTCCATCCATTCCTGGTTGAATGAGTAATTACCGGGTCACTAGCGTCAATTCGCCAGAAATCCGTCGCGTCTTTCTGGCGGGTTGCGGGGTAAGACATGGCATTGCTCCATTGCCCAATATGGGGGGTGGATCGCAATACTTCAACCATACATTTTTGACACGCGATTATTGTACTGCAATGAATGTGCCAGCCACGCAGGCTGGCACACCAGGAAAACCAACCGACTGGTTTTATTGGGAATATGAATACTACTCGGAAGCCGCCAGCGACTCTGAAGCGTCAAAAATCATGTACGGTTTTGAATTCCCCATGATAACGCTTTCATCGATGACCACTTTTCTGACGTTCTCCAGCGAGGGCAGATCATACATGGTATCGAGCAATACCTGCTCGAGAATGGTGCGTAGACCCCGGGCGCCGGTTTTTCTTTCCATGGCCTTGAGGGCAACGGAACGCAAGGCATCTTCCCGGAACTCGATATCGCATCCTTCCATCTCAAACAGCTTTGCATACTGCTTGGTCAGGGCATTTTTCGGCTCGGTCAAAATCTGTACGAGCGCCTGTTCGTCGAGTTCCTCCAGCGTGGCCACCACCGGCAGCCTGCCGACGAATTCCGGAATCAGACCGTACTTGATCAGGTCCTCCGGCTCCACGTCATAGAGTATCTCACCCAGGTTGACGTTCAGTTCCTTGCTTTTCACCTCGGCGGAAAAACCGATGCCGCCTTGCTCCGACCGACTGCGAATGATCTTGTCGAGTCCGGAAAATGCGCCGCCGACGATGAACAGTATGTTGGTGGTGTCCACCTGGAGGAATTCCTGCTGCGGATGCTTGCGTCCGCCCTGCGGAGGAACTGAAGCCACCGTGCCCTCGATCAGTTTGAGCAGCGCCTGCTGCACACCCTCACCGGATACGTCCCGGGTGATCGAAGGGTTATCAGACTTGCGTGAAATCTTGTCGATCTCATCGATGTAGACGATACCGGTTTGCGCCTTGTCGACATCGTAATCGCATTTTTGCAACAGTTTCTGAATGATATTCTCGACGTCCTCGCCGACATAACCGGCTTCCGTCAGTGTGGTTGCATCCGCGATGGTGAACGGCACATTCAGCAGCCGCGCCAGTGTCTCGGCAAGCAGGGTCTTGCCTGAACCGGTCGGTCCGATCAGCAGGATATTACTTTTGGAAAGTTCGATACCATCCTTCTTGCCGGCGACATCGAGACGCTTGTAGTGGTTGTAGACGGCAACCGAAAGCACCTTCTTGGCGCGTTCCTGCCCGATGACATACTCATTGAGGACTTCGTTGATTTCCTGTGGCTTGGGCAACTTGTTTCCGCCACCGGAGGATTTTTCCTGCATCTCCTCACGAATGATGTCGTTGCACAGTTCAACGCACTCGTCACAGACAAATACCGAGGGGCCCGCGATCAGTTTGCGTACTTCATGCTGGCTCTTGCCGCAGAACGAGCAATAGAGCAGTTTTCCGTCATCTCCCTTACCGTCTCTGTCGTTGCTCATCCTCAAACCCTCGCATTTATCAACATGGCCCTGCTATCTGTTTTTTAACACTGTTCTTTATTATATATCAACTCCTTCGACGTTTTTTTGTGCCCATACAACCGGCGGATATTCGGGGTTTTCTGCCATTGAAGGCATCCGCAGCGAGGGTTGCGCCTCCGCTTGAGCTTCAATATCAGAACATTACCGTTATGGATTACTTATCCTGCGCCGGCGTCTCGCGCACCGCCAGTATTTCATCAATCAGCCCGTACTCCCTGGCCTCATTGGCCCCCATGAAATTATCCCGCTCCGTATCCAGCCTGATTTTCTCCAGCGCTTGTCCGGAATGTTTGGCGAGTATCATGTTGAGTTTTTCGCGGATCAGCAGAATTTCACGTGCGTGGATATCGATGTCCGTAGCCTGACCCTGGAATCCTCCCAGCGGCTGATGAATCATGATGCGCGAATGCGGCAGGCAAACCCGTTTACCCTTGGCTCCGCCCGCCAGCAACAAGGCGCCCATGCTGGCAGCCTGACCGACGCACATGGTGCTGACAGCCGGCTTGACGAATTGCATGG
>Ga0210085_1001023_pt1 | contig 11359 bp, 11 predicted proteins | sample China_Galinas_PW_5_FD_184866 | JGI IMG/M metagenome (GOLD analysis project Ga0210085, IMG submission 184866) | Wetland microbial communities from San Francisco Bay, California, USA, that impact long-term carbon sequestration - China_Galinas_PWC_D1... | ecosystem: Environmental > Aquatic > Marine... | reverse complement strand
AGAAAAAAAAGTTGCAGATATCCAGGCCGAACTTGCCAAAAAACAAAAGGACAAATTAGCCGCCATAGAGGCTAAATTCAAAAAGGATATGGCGAAATACAAGAAAGACTAAGAGAAGCCAAGAGCTAAATTATATTGAAAAAAAAGAGAAAGATTACCCCCTGGCCTGAAAAATAATTTTCCAGGCCCAGCGGCTTTTTTTCAAGGTATCTTTCAATACTTCACTGTGAAACGATTATATGGGGAATCTGGGAAGGGCTGTCGAGAACCGATTTGTACGAATAGACTCCGACACACATTCCGACCACGACCCGGCTGTCCCCGACAAGCTCTTGATTTTCCGGAGCTTCGAGATAAACTACTCCATGATTTCCTCTATAGCTCCAGGAAGCCAGGGCCTTGTCCTTACTGAAGTATTGCATCGCCTTAACGTTGTGCAATTTAATGCATTTCCCTTTAAGCGTGTAGGGGTTGGCCCCTGATCCATATTTATAGCCGAGGGTGATAAGATTTTGCTCACTGCAATCGACCTGCACCACAATCTCCTGCTGTTTATCATCTGCAGCGTAGGAATCCTGGCAATAATAGACCAGCATCCCGAGGCATGCCAAAACCATCAAAAGAGCAAATGAAATTTTCCGTATTCTCGTATCTTGCATGAAGAGCCTCTTCCGTTGAAAATTTTTCCCGTCCCGACAGCAACTTTCATCCGTTGGCGCCGCATTTCAATAACCCTAACCTATTTCACGCTTGTTTTCAATCCAAACACTTCGATATTCCCGCTTTTTTTATCCAATACCATAGCCCTGCTGTTTTTGTCGGGTGAGAAGTCCGGGTTAAAGAAAAACCGGGCACCAGTCATTTGCGGAAAACTCTATCTTCCTTTCCAGGATGAGATGGAGGCAGGCATCCACACTCGGTGCATGATATATGGTTCCCCGGCCATCACGAATCTCTTCGAGGGCCTTGGAAATCCCCATGGATGGTCGATAAGGACGGTGGGACGACATGGCTTCAACCACATCTGCAACCACAAGAATCTTTGCCTCCAGGTGAATATCCTTATCCTTCAATCCCCGTGGATAGCCCGAACCGTCAAGATGTTCATGGTGCTGGTAGACGATCTCAGCCACCGGCCATGGAAAGTGGATATTTTTCAATATGTCATAGCCGACCTCGGTGTGGCATCTGACAATGGCCCGTTCTTCGACCGACAATTTCGCCGGCTTGGCCAGATATTCTGAAGGCAGGGTGATCTTGCCTATGTCGTGAAGTAGGGCAGCCATGTGGAGCCCCTCGATCTGCTGCTCGGAAAGCCCCAACTCCCTTCCTATGGCACAGGCCAGGCGATCCACCCGCTGTTGGTGGCCGGCTGTATAAGGATCACGCTTTTCCGCCGTGGAGGCAAGCGATGTCACCGTCTCTTCCAGGCTGGAATGCAGCTCGTCCCGGCTCTTCTTGAGCTCTTCCATAGCCAGTTTTCTCTCTGAAATGTCGCGGGCCACGCCGCGGTATCCGATCAGTTCCTTGTGATCGTTAAAGATCGGTACGGCATTATTTTCGAGAACTACGAGCCGACCACCCTTGGTGAGGCAGGTCACTTCAAAACCGGAAAAAGGTTTTTTATCCGCAAACAACTGATTAAATGGTATACGCGCCGAAGCCGCCCAATCGGAAGGAGAAAAATCTAATAGCGTCCTATTGAGCACTTCCTTCTGATCGTACCCAATCAGGTCCTTCACCTGTGGACTCGAATATGTAAAACAGCCCGTCCCGTCGGTTTCCCATATCCAGTCGCTAAGAGTCTCCAGAAGGTTGCGAAACCGCTCTTTGCTCTCCTCAAGTGATTTCATAAGGACTTCCCGTTCCAGAAAGATGTGGAACCTCTCTTTATCGGCCTTGAGATTCTGGCGGATGGAGTAGAGTGCCAGAAGCGAAATGAGAATCAGGATACCTACCGAAATTGCCGAAAGTTTATGACGAATAGCCGCCAGCTCGGCCTGGACATCATCAATGTATATTCCGGTGCCGACAATCCATCCCCACGGCTTAAATCCTTTTATATATGAAATCTTCTGAACAATTTTTCCAGGATCATCCTTCCACTGCCACATGTATTGGACATAACCGGCACCTTGCTTTCGTACAACCTGAACGAACTCCAAAAAGAGAAATTTGCCGTGAGAATCCTTAAAGCCGGAAACATCTTGTCCCACAAGATCAGAACGATACGGATGCATGATCATACGTGGCGTCATATCGTTGATCCAGAAATAGTCCTTTTTTTCCGGTCCGTAGCGAAGTTTGCTAATCCGCAGAATGGCCCGCTGCTGGGCCTCCTCTTTGGTCAATTCCCCTGAGATTTGTCGCTCATGATACGAATCAATCAGACTCCAAACGGATTCCGTCAATTCCCGGATCATCTCCTTCTTCCTGTTGATGAAGCTTTCTTCAAGTTGAGGCAACAGAATGAAAAAGATAGCGGTGACAAAAAGCAAAAGGGTACACAGGGCAGGCAAGGCGATACGAAGCAATGCCCTGTTTCTTAATCTTTTGATCTTTTTTACCGGCATAATACCTACCAATTGACACGGTGTTTATCCGAAAATCGTTTCTGCCGTAAGGGTCGTTTGCTGAAGATCCGATTTTCATTTTTTGTTGTGACTAGGCCGAGATGGTCCAGCCATGCTGGTTCATGAGAAATCCGGGCTAATAGGCATGGTTTCATAAACATGCCGATCGAAGTGACAGCTTCAATTTATTATACATGAAAAATAACAAACGGAACAATTATCCGCCCCATACAACAAACATAGTCTGACAACGGTTGTGCTTTAAAACGGAAATAGCCCATATGGCCGGTGCTCCCATTCTGTTTTGAGGATCGAAATCTATACGCAGAGACAATCGGAGTGAAAAATTGCAGGCATGTTTGGAAATTCCCTGCCATTTACAGGTGGAGCCTTAATGAACGCTTTAAACAATTTTATAAAATTTTAATATCTGCTTTAGATCCAGTTTAAAATCCCATCGTACAGTAATCGAAATAAAAGAGCTTCTTGCAAAAGAATCACAATGTGACACGGATAATTTTTTATTATTCAGAAAATTAACGGACATATTAAATATATAGCAAGAGGTTCACAACCAAGGAGATTATTGTATGAAGAAGATCAAGATGTTGTACGACGTAGCCAAGACCATGAAAAACATGGCGAAAATCGACGGTGTTGTTACGATCGAAGTCAAAAGAGATCAGAAAGAGGTATTTTCCCTGCGCAACACGTTCGAAAAAAACGAAGGGGGGAAAGTCAAGGCGAACATTTCTTCAAAAATGAATCTAAAAGGCGAGGATCTCTCCAGGGAAAGCACAACGGAATTCACCCTGACCGGTGATCACGGTCCGTGTAAGATGTGGAAGTCGTTCCATGGGCATCATAGTGCCACAGAATCTCACGGGATCAAGGGAGTATTTCACAGGCTTTCTATAGCACTCGGAATTCTGAGCAGCCTGAAAGTTGAGGATCAGCCAAACGGGTCCGCCGTAATATCGCTTGATTTGAACGAGGTTCCAGATGAGATCAAGGCTCATCTGCGGGATAAAATGCTGCACAAGCATGCTCATCACCATGATTTTTGCTACATGGGAGGCTGTCGAAACGTTGAAATGCTCAATGGCCTTGTGGTAATAAACGTCAATGAAAACCATGTGATCGACAGACTGACCGTCAATCTGGACGGAAAAGCGCAAGACGAAGAGAGCGGAGACCATACCGTGGCGGCAACTGCCGAATTGCTGTTTGTCTGGTAATAAAAGACAGGGATGCAAGGTGTATTGCATTTTGCATCCCTGAAGGTAACCCCATGAAACCAGAAGGGCTCATTATGCGATGCGACATCAGCAGGTGGAAGAGACAGAGAAGAGCAGAAGGATGCGATTCCTTTAAAAAATTCCATGATCATGTTCATCGTCATCACCGTGAATTCATACGGTACCATCGCTGGCTTCGCTACGCCCGCCCAGCCATTCTGCTTTTCAATCTGATCATTCTGTATCTGTTATTCAGCTGGGCCGGTTTCAAAGCGGTAGGTATATGTTTTGCGGTGTTGATTGTCATCAAGGAAATTGCGCAACTCATCTTTTTACTGCGGCTGGAAAAGAGAATCATTTCCCCGATCGAAGAACTGAGACAAGGGGTGGATGCGATTGCCGGAGGCAATTACAATGTCCGTGTTGAATGCCGTATCCCCAACGATCTCGGTTTGCTGATCGCCTCCTTCAACGAAATGGCGCAAAAACTCCAGCAAGGCGAGAAGCTGAAAGCTGAATACGAAGAAAACAGAAAAGCCCTGGTTGCCAACATTTCCCATGACCTCAAAACTCCTATCACCTCGATAAAAGGATACATAGAGGCTCTATTGGAAGGGTCGTTGGAATCCCCTGATAAGCGGGAAGCCTATCTCAAGGTCATCCATCATAACATCGATTACCTCAATCGGCTCATCGACGATCTGTTCCTGTTTTCAAAACTTGACATGCAAAAACTCCACTTCAACTTCGAGAGGATCGGAATTCGCAATTTTCTTGGTGATCTGATGGAGGAATTCCAATTGGAACTTGGAGACAGAGAAATACGATTCGGGTTTCGCGATGAGTTGACAGGCGAGCCGTATGTCAATCTTGATGCTAAACGCTTTTATCAGGCGATTAGCAACATTATCCGCAACGCGGTAAGCCATGGACCGGAACATGGGTTATCCCTGGGTGTAAAGATGTACAGGCATGATGATTGGATAGCCATCGATATCGAGGATAACGGACCGGGCATCGACAAGGATAAGCTCCAGTATATTTTTAATCGGTTCTACCGAATCGATACGGAACGCACCAAGGATTCCCAGGGCACCGGCCTGGGGCTGGCAATCACGAAGGAGCTGATTCTGGCCCATGGCGGAGAGATTGCGGTAACGAGCAGCATCAACACAGGAACCTGCTTCACTATCCTGCTGCCTGAAAGCTTTGACTGCGAGGATGCCGGATGAAAAAAGTACTGATCATCGAAGACGATCTGGATATCGCCGAACTGGAGAAAGACTATCTGCAGTTAAACGGCTATCAGGCAGAAATCATACATGATGGCGCAAACGGCCTTAAACTTGCTGTTTCCGGCCGGTTTGATATTGTTGTTGTTGACCTGATGCTGCCCCGAAAAAGCGGTTATGAGATCATACGGGAAATTCGAAAAAACCTCGAGATCCCGGTTATCGTCGTCTCGGCTAGAAGCGAAGACATCGATAAAATCAGGGGGCTGGACCTCGGGGCCGATGATTATCTGACCAAACCGTTCAGCCCGGCCGAGTTCATGGCGCGAATCAAGTCACACCTGAAGAGATACGAACGTCTCAAGGGCAATACCGACAACCACGAAACGATACTATTCAAGGGGTTGGAGATCAACACCGCCTCCCACCAGGTCTTTGTCAACAGCAAGGAAGTTCAATTGACCACAAAAGAGTATGAGATACTGGTGTTTATGGCTTCACGTCCGAACATCGTCTTCACCAAGGAACGGCTGATGGATGCTGTATGGGGGAGTGAATATTATGGTGATACCGCAACGATTGCCGTGCATATACAGAAGATTCGTAAAAAGATTGAATCCGATCCGGCAAATCCGGTATATATCGAAACTCTTTGGGGAGCCGGCTACAGATTCAATCCGTAACGTGTTTTATCTGTACTCATGCTTGTCGCTTACTGACAAAGAGATCGATGACCTTTTCCAACCTTTCACTAATATCCGCAAGAGCAAGTGCCGACGGGCACGTCGGAGAAAATTCGCAGACGGGGAGATAGGCACGCAAAGCCTCCTGAATCGTACGGTCAAACGGAATTTCACCAAGATTCGGGATGGAAATACCGAGGTATTTCGATGCCAGCCGTTGCAGCTTCAGTTGATTTATTTTGGCTTTTGAACCCGCCATATTGGTAATGAGCAAAGGGTTGAAGGTTTCAAGGGACCTCTGGGTCTGTTCTCTTGATCCGGGTTTGATCTCCTCGGCCAGCGCAAAGACCTCGGCAAGGGTATGGAAATGCCTGTCTTTAAGAGCCTTGCCGACTTCGCTCCGAGAGAGAAAACTGCTAAGCGCCTTACGGATGGTTGCCAGCTGCAGAAAATTATAAAAATCCAGGACAGCCGTCGGTTCCGGATTGGTAACACAGATCTGTACATCAGAGAACATAAAGAAATCAAGAGCATGATAACCGGCGCCGGCACCAACATCGAGAAGCAGGACATCGGCATCCAGAGTCGAAAGACCACGAAGCAAACGCTGCTTTTCCTGAAAGCTCATATTGGCCGTTTGCAGAGTATCACCGCTCCCGGCAATAATTCTCAGGTCACCGAAAGACCCGAGGAGATTCTGGGTTACATCTTCCAGGGAATCGACTCGCCTGGACAAAAAATCTGTAAGACAGAATTTCGGCTCAAAAACACCGTAGAGAATATGGATATCAGCCCCACCTAAATCCAGGTCAACGACACAGACCCGTTTTCCGCTTTTGGCCAACAGGACCCCCATATTGGCAACAAACATACTCTTGCCGGTGCCGCCTTTACCCGAACCAACTGATATTGTGATGGTCATATACCGGCTTCCGTCTTTGTCGGATTCAAAAATTCATCTTGACATCCATAGGCGGCGGATCCAACAAAATCCGACGTGATACTTCTCCTGTAACGCTGCAGTACCTTATTTCCGGCGTTTATTTCGTATCTCACATATCCTCCTTGCTCTGGCCAAAATTGCATCCAATTTGTACTTCTCGTTATCGGGGGCGCTCCAGAGTATCCACCCTTCCGCCGAGCGCAGAACAAGCTTTCCCTCTTCATGTCCTAATAGCGCCTCGACAAGAGGGTCGTCAGCCTTTTTCTTCCTGACAGGCGCCGGCTCTTGCTCCTTTATCCCTTTCTTCAGGCAGGAATAACACACCTCTTCGTTATGGGTTTCAAAAAGATTCAGTGCTCCGCCGCAGACTTTACAAAATATCATCTAGTTACCTGAAAGGGAACCATATTTACAGGATGCGTCGTCTTTAAAATGGATCGAACCTTATCTCTAGTCATTACTGGAACCTCTTCCCCGAAGGGAGAGTGACCTCCTTGTTTTATGCAAGATACTGTAAACAATTGTCGGATGGTACGAATAAACTATTTGTTTCTTCCGTATAATCTGATCGGAAAAAAATGCCCCCGTAAAAAACTCGGAAGGCTTTAGGGGCAACACGATAAATCAACAAGTTACGACGCCAAACAGTCGGCCGGTAAACTTTTTGCAAAGCCGACCAAAAAATACAATTGCCCTTTTTTCTTTCCCCCGGATTTCCCCATACATTTATCATCGGTCGTAACATCTGAATACATTAGGATATTTACTATGGCAGCCCATAAAACATCACCTGTTTGCCACCCTTTTATGTTGTCTTGACAAATTGTAAAGCATGCATAGTTTGACATTAAACGATTCGATATCAAAGCCTAGCTTTTGTGGCAGGATAGAGCTACTACCCGGCAAAGATAAACCGTATAATAATCTCTCTACATTAGAATATAGGATAAGATATGAACTTCAAGGAAATTACCGAGAAAAGACGGGCGATCAACTTCTTCGACCCGGAAAAGGACGTCCCGGAAGAACTCTTGAACCAAGCAATTGAAACAGCGGCCAAAGCACCGTCCAGCTTCAACCTTCAACCTTGGAACCTTATAGTCCTCCGGGACAAAGAGGAAAAGGAAAAGCTCAAGGCTCTGGCCTGGGAACAACCCAAGGTCGCAGAAGCCCCTGTTGTCCTGATTTTTCTTGCCGACAAAAGCGGTTGGCAGGAAGGTCATACAACCGTTGAAAAAAATTGGCAGGAGATGCTCAAGGCCGGAATCATGCAGCCGGAACAACGCGATTGGTTTCTCAATGCCGCCAAATCCCTTTACGATTGGAGTCGCGACGCCAATCTGGCCTTCGCTGCAAAAAACACCGGGTTTTTCGCCATGAGCGTTATGTATGCCGCAACGAGCCTCGGTCTGGAAAGCCACCCGATGGACGGTTTTGATCATGAGGGTGTACGCAGGGCTTTCAATATCCCGGATAACTTCTGGGTTCCGCTCCTGCTTGCCGTCGGTTACCCCAAACCGGGATTGGAACTAAAACCGCCCAAATGGCGAAAAACACTGGACGAAATACTCGTCTCCTTCTAAGACTGATCCTTTATTTCTGTTGCTTTCAAACAAAACTTCTTCAGCCTTCAACCCATCTCCAGATCCACAAGATAGCTCTTCAAAGGCCTTTTCGGTACATGGTGTACACCATGTTCATCTCGCCAATACCGAATATCATCCTCGTTTTTGGACTCTTCTATAATCACCGTCTCCCGAGGCTTGCCAAGCGCTATAACCAATGAAAGCTTCAAATCATCCGGCATCTTGAAAAGAGATGCCAATTTCGGGTTGAAGGCTCCGATCCGGCATCCACCAATGCGTTTTTCCATCGCTCCAAGAAGCATGTTCTGGCTGGATACACCCAAATCGAACTGAGCCTCGGTTTCCGGACCTTTGAGCCGGTTTTTATTCAATAAACAGAGGATATACGCGCTGGGACGCTCGCCCTCAACCGGACCTTTCCATTCTGTTAGATAACCTGCCCACCCGAGGTAGGGAAAGACTTTAGCGCAAAGTTCCGGAGTATTAATAACCATGAATTGCCACGGCTGACAGTTCCGGGCAGATCCCCCAAGCCGTGCCAGATCTATCAGCTCATGGAGAATGGCGGTGCTGATGGCCTCTTTTTGAATAAAACGTCTGAATGTCCGTGTCTTAGCTATAATTTCTTGCATATGTAGTCCTAATGAAATTTTCTCTCTGCATCCTTTTCACGCCCTCACTTTACCATTTCCCTGGCAGATATATCCACAGATTTCAGCAAAAATAATCTATTTTGTTTTTGCAGCTTCATTGCCGGGCCCGGCAGATAAGGATTTGTTTTTTGTCGCATTAGTTGTGGAAGTATCGCACAAAGAGACGACCTGTCTTATTGTAATGAAAGATGGTGAGAAACACCTGTAGTAAAAGGAGGCATTATCATGAAAAAACCATTAATGGACACCTATCGCGGCTGGAACATCTCGGTAGAAAAGGAGCACAACATGTGCTCCCATTTCCGTTTCGATATAACCAACCCCTCGGGCCAAAGCCTACACAACACGTTAGGAGGCGAAACCGCCAAACGGGCTTTTGAACGTGCTCGGGAAATGATCGATATGGAAATTTCATTTGCCGAAGAAGTATAAAATCAAAGATGTCGGGCTAGAGCTTCAGCGAGCAGTTCAAGAATATGTACGGCCCGTACGTCCAAACCAGCATGGTTGATAGCGTCCTGGAGCTGCATGATGCAACCGGGACAGGCGGTGGCAACGAGGTGCGCTCCACTTTGCACAAGACCTGGGATCTTTTTTGCACCGATGGCCTTGCTGCAGGCATAGTGATGAACGGAGAAGACTCCGCCAAGGCCGCAGCAGGCAGAGGCGTTTTCCATCTCGACAAAGTCGACATTCGGCAGAGCCTGTAAAAGCTTGCGAGGGGCGGCTGTTATGCCCTGAGTCTTGAGGTGGCAGGGATCGTGATAGGTAACCTTTTTTCGGTCCGGTCGCTTTTCCATTGCCGAAAGCTTCTCTAAAAGACCTTCCTGGTTGAGAAACACACTGAAATCGATCACCTTATCTGTGACGGCTGAAAAGTCCGCCTTCATGTTGCGCAGATTTTCACCGATACCGCTGTTGCATGAGGCACAGGCAGTAACAATGCATTGTACATCCTGCTTACCAAACGCCTCTACATTTGCAAGGGCCAGCTTCTCAGCAAGAGCACCGTTACCCAAGGAGTGTGCAGGAATACCGCAGCATCCTTGTGCTTTCGGCAAGTAGACCGAATAGCCCATACCTGTGAGAACCCGAATCATCGCCTCGCCTATTTCCGGAAAAAAATAGGTGATGGAACATCCCGCAAAAAAACCGACAAGAGGTTTTTTGCTCCCACCCTCTATAATTTCCGGGAATCGATCAAAGAGGCTGCGAAAAGCTATCTTCGGCAATGTTCGTCCTTTCATAAAGGATGCAGGAAAACGCAGACGCAGGCCGCTGGACGTAGGTACTTTTTTTAAAAAAAGAGGAGAGAGAACCGCTCCGCCTTTGGCAACCGTCTTTTTCAGGGTCTTGGAACCCAGCAGACCGGACATCCCTCTATCGACCAGGGAGAGGCCTTGATTACCTGTGATCTCCCGGCGAACGGCGCCAACGATCTCGTGGGTCGGAACGTTATTGGGGCATTTGGCAAAGCAGGATCCGCACATAAGGCACATGCTCACATCTTCCTGCAACCTTTTTTCCAACCCGATACTGCCTTCAAGAAGAGCTGCCGCCAAGGCGATCTTGCCTCTGGCCACAGTCCCTTCCCTCCTGCTTACCAGATAGGTGGGACAATGTGCCTGACACAATCCGCACTTGACACAATCGCGGATTACCGTCTCAAAATCTTTCAAACTTTTGTTCTTGCTCATGTCAAATATCGCCTGCTCCTTCCGGCGCCGGAGAAAAAGTGGGGAAAAATATTTTTCCCGGATTGAGGATATTGTTCGGGTCCAAGGCGGTTTTGATCTGCTGCATGGCGGCGATTGTCGGTTCGTCCAGCTCCAGGGCCATGTAGCGTGCTTTGGAAATGCCGATGCCATGCTCTCCGGAAATCGAACCTCGCAGATCAACGGCAGCACGAAAAACCTCATCCACAACCTTTTCCACCTTGGCCTCCATGCCCTCCTCATTCAAATCGACCATGATATTGACATGAATATTGCCGTCGCCGGCATGGCCGAAATTGACTATGGCAACACCGTAATCACAGGAAATCTTTTCCAGGGCCCGGATCATATCGGGGACCTTGGACCTGGGAACAACAATATCCTCATTGAACTTGTCAGGTGCAACTTTGCGCAAGCTCGGACTTACAATACGGCGCACCTGCCAGATCTCCTCCGATTCCCGATCGGTTTCGGCAACCTTTGTTTGCAGGACGCCAAAGGGTGAGATCGCCTCCATAATCCTTGCCGACTGTTTATCAAGTATTTCATCGTCGCCGTCCACTTCGATGATTAAGGCGGCCCGGCATGCTGAATCCAGTGGGATTCCGCTTGCATCCCTGATACAGGCAATGGTTGCCCCATCCATGAACTCCAGGGTTGTAGGAATGATCTTAGCGCCGATGATGGTCGAAACCGACTTTGCCGCCCCTTCAATGGTTTCGAACTGGACAAACAT
>Ga0210085_1001022_pt1 | contig 11367 bp, 9 predicted proteins | sample China_Galinas_PW_5_FD_184866 | JGI IMG/M metagenome (GOLD analysis project Ga0210085, IMG submission 184866) | Wetland microbial communities from San Francisco Bay, California, USA, that impact long-term carbon sequestration - China_Galinas_PWC_D1... | ecosystem: Environmental > Aquatic > Marine... | reverse complement strand
TAAGAACCTTATCTACTTCTTACTTATTAAAATGATATAATTTCATTATTTTAAGTTTGTAATATTTAGATATTCAAATGATAGAAATTAAAAACCTCCATAAAAGTTTTGGAAAAAATAAAGTGTTACAGGGTGTAAATCTAGAGATACACCCGGGGGAAACGATTGTTATTATTGGCAGAAGTGGGTGTGGTAAAAGTGTGTTGTTAAAGCATATCGTCGGTTTAATGATGCCGGACGAAGGTTATGTAAAGTTAGACAATAAAATAGTAAATGATCTGAACCAGGCTGAACTATACGAATTAAGGAAAAAATTCGGATTTCTTTTCCAGGGCGCCGCCCTTTTCGATTCTATGACAGTCGGGGAAAATGTAGCCCTCCCGCTTGTTGAATCGAATAAGATTTATTCTAAAGACGAGATAAGTAAAATTGTTGCCGAAAAACTCGATCTCGTCGGGTTAAAGGAATCTCTTAGCATCAAGCCGGCAGAACTTTCAGGTGGAATGAAAAAGAGAGCAGGACTGGCAAGGGCGCTGGTTACAAATCCGGAATATATTCTTTACGATGAGCCCACAACGGGACTTGATCCAATTATGTCAGATTCCATTGACAAGCTAATCAAAGAACTAAGCGAAAAAATAAAAGTAACCTCAATCGTAGTTACTCACGATATGTACAGTGTAAAAAATGTGGCCGCACAGGTCGCAATGATGCACGACGGAAAAATCCATTTCTACGGAACTCCGGACGAGTTATTGAAGTCTAAGGACGGAATTATTGTTGATTTTATTAAACGAACAGGTGCCTGAAGGAACTGGCCAACAAATCCTTGCTTTTTTGCTTATTTTCTAACAAAATTTCAATTTTTGAACCAGTCTTACCTGCAAATTGGAAGGAAAAAATCCTTATATTTGAATTCGCAAAATTTCAAGAAAAACGGGTAAAATTTGTCTAAAGAGAAAATTCTGGTAACATCCGCACTTCCTTATGTAAATGGTCCGATTCACTTAGGACATTTAAGCGGCGCCTATCTGCCTGCAGATATTTTCGTAAGATATAAAAGATTAAAAGGAAGCGACATTCTTTATATATGCGGCTCCGATGAGCATGGTGTTCCAATAACAATAACCGCTGATAAAGAAGGTGTTAAACCTAAAGTAATTATTGACAGGTTTCATAAAATCAATAAAGATGCATTTGAAAAGTTCGGGATGAGTTTCGATAATTATTCAAGAACAAGCCTTCCATTGCATCATGAAACCGCCAAAGAATTTTTCCTCGAATTTTACAACCGCGGTATTCTGAACGAAAAAAAATCCTTGCAGTTTTATGATGAAAAAGCAAAAATGTTTTTGCCGGATAGATACGTTGAAGGGACCTGTCCGAACTGCGGAAATGAAGAAGCAAGAAGCGATGAATGTGAAAACTGTGGTGCTCTTTACGATCCATCAGAATTAAAAAATCCGAAAAGCAAAATAACCGGTGAAACTCCATTACTTAAAGAAACATCTCACTGGTTTTTCCCCCTTGGCAAATACCAGCCAAAACTTGAACAATACATTGACGAGATGAATAAAAAATATGGCTGGAAAGAAAACGTGCTACAGTATTGCCGTGGATGGTTCAAGGATGGATTAAGGGATCGTGCGGTAACAAGAGACCTGGACTGGGGTGTGAAAGTTCCTGTAGACAATGCTGAAGGCAAAGTACTTTATGTATGGTTTGACGCCGTACTCGGTTACATTTCAGCAACGAAAGAACTATCACAAAAAAGAGGTGATGAAAATCTCTGGAAAAAATACTGGCAGGATCCGGAGACAAAATACGTTGCGTTCATCGGAAAAGACAATGTTGTATTTCACTGCATAGTTTTCCCGGCAATGCTTATGGCATGGAATGAAGGAGAAAATGAGAAATTTGTTCTTCCACAAAATGTGCCTGCAAACGAATTTTTAAATTTTGAAGGAAAGAAATTTTCAAAAAGCAGGAACTGGGGAATCGATGTTATTGATTTTCTGAAACTCTTCCCTGCTGATCCGCTGCGTTACACGCTGGCAGCTAATTTGCCGGAAACACGCGACACAGATTTTTACTGGAAGGAATTCCAGTTGAGAAATAACAGCGAGCTGGCTGACATACTCGGGAATTTTATAAATCGGACATTTACTTTTGTTCATAAACACTTCGATGGCAAAGTTCCTGCCCGTGGAAAAATGGATTCTATAGATAATGAAATGCTTAATATGATTTCCGCCTCTCCATCAAAAATCGGTTCCTATTTCGAAAGATATAAAGTAAAAGATGGAGTTTTCGAATCGATGAACCTTGCAAGAGCTTGCAATAAATATTTCAATGATTCGGAACCCTGGAAAACAATTAAGTCAGATAAAGAAAGATGTGGAACAACTCTTTACGTTTGTATGCAGGCAATTTACACACTTGCAGGAATATTTAATCCCGTAATTCCGTTTTCTTCTGAAAAAATATTCAAGATGCTCAATGCAAAACCAGTTGGTTGGAATGACTTCGGTAATGAAAAATTGAAAGCAGGGCACCAATTGAATAAATCAGAAATAATTTTTCCAAAGATTGAGGACGATATGATCGAAGAGCAGACAAAAAAACTTAATAATGATGAAACAGTAAAAGAAGCCCCAAAAGATGAAACTATAACCATTGATGACTTTTTTAAAGTGCAATTAAAAGTTGCTGAAGTTATCAGTGCCGAAAAGGTTGAAAAAAGTGAAAAGTTAATGAAATTAAGAGTAAAACTTGATAAGGAAGAAAGACAGGTTATAGCCGGTATTTCAAAACATTATGCACCGGAAGACCTTGTAAACAAACGAGTTATAATTGTTGCAAATCTGAAGCCAGCAAAACTTATGGGGCTGGAATCACAGGGCATGGTTCTGGCAGTAGATGATGAAAACGGGAAAGTAAATTTACTTTCTGTGGATAATTCTGTCAAAGTTGGAACACGCGTCAAATAAAAAAATATAATTATTTCCGGATAGTCCGGTTGATCTTAATTCAATTACCTTGATTTTATTAGGGTCTATTACTAAAATTAACGTCTATTATTGATTTTTATACAGCATTCAGTAAAGGAGTATATTTACATGTTATCCAGAACTTCTTCAATTCTTCTGTTTACATTATTTATTTCAGTTCTCGTTTTTGGACAGAGTAAAAGAGAAAGTACAGTAATCGCAAAATTTGATAACCATAAAATTACAGTAGGTGATTTTGAACAAGCTTACGCTAAAAATGGTGCTGATTCAGGTAATGCAAATGAAGACAGTCTTTCTAGTCTAAAAGATTTTTTAAACCTATACCTCGTCTATAGAATGAAATTAGCCGATGGATATTCAAAAGGATATGATAAATCACCCGACGTTCTGAAGGAAGTAAGTGAATACATAAACCAGATTAAAAATAAATATTATATCGAAAAAAATGTTATCGAACCAAATCTTAAAAGACTCTATGAACGAAGAAAAGTTGAATACAGAGTAAGTCATATTATGTTCACGCCTAAAAAGGGAGAAGAAGAAAATACACTCAAGCTGGCCAACGCCGTTCTCGACAGCATTAAAAATGGCGCTGATTTTTCAAAAATGGCTGCCAAATATTCCGAAGATAAATACTCAAAATCACGTGGCGGCGATATTTATTATGTCACTGGTGGTGACTTACCTATATCTTTAGAAAATGCGATCTATAGTACCAAAGTTGGTCAAATTTATCCAAAGGTTGTCAAATCAAACTTTGGTTATCATATTTTAAAAATAACTGAGATTAAAGACAGAAGAGATAAAATTCGTGTAAGTCATATACTTATACATCCCAAAACCTACGTGAAAGAAGCGAAGAAAAGAGACAAACAAATGGAGGAAGCCAAACATCTGGCGGATTCTGTTTATCAAAGAATTAAAGCAGGAGAAGATTTTGCAGAATTAGCAAAAGAATATTCAATGGATAAAAGTTCGGCCGCCAAAGGTGGAGACTTAGGATTTTTCTCCAGAAATCAGACTGTTCAACAATTTGATGAAGCTGCTTTTAGCCTTAAGAAAGTAGGTGATATCTCTGGTGTTATTAAATCGCCTTTGGGTTATCATATTATTAAGTTAACAGGAATTGCCCCCTATCCTGACTTTGATAAAGATAAGAGCGAGTTGCTTGATATTTTTAAAGGGAAACAGTATAACGATGTTTTGAATAATCTACTCGATTCTTTACGAATAAAGTATAATTTCATTGCAAACGAAAAGGTTATTAATAAGATTCAATCAATTATTGATTCAGCAAAAGGCAGCATTGATCTTGTAAATCTGCCAGATTCAATTAAGGGACTACATTTATTTAAGGAAAACAACAAAGACTACACAGTTGGGGATTACATTAATATTATGCAGTCAATTCCAAAGCAGAAAAATGAAACGCTCACCAGGTTATCTTTTAGAGATGGTGTATTAAAAATTGCTGGCGAACAACTAATGCTAAATAATATACCTGGTATAAATGACAAGAATATTAGCTTCAATCAGATGCTTGATGAATATAAAAAAGGAGCCATTATATTTAAACTGCAGCAAAATGAGGTTTGGAATAAAATTAGTATAGATTCAACAGGACTCAAAAATTATTACGAGGCAAATCAAAAGAAATATATTTGGCCTGACAGAGTATCATTCACAGAATTGTATACGCACAGCGATTCTCTAATTCATTATTATCAAACTTTATTACGGAAAGGTGCAAATTTTGATACTTTATGCGCTAAACATTCAGAAAGACGTGACTTTAAAGTAAGATCCGGACATTGGATATTGGATAATAAAAGTCATAGCGTACTTTATCAAAAAGCCTGGAAAATGAAAAGGATGGGAGAATATTCTGAGATATTCAAAAACCCTGGTGGATACTCAATAATCAGATTAGACTTGAAAGATCCGGCTCATATCAAAACATTTGAGGAAGCAAAAACAGGGGCTACTTCTGATTACCAGGAGTACCAGATGAAGAAATACGAAGAAGCTTATCGCAAAGAGCTTACAAAGAGATATCAACCTAAAATATATATGGATCAGTTTGAAAAGATCTATAAAAATAATAAATAAATATTTCGTCTTTCTTACAATTTTAGTTACTATTGGTGGCTGTTCAAAAGAATCACCGAAAAAAAATTATATTGCAAGAGTTAATAACAACTATTTGACAGCCGATGAGTTTAATAGCCTTGTAGATTCAAGCAAACAAAATCTTTATAAAAATGAGATTATAAGGAACTGGGTTAATAAAGAGCTCCTTTATCAAAAAGCACTAAAAGATGGAATAACAAACAATAAAAATTTTGAAAGAATACTTGCGGATACAAAAAAAGAATTAGCTGTTTCAATGTACCTTGATAATCTTTATTCTAAAGAAAAAGTTACTACGGTAGAATCAGAAATTGAAGAATATTATAGCCAAAATAAAAATGATTTCAAGCTATTTTATGATGCTTATGTAGTAAATATAATTGACTTCAGAAATGAAGATAATGCAATTAAATTCAGAGGAGCTCTACTGGGTAGCAATTGGAATAAAACGGTTAATGTTTATAAAGGAGATTCATCAATATTAGATATTACAAGCAACAGACTTTATTATGGATATGAATTAGAACCAACTTCCCTTACCAGAATTGTAAAAGAATTAAACCAGGATGAAATAAGCATAGTATTCAGTGACTATAAAGACATTTACACAGTTGTTCAGCTTGTTCAGAAAATTAAAAAAGGAAATGTACCACCGCTTGGGTTTATAAAAGAGCTTGTAAAGAGAAGATTAGAAGCCCAAAAAAAAGAAGAATTTTTAAAAAACTATATCAAAGAACTTTACTCTAATAATGACATAGAGGTTAAAAATCAGGAATAATATGAAATTTAAATTTTTTGTTTTCTTAATGTTTTTTCTTGCATGTAATATCTACTCACAGGAAGTACTGGATAAAATAGTTGCCGTTGTAGATAATGAAATAATTCTGAAAAGTGAACTGGATTTTCAGACACAACTCTACGCAGCACAGAGAAAATTAAATCCAAACCAGCCCGGACTTGAAAAACAAATTCTCAACACTATGATTGAAGAAAAACTTGTTTATGCACAGGCAGAACTGGATTCAATCACAGTTTCTGACGAGGAACTGAATCAGAGGATTGACTACCAGGTAAATCTTTTTATTCAGCAATATGGCTCAAAAGAAAAAGTTGAACAAATCTACGGAATGAGCATCGAAAAGATTAAACGTGAACTTCGTGATGATGTTAGAAAAAATGTTATGATCCAAAAACTAAAAGAGAAAAAATTTGCTGATGTACATGCCAGCAGACGCGAAGTAGAAGATTTTTATGATAAATATAAAGACAGCCTCGGTGTTATCCCCGAGAAAGTTCAAATTGCACATATTCTAAGAATTCCTGTAGCAACGGAAAAGACTAAAGAAAAATATAAAGCATTTGCACAATCGATATTAGATTCTATTAAAGCAGGAGCTGATTTTTCTGAAATGGCAAAAAAATATTCAGAAGATCCCGGCAGTGCTAAGGAAGGCGGTGACCTTGGGTTTGTAAAGAGAGGTGTGTTTTACCCGGAATTTGAAGCCGCTGCATTTGCTCTTAAGCCCGGTGAAATTTCTGATATAGTTGAAACGCCTGTTGGTTTCCATATTATTCAATTACTGGATAAGAGAGGAGAATCAATTCATACAAGGCACATTCTAATTAAAATAAAGAAAAGCGATGAAGCTGATCTTAAAGCTATTGAATTTCTTACATCAGTAAGAGACAGTATCATAAGCGGCAAAGGGACTTTTTCTGATTTTGCAAAAAAATATAGCGAAGATAAAGACACTGCTCCATTTGGAGGAGAACTTGGAACATTTTACCTGAACCAGCTTGACAAATCAGTCCTGGATATTATTACAAAAATGAAAACCGGGGAAATTAGTTTCCCTAAAAGAATTGATTACGGAAATGGAAGCTATGGCTACCATATAGTAGAGCTTGAAAAAAGGACAGCGCAGCATCCCGCCAGCCTGGATGCTGATTACACTGAATTGCAGAGACTTGCTGATCAGTATAAAAAGCAGGAAAAATATGAGGAGTGGATTAAAGAACTTAAGACGAAGATTTATTGGGAAGTTAGACTTTAATTATAGCAAACAGGGAAAATAATTTGAAACCCGAAGAGATTTTAAAAGATGATGTTCAATTAGTCGGACAGTTAAATTCTTCTGTAAAAAAAATAAAATCCGAAATTGCGAAAGTAATTATCGGGCAGAATGAGATTATAGACCAATTGATTATTTCCCTTTTGGCCAGAGGACACTGCTTGCTGGTTGGCGTACCCGGTCTCGCAAAAACACTTCTCATAAAAACGCTTGCCGAGGTACTGGATCTTAAATTCAGTAGAATACAATTTACTCCCGATTTAATGCCCGGCGATATAACCGGAACCGAATTGGTTGAAGAAGATCCTGTTTCTAAAAAAAGAAATTTCAGATTTATACCCGGACCAATTTTTGCAAATGTAATTTTGGCAGATGAAATAAACCGGACACCACCTAAAACGCAAGCTGCATTGCTGGAAGCTATGCAGGAACACAAAGTGACAACTGCCGGTGTGACAACAACACTGGAGGAACCTTTCTTTGTACTTGCAACACAAAACCCTATTGAGCAGGAGGGTACCTATCCCCTTCCGGAAGCTCAGCTTGACAGGTTTATGTTCAACTTGTGGCTAGATTATCCTTCTTTTGAAGAAGAGATGAAAATTGTTGAAGCTACCACAAGCGAGTATAAACCGGAACTAAATAAAATTATTGGCGCGAAAGAAATTATCAGCTACCAGGATTTAGTAAGGAAAGTACCTGTAGCGGAAAATGTAATTAAATTTGCCGTTGAGATCTCTAATAAAACCAGACCTAATAAAAAAAACTCACCAGATTTCATAAATAAGTGGATTAGCTGGGGTGCAGGTCCAAGAGCATCCCAATATTTAATTTTAGCTGCAAAAACCCGTGCAATAGTTCAGGGTAGATATTCCCCAAACATCGATGATGTAAAATCTGCAATGGTGCCTGTATTAAGACACAGAATTATCACAAACTTTAATGCTGAAGCTGAGGGTATCTCATCAGTAGATGTAATTAATAAATTAATGGAAGAATAATTCTCCTGAATTATTTCTGGAATGATAGTACTGGTACAACTTCATTTTCTCCCTAACTGTAAGTTCCATCATTATTTCCCTTAAAGACACAATATAGTAATTCCATTATTTCGATACATTTACTGCTAACCGTATTAGTTATTGAAATGCAGAATAAATTGTCATAAATTTATAATGTATTAATATTGCTTCAGTAAACATTGAGTAATGTTCGAATCTAAAGGGGAGTAAATGATTCGCTTCAGAACTTATCTTCTATTATTTATTATAATTTTTGCCGCCCAATCCTTTATGGGCTGCGAAGAATATATTCTTAATCCGGATATACCCGAAGAAGAACTAGTTGGTACCTGGAATCTGACAAAAATTATCGCATCGTATCCTTCCAGCAAAAAAGAACTTTCTCCCGAAGAAGAAAACCTGACGATGAAGATTAGACTAAACAGTGATAAAACATACAATCGGAATCAAAATAACAGAGGCGATATTATTAATGATAGCGGAAATTGGAGTATTACTAATTCTGTTTTAACACTCGTATCATCTGAGGGAATTTTCAGGTTTCCATGCCGGTTAAATGAAAATATTTTACAGACAACAGCCACAATCATAGATCCTGATAGTGGGAATATGTTACCGGTAACACTTGAATTCACAAAGGAACCATAATGTTTGCAAATAATAAATACATAAAAGGATCCCGCCTATTAATTGAGCGTAAAAATGGAAATAAAAGTGTCTAGAATTCCATTTCCCGTAAGCAGGCTTGTTATGCTCGCTATTATTTGTATAATTCTTATTTCAGATTTAAAAAGTCAGAGTTTAAGTTTCAATGGTCAAATTTCATCATGGGGCACAGGAGTTAGAATTAATGAAAACTGGAATGGAAGTTATGGATTGAGATATATTCCGCAATTCAATTGTAATTATTACCTGAACGAAGATGATGTACTAAATACAGAAATATTGTTAAACACCTATTACATAACTGATTTTACAACGAGTGAATTAAAGTTTAAACTTTACAGGGCTATCTTTCGCTACTCTACAGTACAGAGTGAATTACAAATTGGCCTTCAGAAGATAAACTTTGGACCCGCTAAACTATTACGTCCTCTTATGTGGTTTGACAGAATTGATCCCAGGGATCCTCTTAAACTTACTGATGGAGTTTACGCCCTGCGTTTCAAATATAGTTTCCCAAATAATTCCCTTTTGTGGTTATGGTGTCTCTTCGGCAACACTGATACCAAAGGTTATGAACTCTTACCTACCGAAAAAAGAGCACCCGAAGTCGGGGGACGTTTCCAATTTCCTGCTTTCGATGGAGAAATTGGGACTACATTTCATACAAGAAGAGTTGATGCTTCATTTTATTATTATTGGGAAAATCGCTATGCATTGGACGGACGCTGGGATTTCGGGATTGGACTCTGGTTTGAATCAGTCTGGCAGCAAAATATTTCAAGTTTAACGACTTATAAATGGAACAGAATGACCACACTTGGAGCAGATTATACAATCCCTGTAGCAAACGGCATTTATATAATGGCGGAACATTTGCAAATAACTTCTTCATATTCGTTTTGGAATACAAATCAAAGCAGGCAGATATCGGCAACGATGATTTCATATCCAATAGGTATGCTTGATAATATTTCCTTACAAGAATATTACGACTGGGATAATAAAAACATCTATCAATATTTTCAATTCCAGAGATCGTACGATAACTTCATAATAAATTTAGCCCTGTTTCACTATCCGGAAAATGGCGGAAGTTTATTTTTGAACGGAGGTACATCTTTGCTATCCGGCTACGGATTACAAATGATGCTGGTTTTTAATTACTAATCCTGATCAAAAGGAATATTTTATGACCGATTCCAGGATAATAGAAGTAAATAACCTTTTCAAAGATTACGCAATGGGTAAGCGATTTTTCAGGGCGCTGAATGACATCACTTTTTCCATCAATGAAGGAGAGTTTTGTGGGTTTGTTGGGCCAAGCGGCTCAGGGAAAACTACTTTATTGAATATAATAGGCGCTTTAGATAATGCCACAGGAGGCGATGCTTTTGTAATGGGAAAAAGTATCAATGAATTAAGACATAAAGAAGCGGCAAAACTCAGGAATGAATCAATCGGATTTATTTTTCAGACCTATAATCTTTTACCGGTTTATACGGTTTTTGAAAACGTAGAATTCCCGCTTCTGCTTTTAAATAAAGATAAAAAGGAAAGAGAAAGATCTGTAATGCGGGCACTGGAATGGGTTGGGCTTTCCGATAAAGCACATTCAAGACCAAATCAATTATCCGGAGGCGAAAGTCAGAGAGTTGCTGTGGCAAGAGCAATGGTAAAATTACCGAAAATTGTAATTGCAGATGAACCTACTGCAAATCTTGATTCAGCAAATTCTCATAACATTCTTAAAACTATGGAGAATTTAAATCAGGAACTGAAAACGACATTTATTTTTGCAACTCACGATGAAAAGGTAATAAGATATCTGCATAGAAAAGTAGTCCTAAATGACGGGAAAGTCATAGATGATGTAAATTTGAACTAAGCGCCGGAAGCTAAAATGTTATTGTTAAAATTGGCTATTAGAAATATTACCCATGCCGGGTTAAGAACCTGGCTGAATGCATTAGTGCTGTCTTTAGTCTTTGTCTCTATAGTACTGACAGAAGGGATTTATGACGGAATGTCAGAGCAAATTAGAGATTCAGAAATTGATTCAAATGTTGGAGGTGGACAATTCTGGCAGACAAGCTATGATCCTTTTGACCCATTTTCTTTAGAGATATCACATTCGGAAGTCCCGTCTGATTTGAAAAATGAGATCCTAAGTGGAAATGCAACGGCTGTATTAATTGTATCCGCTTCAATATTTCCTAGAAATCAGTTACAATCTGTCCGGCTAAAAGGTATTGATCCGGATCAAATAACAGTAAACCTACCCTCTTCATTCCTTAAAAACCATATTGACTCAAACTCAATACCCGGGTTTATTGGTTCCAGGATGGCAAAAAGTTCCGGTTTGCAGGCAGGTGATTATGTCAGCGCAAGATGGCGGAATGTTAAAGGAACATTTGATGCAGGAGACATAAAAATAATTAAGGTAATTGATATTGTAGCACCATTAAG
>Ga0210085_1001021_pt1 | contig 11379 bp, 7 predicted proteins | sample China_Galinas_PW_5_FD_184866 | JGI IMG/M metagenome (GOLD analysis project Ga0210085, IMG submission 184866) | Wetland microbial communities from San Francisco Bay, California, USA, that impact long-term carbon sequestration - China_Galinas_PWC_D1... | ecosystem: Environmental > Aquatic > Marine... | reverse complement strand
CCTTGGCGAGGCCCGCGCCCATGGAAGCCAGGTCGTCGGAGATGTCGCCGTCGTGATCGCGGTCGAGGATTGCCGTCAGCCCGCCGCTGGAGACGCCGGGGGCCTTGGTCTCGATCTGCTGGCGCTCCCGGTGCAGGGCGTCGGCGAGACCGCTCTCGTCGAGCCCCTTCTGCTGCTTCACCTTGGCCAGGGCGCTCATGACGATCGGCGCGAGCAGCATCAGGAGCTGACCGATCTGGCCGCCGTCGAGGCCCGAGGCCTTGGCCACGCCCCCTTCGACCGCGCCGCGGCGATCGCCGAAGACGTGACGCAGGATTCCCGCGCCGTCCAGCGCCTTGGGAGCGGCCCCCGCGCCGGACCCACCCGATCCGCCGAGAAGGGAGCCGACCAGCCCGCCGAGGCCGGAGCCTCCGCGGCCTCCGCTCCCGCCCCCGCCCAGGAGTGCGCCCAGGCCCGCCGCCAGCGCACCGCCGCCACCGCCGCCTCCGAAGGCGTCGCCGAGCTGATCGAGAAGCGAAGGATCGTGGTCGCGTTCCAAGGCGTGGGCCAGGGAGCGCGCGTCGTCGGGCGAGCGGTTGGCGTTCTTGGCCAGGCCGCCGATCAGCATCGGCAGGGCGGCGCCCACCGCCCGCTCGGTCGCCGGCCGCTCAGCACCGATCTGTCGTGCCAGCCCGTCGAGCGCCGGGCCGCCGAGCTGTTGGCGGATCTCGTTCAGGATTTCCATCCGGGTCTCCTTCTCCGTCAGGGGTCAGGCTGGGTCGATCGGCTGTGGAACTTCACAGTATAGACCGCGGGGATGGAAACCCCAGCCCCCTCTACCCCAGAGGCCAGACCACCGGCAGGAGCAGCATGACGATCGCGAAGACGAGCACGGCGAGCGGCCAGCCCAGGCGCCAGTAGTCGCGGAAGCGGTAGCCGCCGGAGCCCATCACCAGCAGATTCACCGGGTGGCCGAGGGGGGTGAGGAAGGCCATGGAGGTGGCGAGCGCCACGCCCATGACGATGCTCCTGGGGTCGGCGCCGATCTCCTGGGCGGCGGTGATGGCGATCGGCACCATGATCGCGGCGACCGCCGGGCCGGTCATCACCTGCACCAGCAGCGTGGTGACCACGAACAGCATCCCCAGCAGGGCGAGCGGCCCGAAGCTTCCGGTGACCAGGACGATCCCCTTGGCCAGGAGCGCGGCGGCTCCGGACTGGGACAGCGCGACCCCCAGTGGCAGCATACCCGCCACCAGGAAGACCGTCTTCCACTCGATTGCCCGGTAGGCCTCCTCCATGGTCAGCAGGCCGAGCAGCACCATGGCGAGGGCGCCGCTCAACATGACCTCGGCGATCGGCATCGGAGTGGCGATCGCCACCACCAGGGCGGTGACCAGCACCGCCACGGCCTGCCAGTGCTTGCCCGGCTGGCGCGGCTCGAGATCGTCCTCCCGGGTCAGGACGATCAGGTCCGGCTCCTCGCTCAGCAGCTCCATCCGGTCGCGCGGACCCTGGAGCAGCAGGGCGTCGCCGAACACCAGGGGCTGGTCCCCGAGGTCGGTCAGCAGCGGCCGGTCGCCTCGCCAGATGGCGAGCGCGGTCATGCCGTAGCGGCGCCGGAACCGGGCCTCACGGAGCGACCGGCCGACCAGGCTGGAGCGGGGAGCGAGCACCGTCTCGACCACCACCGTGTCACCCGATTCGAGGTCGTGCTCGTGCCACGTGCGCTCGGGGAGGATCTCGAGGTAGGGCTCCACGTCCCGCTCGCGGAAGTCCTCGACGTCGCCCTGGAAATGGAGGATGTCGCCCTGCCGCAGCTCCATGGTCGGGGCCGGGGACTGGATGATCTTGGTGTCGCGCTCCACCGCCACCAGGCTGATCTGGTAGATCTCGCGCAGCGTGCTCTCGGAGACCGGCCGGCCGATGAGGTACGAGCCGGCCGGGACCCGCGCCCGGAACAGGTGGCCGCCCAGGTGGTAGATGTCCACCAGGTCGCCGGCGTCGGAGACCCGCAGATGCTCCTGGGGCGCGTGGGTCGGCAGCCGGCGCCGGCCCAAGAGCGCCACGTAGAGCACGCCGCCCGCCACCAGGGGCAGGCCGACCGGAGCGAAGTCGAGCAGGCCGAATCCGTCGAGCCCGCGGTCCTGGAGCAGGCTGCTCGAGACGATGTTGGCGGTGGTCAGAAGCGTCGCCATGCCGCCGAGGAGCGTCGAGAAGGCGAGCGGCATGAGCAGCCGCGCCGGGCTGACCTTCGCCCGCCGGCCGGCCGCGGTCACCGCCGGCAGCAACACCGCCGCGGAAGCGATGTTGTTCATCACCAGGGAGAGCCCGCCGCCGGCCAGCATCACCACCACGATCAGGCGGCGCTCGCTCTGGCCGGCGAGCCGGGTGATGAGATCCCCCACCCGGTCGGCGACGCCGGCCCGGGTCAGGCCCTCGGCGAGGATGAAGATCGCCAGGATGGTGATCACCGCCGAGCGCGAGAAGCCGGAGAAGGTCTGCTCCGGCGTCAGCACACCGGTGACGCCGAGGACGACCACCGCGAGCAGCGCCACCAGGTCCGCCGACAGGCGCTCGGTGAGCAGCGCGACGATAGCGGCGCTCAGGACGACGAGCGTGATGATCAGGTCGGCGGACAGGAGGTCGGGCATCCGGGTTCCCGTGCTCTGGCGATCCTCTCGCGTTGCTCTGTGCGGTTCTCGCGCGGACTCGACTGCGGACTCGACTCCGGTCTCGTCCGGGGCCTGTTCCGCAATCCCGGCGAGGGTCGTTTCGGCGTCCGGCGCGTGGGCGCAATCCTATCCGGTTTGCCGGGCCGCTCCTGACGTTCGGGCTCGGCGGCCGCCACGCCGGGGTCTTCCGCGACGTGCGCATCCGTGTGGGCGACCTTGTCGGCGCTCACCCCGCTCGATTGGGGCCGGGTCGGTAGAGGACCCGGCCGGTGCCCCCGCTCAGGGGCAGGTGTCGGTGTAGGCCGTCGGGGTGAGGGCGAAGTCCACGATCATGGCGCACTTGACGGTGCCCCCGTTCGGGACCACGCCGCCGCTGCCGAGCTCGCTGAAACTCACGTAGGTGGTGAACTCCGCGTCACTCGAGATGTCGGCCGTCGAGGCTTTCAGCTTCGAATGGGAAACCGTCACGACGTACGAGCTGCTCGAGGCCGTGTTCTGGATCGCCATGTTGCTGGTCGAGGCGTCGCCCGCCCTCACCTCGCTGCGATCCAGATACAGGCCGGACGAGCTGTTGCGGATTGCCACGGCGGTCGTGGACCCGGCGCCCGACGCCGACGCCACTGCCTCGGAGGCCACGACAAAGAGGCTAAAGAGCGCCCCGTTGTCCAGGGCAATGCTGCTGGCGGTCGCCCCGTGGGCGAAGAGGGAGACGTCGACGACAGGTCCGGCATTGACCGCGCCCACGCTGTAGGCCACGGCATAGTCGAAACCCCCGGTGTTCTCGACCGAGAGGTGGTAGAGGCCCGCCCCCGTCGCTGCTGCCACGGTGGGTGCGAGCCCGAAGACGGAGCTGCCGGCGCTCTCGATGTGGGTGTCGAAGCGGCCGGCTCCGACGAGGGTCACCCAGTCCTTCAGGGTCACCCGCTCCGAGTACGTCCCCGGGCCCACGAAGACGACGTAGGCGTTGTCGAAGTCCGCGTCCGTGATGCTGTCGATGGCGGCCTGGATGGAGGTGTAGTCGCCGCCCGAAGCCGAGACGGTCACCACGTTGTGGAGCTTGCGCCGGAACGCCGCGGCTTCCAGGCCGTCCAGCAGGTCGGCGTTCAGGTTCGCCACTGCGGTCGTGGACGTCACCTGGAGGGGCGGGCTCCCCTGCGAAACCGTCGAGATGAGCTTCCCGTTCACCTGCAGGTCCCCGGCGCCCGCCGCCGTCGCCGCCAGCCCTGCCGCCAGGATCGTCGCCACCATGGATCTCCACATCGTCTAACCTCCTCGTTCGGTCGGGGCCGGATCGAGAGAGGGTCCGGCCGTGTCCCCGACCTGAGGAACGACGTTCGCGGCGATCTCACATCATCCGGACCCATTCGGCGGCGTCCGACGCCGAAGGTCCGCAGCCTCGGCGCCCCTACCCAGGGCGTCGAGGACCGAGGCGTACTCGTCGAGGGTCCGGCGCAGATCGCGGTTGCCGGGCACGAGGTACCTCTCGCGCAGGGTGAGGGCGCGGGCGAAGAGCTCGGAGGCGCGCTCGAGCTGCCCCCGGTCCCGGTACACCCGGGCCAGGCCGTGGTAGATGAAGGCCAGGCTCGGGTGGTCGTCGCCGAGAACCCGCCGCCGCAGCTCCAGGGAGGCGAGAAGGCGATCCTCGGCGTCGTCGAGCCGGCCCTGGCGCCAGAGCACCTCGCCCAGGTTGGCCAGGTCCATGGCGACGTACGGGTGGTCTCCCCCCAGCGCCTTCCGGTCGATCTCGAGGGCGCGGCGCGCGAGGGCCTCGGCGGCGTCCAGGTTCCCCTTCGCGACCTCCAGCTTGCCGAGGTTGTTGAGGCCGGTCGCCACTGATGGGTGATCCTCTCCCAGCGCCGAGCGGCGGATGTCGAGGGCGCGCCGGAACAGCGGCTCGGCCTCGTCCAGCCTCCCGAGGTACAGGTAGAGCCCGGCGAGCCCGGTCAGGCTCGGAGCGAGGTCGAGGCTGTCCGCCGGGAGGTGCGCCTCCCGGATCTCCAGCGCCTCCCGGAAGAGGGGCTCGGCCCTCTCGTAGAGTCCGCGCTCGAAGGCCACCCAACCCAGGTTGTAGAGGACCTCCGCCACCTGAGGATGCTCGCGGCCGAGCCGGCGGCGACGGATCTCCAGGGCGCGGAGCAGGCTCTCCTCGGCGAGCTCGAAGCGGCCCTGGCCGTGGCGCAGCCGCCCGAGGGCGAGGAGCCCCGAGGAGACGGCGACAGAGTCCTCGCCGTCGAGGTCGCGGTAGAGCGCGATGGAGCGCTCGACCAGGGGCTCCGCCTCCCGGTAGCGGCCCTGGCCCAGGTAGATGTCGCCGAGGGTCGCCAGGAGTCGTGCCTGGATGCGCGGCTGCCCGGCGAGCTCCTCGTGCGCGCGGCGCGCGCCCTCGGCGAGGAGGGTGTCGCTCGTCGCCTGCGCGTCGCCGGAGGACCAGGGATCCGAGGTCCGGAACAGGTCGACCATGAAGGTGGCCACGGCCTCCGCCTCGCCCTCGGCGCTCCGGGCGACCTCGGCCTGGTGGGTGGCCCGCAGAGCGCTGAGCGTGGCCGCGCCGGCGCCCAGGAGGAGGGCGAGGGCGACCATCAGGCCGGCCGCCACGGCGACCCGGTTGCGGCGGGCGAACTTGACCGTCCCGTAGAGACCGTTCCGCGGGCCCGCGGACACCGGCTCGTACTGGCGGGCGCAGGCCAGATCCTGGGCCAGGGCGGCGGCGGAGTCGTAGCGGCGCCGCGGCTCCCGCTCGATCGCCTTGAGGACGATGGCGTCCAGGTCACCCCGTAGCCGACGACCGAGGGCGCCCAGCGTCGTTCCCCGCCGTGCCGCCAGCGACTCCGCCTCCTCCGGCGGCAGCCGGGCCAACCTGCGACTGGGGGCCGGCGGGTCGTTCTCCAGGCGCCGCTTGACGAGCTCCACGAGCGCGAGGTCGCGTGGATCGGGCAGGTTGCCGGCCAGGATCTCGTAGAGGACCAGCCCCAGGGCGTAGATGTCTGAGCGGGTGTCCACCGTCGGGCCACTCTCGCCCGCCGTCAGCGCCTCCGGGCTCATGTAGGTGGGCGTGCCCAGGGCCAGCTGTCCGGGGAGCTCTCCGGCACCGGTCAGGGGCGCGGCGAGGGACTTGGCGATGCCGAAGTCGATGACCTTCGGCACCGGCCTCCCTTGGAGCTCATGCACCAGGATGTTCGATGGTTTCAGGTCGAGGTGGAGGACGCCCTTCTCGTGCGCGTGCTGGACCCCTTGGCAGACCGCCTCGAAGAGCTCGATGCGCTCGACGAGGCCGAGGCCGCGGGCGTCGCAGTAGTCCGTGATGGTCTCGCCGTCGACGTACTCGAGGACGGTGAAGGGCGCGCCGTCGGTGGTCGTGCCCGCGTCGTAGACCTGGGCGATGTTCGGATGGCTCATCCGGGCAAGCGCCTGGCGCTCGGCCTCGAAGCGGAGGAGAGCGTGGCGATCGGGCAGCCCGGTGCGCATCCGCTTCACCGCCACCCGGCGCCGGACCGGTTCGGTCTGCTGCGCCAGGAACACGGTGCCCATGCCCCCTTCCCCGAGCCGGCGCAGGACCCGGTAGGGCCCGATGCTCACCGGGAACGCCTCGGCGGCCGCATCTCCCGCGGCGGTCTCCGCTGCCGGCCCGTCGATCAGCAGACCACCCAGGGCGCCGCGGAGGGCACCGCCGGTGCGGAGCTCGAACCTGCGGGCCTCCGCCTCGCCCGCGGGCTCACCGCGGCGCGGCTCGCGGCCGGCGTCATCCGGACGCTCCGGCTCGCCATCCCGTCCTGAGGACATGATGGCCCATGGTACTGCGAATCAGTGCAGTGAACCGACCAGCCTGCGCCGCAGCCAGTCCTTGGCGCCTCTCCAGTCGCGCTGGACGGTGGCAACCGAGAGCTCCAGCGCCTCGGCCGTCTCGGTCTCGGAGTAGCCGGCGAAGTAGCGGCACTCGACGACCCGGACCCAGCGGCGGTGCTCGGCCTCGAGCTGTTCCAGCGCCTCGTTCAAGGAGAGGATCTCGACCGCGTCTCGGCGCAGCGCCAGGTTCGCGTTGTCGAGGCTAACCCGCCGGTGATCGCCGCCCCGCTTCCGGCGCGCCACGCTCTGGGCGTGGTCGATGACGATCTGCCGCATTGCGCGGGCGCAGACCGCCAGGAAGTGGCCCCGGTCCTGCCACGCATGGGGTTTCTCGCTGCGGGAGAACTTGAGGTAGGTCTCGTGGACCAGCGCAGTCGTGTCCAGGGTGGCGTCCGGGCTCGCGCGATAGCGTCGGGCCAAGCGGCGAAGCTCCCCATAGAGGGGCTCGATCCAGTCTCGGAGACCTTCGTCACCCGCGATGTCGAGGTGTCGCCGGGTCACAATTTGAGCGTAGCAGGTGGAGCGTCGAGGGACAAGATTTGTGCTGCCGCGCAGACTCTTCGCCGCGGATGATTCTCCGCAGTGCGCCCGCCCGGCGAGAGATCGCGCGCACCGCGCGTCGCCGTCTCGTCGGTGGCTACAGCGGCCGCCAGAGCCCAGGCGGCCCACGCCGTGCCGGCGTCCGTCGGCCCCCGGGTGATGTGAATCCGCAGCGTTCGCCGTTACAGGGATCAGATGCCCGGCAGCCGTATCGCCGATGTCGCCCCTTCCTTCGACCTTGGAGAGAATCGTCCATGCGAAGCCGTCTCGTCTCCGTCGTCCTTCTCGCACTACTCAGCCTCGCCACCCCCGCCGCCCAGGCGGCGGATTACATCCTGCGCCAACGAGAGGCCAACGCCCCCGCCCCCGTCCGCGCCGCCCAGGCCGGGCCCGGCCTGGCCGACAAGATCGACCCGCTGACGAACACGCTCGTCGTCCCGCGCTTCGAGGTGGACACCACCAGCGGGACCGGTACCACCACCCTCTTCGCGCTACGCAACACGACCGACAACCTCGTGGACGTCGACATCTTCTACGCCTCGACGAGCGGTGGCACCCTGCGCCACGACGACGTGGTGCTCGGCCCACGCGAGACCCTCACCCGCAACGTCCGTGACGTCTCCGGCCTGCCCGCCGATCCGGACGGTTTCGCCCGTGGGTACGTCGTGGCTCAGGCCCCGGGCGACGTCCTGACCGGTGACTTCCTGCAGGTCGACGTCGGCAACAACTTCGCCACCGGAGACCGTATGGTCCGCCTGGAGGACCTGTGCATCCAGGCCGAGACCCGCTTCCTCGACTTCGGCAGCGGCACCGACCTGACCGTTCTCATCAGCGAGCCCCAGGGGGCCGATCCGATGACCGACCCTCCGTCGGTTACCTTCCACGTCTTCGGCGAGGACGGGGCGGTCTTCTCGACCATCGACCTGTTCACGACCAACAACTCGGTCGTCCTCAGCACCGACGACCTGATGCTGCCGGTCGACTTCGGCACGATCGTGGCCGATTTCAGGAACGCGAGCGGCGGGCTCCTGATCGCCGAGTACAGCGCCGAAGGCAAGTTCTCGGTCGGAATGAACAGCGCCTGCCTCGAACAGCTGCCCTAGACGTCTACAAAGGCCGGGTTCGTGACGAGTGAGTCGAGTTTTCCCGATCCATCGGAAACGCCGCTCCGATCAACCTTGACGATCCTCTGGATCTCCCCTCCAAACCCCCCGTCCCCCTTCCTCCCCTCGCGGGGAGGCAGGGGGCGCCACCACCCGGAGCTTGCGTCGGTTGCGCCCTGATGCCCTGGTCGGTTTGAGGCGAAGCTTCACTGGACATCTACAAAGATCGACTTCGTGACGGGTGAGTCAAGTTTGCTCGAGTCGTCGTGTCTGACCCGGTGCACTACGGAGAATCCGGCCATGACGAGGGGATCCTCTCTTGGCCCAAGATCTCGAACGTACCGCTCGACGGAAGAGGTGGTAGCGGGGCGAGCTGTTGTTCCAGGCGTTCGATCTTGCGCGCCTGAAGTCGCACCTCTTCGCGCAGATCTCTGGCTTCTCGTTCCACGATGTTTCGTTGCGGTGCTCCATCCGGGGCGGATCCGGCTCCTGATCCGGAAGGGGTCCGGGAGGAGCCCATGGCATGATGCGCCATGGCCTTTCAACCCGGACGGACCGTGATCGTCGGTGCCACCGGGCCGACCGGTCTCCACCTGGCGCGGATCCTCTCCGGCCGGGGGTGGCCGGTGCGCGTCGTCTCGCGCAGCCCGGATCACCTGGAGGAGGTTTTCGGCGACCTGGACGTGGAGCGTGCGGTCGGCGACGCGACGGACCCGGAGTCGCTGCGCTCCGCCGTCGCCGGCTGCGACCTGGTGGTCGACTGCATCGGCCTGCCGCCGGAGCGCATGGGCGACCACCCGAAGACCGCCCTCAACCTGGCCGCGGCGATCGGGAAGACCGGCGCCCGCTGCCTGCTGGTCTGCTCCTACTGGTCCTACTTCCCCCACCGCGAGGAGATCGTCAACGAGGAGCACCCGCGGGAGGGCGGCCACGACTGGTTCCGCTGGCGCCGGGAGGCGGAGGACATCCTGCACGAGGCGGGCGCCGCGGTGGCCCACCTGCCGGACTTCTTCGGCCCGGAGGTCCACACCAGCTCGGTTCAGATCGCGCTCCAGGAGGCCCTCGGCGGCGGACCGATCAACGCCATCGGCGACGCCGACGCCCGGCGCGAGATCGCCTACATCCCGGAGGCGATGGGGCTGGTCGCCGATCTCGCCGCTCGCGACGCGGCCTACGGCGAGCACTGGGCGATCCCGGGCAACGGGGCGGTCAGCCCGCGGGACCTGGCGCGGATCGCAGGCGAGCACCTGGGGCGCCGGATCAAGGTGCGCACGGTCGCCCCGTGGCTGCTCAAGGTCTTGGCGCTGGTCGTCCCGGCGCTCAAGCCGGTGGTGCCGCTCGCTCCCCACTACGCCCGGGGCGTGCGCTACGACACCGCCAAGCTCCGCGGGCTGCTGGGCGAGGGTGCGTTCGAGCTCACTGCGGTGGAGGAGACGGTCGCGACCACCTTGGCCTGGATGGCGGACTCGATGGCCGCGCACCCGTCTCCCTGACGATCTACCGGTCGGTCCGGTCGACCGGCACGAATGCCGGGGACGGCAGCTCCACGCGGGAGACGCCGGTCCGGCCGGTGGCCAGGAACTCGACGATCGCCCGCTGCACCTCCGGCTCGGGCAGCATGCTCTCGTGGCCGGCGTTGACCACGGTCAGGGTCTGGCCTCGGGGGAAGCCCCACCGCAGCTCCTCGGCCTGGAACGGCGGGGTCTTGCAGTCGAGAGTGCCGCTGACGAAGAGCGTCGGCACGTCGCTCGCGATCGGTGCGCGGAACACCGCGCCCAGGTCGACGTCCCCCAGGACCGGGCACCAGAGCGAATAGATGTCGTTGGCCACGTCGCCGAACAGGCTCGTCGCCGCCTCGGCCTCGATCCGCGCACGGCGCGTGGCGCTCACGCCGGAGGCGCAGTCCATGGCCAGGTTCATCGCCGAGAGCCCGGCGCCGACCTGGCGGTAGCGCTTGGTCACGAACCAGGAGAGGAGCCCCGTCTCGCCGTGGGCTACCTGGTGGATGAGCGCGGGGAACCACGGCAGGTCGTTCGTGTCCCCCAGGTCCCAGAGGAGGATCCGCCGGAAGCCGTCCGGCCCGACGGGGACCTGGACCTCCTCGTCCCGGAAGGGGTCGTGGAGCGTCACCACGAGCGGCTGGTCGGCGAGCCGGTCGAGCGCCTTGCGGAGGGTGGCGACGAGATCGGGCTCGGCCGGTCCGACCGTGGCGTCGGCGGCCGCGAGGCGGGCGATCTTCGCCACCTGGGTGTCGAAGGTGAAGGGGAGCTTCCAGGTGTGGTCCGGCCCTTCGATCCCGACGGCCACGACCGGGCCGAGATGGTCGCCGTGACGCCGGATCGTGGCCATCGCCAGGTGGCTGCCGTAGCTGAAGGCGAGCAGGCGCAGGCGCTCGGCGCCGAGGGCCCGGCGCAGGTCCTCGAGATCGTCGGCGCTCTCCCGGGTGTTGAACGCGGAAAGATCGATCCCGTCGTCGCGGAGCGTCTCGACGCAGCGGGCGAACCGGTCGCGCAGGTCCGCGATCGACTCGTCGCTGGGCAAGAAGACGGTCGGGTCGGGGGGCTCGCTCCAGCGGCAGATCAGGCTCGGGGTCGAACGGCCGGTCCCTCTCTGGTCGAGCAGGATCACGTCGCCCAGGTCCCGGAGCGCGTCGAACGCGGCCAGGCGCTCCGGTGAGCGGATCAGCGGCGTCGCCGGCTGCCCCGGTCCGCCGTTCAGATAGACGATCGGGTCGCCCGGCTCGGCTGCGGTGCTCGGCAGCCGAACGAAGGCGAGCTCGATGGTCCGACCTTCCGGCCGGCTACGGTTCTCAGGCACTGTGAGATGCCCCAGCTCGAAGCGGGGGGCGGCGGAGTCCTGCTCGGCTCCGGCCGGCGAGCCGTCCGGGGCGACCGACTCCCAGCGGATGCTCGGCGAGCACTCGCTCGGGGAGGCTGTGCGGGCGGCAGCCGGCGGGGCGAAAGCCGCGAAGCTCGCGGTGACGATGAGAAGCAGGTGCAGCAAGGGCGTACGGGTCATGTCGGACCTCCAGTCGGGTACTTGGGTTGGTACAGGGTCGTCAGGGCCGAAGCGCGGGCTCTGAGCGCGGGCCGGGGGCCGGTCGGCTCAGGGCGGTGCGCGACGGGTACGGATGCTGGACCGGTCGACCAGGCGGATGGGGATCCGGATCTGGACGCCGTCGTCGGCGGGGCCAGCCTCGGCGCGGCCGCCGTCGCGAGGCGAGTCGGGGAGGGCCTGGG
>Ga0210085_1001019_pt1 | contig 11406 bp, 9 predicted proteins | sample China_Galinas_PW_5_FD_184866 | JGI IMG/M metagenome (GOLD analysis project Ga0210085, IMG submission 184866) | Wetland microbial communities from San Francisco Bay, California, USA, that impact long-term carbon sequestration - China_Galinas_PWC_D1... | ecosystem: Environmental > Aquatic > Marine... | reverse complement strand
CCGTCGCGCCGGGTGCGACCCTGGTCACCCATTCGGTCCGCGACCGGGAGGCCGTGGTGCGGACGCTGCACGAGCACCGGATCGAGGCCGTGCTCCACTGTGCGGCCCGCTCGCTCGTCGGCCAGTCGATGTCCGACCCAGCGCTGTACTTCACGGAGAACGTGGTCGGTGGCGTGGCCCTGCTCGACGCCATGCGCGAAGCCGCGGTCGACCGGATCGTCTTCAGCTGCACCGCCGCGGTCTACGGCGAGCCGGACCGGGTGCCCATCCGCGAGACCTTCCCGACCCAGCCGGTGAACCCGTACGGCGCGTCGAAGCTGGCCTTCGAATCGGCCATGGGCTGGTATCGCGCCTACGGCCTGCGCTCGGTCTCGCTGCGCTACTTCAACGTGGCCGGCGCCAGCGAGCACTACGGCGAGCGGCACGATCCGGAGACCCATCTCGTGCCCAACATCCTGCGTGCAGCCCAGGGCGGGCCGGCGCTCACCGTGTTCGGCGACGACTACCCCACCGCTGACGGTACGGCCATCCGCGACTACATCCACGTGCTGGACCTGGCCGACGCCCACATCGCGGCCCTGGCCCTGACCGAGGACATGCCGCCGGGCCAGCAGATCTGCAACCTGGGCTCCGGCTCGGGCTTCTCCGTCAAGCAGGTGCTCGATGCAGCGACCCGGGTGGTGGGATCGCCGATCCCGCATGCCTATGGCCCGCGGCGCGAAGGCGATCCGCCCGCGCTCATCGCTTCCAACGACAAGGCCGAGGAGGTGCTCGGGTGGCGGCCGCAGCGGGGCACGCTCGAGGAGATGATCGGCTCGGCCTGGGCGCTGCTGCAGCCACGCGGCACCGGCTGACCGGGATGCCCGACCGCGCGCCGTTGCCCGCCCCGGACGACCCCCGCGACTGGGCTCCCATGCGCGCCTACCGGGGGCGCCGTAGCTTCGCGGTCAAGGATCCGGTGGTCGAGCCGCTGTGGAGTGGCACGCGGGTCCTGGCCCACGTGACCGTGGACCCCGCCTCCGACCCGCCGGCCACGGTCGAGCTCATCGCAGAGGACGGTCTCGAGCTGGGGGAGGAACTGCCTCTGCTGGCCTCGGCGATCGCGGGCGGCGTGCTCGCGCTCGACGCCATCGTCGATGGGGTCATCACCCGCCAGGTGGCGCTCGACGGTGTGGGAGCCGCGGTCGTGCCCGAGATCCACAGCCGGCCCACCGAGATGTTCGTGCGCAGCAGCCTCGACTTCGACGTCAAGGCGCGCGGCGTCATCGAGCAGCGCGCCGCCGAGGCCGATCCCGTGGACGGCTTCATGGCCGTGGACCTGCTGCGGGTCGATGGCGTCGTCCTGCTCGACGTCCCGCTGCTGGAGCGCAAGCGCCTGCTCGAGAGCGTCGTGGCACCCGGAACGCTGCTGCGCGTCTCGCCCTATGTGCGCCCACCGCACGATCCCTGGGTCGCGACCTGGAAGTCGATGGGCCTGCGCGGCGGCCTGCTCAAGGCGGCCAACAGCCGCTATCACCCCAACGACGACACCATCGAATGGCAGGTCGTGGAGCGCCTCAACAGTCGGCGCTGAGGCGGTCGCGGAGGTGGCCGCCCGAGCCCCGCGCGGCGCGCGGTTGGGCTAGGCTCAAGCCATGCCTGATCGAGCGCTCCCAGAGACGTTGGCCGAAGAGGTCAAGCGGCTCGGCCCAGCCGACATCATGGTCGGCATCCCCAGCTTTCGGAACGCCGCCACCATCGGCCACGTCACCCGCGCGGCGCAGGCGGGGCTCGTGCAGTACTTCCCCGACTCCAAGCCGGTGCTGGTCAACGCCGATGCCGGCTCCCCCGACGGCACCGGTCGGGTGGTCATCGAAACGCAGCCGCCGGACTACGTAGAGCGCATCCTGCTGGTGCGGCCGCGGAACCGGCTGCAGCGGATGAGCCTGACCTACCCGGAGGTGGACGGCGTCGGTGGCAAGGGCGCGGCGCTGCGCACCATCTTCCAGATCGCCGACCAGCTGGGCGTAGAGGCGCTGGTGGTCGTCGACTCGGACCTGCGCTCCATCGTGCCCGAGTGGATCGAGCTCCTGGCCGGGCCCATCCTCAAGGGCGGCTTCGACTTCGTGACCCCGCTCTACCAGCGCTACAAGTACGACGGCACCATCACCAACACCGTCACCTACCCGCTCACCCGTGCGCTCTACGGTCTGCGCATCCGGCAGCCCATCGGCGGCGACTTCGGCGTCAGCGGCGATCTCGTCAAGTACTACCTGGAGCAGGATGACTGGGACGCCGACATCAGCAAGTTCGGCGTCGATATCTGGATGACGACCAAGGCCATCACGGGTGGCTTCGCGGTCAGCCAGACCCGCCTGGGCGCGAAGATCCACGACCCCAAGGACCCCGGGGCCGACCTGGGCCCGATGTTCAGCCAGGTGGTGGCCACCATGCTCCGCCAGACGGTAGCCAACGCCGATCACTGGATGTCCGTGCACGGCTCCCACAATGTGCCGACCTACGGCTTCGAGCGGTACGCCGACCCGCCGCCGTTGGACGTTGACGTGGTCCGGCTGCTGACGGCTTTCACGCGCGGCCGCGTCTCCAACAGTGACGCCTGGGAGCTGCTCTTCCCGACCGATCGCATGGGCGCGCTCGAGAGCCTGGCGACCGAGGCCGCGGCGGCCCTCGACGAGATCACCCGCCCGGATACGCCCACCTCGGCGGACGACGTCGCCTTCTACTTCAGCGACGACCTGTGGGCCCGGATCATCTATGACCTGGCCCTCGCCGCGCGCGGCTCGACCATGGACATGGACCGACTCATCGCGGCCCTCGTGCCCATCTACTTCGCCCGCGTGGCCAGCCTCGTCATCGAAGCCCGGGACATGACCACCCAGCAGGCCGAGAGCCTCGTCGAACGTCAGGCACGGGCCTACGAACAGGCCAAGCCCGGTTTCGTCGAGCGCTGGCGCAGCGGCGAAGGGCTGGAGGCTCGCACCGGGGCCGGCAAAGCCAGGCCCAGGGCCAAGCCCCGCAGCAGGAAGGCGAAGCAGGCATGAGCACCGAGACCCGCCTTCCGCGCTCGATCGTCATCCCTCTCGCCAACCCGCGCACCGCCACCGACCTCGTGCGCATCGGCGCGGCCCTGCTCGAGGAGGGTGGCTCCATCACCGCCCTCTCCATCGTGGAGGTGCCCGAGGGCGTCCAGCTCTCCGAGGGCGCGACGCGTGCCCGCCAGGCCCGGCGCTTGCTCCAACGGGTCCTCGAGTTCGTGCCCGAAGGCGTCGAGCTGCGTACCGTCGTGCGCATCGGCCGCCGGGCCGACGAGGGCATCGTCGAGCTGGCCGCAGAGGAGGAGGCGGACCTCATCCTCTTCGGCTGGGGTGGACCCGACCGAGCCCGTCGCAGCATCTCCGAGAAGGACGATTTCCAGCCCGTCTTCAGCCCCACCATCGACGAGGTCATCCGCGAGCGGCCGTGCGATATCGCCGTCGTCAAGCAGCGCGGCCTGCATGACGTGCAGCGCATCGTGGCGCCGGTCCGCGGCGGCCCACACGCCGAGCTGGCGCTGCGCTATGCGACCGCCCTCGCCAGCGCCTTCGATGCGCAGCTTGACGTGCTGCACGTGGTCTCGCCCGAGCTCGATGCCGACATCCGGGCCACCGCCGAGCGCAACCTGGGCCTCTTCGTGGAACGCCACACCGGCGATGCCGCCAGGGCCAAGGTGGTCGAGGGCACCGAGGTGACCGAGGCCATCCTGCGCGAAGCCGAGGCCGCCCAGGTCGTGATCATGGGCGCCACTGCCACCGCCATCGACAGCCCTGGCGCGCCGCTCTTCGGACAGCTCGTGGAGCACGTGGCGCAGGAAGCCGCGCCGACCGTCATCGTGGTCAAGACGCGTGACGTGCCCACGCGCGCGACCTTCGTGGAGCGGGCACGGCAGGCGGACTCGATGGAGGCCGCTGAGCAGGCTGCGGCTGCGTTGCGCAGCCTGCCGGCCAAGGTCGATCGCTGGTTCGGCGAGTCGTCCTTCGACTACACCGAGTTCAGCGACCTCAAACGGCTGGTGGAATTGAAGGAGAAGCGTGGGCTGACCATCTCCGCCATCCTGCCGACGCTCAACGAGGCCGCCACCATCGGCCCGATCGTGCGCAGCGCACGGCGTGAGCTGATGAAGGTCGTCCCGCTCATCGACGAGCTGCTGGTCATCGATTCCAACTCCGAGGACGAGACGCGCAAGATCGCCGAGGACGAGGGCGCGCGCGTGGTCATCCACCAGGAGGTGCTGTCCCGGTACGGCGCCCATGACGGCAAGGGCGAGGCCCTGTGGAAAAGCCTCTACGAGACCAGCGGCGACCTGGTGGCCTGGTGCGACACCGACGTCAGCGAGTGGGACCCGCGCTTCCTCTACGGCACCCTCGGGCCGCTCCTGACCGAGCCGCGCCTGAGCTACGTGAAGGCCTACTACCAGCGCCCCATCGTGCAGGGCGGCATGCTCACCGCCGGCGGCGGCGGCCGCGTCACCGAGCTGGTCGCACGTCCGCTCATCAACCTCTTCTTCCCCGAGCTCTCGGGCTACATCCAGCCACTTTCGGGCGAGTATGCCGGCCGGCGCGAGGTCCTCGAGGAGATCCCCTTCTTCACCGGCTATGCGGTAGAGATCGGGCACCTCATCGACCTCTCCGAGAAGCTCGGCATCGAAGGCCTGGGCCAGGTCGACCTGGAGATCCGACATCACCGCAACCAGGACCTCGAGGGCCTCTCCAAGATGGCCTTCGTGATCATGCAGGCGGTCATGAAGCGGCTCGACGAGCGCGGCACCACGCCCCGCATCGGCGAGCTGGGCACGTCCATGAAGCTGCCCCGCTCGGCGGCCCACACGCTGTCGCTCGATGTCATCGACCTGGCCGATTTCGAGCGTCCGCCGATGGCCCGCATCCCGGAGTACCGTCGAAAGCGCGGGCTGCCCGAGACCCCCGCCGAATAGCCGGAGACCCCGCCATGCCTTCCAGCGGCCCCCTGCGCGTCGTGGTCGCGCCCGACTCTTTCAAGGGCACCTTCTCGTCGGTGGTGGTGGCCGAGGCCCTCGCCGAGGGCTGGACCACCATGCGACCTGGCGACGTGGTCGTGCGCACGCCCATGGCCGATGGCGGCGAGGGCATGCTCGACGCGGTCGAGGCCAGCGGCGGCTGGGACCGCCATACGGTGGCGGCCAAGGACCCATTGATGCGCACGCTCACCGCGTCCTTCCTGCGCGCGGGCGACCGGGCCGTGGTAGAGATGGCCGCCGCGTCAGGGCTCTCCCGGCTCGAACCGGCCGAACGGCAGGCCATGGCCGCGAGCACCTTCGGCACCGGCCAGATCCTGGCCGCGGCCATCGGCCTCGGCTGCCGCGACATCGTCATCGGCTTCGGTGGCAGCGCGACCACCGACGGCGGAACGGGCCTGCTGGAGGCGCTGGGCGCGCGTTTCCGCGACGCGGAGGGTGCCGACATCCCGGCCGGCGGTGGTGGCCTCGGGCGACTCGCGAGCGTGGACCTGGACGGACTGTCGGAGGTCCTGGGCGAGGTCCACCTCACCGTCGCCTCCGATGTCACCAACCCGCTCCTGGGTGAGCACGGCGCGGCCGCCATCTTCGGGCCCCAGAAGGGCGCCTCGCCGGAGGAGGTGGCCGAGCTCGACCGCAACCTGCGCCGCTACGCCGACGTCGTCGAGGGCACCATCGGGCGACCGCTGCGCTTCGAGCCGGGGGCGGGCGCGGCCGGCGGCGCCATCTTCGGGCTGCTCGCGGTGGCCGATCGTTTCGCCTCCTTCGGGGTCCGTGCCGGCGTGGACGTGGTCATGGAGCTGACCGGCTTCGACGCATCGGTGAGCCGGGCTGACGTCGTGCTCACCGGGGAAGGCCTGGTCGACGGCCAGACGAGCTACGGCAAGACCGCCATGGGCGTGGCCGCGCGTGCCACCGCCGCTGGTGCCAGCACGATCTGCTTCGGGGGAGGCGTCACACCCGAGGGCGCCGAGTTCATGCTGGGCATGGGCGTGGTCACGATGCCGGTGGTGGAGCGCCCCATGACCCTCGACGAGTGCCAGGCGGCCGGCACCGCCCCGATCGCTCGCGCCGCCGCCCGCACGGCCATCCTGGTGGACCTGCTCGGTGACGGCCCAAGCGTCCGATCATGACCTCGAGCACGCGCCGAACAGGGTCGCGGCGACGCAAGGCCGACCCGATCAAGCCCTGGGCCAAGCGCCTCAGGGCCTCGCGCCCCGGCCTGGTGGAGTTCGTGCTGGACAACGTGGAGTCGCTGTACGGCCGACCCAGCTGGAAGCGCGTGCTGGACCCGGTGTCGGAGCTGGTGCTGGTGATCCTCACCCAGAACTCTGCTGACATCAACGCCGAGAAGGCCTTCGACGCCCTGCGCCTGGCCTACCCCTCTCAGCCGGAGCTCCGGGAGCGGCGCCCCGACGAGCCGCTCGCGATGGAGGAGTACCGGCCAGGCTGGGGCGGCAAAGGTTGGGCCGCCTTGCCCCCGCCCGACTGGGACCTGGTCGAAGGCGCACCGATCGAGGAACTGACCGACGTCATCCGCCCGGCTGGCCTGGCCAACCAGAAGGCGCCACGCATCCAGGCCGCGCTCGCTCGTATCCGCGAGGAACGCGGCGACCACTCGCTCGAGTTCCTCGGCCAGATGGAGCCGCTGGCGGCGCGAGCATGGCTGACCAGCATCGATGGCATCGGCGTGAAGACGGCCTCGGTGGTGCTGATGATGTCCTTCGGTATGCCCCTCATGCCGGTCGATCGTCACGTGGAGCGTGTCTCGAAGCGCATCGGCCTGATCCCTGCCAAGGTCGATGCGGTGGAGGCCCACGATCGCTACCTGGCGCTGCTGGAGCCGGAGCAGTGCTATCGCCTGCACATCGGTCTCATCACGCACGGCCGGCAGGCGTGCATGAAGCAGGGCCCCCGTTGCGACACCTGTCCCATCGCGCCGCGCTGCCGCCACGTGGACCGCCACGCACCGTAGCCGCCGGCCGCGCGGGCCGCGGCACGACCGCTAGCGCAGGATGGCCACGACCGCACTGATGGTAAGGACCGCCAGCACCGCGACCGCGAGCAGCACCGTCCGGCGATCGTCCACGCGCCAGTATTCGGCAGCCGTCACCAGCAGGCCGGCGACCGGCGTGATCACGATGGCATAGGCGCCGGCGGTGGCCCAGGCCCACGGCGTCAACGCGAACAACCCGTGCACGACCGTGGCCACGTCGGTCATGGCGCCATCGCCCACGTCCGCGCCCAGCAGCTCCGCCACCATGGCCACCGAGAAGCAGATCCCGGCCAGGGCCACGCCGCCGGTGAGGGTCGCGCTGGTGTAGCGTCGCGGCGCACTGCGGCGCGTCGCGAGCCGCAGTGGTCCGTGCTCGCCGCTCACAGCGACAGGAACTCCATGAACATGGAGAAGGCGAAGATGGCCGCCACGCCCACGAAGGCCAGACGCAGCACCTCCTGCGACAGCGACATCGAGAGACGGGCGCCGAGTCGTGCGCCGACGATGACTCCGAGGGCGACCGGCGCGGCCAGCATGGGATCGAGCTGGCCGGAGGCGAGATAGACCACCGCGGAGGCCGTGGCGGTGGCCGCGAGCATGTAGGTGGAGGTGGTCGTGGCCACGCGGATGGGCACGTGCATGAGCACGCTGAGGGTGGGCACGTTGATCACGCCGCCACCCACGCCGAGCAAGCCGCTGACGTTGCCGGACACGAAGCTGACGAGCGTGCCCGGCAGCACCCGGTGGGCGCGGTAGACGACCTCCTCGCCCGTGGTCGGCTCGACGAAGGCGGAGACGAAGCCGCTGGGATCGTCATCGGCGACGACCGGCGGCACCGCCGGGTGACGGATCTGCCAGAGCATGCGCAGCGCCACGCCGGCGAGCAGCAGCGAGAACAGCAGCGACAGGGTGCGGCCGTCGAGGTGGTCGGCCGTGATGCCGCCGGCCAGTCCCCCCAGCGCTGCCGCCACCAGCAGGAGCATCCCCAGGCGCCGGTCGGCGAGACCCGATCTGATGTAGCGAGGTGAGGCCGAGAGCGAGGTCGCGATGACCCCGATGAGGCTGGCCGCGATGGCCGCCTTGACGTCATAGCCCAGGAGCACGGACAGGAGCGGCACGATGATGAGCCCACCGCCGATGCCCACCAGCGAGCCGAAACCGCCGGCCCCGATGGACGCGAGGAAAGCGACGAAGGCCGCGGTCACGAGGGCAGCGGCTCGTCGAGGCTGACCTGCGGTCGTTTCGGGTTCACGCCTACGAGGATAACGGGACTACCATCTGGGCATGGCCACATTCGCTGATCTCGAGCCCCGCGCACCCGACGCCATCCTGGGGCTGATGGAGCGCTACCGCGCAGACGACCGACCCGGCAAGGTGTCGCTCGCCACGGGTGTCTATGTCGATGAGTCCGGGACCACGCCCGTGCTCGACACCGTCCGTGAGGCGGAGGCACGCATCCTCGCGGGGCAGACCACCAAGGTCTACAAGCCCATCGGTGGTGACCCGGCCTACAACGGCCCGGTGCGCGACCTCGTCTTCGGGGCCGATCATCCGGCCGTCACCGACGGACGCGTGGAGACCGTGCACACACCGGGCGGGACCGGCGCGCTGCGCGTGGCGGCGGACCTGATCGCGGCCATCGAACCCGAGGCCGCGGTCTGGCTCTCTACGCCGACCTGGCCCAACCACCCGCAGGTCTTCAGCGCGGCCGGGCTGCCGCTGCGCAGCTACCCCTACCTGGGCGAGGACGGCGAGCTGGACATCGAGACCATGTTGAGCGTGCTGAGCGCGGTGCCCGCGGGGGACGTGGTCGTGCTCCACGGCTGCTGTCACAACCCCACCGGCATCGACCCCACGCCCGAGCAGTGGGAGCGCATCGCCGACGTCGTGGCGGAGTCCGGCGCGGTGCCGCTGCTCGACTTCGCCTACCAGGGCTTCGCCGATGGGCTCGAAGAGGACGCCACGGGCCTGCGGGCGCTGCTCGCACGCGGGATGACGATGCTGGTCGCCAGCAGCTTCAGCAAGAACTTCGCGCTCTACGACGAGCGCGTGGGGGCGCTCTCGATCGTGGGCACCACGGCGGCGGAGACGGCCTCGCTGCTGTCGCACGTGAAGGGCGTCATCCGCGCCATCTACTCCAACCCGCCGGCACACGGCGGCGAGATCGTGGCGACCGTGCTGGCCGACCCCGAGCTGCGAGCCCGCTGGGTCGAGGAGGTCGGCGTCATGCGCGACCGCATCAACGGCAACCGGGCCCGCTTCGTAGCCGGCCTGGAGGCAGCCGGGGCAGTGGGAGACCACGCCGCGCTCATGCGCCAGCGCGGCATGTTCTCGCTCCTGCCGCTGGGCACCGAACGGGTCGCGCGGCTGCGTGACGACTTCGCGCTCTACGTGGTCGGCGCCGGTCGCGTGAACGTGGCGGGCCTCACCGAGGCCAACCTCGAACCGGTCTGCCGGGCGCTCGCGGCCGTGATGGCCCCAAGCGGCTCCGCAGCAGGCACCACCTGAACGGAAGTACTGGTGACCGGCTGCCTACAGGCGGTTACTGCGGATCGTTGCGGTGCAGTTGTTGGGGGTAGCCAGGAGCGATGGGTAGCCGGATAGTACGGGCATGAACGTCGTCTTCTCTCCCAGCCCCGGTACGAACGTCCGGTACGGACAGCCTGCCCCACCGATGCCGTTCGATGGTCCTGTCCAGCCCATGCCTGCGCCGCGGAAGAAGCGCGGGATGTTCGCTACTATCAGGTCGCGCATGCGACTCAACCTCTTCGCACGGAACGACGATCCAGAGCCTCAGCCTCAGGCACGACACGACCCTGCGCCGACCAGGCCGCACCACGGCAAGACCTTCCCGGCCGATGAGATCGTGTGGGGCATCGTCGTGCGCAACGGTTTCGACGAGCTGGACGACCCGGTCTATCACCGCGGCGTCACCCAGCACGCCTATATCGAAGGCCACGACGAGACCGCCATCTGCGGCTTCCGGCCTCCACAGTCAGGACCACGCACCCGGCGCCGCGCCCGACTGGGGCTGCCCAGCGCCGGCCAGCATCCCATGTGCGGCATCTGCGCGCGCATGGTCGTGGCGCCTCGCCCGCGTGTCCCGGTCCCGGTCCAGATGACGCACCCACCCGTGGCCGTGCCCATCGGGCCGGCGCAAGAGCGGACACCCATGCCTGTCCTGGTGGCCCAGCCGGCGGGAGCCGCCCCCACGCCGGTGGCGCCGTTCGCCGGACCGCCCGAGGCGACCACCTCGCCCTGGGTTCGCGACCGCACCAGTGCCGCCGAGAAGGCACCCGCCCAAACGACCGTGGATATCGCGGCGCGGCATGACAGTGGCCTGCTGCAGCGCGGCGTCCACACCACCATCGAAGACTGACCTCCGGCATCGCCGGACGAGCAGGGAGAGGCCGCCTGGTACCCCAGTGGTGCCAGGCGGTTGCTCGTTCCTGCAGGGCTGTCAGCAGACCGGCCGGCGCCTATGGGGTGGGCTTGACCACGATCTTGAGGCCGTTGCGCGCGACCAGGTCGCTGAAGGCCTGGGCGCCCTGGTCGAGGGTGTAGGTAGCCGTGATCATGCCGTCGAGCGGGACGGTGCCGTGAGCGGCCATCTCGATCGCTCGCAGCATGTGGATGAACTTCATGCGCCGTGACCAGGCCACCGTCAAGCCCTTGCGACGGGCCTCGCCCGCGGAGAATGCGTGCCGGTTGGTCGGGGGGATGCCCACCACCACCACGCGCCCACCGGGTACGGCCGTGATGAGGGCGGTCTCCAGCGCGGCGTCCTCGCCGGCAGCCTCGAACGCGACGCTCACCTTGGGCACGTCGCGGATGCCATCGGGCTGTCCGTCCACCTCGGTCAGCCAGGCCTCGTCCGCGCCAGAGGCGAGGGCCGCCTCGACACGATGGGGCTTGGCGTCGGTGGCAACGATGCGGCTCGCACCCATGGCCCTGAGGGCGCGGATGAGGAAGAGTCCGATGGGACCGGCGCCGTAGACACCGGCACTCATGCCGGGCTTGAAGTGACCCAGATCGATGCCGTGCAGGGCGATGCCGAGCGGCTCGAGCAAGGCGACATGATCGCCCTCGATGCTGTCCGGTACGGGCAGCAGCAGGTGCTGTGGCCAGCTCATGTACTCACGCAGGCCGCCGTGGACCGGCGCGTGGCCCAGGAAGCGCACGTTGGGGCAGAGGTTGCCGTTGCCCACTCGGCAGGCCTCGCACACACCGCAGGTGTTGGCTGGCTCGACGACGACGCGCTCCCCTTCGCGCGGGCCAGAGACGACGACGCCCCCGAGCTCATGGCCCAGTACGAGCGGCTCGTCGACGACCGATTCGCCGATGCCTCCGTCCTCGTACCAGTGGAGATCCGAGCCGCACA
>Ga0210085_1001018_pt1 | contig 11407 bp, 14 predicted proteins | sample China_Galinas_PW_5_FD_184866 | JGI IMG/M metagenome (GOLD analysis project Ga0210085, IMG submission 184866) | Wetland microbial communities from San Francisco Bay, California, USA, that impact long-term carbon sequestration - China_Galinas_PWC_D1... | ecosystem: Environmental > Aquatic > Marine... | reverse complement strand
AAGAAACGGAAGTGAACCACCATCTGGACAAGTGCCAGCCCGAGCACGATCGCGAGAGTCGTTGTCGAGGCGAAGCTTGGCCAGTACACTATCGCGAAGGCCGCGCCGGTAAGCGCCAGCGCGAGACCGTAGCCGGTCGCGTAGGAACGGATCTCGTCGCGTTTGCTGTGATTCGGACCGCTCATCGGATTAGTCCCTGAAGATAGACGACCGAGAAGATCGCTATCCACACTATATCGAGAAAATGCCAGAATAGGCCGAGGCGCAAGATGTTGATTTTGACGCGAGCATCCAGTCCGAACGTCATCACCTGAACCATCATCACGATTATCCAGAGGCTTCCGAAAAAGACATGAAGCCCGTGCGTTGTCACCAGTGCGAAGAAGGACGAAAGATATCCGCTGCGGGTCGGATAGGCGTTATCCCCGAACATCGTCGCGAACTCGTGCAGTTCCATGCCGAGAAAGGCGAGCCCCAGAACCAGCGTCACGCCCATCCAGCCGAGCAGCTGCCTGCGCGGTGCACCGTGCTTCATCGCGACCGACGCCATGCCGAAGGTAAAGCTGCTGGTGAGCAGGACCAGCGTCTCGAGGAAGACGGGAAGGATATTGTACTCGCTCGCTGGCGTCGGTCCGCCGACAGTAGCGGGCAGCATGACGCCATAGGTCGCGAAGAGCAGCGCGAAGATCACAGCGTCGCTCATCAGGAACACCCAGAAGCCGAGCACCTCGCTGCCGGCCAGCCCATGCGTCAGCTCATCGGAGTCGCAGAGATTGAGGGCGGGGTGCTTGACTTCGCTGGAACTCATCGTCAAACCTCGGCCAGGCCCTGGTTTGCCGATGTCATCTCGACCTCCCGCGGGATCGGCTTCGCCGCGGCCACCGCGCTGAGCCAGCGCCGTTCCGTGCGTTCGATCTCGTCGGCCCTGATGATCTGGTGGACATCGCGGACAAAACTCCGGGTAATCACGGTCGCAATGCTTGCGAGTACGCCGATTGCCGCGAGCCACCACATGTGCCAGACAAGCCCGAACGCCGTGACTGCGGCGACCACCCCGAGCACGGGACCGGTCATACTGTTTTTTGGGAGCTCGATGTCGTCGTAGGATGAAGGCGGCGCATACGAATCATCATTACGCTTGCCATCGTAGAACGGGTCAAGGCCCTGGACTCGAGGGATGACCGCGTAGTTATATTCCGGCGGCGGCGCGGAGGTCGACCATTCGAGACCGCGCCCATCCCAGGGATCGCCTGCAAACACGCGGTTGGCGTCGCGCTCGCGAATACTGACCCACAATTGTACGAACAGTGATGCCAGGGCACAGAACAGAACCAGCGCGCCGACGCCAGCGATGTACAGCCAAGGTAGGAAGGCGGGTTCGAACACCGCCTGCGTCCGTCGCGCCATGCCGGCCGCACCGAGAACATAAAGCGGCATAAACGCAAGATAAAAACCGAACACCCAACAGCCGAAGGCGATGCGGCCCCATTTCTCGTTGAGCCGAAAGCCGAATGCCTTGGGAAACCAATAATGATAGCCGGCCAGCATTCCGAACAGCAGCCCCGGGATAAGCATGTTGTGGAAATGCGCCACCAGGAACAATGTATTGTGAACCAGATAATCGAGCGGAGGAAAGGCAAGGATGATCCCGGTGAGGCCGCCCAGCACGAACGTCATCATGAACGCTAGCGAGTAGAGCATCGGTACGGTGAAACGCACCTCGCCCAGGAACATTGTCCAAATCCAGTCATAGATCTTGACACCCGTGGGCACGCCAATCGCGATCGTCACAATGCCGAACACAGCGTTGATGTCGGCACTCTGACCCATGGTGAAAAAGTGGTGTACCCACACTGTAAACGACAGTACTGCGATCGCCGCTGTCGCGAGAACGAGCGAAGTGTAGCCGTAGAGTTTCTTGGTGGAGAAGGTGGAAACAACCTCCGAATAGACGCCAAAGGCTGGCAGGATCAGGATATAAACCTCTGGATGGCCGAACAGCCAGAACAGGTTGGCGTAGTTCATCATGTTGCCGCCGAGGTCATTCGTGAAGAAATGGAACCCCAGATAGCGGTCGAGCGCGAGCAGCGCGGTTGCGACGGTCAGCGGCGGCATCGCGAAGATCATCAGGACGCTGGTGCACAATGCCGTCCACACGAACAGCGGCATCCGCATCAGATTCATGCCGGGGCAGCGCATCTTGTATATGGTGACGGCGAAATTGAGCCCCGTGAGCGTGGATCCGATAGAGCCCAGCGTCACCGCCAAGATCCAGTAGTCTGTCCCCACGCCGGGGCTGAAGGCAAGCTCCGTATAAGGTGGGTAGCCGCTCCAGCCGCCGGTTGAGAACGCGCCGATAACGAGCGATATCATCATCAGACCGGCAGCCCCGCCCGTTAGCCACAGGCTGATCGAGTTCAGCAACGGGAAAGCGACGTCGCGGCTTCCGATCTGGAGCGGCATGACATAGTTGATGAGGCCGGTGAGAAATGGCATCGCCATGAAAAAGATCATGATGCTGCCGTGTGTACTGAATAGTTGCGAGAAATGATCGGGCGCGATGAAGCCGGGATTATTTATTGCGGCCGCCTGCTGCATCCGCATCAGCACCGCCTCGATCAACGCGCGGCTGAGCATCACGAAGGCCAGTACGATGTACATGATGCCGATTTTCTTGTGATCGAGGCTGGTGAGCCATTCGGACCAGAGATAACGCCACTTGCCGAGCCGCGAGATCAGCACGACGACGAAGATAGCACTGATGATGACTATCAAGGCCGCGCCGGCGCCGATGATCTCGCTGGCGGTGGGATTGTTCCAGGCGCGGACGAACGGCAGCGCTTGCCAATCGAACCGGCCCAGCACCGCTGGCCAGATGCCCTGAGTCATGACCGGGGCTCCTGAGTACGGACGAGAATATGCTTGAACAGATCGGGTGGTGCCGACGAGAAGAAGATCGGCTGTTGCAGCGAGGAGTTATTGAAAAGATCGGCGAGTGCCTTACCATCGAGCGGCCGCCCCGACGCCCGCACGTGGGTCAGCCAGCGATCATAATCGGCTGGCGAAAGCGCCACGACATCGAACTTCTCGTTCTGGAAACCGGAACCATTGAACTGTGTATTTTCGCCACGATAGTTGCCGGGCTTGCTCGCGGCAAGATTGAGCTGGGTTGTCATTCCGGGCATGGCATAAATTTGCCCGGCAAGCTGCGGCACCAGCATCGATTGCATGACCGTGCCGCTGGTCAGGCTGATATGAACCGGGCGACCGACCGGGATCGCCATCTGGTTGATCACCGCGACCTGGCTGTCGGGGTAAATGAACAGCCATTTCCAGTCGAATCCGACCGCCTGAATCTCCAGTGCCTGCTGGTTCGAGACGATCGGTCGATAGGGATCGAGCGTGTGAGTAAAATGCCACAGGACAAAGCCAAGGCCTATCACAATCCCGATCGGCGGGATCCAGATAAAGCCTTCGAGCTTCCAGGAAAAACTCCACTTAGGCCTGAACGCGTGATGCTTGTTGGATAGCCGATAATGCCAGGCGATGATCGGGGTCAGCAGCAGCACCGGGCCGGCAACGAAGATCAACACAGCCCCGACTATCAAATAGAGGTGCCACTGGCTCGCGGCGATCGGCCCTGCATGGTTCAGCACGCCGAGCTTGAGCACGGTGCATCCGCTGAGCAGAAACAGAGGCAGCACTGCAAGAAGGCGAGGCCGACAGCGCGATATCTTCATCCGCCGGCTCGCTGGATCACGGGACCGGAAAGGAATAAGGCAGTGTTGATCAGGCCAAGATGCGTCAGGCGTGTGGTCAAAATACTCATGCGGCTTTCCAATGGTAATATTTCAGCAGCCCACCCAGGCGTTCTTTACAGCTGACTCAACCGTCAACGCGATTCATTGCCTTCGCAGTGGCAGGAAACAACAGTATATTGTCTTTACCCTGATGATTACGTTCAGCACGATAATGGACCAGGTACTCACGCAGCGCACGTCGTAACGATGTTTCCCCAAACACAATCAACTTTTATAAACAGTCGTCCTTGATCGATTTCACCCAACGCTCCGCAAACGCATTCAAGTTCGGGCTACGTGCAGGAAGCGACAACGTTTTAACATCGCAGAATCCCATGATATCCCGAAATGACTCACAGTACCGGGTATCACGGTCATGGATGAGACAGCTGCAATTCTCGAGAAAACCCCACTCATCCATGGTCACATTCCTGGCTATTTTGTTTCATCCATCGCTCGTTCGGATGCGGTGTGATGCCGGCGACCTCGACTTTGCGACTCTCAAGCTGGATAAAGAATAGCACGTAACAGGTGACCAACACGCGTAGTGTCAACACATCCACTGAGATAAAGTCGGTGGCCGCAAGAACTGCCATATGCGCACGGATGAAGTCCGCCCTGGTTGTTGTACGCTTACGCGTCGGCGCGGGGATGTTGATATTTCAATACGGATGAGTTCTTTGACCATGCGGGTATGAATATTTGCGGACCACAACGGGGTGAGATCTACTCTGTTGTCACCCTTGGCGTTTCCGTAGAAAGATTCCTGTACAAGGTGTCAGCAGAGTCAGCCCGTGGTAGATGCGGTCAACCTTCCTGCTCCATCTCCTGCTTGTACTGACCCTGACGCGCGGCACCGTTAAGCAGTGCCCGTTGATGAAATATTCGCTGAGCGGCTTCTATATTCGCAGGGTTGCCACGCCAGGCATCCAGCACCGGTTGCTGCAGGGCACGTGCGTAGGAAAAGGATAATTCCCAGGGTGTCTGCGTAAATTGCACGTTCATGGCATTGAGATTGGCAGTGGCCTGCGCCGCAGTCTGGCCGCCGGACAGGAAGTTGATGCTGGGCACCGCCGTCGGCACGGTGCGCCGCAGCACCTTCACCGTCTCGCGCGCCACTTCGTCAGGGGCGGACTGGCTGGCATGCGCCTTGCCCGGGAGTACCATGTTCGGTTTAAGCAACATGTACTCCAGTCTCACGCCATGACGATGCAGGGCGTGAAACACGGCGTGCAGCACTGCTTCCGTCACCTCGGCGCAGCGCTGCAGGCTGTGATCGCCGTCAAGCAGTACCTCGGGTTCTACAATGGGCACGAACCCCTCGTTTTGGCACACCGCTGCGTAGCGTGCGAGCATCTCGGCATTGGCTTCGATGCCGAGTGGCGTTGGATTATGCTCGGTGACCGGATAGACCTCGCGCCACTTGGCGAAACGTGCCCCCTATGTTTTATAGGCCTGCAACCGGTCCGCAAGGCCATCGAGGCCCTGCGTCACCATGTCACCCTGTGCATTCGCAAGCGCGACCTTGCCTTTATCCACCTTGACCCCGGGCACGATACCCTGCCGTTCCGCCGCCTGCGGTAATGGCATGCCATCATCGGTCGTCTGGCCGAGCGTTTCCTCGAACAGAATGGCACCGCTAAGGTACTCACCCACACCAGCGGCTGTAAGCAGTAACGCCCGATACGCACGCCGGCTCTCTTCGGTGCACTCCACCCCCACGGCATTGAAACGCTTGGTGATGGTTGGCAGGCTTTCATCGGCCGCCAGGATACCTTTGCCTTTCTGTACCATGGCTGTGATCGTGGCCTGCAATTCAGCATCAATAACTATAACGCACTCCTGTCAACAGAAAATCGGACCCCCTCTTGCTGATGGGTCGAAACGGTCAATATGCAACTCAGTTGCCTATAGCCGCCTGAGCAACGATCGCCATACACATGTAAGAATACACGCTCACTGCAGGATCAATCATTGAAGAATCGCAATGCCGGGAAGTACCTACGCGCGTAAATTACCGATTATTTGGAAACCGGCCTCGCCGTGAAGACATGCGTTCGCGGCGAGGCCGCTCTACACCGATGGAGCTGACTATGAACAGTGAACGCTATCCCTACAAGATCGCGGCTGTGTATCCCGACAACGCAGCAGCAGAAGCGGCGGTCCATGACTTGAATATCACCGACCTTGGCGATGTCGAGGTAGTGCGACTTGAACCCGGCACGAACCAGGTCGACCTGGCGATCGAGCCGGAACGCGAGCAGACTCGCGACACCGTGGTAAATGATACCGTCACCGGCAGTGTCGTCGGGACTGCCGCCGGCGCGGTACTGACTGGAGCGGCTGCACTGGGTGCACCCGCGTTGTTCGTCAGTGCGCCGGTTGTCGGACCCCTCGTCATGATCGGTTATGGCGCCATGATCGGCGGGACGGCAGGAGCCATCCGTGGACTCAAGCTGCATGAAAACATGCTTTCCGGGCTTGTGAAGGATGCACTCAAGGAGGGCTACCACGTCGTCATCATCCATGCCGCAACTGAAGAGGGACAGCAACGCGTGCAGGATGTGATCAATACGACCATGCCGGAGGATACCGCCCATACCTGAGCCGCCTGATAAATAGCAGACCGTGCTCCCCCGCTCGCAGACGCAATCCGTCAGGCATTGAATTTTCGCAATGCAGACTGCCACATCCAACCCTATCCTTGACAGGGAAGCAAGCATGCAGCTGCCACAATGGTAATGATACCGGCGCGGACCTGCCCGAGGCACACAATACTGCTGCAGCGTTCTGATCAACATGAGTAAATCAGCAATCCTGAAGCCGGGAGATACCTGCTGGCGTATCGAGCACGCCGATCGCGTCAGCCTGCTCGTGGACGGCGCCGCATATTTCCATGCTTTCCGTGAAGCCGCAAAAAATGCCAGGCGTTCGGTGCTGATCATCGGCTGGGATATCGATGGCCGTTTCGAGCTCGAACGGGATCACACACCGGACGGATTCCCCACCACTCTCAGGGATTTTCTTAACGACCTGGTCAGACGGAGGAAGCAGCTCCAGATCCATGTCCTGGACTGGGATTTCGCGATGATCTTTGCCCCTGACCGGGAATGGCTGCCGGCGTACAAGATGGACTGGACAACCCACCGGCGCCTGCATTTCCACCTGGACAACCGCTATCCCGCCGGCGCCTCTCATCACCAGAAAATCGTCGTTATCGATGATCGTACAGCCTTCGTCGGCGGACTGGATTTCGCCCTCGGACGCTGGGACACCTCCGGGCACCGACCTGACGATCCGCGACGCCGTGATATCAATAGTACTATTCCCCAGCCCTACCACGATGTCCAGCTGATGGTGAGCGGCACCATCGCCATGGCGCTCGGCGAGCTTGCGCGCGAGCGCTGGCACACGGCGACGGGCAGAATGCCTGATTCACCGGAGCTGTCCGGGAGCGGCGATCCCTGGCCCGACGAGATCACCGCAGGGCTCGTCGATGTCAGGATCGGCGTCGCCCGCACCTGTCCGAAATACAACGATCAGGAGGAGGTTCGGGAGGTGGAGCGGCTTGTCGTCGACGCGATTGCATCCGCACAGCAGTCGATCTACATCGAGAACCAGTATTTCACGGCTCATACGGTCGGCGATGCCCTGGCCAGGCGGCTTGGTGAAGACGATGGACCGGAAATTGTCGTGATATTGCCGCAGCGGACGGTCGGCTGGTTGTCGCAGATCACCATGGACGTCCTGCGCGAGCGACTGCTCAAGCGTCTTTACGAGGCGGATCGCCATGACAGACTGCGTGTTTACTTCCCCTATGTGCCCGGTCTGGACAAACAGTGCATCAACGTGCATGCGAAGGTACTGGTCATCGATGACGAACTGTTGCGTGTCGGCTCCGCCAACTTCAACAACCGCTCAATGGGTCTCGATACCGAATGCGACCTTGCCATAGAGGCCGGAGGCGAAACGCGAATCCGCAGCGGAATTGCCGCCATGCGCAACCGGCTTGTAGCCGAGCATCTCGATGTCACCCCGTTGACAGTGGCGAAAGCCCTGACAGAACATCATTCGCTCATCAGGACTATCGAATCGCTGGGCGGTAAAGAGCGCACGCTCAGACCCTTCGAGTTTTGCGTGTCGGACGAACTGGATGCACTGGTGCCCGAGGCACAGATCGCCGATCCGGAATTGCCGGTTGACGCCGATATGCTCGCACAGGAGCTTGTCACAGATGAAGACAGCTCCCCGGCCAGACGCTCGCTGATCACCCTGGCCCTGGTGCTCATCATTGCGCTACTGCTTGCTGCAAGCTGGCGCTGGACACCGCTGGGCGAATGGATCGATCTCAGGGAAGTGCTCGCCCGTCTGGGCAGCCTGCGAGGCGCATGGATCGCACCGCTTGTTGTCACCCTCGTCTACATCGTCGCGAGCCTGATGGTTTTTCCGGTCACGTTACTGATCATTGCCACGGGCGTGGCATTCGGAGCCGCCTATGGATTCCTCTATGCCCTGCTCGGCGCGGAGATCAGCGCACTGGCCACCTATGCGATCGGACAGCACCTTGGACACAATACAGTCCGTAACCTGTCGAACCGCTGGGTGTCCCGTGTCAGCCGGCGACTCGCGCGACAGGGTCTGCTCGCCATGATTACCCTGCGCGTCGTTCCGGTTGCCCCGTTCACCGTCATCAACCTGGTCGCCGGCGCCTCCCATATCCGCTTCCGTGATTATGCATTCGGCACCTTGCTGGGGATGGCGCCAGGCGCACTCGCACTCACCCTGTTCTCCGACCGGGTAGTCGCCGCCATCGCCGCTCCTGAAACGTTCCGCTTCGCCAGTTTGTTGATCCTGGCGCTCGTCATAGGCGCCGCAACCTGGTGGCTGAGCCGCTGGTTGCTCCGGCGGCAACAGCGCGATTCGGGGTCTGCGCATGACCTGGAGCGCACATGAGTTTCCCGCGAATCATGCAGGCCGGCACAGGACCCGAGTGGCGATTTCGTTATTTCTTCAGGGGCTACATTGATATTTCGCAATGTGATACGCCATGCGTTCTGGCAGAGTTTATACGGGATCTGTCGCTACCTTCCGAAAACCGGTAAATCGGGATTTTCAGGCGGAATTTCTCGGCGAATGAATACCTTCAGACACCGGGAGCCGCCTCACAAGGCGAAAGACCATGACTGAGCCACACACAGTGACACTGTTGATGAGCGAATTCCTCACCCATGACGTCAAGCGCTTCGTGGTCAGTCAGCCACCGGGGTTCATGGAGGTGGTGCACGGTGCGTGGGAGAAACTTGGCGCCAATCCCCAGAGTCTGGTGTTCGAACTCAGCTTTGGCCTTGCGGTCACCGCACTGTATACAAGCCATGCGCATAACACTCGCCACCTACAATATTCATGCCTGTATCGGGGCGGATAGCCGCTTCCTGCCGGAGCGCACCGTGCAGGTACTGAAAGAACTGGACGCGGACGTGGTTGCATTGCAGGAAGTGGAGCATCATGCCATCGACAATCGTGATCTGCTGGACTATCTGGCTGAAAGAACCGGACTGACTGCCATTGCCGGTCCCACACTGCTGCGTGAAACCCGTCACTACGGCAATGCCCTGTTGTCACGCCTGCCCGTTATGACGACGGACCGGATCGATCTGAGCCTGCCACGGCGCGAACCCCGCGGCGCCCTCGACGTCACGATTGACTGGCACGGGCAAGGTCTGAGGGTGGTCGCGACGCATCTCGGCCTTCGACCCGGCGAACGCCGCCGGCAGGTCCGCCGCTTGCTTGCCCTGATGGACTCCGGTTCCGCCGACTTCTCGGTATTGCTTGGCGATCTCAATGAGTGGCTCCTCTGGGGGCGGCCGTTACGCTGGCTGCGCAGACACTTTGCACCTACCCCGCACCCGAGCACCTACCCCGCACGGTTCCCGCTGATCGCGCTGGACCGGATCTGGGTTCGCCCGCGCGCGGCGCTGGCAGGTATCGGCATACACGACAGTCCGGCGGCACGCATCGCTTCCGACCACCTTCCCCTCAAAGCCGGTCTGAAAAGTGAATGACTCCAGCCGCCATTCCTGCCAGCGGCTGCCCTGCTGCTCCTGCTGCTGATTATCCTGAACGCCGCCGGTATGCCCCGTCCCGGCGTGTATTTCCTGATCGGCGGTCTGGTCTTGGCTGGCCATACTCGGCTCCGGCGTGCATGCGACGGTGGCGTGCATCCTGGTGGCGCTGACGGCGCCCGCCAGGCCAAGGCGTGGAGGCCTTGTAAGCACGGCTTTTTCAGATGCGACACACCGGAGAAGCGCCATGATGCCGACGACCCGCTGGCTGCCGCAACCGGCCTGTGACGCCGGCATCCGTCATTGTTTCCTGATCTCACCATAGCGCAGGGGTATCGCCGCCTCGGGAGCGTTGACCTGGAAGGTGAAACTTTCCTGTAGATAGAGCCGAACACTGGCTGAAGTGTGATCGAGATAGCCGATAGAGAAATCCTGGCCAACAGTCAGCTTGAAGTCGCCACCACGCAAGCTCACGATCAGCGCACCATCGGCCGCCGGCGCCCAGACCACGGGGCCCTCGATCAGGCGGCGGACATGCTCGATAACGGGATAGCCTGCGTCCCTCGTTTGCGTCAGCCCGGTGTAGCAGCGCGGGCCCAGGGCTATCGCATACGGGCCGTCGACGCTTGCCATCCTCAATCGATTTACCGCTTCAGCCACAACGTCCGCATACCGGGTGTAGTCATCAGTCAGCGGGAGGGTCCGGTCCGCGGCGGCTTCACAGATCCCCTTAATCTGTCCGTCCAGGTAACCGTAAAATACCGCGGCATCCTCTGCCCGTGCGGCCGTTCGTGCCGCATTGATCACGGGTTGCAGATCGGCATCCGCCGCTCCCCGGACGATGGCGTCTATTTCGTGGCGCGCAAGCTCAAAGGGTATCCGAAGCTCGACCAGCGGTTGCACCTTCCTCAACCGCGTCTCGACACCGGGGTGTGGCGTGCTCATGAGCGCTTGCGTGCGGCCCAGATCGATCGCAGAGGCGTGCCAGCCGAGCGGGCCTTCAAAATCGACCAGCTTGCGGGCTGCAAGCGCTCGTTTCAGCGTCTGGCTGGCTTCTGCCTCGATTTGCTCCCAGGCCGCGTCTGGAATGGGAGCAAGTTCACGATACAGATTGTTCATCGTCTATTCTCCTTTCATTCGCAGGCTGCCAATACCCAGCGACCCATCAGGGAATCCGGCTGGCAGCACCTGTTCATCCTCTATTTCAGTGACATCACCGTCTGCGAAGAGATAGGTCCGCAACTGGGCATCCAGGTGTGCGTCGCGGCGGCGCAGCCACTCCAGCACCATCGCCGCATGTTCCTTCTCCTCATCACGATTATGGGCGAGGATATGTTTAAGTTCCTCATCGGCGGTCGCTGCGATGCGTTGGTGGTACCAGTCAATGGCTTCAAGCTCCTCCATCAACGAGGTGATCGCCCGGTGCATGTCCCGTGTGGCTTCGTCAAGACTGGCCGGCGGTTCGTGATAGCCTTCATTTGACATGTCTTCTCTCCAGATTGTTGATTCGTCAACAGACTCATTTGACTATCCCCCACCCCTGCG
>Ga0210085_1001017_pt1 | contig 11413 bp, 9 predicted proteins | sample China_Galinas_PW_5_FD_184866 | JGI IMG/M metagenome (GOLD analysis project Ga0210085, IMG submission 184866) | Wetland microbial communities from San Francisco Bay, California, USA, that impact long-term carbon sequestration - China_Galinas_PWC_D1... | ecosystem: Environmental > Aquatic > Marine... | reverse complement strand
CCGAGCCGGTGCCGGTTCCGCCGCCCTCGCCCGCGGTGACGAAGACCATGTCGGCGCCCTTCAGCGCCTCCTTGATCTCGTCGCGGCTCTCCGCGGCCGCGCCCGCCCCGACCTCGGGATTGCCGCCGGCGCCGAGGCCGCGGGTCAGCTCCTGGCCGATCGAGAGCTTGATGTCGGCGTCACACGCCTGCAGCGCCTGGGCGTCGGTGTTGACCGCGACGAACTCGACGCCGCGGATGCCCGCGTCGACCATGCGGCTGACCGCATTGGTGCCGCCGCCGCCGGCGCCGACGACCTTGATGACCGCTAGGTAAGTGGATTCCATCTCCCGATTTCTCCAGAGGCCGACTTGGGGGCGTCGGCGAGACTGCTTTCAGTTGAGTTGAGCCCTGATTCCGTCCGAGCCTTCAGCAACGGTCAAGGGTTGAGACTGTCGCCGTTAGCACGGAAATTGCGCTCAACGTAGGGCATTGCGCCCCCTCTGTCAAACGCCCGACAGGCATCCTGCAAGCTGAGTTCCTCAAGTACGGGTTGAGGGTTTCGCGACCCTCACTCTCAGGTCGAGCCTTGGCCGTGAGAGCGCGATCCGGCTCGGGATGCGCTCAGGGAGGAGGCGGCAGCAGGTGCCCTTCACCCCCGGTCGTGGGGCGGTTCGGCGAGGTCACGTTTACATAATCGAGGGCGGCGATCGTCGGGTCGGCGAGGACGGCCGCGGCCGCCCTCCACTTGCGCCCGGCCTGGGTGGCGTCGCCGAAGATCAGTTCGATCCCCGAGTCGAGGACCACGCCCACGCCGTCCTCGCCGTAGCGGCTGCGTTCGAGGTAGGGCCGGAGCGCGGGCGGCGCCGCCCCCAGCACCTGCGCCTGTTCGAGCATCGGCCCGGCCAGCCGGCCGCCCCTCGGCAGCGAGGCTTCGGGCAGCGCGGGCAGGTCGGTTTCCTCGCTCAGCGGGTACCAGGGGATGACCCGGCCGGCGCCGCTGACCACGACCTGCTTGCCGCCGGAGTCGAGCGTCGCGGCCGGGCGGGGGACGTGCAGGGTGGCCGTCACGGCGCTGTCGCGGACGAAGAGGAGGTAGACGGCGGCCGCCGCGACGAGGGCGAGGGCGATGACCGCCAGGCGACGGGTCACAGCTCCCAGTCGTCCGGCCAGCGGAGCTCGCCCAGCGTCTGCACCTCGGGCTCCAGCTCGACCCCGAACCGCTCGTGGACCCGGCGCCGCCCGGCCGACATCAGCGCCAGCACGTCGGCGCTGGTCGCCTCGCGGTCGTTCTCGACGAAGTTGGCGTGCTTCTCGGAGAAGCGGGCGCCGCCGACCCGCAGGCCGCGGCAGCCGGCAGCGTCGAGCAGCTGTCCGGCCGAGCGCCCCTCCGCCCGCTCGTCCTCGGGGTTCTTGAAGGTCGAGCCGAAGGTCTTGATCCCGGAGGGCTGGGCCTCGCGGCGGCGGCCGCGCATGGTCGCCAGGGCGGCCCGGATCTGCGCCGGGTCACCCGGGCGCATCTGGAAGCGGGCGCGCGTGACCACTTCGCCGCTGCGCAGGTTCGAGCGCCGGTAGGAGAAGCCGAGGTCCCCCGGCGCGCGGCGCTCGCTGCCCGCGGCGGTGGTCACCTCGACCCACTCGAGCACCCGGGCGAGCTGGCCGCCGTAGGCGTTGGCGTTCATCCGCACCGCCCCGCCGACCGTGCCGGGGATGTTGATCCCGAACTCGAGGCCGGAGAGCCCCCAGCCCGCGGCCTTCGCCGCCGCCGAGGGGAGGCGGGCGCCGCCGCCGCAGACGACCGCCTCGCCGTCGCGCTCGATCGCGGCGAGGTCGCCGTCCAGCTTGATCGCGAGTCCGTGGAATCCATCGTCGGCTACGAGGAGATTCGAGCCGGAGCCGACCAGTCCTACGGCGACGCCCTCCCGCTCGGCCCACCGCAACAACTCGACCAGGCCAGGCTCGCCGCCGGGGCGGGCGAACCAGTCGGCCGGCCCGCCGGTGCGAACCGTGGTCAGCCGCGCCAGCGGGTAGCCGGCCTCGACCCCCTCCGGCGGCGGCCCCCCTCCGGCGCTCACCCCCCGCCCCCCATCCCGCCGTCGTCGGCCAGCTGCTCGCCGAGCCTGAAGACGTCGCCGGCGCCGATCGTCGCCAGCACCTGCGCCCCGGTGCCGCGCTCCGCGTTGCGGTCGAGCAGGGTGGCGAGCGCGCCGGCCGCGGTGGCGCGGTCGGGCAGCCACCAGACCGGCCTTCCCCCGTTGCGGTCCGCGGTCGCGGCGGCGACCCGCAGGCCGCTCACCCCGGCCAGCTCGCCGACCGGCTCCTCGCGGGCCGGGTAGACGTCGAGCACCGCGACCTCGTCGGCGAGCGCCAGGGCGGCCCCGAACCCCTCGGCCAGCGCCTTGGTCCGCGAGTAGAGGTGGGGCTGGAAGACGGCGACCAGGTGCGCGTCGCCGAGCTCGCGCAGCGCCGAGAGGGCGGCGCGGACCTCGGTCGGGTGGTGCGCGTAGTCGTCATATACGGGCACGCCTCCCCGCCCCCCCTTCAGCTCCAGCCGCCGCCGCACCCCGGGGAAGCCGGCGAGCGCCGCGGCCGCGCTCGAACGCGCTTCTTCGGCGCGTGCGCGTTCGACTGCGCCGGAGCCGGCGAACGGAGCGAGGGCGAGGCCGATCGCGGCGAGGGCGGCGCGGGCGTTGGCGCGGTTGTGGGCGCCGGGGGTGGCGAGGTCGAGGTCGGCGGGTCCGGGACGATCGGCGTCGAAGCCCTCGACCGTGGCCGCGGCCGGCGCCAGCTCGCCGAGGCTCCCGTCCGCCGGCAGCACCGCGCCGGAGACCGGTCCGAGGAAGCGGCGGAAGGCGGCGTGGAGGTCGCCGACCGAGCCCCAGCGGCTGTGGTGGTCCATCTCGACGTTGGTGACGACGGCGATCTCGGGCCGCAGCTCGAGGAAGCTGGCATCGCTCTCGTCGGCCTCGGCGACCACCCACTCGCCCTCCCCCCAGCCGGCGTTGGCGTCACCCCCGTCCGCGCCGACGCCGGGGACCTCGCCACCGACGAAGAAGGCCGGGTCGGCGCCGATCGCGCGCAGGGCCCAGGCGATCATCGCCGTGGTCGTCGTCTTGCCGTGGGTGCCGGCGACCGCGATCAGCCGCTTCTCGGCGCAGAGCTCGGCGAGCAGGGTGCCGCGGTGGATTGGCTCGGTGCCGCGCTCCCGGGCGAGCGCCAGCTCCGGGTTGTCGGCGCCGATCGCGGTCGAGACGACGACCTCGGCCCCGTCGGGCAGGTTGGCGGCATCGTGCCCGATCGCGGACTCCAGCCCGGCGGCGCGCAGGCGCTCCATATAAGAGGAGTCGCTGCGGTCGCTGCCGGTGACCGTCGCGCCGAGCCGGTGGCAGACCAGCGCGAGCCCGCTCATCCCGGCCCCACCGATCCCGATGAAGTGCAGCCGCCGCCCCGCCCAACCGCCCGCGGTCGCACTTTCGCCCGCCTGGCGGTCGGAACTGCGACCGCGCGGATGCCGAGGGGTCACCGCGCCGCCTCCAGGACCTGGTCGGCGACCGCGCGGGCGGCGTCGGGACGGGCGAGGCGGCGGGAGGCGACCGACATCTTCGCCAGCCGCGCCGGCTCGCCGACGATCGCCCCGACCTCGGCGGCGAGGCGGTCGGCGTCGAGCTCGGCGTCGGGGACGACGACCGCGGCGCCGCCGGCCCGCATCCACTCGGCGTTGGCGCTCTGGTGGTCGGCGGTGGCGTGCGGGTAGGGGACGAGGACCGCGGGGCGCCCGGCGGCGGCGACCTCGAAGACCGAGCCGCCGGCGCGGCCGACGACCAGGTCGCTGGCGGCGAGCGAGTCGCCGAGGTCGGGCTCGTAGGCGAGCAGCGTGTAGCCGTCGTTGTGGGTCGCGGCGGCGAGCCGCTCGCGCAGGCCCTCGAAGTCGCGCTGGCCGGAGAGGTGCAGGACGTGGAACCCGCGGCCCGGCCGCTCGGCGAACGCCTCGACCGCGGCGAGGTTGACGGAGCGGGCGCCCTGGCTGCCGCCGACCACGAGCAGGCAGAGCGCCTCGGCCGGGATCCCGAAACGCTCGCGGGCGGCATCGCGGTCGGCCGCGGCGATCGCGTCCGGCACCGGGCGGCCGGTGACCAGGTAGGGCTCGCCCTCGCGCCCCTCGATCGGGAAGGCGAGGCAGACGCGGCGCGCCCGGCCGGCGAGCAGGCGGTTGGCGAGGCCGAGGTGGCTGTCGGCCTCGGTCAGGACCAGCGGCGTGCGGGTCAGGGACGCCGCCAGCCCGGCGGGCCCGGCGACGTAGCCGCCGCCCCCCATCACCACGTCGGCGCCGCGGCGGCGCAGCGCCGCGCGCGCTTCGCCGACGGCGCCCAGCGCCTCGACTCCCGCCCGGGCGGCGCGCAGCGGGTTGCGGCGGTCGATCCCGCGCACCTTGACGAAGTCGAGCTCGTAGCCGGCGGCGGGGACCAGCTCGGCCTCGATCCGCTCGCGGGTGCCGAGGAAGGAGACCTCGGCGCCGCTCTTCCTAAGCTCGGCGGCGACCGCCATGGCGGGCACGACGTGCCCCGCGGTTCCCCCCGCCGCCACCACCACCTTTGGCTCTCCTGGCACCGCTCGATCGACTCCTTTCGCGTCCGGGCTTGCGCCCGCCATCGACGACGCGCAGTTTGCCAGCGCGGGAGGACCGGCCCCTCCCCCGTGCCCCCGAGCCCTGTGCCGCGGCCGCCCGGCCGCCGCGGGCGACGTTGAGGATCAGGCCGACCGCGAACAGGGTCGCCATCAGGCTGCTGTTGCCGTAGGAGACGAAGGGCAGCGGCACGCCGGTCAGCGGCGCCAGCCCCATCACCGCGAAGAGGTTGACCGTCGCCTGGATCAGGACCAGCGAGGTGAGGCCGGCGACGAGCAGCTTGCCGTAGTTGTCGCGGGCCCGCTGCGCGATTCGCAGCCCGGCGTAGCCGAACATCCCGAACAGGCCGACGACGCCGACGATCCCGATCAGGCCGAGCTCCTCGCCGATCACCGCCGAGATCATGTCGGTGTGGGCCTCGGGCAGGTAGAAGGCCTTCTGCACCCCGTTGCCGATCCCGACCCCGAAGATCCCGCCCGAGCCGAGCGCGATCTTCGCCTGGGCCGCCTGGAACCCAGCGCCCTGCGCGTCGGCGCCGGGGTTGAGGAAACCGGTCAGGCGGGCCATCCGGTAGGGCTCGATCACCGTCATCAGCAGGGCGAGGCAGGCGATCCCGAGCGCGATCAGCCCGAGGTCGCGGGGCCGCGCGCCGGCCGCGATCAGGGTCGCGGCGAGGGCGAGCACGATCACCATCGCGGTCCCCAGGTCCGGCTCCATCACGATCAGCAGGCAGGAGGCGCCGGCGACCAGCAGCAGCGGCATGAACCCCTCGATCGAGCGCGCCCGCTTCGGCTTGGCGGCGAGCAGGTCGGCGGCGTAGAGGATCAGGGCCACCTTGGCCAACTCGGAGGGCTGGATCTGCAGGAAGCCGGAGCCGAGCCAACGGCTCGAGCCGTTGACGCTGGTCCCGGCGACCAGCACGACGAGCAGGAGGAAGACCGAGCCGCCGAGGAGGATCGGGGTGAGCTGGCGCACCGCGGAGAGCCCGTGGCGGGCGACGACGTGCATCACCACCAGCCCGACCGCCCCGAACATCAGGGTCCGCTTCAGGTAGAAGGCGCTGTCGGAGAGGCCGCCGTCCTGCAGGATGCGGGTGGTCGAGCTGGCCGAGAAGACCATCACCGCGCCCAGCGCGAGCAGGCAGAGGGTGGCGGTGAGCAGCATGCTGTACTCGGGCGAGACGGTGCGCCGCCGCGAGCCCTTCTTCGCCTTGCCCATGGGCCATTCCATTCGTATCCGGAGGGACTTCGACGTGGGGCTGGCAATGCCTCTTGCGGGAGTGGTGGCTCTGCGGGGGGGGTGGGGTCGGGGTGCCCCTCGTGCCAGCTGGGGTTTTCGCCTGGGGAGAAGGTGGGGGTGCGGGTCCCCACTGCCTTCGCCGCCCTATGGGCGGCTCTGTTGTGGGGGAGTCCCGGGGGCGCGGGCGCTTGCGGGGCGAAAACCGGACGCCGCTGGCACGAGGGGCACCCCGACCCCACCCCTGTCAGCGCTCTGGATTGGCTGAAGCTGCGAAATCCCGCACCGCCTTGGGTGGGCTGCGGAACCCCGGGACCCCACCGGCGAGTCCGCCTCAGGCGTCGGTATGCGACGCCTGAGGCGGACTCGCGGAGTTGGCGTCCCTTGGGGCCTTTCGTCCCTTGGCAGCTCTCCCACCAAGCCCCCGTCGACGCGGGGCTTGCTGGGGTTTCTTGCGGCGAGGGCGGGGCGTTCCTCGTGGGAGCGGCGTCCGATTTTCGCCCGCGGGCGCTTCGCGGTGGCGGGACTCCCCATGCCCAGCCGCCCATGGGGCGGCCAGGCATGGGACCCGTCCGCCACCTGACCCCCGGCGAAAATCCCAGCTCCCACGAGGGACGCCCCGCCCTCGCCGCCCACACGCCCCCCGAAGACGCGCCCTCAGCGGCCGACCGACTGCTGGTACAGGGTGAAGCCGATGCCGCTGCAGACGGCCGCGACGATCCAGAAGCGGAGCATGATCTTGGTCTCCGACCAGGCCATCATCTCGAAGTGGTGGTGCAGCGGCGCCATCAGGAAGACGCGGCGGCGGAAGGCTTTGAAGGAGAAGACCTGGACCGCCACCGAGGCGGCCTCGATCACGAAGATGCCGCCGATGATCAGCAGCAGGACCTCGGTCTGGGTCATCACCGCCAGCGCCCCGATCGCGCCGCCGAGGCCGAGCGAGCCGGTGTCCCCCATGAAGATCGAGGCGGGAAAGGCGTTGAACCAGAGGAAGCCGATGCAGGCGCCGACCAGGCAGGCGGAGAGCAGGGCCAGGTCCTGCTGCCCGTTGGCGATGAAGCTGATCGCCGTGTAGGCGAGGAAGACGATCGCGCAGGAGCCGGCGGCGAGGCCGTCGAGGCCGTCGGTCAGGTTGACCCCGTTGGAGAAGCCGGAGAGGACGAGGAAGACGAGCACGAAGTAGAGCACCGGGCCGAGGTCGATGCTGGCCTCGCCGATCCGGAAGTAGAGGATCGGCTCCAGCCCCACCTCATGGCGCGCCACCCACCAGAGGACCAGCGCCAGGATCACCTGGAAGAGGATCTTGTAGCGGGCCGAGAGCCCCAGCGAGCGGCGTTTGACGATCTTGATGAAGTCGTCGGCGAAGCCGATCCCGGCGCAGCCCAGCGCCACCCCGAAGACGGCCAGGCTCTCGGCCGAGCGGTCGGAGAGGACCAGGTAGGGGACGCAGATCGAGGCGAAGACGATCAGGCCGCCCATCGTCGGCGTCCCGGCCTTGGCGTGATGCTCCTGCGGGCCGTCCTCGCGGATGTTCTGCCCGAACTCCCGAACCCGCAGGTATTCGATGAATTTGGGGCCGAGGAAGATGCAGATCAGCATCGCCGCCATGCCCGCGATTAGGACTTCGCCCATCGCGCGATCCTATGCGGGCGCCCCGGTCGGCAAGTTTCCGCGCAGCGCGTCGCGGGCGACCTCGCGGTCGTCGAAGGGGATCTTGCGCCCGCCCTCGAGCTCCTGGCCCTGCTCGTGGCCCTTGCCGGCGATCACCACGGTGTCGCCCTCCCGCGCCCGGCCCAGGGCGAGGGCGATCGCGGCGCGGCGGTCGACCTCGATCTCGAGCTCGGCGGCGCCCTCCACCCCGGCCGCGACTTCGGCGACGATCGCCGCCGGGTCCTCGGAGCGCGGGTTGTCGGAGGTGACCACGGCGAGGTCGGCGATCTCGCCCGCGGCCCGGCCCATCTTCGGCCGCTTGTCGCGGTCGCGGTCGCCGCCGGCGCCGAAGACGACGATCAGCCGCCCCCCGGTCACCCGCCGCGCCGCGCGCAGCACGTTCTCCAGCGAGTCGGGGGTGTGCGCGTAGTCGACCAGGACGGCGAAGCCCTGCCCCTCGTCGATCGGCTCCATCCGGCCGGGCGGCGCGCTCGCCCCGGCCAGCCCGGCCGCCGCCGTCTCCGGGTCGAGCCCGAGCGCGACCGCCGCCGCCAGCGCCCCGAGCGCGTTGGCGACGTTGAAGTCGCCGGGCAGCGCCGTGCGCACCTGCGTCCCGCCGACCCGGAAGCTGGCCCCGGCGGCGTCGTAGGAGACGTCCTCGGCGACGTAGTCGGCGGCAGCGCCGCGCACGGAAAAGGTGACGCACCCCGAGCGCAGCTCGGCGGCCAGGCGGCGCCCGTAGGGGTCGTCGACGTTGACGATCGCGGTCCCGGGCCCGGCCTCGAAGAGGCGGCGCTTGGCGGCAAAGTAGTCCTCCATGTCGGCGTGGAAGTCGAGGTGGTCCTGGGTCAGGTTGGTGAAGACCGCGGCGTCGAAATCGATCGCGTCGGCGCGGTGCAGCGCCAGCGCGTGCGAGGAGACCTCCATCGCGCAGGCCCGGTCGCCGCCGTCGACCATCCGCCGCAGCGTCGCCTGCAGGTCGATCGCCTCCGGCGTGGTCCGCTCGACCGCCTCCTCGATCCCACCGACGACCTGCTTCACCGTGCCCAGCAGCCCGCACCGGACCCCGGCCGCGGCGAGGATCTCGGCGACCAGGAAGGCGGTCGTCGTCTTGCCGTTGGTCCCGGTCACCCCGACCATCCGCAGCTCGGCGCTCGGATCGCCCTGGAACCGCGCCGCCAGCGGCGCCATCGCCGCCCGCGAGTCCGCCACCACGATCTGCGGCGCGTCCACCTCGAGCTCCCGCTCCACCACCAGCCCCACCGCCCCCGCCTCGACCACCCGCGAGGCGAACTCATGCCCATCCGCCCTCTCCCCCACCACGCAGAAGAACAGAGTCCCCGGCCCCACCTTCCGGGAATCGTAGGCAAGGTCGGTCACCTCAACAGACCCGTCGCCGACCACCCGCGCCCCGTCCGCCACCGCGCCCAAAGCTTCCAGCCTCATCACGCCGCCGATTCTAGGTAGCCCACCGGGTGCCTTCCGGACCCGCCCTCGCCCCTTCCCCTATTCCTGCGGCACTCCAAGATAAGGAAGTGAGGATTCCGCGATCTTGCCGAACGCCGGCGCCGCCACCGAGCCGCCGTAGATGTCGCCCTGCGGCTGGTCGACGATCACCGCCGCCAGCAGGCGCGGGTCCCGGGCCGGGGCGAAGCCGATGAACGAGGCGACGTACTTCGATTCCGAGTAGGTCCCGTTTTCCGCCACTTCGGCGGTGCCCGTCTTGCCGGCCAGGGTGTAGCCGGGGACGCTCACCTCCGAGGCGGTGCCGCCCGCGGCCAGCACCCCCTCCAGCATTTCACGCACCTGGGCGGCGACGCTCGGGTCGATCACGCGGTGGCCCTTCGGCTCGCGCACCTCGCGGTCGCCGACCCGCTTGATCAGCTGCGGCTGCTTGAGCACGCCGCCGTTGGCGATCGCCGCGTAGCCGGCAACCATCTGGATCGGGGTGACGGCGAGCCCCTGCCCGATCGGCAGGTTGCCCATCGAGGAGCCGGAGTATTCGTCCAGCGACGGCACTATCCCCTGCTCCTCGCCGGGGAACTGGACGCCGGTCGGCGCCCCGAAGCCGAAGCGCTTGACCCAGCGGCTGAACCGGCTGCTTTCCAGTTCCAGCCCGATCGTGACCGCGCCCACGTTGGACGAGCGGGCGAGGATCTGGGACACGGTCATTTCTTCGGTCCCGCGTGGGTGCGCGTCTTCGATCGTGCGGTCGGCGACCTGGATCGTCGGCGGCAGGACGTAGGCCTTCTGCGGCGTCACCACGCCCTTCTCCAGCGCGGCGGCGACGGTGAAAGCCTTGAAGGTCGAGCCCGGCTCGTAGGTGAACCCGGTCGCCTTGTTGAGCAGGTCCTCGTTGCTGACGCTGGAGAGGTCGGAGGGGTCGACCGGCGGCCAGTTGGCCATCGCCAGGATCTGGGCGCTGCGCGGTTCCATCACGATCGCCGTCGCCCCCTTGGGCGCGTACGTTTCGCCGATCGCGCTCAGCGCTTCCTCGGTGCGGTCCTGGATGTAGGGGTCGAGCGTGAGCTGGATGTCGGCGCCGTCGGTGGCCCCCTTCACGGTGTCCAGCCGGATCGGGTCGCCGAGCGCGTCCTTGACCACCCGCCGTTCGCCGTCGGAGCCGCGCAGAGTCTTGTCCTCCCCGGCCTCGAGCCCGGTCCGGCCCTCGCCTTCGGACCCGACCGCGCCGATCACCTGCCCGGCCATGTCCCCCTGCGGGTAGATCCGGCGGCTGTCGGGCAGCTGCCCGATCCCTTCGATTTCGAGCGCTTCGACCCGGGCCGCGGTGCCGAGGTCGACTTTCTGGTCGACATAGGAGAAGCCCGATTCCGCGGTCAGCGCCTGCAGCAGCTCGGCGCGGCTCTGGTCGAGGACCGGGGCCAGCCTGCGCGCCGCCTTCTGCGGGTTCTTCACCTGGTAGGGCGTGGCGTAGATCGTCGCCGCTTCTTCGGAGGCGGCGAGCTTCTTGCCGTCGCGGTCGAGCAGGCTGCCGCGCTGGCCCGGGACGGTGACGGTTTCGGTCTGCTGGGAGACCGCGTCGGAGGCGAGCTTGGGCCCCTGCACCCCCTGCAGCCAGAAGGCGCGGCCGATCACGACCAGGAAGCAGAGCAGGAAGGCGGCGAAGAGGAGCCCGATCCTGCGCTCGATCAGGCGCATCGGCCCCCGTCCCTAACCGCCGCCGGCCGCGGCCAGGCGCTGCGCCGCGACGCTGACGTCGTTCGGACCGGCTTCGATCACCCGCGGCTCCTCGCTGGTCGAGGCGACCAGGCCGATCGAGCCGGCCTCGGCCCGCACCCGCTCGGTGCTGAAGATCTGCGCCTCGCGGCCTTCCAGGCGCGAGTTCTCCTTGCCGAGCACGCTCATCTGCTCGTCGATCTTCCCCGCCGAGGCGGCGAAGCTGAGGGTGATCACGTTGAGGGCGACGATCCCGGCGAGCAGCAGGCCGAGCACCCCGATCCAGGCGCGGCCGCGGGTCATCCGCACGACCAGTCCGGAGTCGGGCAGGTCGCGGACGGCGACCGCGGTGCGGCCGACCGCGAGCGGGATCAGCTGGCCGCCGGCCTGCAGCCGGGCGGCGGCGGTGCGTTTCGGCGCGCGCCGGGCGGGCGCGCGGCGAGCGGGAGCGCGCTTGGCGGGGGCGGCGACGCGGCCGTTGCGGCTCGGCGCTTTGCGGGCGGGCTTGCGGCGCGGCGGCGGCGTCGTGCGGGACGGCGCGGGCGCGGGCGCGGTGCGGCGGGCGGGAGCGGCGACGGCCATCAGCGGGCCTCCTCGGCGATCTTGCGGGCGACCCGCAGGTGGGCGGAACGCGAGCGTGGGTTGGCCTCGGCCTCCTCCGGGCCCGGGGCGACGGCGCGGCGGGTGACCAGCTCGGCTTCGGGCTCGCGGCCGCAGGCGCAGACCGGCAGCTCGGGCGGGCAGACGC
>Ga0210085_1001016_pt1 | contig 11415 bp, 13 predicted proteins | sample China_Galinas_PW_5_FD_184866 | JGI IMG/M metagenome (GOLD analysis project Ga0210085, IMG submission 184866) | Wetland microbial communities from San Francisco Bay, California, USA, that impact long-term carbon sequestration - China_Galinas_PWC_D1... | ecosystem: Environmental > Aquatic > Marine... | reverse complement strand
CAGGGAATAGTATTCATGTATGACTCAACCCATTCACGGATATTATTTGAAGAGGTTGTATCAAAATAATGCTTGAGATATTTAACAATTCCGGAAAACCGATGCATATACTGAACAGGTTTCCCGGAACCATAGGTATATGTAAATGGGATTCTTTCTTTACTGCCTTTAATTATTACATCTTTTTGTTCTTCGGTAAGCTTTTTTAGTGGAGTGTCGAAATCAAAATTATAATTTTTTGCTACAGCTTCTAATTGAGTAAAAAACCAAATCTTCCTTGGCTTCCCAACCGGAGCCAATCCTTCTTCATTTATGGACTTATTCCAATCTGGAATAATTAAATTTATATCCAGCTCTTTCTTTTCACCAAGACCTTCACAATCCTTGCACGAACCATACGGAGAATTAAATGAAAATGAATTTGGTGCTAATTCGCTATAACTTATTCCACAATCGAGACAAGCAAGCTGGCTGCTGTAAACAAAATCTTCTTTTCCATCGTTTACAATTATACTGCCTCCACCATAATTTAATGCAACTTCAACTGATTCTGTAATTCTTGTTCGGGATGATTCACTAACTGAAAATCGATCAACTACTATCTCAATATTGTGAATTTTATAACGGTCAACTTTTAGTCCCTTTGTAATCTCAATTACTTCTCCATCAACTCTTACACGTAAAAATCCATCTGAAAGTATCTCTTCAAACAATTCTTTATAGTGACCTTTCCTTCCGCGGATTTGCGGAGATAGAATAGATATTTTTTTATTCTTGAAAGTAGAAATGATAGATTGGATAATCTGAGAAGAAGACTGCTTTTTTACGGGTTTGCCACAGTTATAGCAATGGGGTTTTCCAACTCTCGCAAATAAAAGCCGGAGGTAATCATAAATTTCAGTTACAGTGCCAACGGTTGAACGTGGATTTCCGGTAGTAGATTTTTGCTCGATTGAAATAGCAGGGCTCAAACCTTCAATTAAATCCACATCAGGTTTTTCAAGCATATCAAGAAACTGGCGTGCATAGGCGGAGAGTGATTCAATATACCTGCGCTGTCCTTCAGCATAAATTGTATCGAACGCCAGCGAAGATTTACCGGAACCTGACAGTCCTGTAATTACTGTAAAGGTGTCACGCGGAATCTCAATATCAATGTTTTTGAGATTATGTTCCCGCGCTCCTTTAATTGTTATAAATTCTTTTTCCAAGGAAAGGTAAATAAAATTTTAAATGGCTATATTAGTTATTGGTGGTTAGATAATCAATTAAAAACGCTATGCACTTTATTACTTTTCTACTATGAAATTACCCAATGAAATAAAAACTATCACTGAGATAAATGAGGTTATTACTTCAATTAATAAATCCAGGTTCATCGCACAGGTTTTTCCAGTATTTTCTGAAGAAGAGGTAAAGGAGTTTTTAGCAGGTGCAAAGAAAAAATATTATGATGCATCTCACCATTGTTATGCTTTCAAACTGGCTGACAGTTCTTTTCGCTATTCTGATGCAGGAGAACCGAATGGTACAGCAGGTATTCGAATTCTGAATGCAATCGAGCATTATGATTTGTTTAATCAACTCATTATTGTTTCAAGAATTTTTGGTGGTGTAAAACTTGGAGTTGGACCATTGGGAAAGGCGTACTTTCAGTCAGCATTCAACGCAATAGAAAATTCAAAAATCTTAGCTAAGAAACTGTTTAATAAAGTAACTATTTCAACATCCTATGAGAAAATAAGCTCAATTCAAAGGATTCTTCAAACTCATCAATCAATTATCAAAGAATCAGAATACAAGGATACAATCAGACTCACCTGTCTTTTAAAATCATCTGAAGTTGAATTGGTTTCGAAGAAAATAGCAGAGCTGGACCGAACATACACCTCAGTTATAATTCATAAGGAAACAGTTTATAATTGAAATCTTCTACTTATTTAAATTATTGTCCAAAAAAACTGTTGCTGTTACTTGATTCAAATATCGATATTACTGATATTTGACCAGGACAATATTTACATTTTCACAAAACTCGGGGACGAAATGGGAATCAACAAAACAGCCGAACGTCTTGCCAATTTAACCTTCAGCCTTCTCGCAAACTGTCAGGAAAAAGAAGTTCGCCTGGCAACAATTCATAACCTCACCCAGGCAGAATTCAGATGTCTGCGTTTATTCGGAACTGATGAAAGCGTCAATAATAAAAAGATTGCTGAGCGCATGAATTTAAGTCCAAGCAGACTTACAAGAATTATTGATGGGTTAGTTGAAAAGGAATACATTGTAAGGGAGATCGATGCGGATGACAGAAGAAATATGAGAGTTATGCTTTCAAAGAGAGGCAGACAATTAGTTAACCAGCTCAATAAGGCATATGTTCAGATTCATAATGAAATTTTGCAGGATATTGAAGTGGCTCAGCATGAACCTTTGATTACTGCAATGCAGCATTTACTGGAAGCTTTAGAAAAGTGGTTGCAAAAACCAGAAAAATAATTTCAAATTTGTCGTTTAATATAGTTCATATACTTTTTCACAGATTCTAAATCAGAGAACAACTTTGTGAGATTAGAAATATTTTGTTGTGAAAGGGTAAAATAGTTTTTACTAAAATATTCCCGTTCACTTTCACTACCAGAAGAAATAATTTCCTGCAGTTGCTCAATTCCATTTTTCAAATTCTCATTTAGATCATTTTTTACGTGCTCTATACTTGTAACTTCAGGTATTCCTGGTGCAGATATCAGAACTCTCATCAATCCTGAAATATATTTAGCTGTGAAAATTAGTTTTTCAAAATCTTCTTCTTTTCCATTTTGATGAACTGCATCAATAATTTTTTTTGTGTCTTCTCTTTTCTGAAGTGGATTGGTGGTAAACTTTTCTACTTTATCTAAAAAATCTTTTTCTGCTAATTTCATTCTGATAAGCTTAACTTTCTCTAAATCTTAACACCAATACCTAACCCATCACCAATAGGAATAATTGTGGTTTTCAAGTTTGGCTGGTTCATGAACAATAAGTTGAATTCACGAATATGATTTGTCGATTCTTTGTATTTCAAAGGAACGCGGGAAGAAGCAGCATAACCCTGCCATAATAAATTATCAACGACGAGTAATCCTCCCTTTTTTAAAAGTACAAGCGAATAATCAAATAATCTTTTGTAATCTTCTTTATCAGCATCAAGAAAAATTATATCGTATTTCTTTTTCAGTTGAGGCATTACGTTAATCGCATCACCTTCAAGTATTTTTATTTGGGAAGCAAGTTCTGATTTTACAATAAAATCCTTTGCTACTGATATATTATCCAGACTTTTTTCAATTGAATGGATAACAGATTTTCCTTTTAGATGTCTCGCAATCCTGATTGTCGAATATGCAATTGCTGTGCCCAGTTCTAAAACTCTTTTTGGATTTTTTATCTGAATTAATTGTTCTAAAAATTCAGCTGATTGCCAGGATAATATTGGAACTTCATGTTCCTTTGCATAGACTTCCATTTCTTCAATTAGGCTATCAGTCTTTTTTCTGAATGAAGAAATATATTCCAATTGATTTGCTAGTATGATTTTATTCATGATGTAGAATTTTAATGTTAAGGAATATTTAGATAATTACTTGTGACCGGATTTACGTTTTTCTGGAATTTTTATTGAATGAAAAGATAATGAACATAATTTACGTAATATTTAATACACTCAGTTGAATCCCTTTAAAATTCGATTTGCCCGGATGGCTGAAAGAAAACCAAGCGGACCCGGAGCAACCTTTTCCGAATCAAATGACCAGTAAATAAACATAGCTTGACCGATTATCATATTGTCCGTTACAAATCCAAAATTGCGGCTGTCCATACTTTTCTCAAAGTTATCGCCGATTACAAAATAATGATCCTGTTTAAGAACATATTCATTTATAGCTCTGCCATCAAGTGTTACCAATGTACCTTCAAGAAGCAATGAACGTTCACCGTGATCCATTACAATTACTGATTTCCATCTTTCAAAATTCTCCGGTGAAATTTTAATTGTGTCACCTTTAGCAGGAATTATTATTGGTCCGTAACTTATTCTGTTCCACTTTGCACCCGGTGGATAAATTACTTCATCCTGCACTAAATCATCATCAGTTAACATCTTAGGGGTTTTGAAAGTCGCTGGTAAACTAATCATCTTTCCATTCACATAAATTTTACCCTCAGTAATTTTAAGTGTATCGTTCGGACCTGCAATAATTCGTTTTACATATTTTGAACCTCCCTTAAGCGGATCATTCTCAAAACCTCTGGGAAATTCAAAAATAACAATGTCATTTATCTGAGGATTACCTACATTAAAAATTTTAAGTTGATGAATTGGCAAATTTGCAAATGGAATTTCGTGTGGAGTCGCAATTTCATACGCAAATTTATTAGCAAGAATAAAATCTCCCGGGCGAAGAGTATTTTCCATAGACGTGCTAGGAATTCTAAATGCATCTATTGCAAATGCTTTAATTACAATTGCAATAAGAATTACAAGTAAAAGTATTTTAAAATACTTTTTTAGTTTTTTTGTCATGTTCCCCATAGAACTATTCCTCTATTTGAAGTACTGCCAAAAATGCTTCCTGTGGAATTTCGACATTACCTACTTGCTTCATTCTTCTTTTACCTTCCCTTTGCTTTTCAAGAAGTTTTCTTTTTCTTGTTATATCACCACCATAACATTTGGCAAGTACATTTTTTCTTAATGCTTTTACAACTGATTTAGATATAACTTTCGTGCCAATTGCAGCCTGAATCGAAACTTCAAACATCTGTCTCGGAATAAGGTCTTTTAGTTTTGTACAAACTTTTCTTCCCCATTCATATGCTTTATCCCTGTGGACGATCATTGATAGTGCATCTACCGGTTCACTATTTAGGAGTATATCCAGTTTAACAAGATCAGCTTGAAGATAACCGATATACTCGTAATCGAATGAAGCATATCCCCGAGTAGTTGATTTAAGCTTATCGTAAAAATCGAAAATTATTTCCGAAAGTGGAAATTCAAATTGAAGATCGGCTCTCGTTGGGTCAAGATAGGTTGTGTTTTTGTATGAACCTCTTTTATCCATGGATAGTTTCATAATATTACCAACATACTCGCTTGGTGTAACTATTTGTGCTTTGATGTATGGTTCTTCAATTTTATCGATCTCGCCTATCGGCGGCATCTCGGCTGGATTATCAACAACTGTTTTATCACCTTTTTTATTATAAACATAGTACTCAACGTTTGGCAAAGTTGTGATGATCGTTTGATCATATTCTCTCTGCAATCTTTCCTGAACAATTTCCATATGAAGAAGTCCTAGAAATCCGCATCTGAAACCAAATCCAAGAGCGGCAGAAGTTTCCGGTTGATAGACTATTGCAGAATCATTTAATCTGAATTTTTCCAAAGCATCACGCAAGCCCTCATAATCATCGGAGTTAGTTGGATAAAGTCCGCTGTAAACCATCGGCTTAACTTCTTTGTAACCCGGAAGAGGTTTCGCCGCTCCATTTTTTGCAAGGGTCACAGTATCGCCAACTTTGGTATACCTAACATCTTTAATTCCTGAAATCAAATAACCAACATTTCCAGCAGAGAGTTCGTTGACTTTTACTTTTCGCAATCCAAGCACACCAATCTCTTCAGCTTCCATAATTTTATCTGTAACAAAGAATTTTATTTTATCGTTTGTGCGAAGTGTTCCATTAAATACTCTTACATAAGCAACAGCACCGCGATACGAATCAAATATAGAATCAAAAACTAAAGCCTGAAGAGGTGCAACCGGATCACCTTTTGGCGAAGGAATTCGTTTAACAATTTCTTCGAGAAGTTCGTCAATACCTATATTGGCTTTTGCACTTACCTTAAGAATATCTTCTTCTTTACAACCAATTAAATCAATTATCTGATGAGAAATTCTATCAACCTCAGCACTTGGCAAATCGATCTTATTTAAGACTGGAATTATCTCAAGCCCGGCATCGATTGCAAGATAGAGATTACTTATTGTCTGAGCTTCAACACCCTGCGCAGCATCAACAACGAGCAAAGCACCTTCGCAAGCAGCAAGTGATCGCGAAACTTCGTAGCTGAAATCAACGTGACCCGGAGTGTCAATCAGGTTGAGGATATACTTGTCGCCGTCTTTTGCTTTATAATGCATCTGAATGGCGTGGGATTTTATAGTAATACCCCGTTCTCTTTCCAGATCCATATCATCGAGAACCTGAGCCTTTGACTCACGTTCTGTAACAGTACCGGTTTTTTCCAGCAGCCTGTCGGCAATGGTTGATTTACCGTGGTCAATGTGTGCAATTATGCAAAAATTTCTTAACTGATCCATCGAATTAAATTAATTTATGTGCAAATATATGGAGGGGTGTGTTCTAATTAAAGGTATTTGAAAGCAGCCGACCAGATATAAAAACTATGCAATTATATCCTGTAATTCTTTCATCTTAGTAATTGTATCTATAATTATACCTTCCCTTAAAGCATTTTCAGAGACTGTCATTTTTTTCAACCTAAATTTCCTGAAGACTTCACTCAGAATAAGCAAACCAGCAGGGATAATGTCTGCTCGTTTAATTTCCATTCCTTCAATAAATAGTCTGTCAACCGGGGACTCACATTTTAATACATCGGTTGCAAGGTCAAAAATTTCTTCGTCAGAAAAAGTAAATCCATTCATTGATTTTTTAAATTTCCCGGTTCGTCTAAAGGAAATAATTGAAGCAGCCGCAACTATCGTCCCGGAACTTCCGACAGCCATTTCAAAATGATGGTCGGGAAGCAGATTGTCTACTAATTTCAATTTATCCTGAATGTATTGTCTGCACATTTCTATTCCGGATTTACTCAAATGATAATCCGGAAAAAACATTGTGCTTAATCTTACGGCACCAATTTTTAGACTTTCTGCAAATTCAGAAACTCCCCTCGTTCCAATTAAAAACTCAGTACTGCCGCCACCAATATCAACACAAAGAATTTGTTTATTAAAAACTTCAAGTGCTTTCTGAACTCCAAGATAAATCAATTCGGCTTCTTTCTTGCCGTCAACTGCTTCTACTTTAATCCCTGTTGCATCATTAACACGATCAATAAATTCGCTTTTATTCTTTGCTTCTCTAATTGCACTAGTTGCTATTGCTCTCACTTCAGCTTTATAAAATTGAGCTATTTTGGCGAAATCTTTTAGAACATCAATTGCTTTTTCCATTTCACCTTCGGATATCCAGGTAAATTCTTTTCCTTTGTGGGAACCGAAACGGATTACTTCCCTTTCTCGATCTATAATTTTAAATGAACCATCACTTTTTACCTGAACAATTATAAGGTGAAAAGAGTTTGTGCCCATGTCAACAGCGGCAATGCACTTGTTCATTTTTTAATCTCCCTTTTAATTAAGATTTTTTTACAAAGTTGATAAACGTCATCGACAGACACATCATCGATCAATTCAGATTTACGGACAAAATATTTGTTCATTCCAATCGGTGCCCAGTTAAAAGGATTCGTTGGTCCAAAAATACTAATTTGAGGAGTATCAGTTGTACCGGCAACATGCATAATTCCGGTATCGTTAGAAATGAAAAGATCTGACATAGAAACCAAAGCAGCTATTTGTGGTATCTGCCTATTTATAAATTTTCCAAATGCAATATCAACATTTTGGGAAAGATAATTTAATTCTTCTTTTTCTGCCCAACCGCCGGTCAGGTAAAAGTTTGCAGGAAATTCACTATTGATTTTTTTTATCAATGCTGCAAATTTATTCAACGACCAGCAATTACCCCGCTTACCGGCACCAACATGCAATCCTATTAATAGCTTTTTGTTGTTTCCTACAAACTCATTAACGAATATTTTTGCAGCGACAATATCTTTCTCATCAAAACTAATTTCTGACCTGTAATCATCGGTGTCTATTCCAAATGGTCTCACAATATCAAGACTTCGTTCTGATACATTTGAATCAGGATGATTTCGCCAGTCAATGTCAACTCTTCTATCAAAAAAGAATGCACTCGAATTTAATTTTCCATCAAGTGAATTAGCACCAATTCGTGTTTTCGTTTTTGCAATTCTCGCTAGCAAATTACTTGTAAAAGAAATCGACACAACAACAGGTACAAGCACAAGATCATAATCCTCTTTCAGAAATTTAATTGTCTTAGATAAGTAAAACGGATTGAACAACTTTTTTTTATCGAAAACATAAATTCTATCAAGAAATTTATTTTTTACCATCCCCGGATAATTAAAGGGACTTACAATTAAAGAAATGTGGCAGGCAGGATAAGTTCCCTTTAATGCTCTAAAAAGTGAAACACCAGCAAGCAAATCCCCAAGCTGGTTGTGCTGTCTTACAATTAAGATTTTTTGGGGGGAATCAATTTTACGTGAAGGATTTTCAGGGATGGATAAAAATATTTTGAATAATGAGTTGACTATTTTTGATGCAATACTTTTTCTTGCCATTACTGCTTAACTGATTCGCTTTCATCGTCTGAAGTTGATATATCGCGGAAGTCTGCTTCCTCAACATTTTTATACTTACTCTTAAGATGTTCAGCTCTGTCTTTGAGATCACTAATGTCAGGTCGTGATCTTGATTTATAATTTATAATCAGTTTAAAAAATCTGAATGCAAAAAATATCAGTATCGCAATTGCAGCGTAAAGTATTAAACGCATTATACTATCCTCCTGGTTTCAGGATTAAAATATTCAGTAAAACCCCGGTCTTCTCTAAATATTTGTTTAAAGAGTTCATCAAAATCTTTATCATTACTCACAAAATCTATTTCCGATGAATTAACAATTAATAGTGGTGTTGTATTATATTTAAAGAAATAATTATTGTATGATTCACTTAACTCCTCAATATAACTTCGCGTGATTGCTCTCTCTACTTTCCTGTTTCTTGATTTGATGTTATACATCAATCTGTCTGTACTTGATTGCAGAAAAATTACTAAATCAGGTTTGCGTAGTGCTCGGGCAAGTAAAGGATAGATACTTTCATAAAGATTTAGCTCATCTTTGCTCAGATTCATATATGCAAAAATTCTGTCTTTCTCAAAAACGTAATCACAAATGATATGCTCTGAAAATAAATCTTCCTGGTGAAGTTCCTGCTGCTGTTTGAATCTATTAATCAGAAAAAACATTTGTGTTTGAAATGCAAAACGTTTCCTGTCAATGTAAAATTTTTCAAGGAATGGATTATTATCAAACTGCTCTAAGATTAATTTTGCATTAAGACGTTCACTTATTCTTTTGGCAAGACTGGTTTTGCCCGCACCAATTACTCCTTCAATTGAAATGTATTTTAAATCGTTATTTGTTTCTGTTTTATCTCTCATTAAACTAAAACCCGATGCGGAATCTTTCTAATAATATTAGTATTTATTTCATCAGACGAAGATTTCTTCAAGGTCTGTTTAAAAATACTAATTTCATTTAATTTTTTTCTCATTACAGGATGCACCAATTCAGGTTCGATCTCAATCAACGGTACGAGAACAAAATCCCTATTCAACAAATCTTTGTGAGGGATAGTAATTTCATCATCAGAAAAGATTATATCATCATAGAATAGAATATCGAGGTCAATTTCTCTGGGACCCCACTTTGAAGTAATTTTTCTGCCAACTATTGTTTCCACTGATTTTAAGAAGTGGAAAAGTTCCTTTGGTGCAAGAGTAGTTTTGATTTTTATTGCAGCATTAAAAAAATCATTTTGCTCAACAATTCCGTAAGGAGATGATTCATAAATTGATGAAACAACTTCAACTTCACAATTATTATTTTGATCGATCAATTCAATTGCGTGATCAATATTATTGATCTGAACTCCCACGTTTGAACCAATTCCTATGTAAGCAATAATGCTAACTGAATTTTCCATACTTATTTATTTAAATCATTTCTTTCTTTTATTACCTCGGCTTCTACGCAATCAACAACACCGCCGAGGGGAGGATTGTTTTTTCGTACTCGTACTGCTACCTTTTCAATTCTTTCAAACTTTAATAACAACTTATCTGCTATTTCAACAGCTAAAGCTTCTATTAAAAAGTATTTTTGCTTTACTGTAAATTGATTTAGAAAAGAATAAATCTGGAAGTAATCAACAGTTTTAATTAAGTCATCAGCCTTTGCAGCTTCTGAAAAATTTGTATGGATATCAATATCAGCTTCAAATTTTCCTCCGACGTACTGTTCCTCATTACTGACACCATGATAGCCGTAAAATGTAGCGTTTTTTATTCTGATTATGTTAGTCATTTTAGAAATATGAAATATTTAACTAATAAAATTAAATAAATTTAGACAACATAGTTTAACAGAGTTCAATTCTGCTTATCATTTGCAGTAATTTTAATGATAGAACCTTTTTTTAATTTCAATAGGTTCCTCAGATTTGCCCAAAAAACACCGGTCAATACCATCGCTGAGCCTATGAAATGCTTTGTTGATAGAGCTTCATTGTAAATAAAAAATCCTAACACAAGTGCGACGATTGGAGTTATAAATGCAACTAACGAAAGTATAACCAGATTAATACGTTTTATTAACCAGTAAAAAGTTGTGAAAGTTATTACACTTCCGAAGAATGCAAGATACAGGATTGAAATTATCGCATACTCATCAATTTTAATTGTAGAAAGATCTTCCGCTGCAAATCCAATTATAATCATTGAAATTCCCGCAATAACCATCGGTACAAAATTCATTGAAAGTGAATGTAAGTGATTGCCAAATTTTTTAATCGAAACGGCTATCCAGGCTTGCATTATTCCACTTAAAACTACAGCCAGCATTCCAATGAGATAATTAGTGATGTCACCACCAAAAGAATCAGAAAAAATTATTACGATACCTGAGAAACCGAGAATCGTTCCGAAAATTTTATAGAAGCCAATTGATTCCGCAGGCATTCTAATGTAAGAAAAAATAACTACCCAGAAAGGATAAACTGCAAACAACACCGCAGCCATTCCGGATGGTACGAATTGCTGCGCCCAGTAAACCAACCCAAAAGGAACTACGAACGAAAAGAAACCCATCAGCAAATAAAGTCTGACTGACAGTCTATCAGTTTGGAGCTGAATATTTTTAATTTTCATCAAAGCAAATATGATGATTGAGGCAAGAGAAAATCTTAGACCTGCTGAAAATATTGGTGTTAAGGATTCAAGCCCAAATTTAATGGCAATCCAGGTTGAACCCCAGATTAAACAGAGTGCTGTGTAAGCGAAAAATATTTTAACTGCAAGTTTGTTCAAACTTTATCTTTCATTGCAATCACCCCAAGTGCTCTACCGGATTTTTGACCATCTCGTCTGTATGAGTGAAGTAATGTTTCATATTCAA
>Ga0210085_1001015_pt1 | contig 11415 bp, 9 predicted proteins | sample China_Galinas_PW_5_FD_184866 | JGI IMG/M metagenome (GOLD analysis project Ga0210085, IMG submission 184866) | Wetland microbial communities from San Francisco Bay, California, USA, that impact long-term carbon sequestration - China_Galinas_PWC_D1... | ecosystem: Environmental > Aquatic > Marine... | reverse complement strand
TTGTATCAGTTTCGTGTACAAAATTTGATGCTTCTGCAATCATTGTCATTGTTTTTTAGACCTTACATATTAGAAAAATCAGAGAATAATAATACTATTGATACTATTAGAAAAAATAATGCGACCAGTACGAATATTTTAAATGGTTTTGACTCAACATTGAGATGCATAAAAACAGTTAAAACCAAGTAAGATTTAATCGACGCTATTATTAAAGCCACTGCAATTGTTACCTCTCCCAGATTTACCCCGGCGACTACAGCTGTAATAGCAGTAAGAGTTAAAAGAGCCAACCATACAACTATATACTTACCGTAACTATGTCCTGGTTTTTCTATGTGTTGTGCTACTTGTTTTTCCATAAAAAGTACCTCAGGTTATAAGATAGAATAATGGGAAGAGGAAAATCCAGATAATATCTACAAGGTGCCAGTATAATCCGGCTGCTTCAAGTTTCACAGTCTGATCCGGTGTTATTACATCCTTCATAGTAAACCTCATCATAATCATAATTATTACCATTCCGATAATAACGTGTAATCCGTGCAATCCAGTCATCACATAATAAAGCCCAAAGAATAAAATATGTCCCGGTGGCTGGCTCAATAATTCAGGAGAGCCCGGGAAATTACCGTGATGAATCTCAGCCATCCATTCAAAATATTTATTCACCAGGAACACAAGCCCGAAAATTACCGTTGTTCCCTGCAGAATAAGCGAAAGTATTTTTTTCCCGTTCTGCATAGCAACAATTGACAGTGCTATAGTTAAACTACTTGTAAGAAGAATTACGGTATTTGTTGTTCCTATAAAAACATTCATAGATCTTGCGGCAATATAAAAATCCTGGTGATGCAAGTATCTGTAAACAGAATACATAAAGAACAAACCCCCGAAAAGAACCAATTCTGTAAAAAGGAACAGCCACATTCCCATCCTGGAACCAATATCATCCCGGTGAACGTGAGCGGCTGCAGTGTGCTCTTGAGTACTCACTATACCTCCTCTACTATATCATTTTGTTTGTATTCGTACGGACCATCTACCACATTAGGAATCTCCTCGTAGTTTTCCAGCGGCGGCGGTGTCGGTACAGTCCATTCAAGGGTTTCGCCACCCCAGAGATTCCTCGCGGTAACTTTTTCCCCACTGAACACTGATCTTAAAAGATTATATAACATAAACAGTATTCCTGCTACCATTATCCAGGAACCCACAGTGGCTATAACATGATAAACCTGATATTCAGGAAGATAATTATAAGATCTCCTTGGCATTCCTAACCAGCCGAGGATAAAGAACGGGAAATACAAAATATTAAAGCCAACAAAGATGACCCAGAAAGCAGCCTTAGCTTTTTTAATATTATACATCTTACCAATCATTTTAGGCAGCCAGTAGTGAAGTGCAGCAAATATTCCAAATCCAGCAGTACCAAAAACTACATAGTGTATATGGCCAACAATGAAATATGTATCAGTTAAATGTATATCTACTGAAAGAGCTCCCTGTATGATTCCGGTTAATCCTCCAATAGTAAAAAGGAATATAAACGCCAGTGCATAAAGCATTGGAGGATCAAGTGAAATGGAACCTTTGTAAAGAGTAGCTGTCCAGTTAAAAACTTTTACAGCACTTGGTATAGCTACAAGGAATGTTAATAATGAAAAGACAAATTCACCTGTATCGCTCATCCCTACTGCAAACATATGATGTGCCCAAACTAAAGAACCAAAAACAGCAATCGCGAGACTGGAGTAGGCAATAAACTTATATCCGAAAATTGTTCTTTGAGAGAATGTCGGAATAATTTCCGAAATAACACCCATGGCTGGTACCGCCATAATATAAACAGCCGGGTGTGAGTAAATCCAGAACAAATGCTGGAATAATATCGGATCACCTCCAAGTGATGGATCAAACAAACCCACACCAAATACTCTTTCAATTATGACGAGTAATAAAGTAATACCGATTATAGGCGTTACAATTATTTGTATCCAGCCCGTGGCATAAAGTCCCCAGGAAAACAGTGGCATTTTAAACCATCCCATTCCCGGTGCTCTTAAACGATGAATAGTGGTTACAAAATTAAGTCCTGTAAGAATAGACGAGAAACCAAGAATAAAGACAGCACTTAGTGTTATAATCATGTTAGTGCTTGTTCTTACAGAGTAAGGAATATAGAATGTCCACCCTGTGTCCGGCGCACCTCCCGGAAGAAATATTGCAGCTATTATTAAAGCACCGCCAATTATGTATAAATACCAGGACAACAAATTTAGCCGCGGGAATGCAACATCCTTAGCCCCAAGCATAATTGGGAGAAAGAAATTACCAAACACAGCGGGTATACCGGGTATAACAAAAATAAAAAGCATTATCACACCGTGAAGTGTAAAGAATGCGTTATAGGTCTGTGGTCCAACCAGGAAATCACCCGGCATTAATAACTTAAGCCTTATTAACACACCAAGAGTCATTCCGACAAGAAACCAGCTCATTAATGCAACAAGGTAAAGGATCCCTATCCTCTTATGATCCGTGGATAATATCCAGGCAAAGATTCCTTTATGCTTGCCCTTGTAATCTAAATAACTGGGTTCACTATTATGAGTAACTGCCGTAGCATCACTTGCCATAAAAATTCTACCTCTTTATTAACTTTTAACTTTCTTCGTCTTTTTTACTTTTAAATAAACTACAAAAATACCGACCAGGAATAATGTGCCGGCACCGAAAATATTTAACAAATTAAAAACATATTTTTTACCTGCAGGATCGTAACTAAAACAAAAAGCTAGCAATCTTCCAACAGTCGGCATCACTTTGCCCTGCGAGGCATCTATAACTGCCATCTTAAAATCGAATGGCAGAACCATGAAGTTACCTTTTTTATCATAGTTAGGGAAAAGATAACGACTAATCTTTCCATCAGGGGAAAGAAAAATTAAACTGGTTGTATGAATAAACTGGGTCCCAACTCTCTTAAAATGAAATCCAGCTGCTTCAGTAACGCGGTGAATACTAACACTATCACCGGTTAAAAACTTCCAATCGTCTTTTGCGAATGGTTTATTAATCATGCTGAGAAAATTTTGTTTTTTCTCATTGGCAATTTCAGGATTTTCACGATCATCCATGCTTATCGTTACTATCCTGTAATCTTTTCCAGGTTCAAGATCTGATTCATTTACAACATTTGATATCTCAGCCATCAAAGGGCTACAAATGCCGGGACATTTATAATAAACGAACGCGAGTATCGTTGTTTTGTTTACAATATCTTTAAGAACAACTTTATTTCCGTCAGCATCTAAGAAGGAAACATTTAAAGGAATCTGGCTACCAAGATGCTCATCAATATTTATTTCACTATCTTCTGAACTTTTATTTTGACTAAAGCCAGCTACTGAAATAACGAGCAGAAATAATAAAACCTTTCCAAACCTGTTCATAATTAAACCCCTTTAATCAGACAACAAATAATTATAAATATTTATTCATATACTTATAAAATGTATCCCACTGACTGCCTGTTAAATTAAATACGTTATCGTTAAAACCATCCTGGTTAGCTTCATGAATAATCATATCAATAAAATTTCTTTCACTCTGTTTCCAGACATTTGAATTACTAAACATTGCTAAAGCACTAACTTTATTTTTAACAACATTCTTAAATATCAACGCACCTTCGTTATTAGTATCATTATTTATTGCATTAATTATATTCACGATTTTCTGATACTTATCACTATGCTCCTGGATGATAAACTGCTCAGCGTACTTAATAGGTATCTTAGCAGGAACAACTTTACCAGCTGATAAATTATAATTCAGATCCAGGTTAAACAGATCATCATCCGTATCCTGTGGAGGATTCTTAATAAAAGCTGACCTTATATACTCAGCAAGTGCAAATTTGTCCTTCGGGTTTAAATATTCATATGAAGCCATAGCGCTACCCGGAATACCTTCCTGCAAAGTCTTGTAAATGTCCGAAACTTTTTCACCGTTTTTCCATCCGGTATTAATCGTATAATTTCTAGGAGGAGGATTTAAACCTGTAGAAGCAGGACCATCCCCTTTACCATCAGTACCGTGGCATGATGAACAATTGGCCGAAAATAATTGTTTGCCTTTATCAATTAATTCCTGCGAAGGGCTCTTCATACTCATTACATCCACAGGTGGAATTGTCTTTGCAGGCTGCATTGTAATTTCCGCAGTCGCAGTTGTATCAGGCAATGCCGGTGGCACGGTCTGTCTTGAGATAATATCAAATTTTGTTACATAAAATAGTCCGATTACTAGTCCTATCACCAGTAAGTACGGATAAATAAGAGCGAAAATCGTTGCAGGATTTTTCTTTGCGTCTTCTATTTTTTCTTTAATACTTTTTTCAAAAATGCTCATATTAGCCCTATAAAACTAAAGGTGAAAATTGAGTCCACGTTGTAATTTAGGATCACCAATTGGAACAAGGTTATATTTTTGTGCCATTTTACTAAACACTACCATTAATAGCCCGATAAAAATCAGCGGGTATACAAAATCAATCCAGCTGAAAGTATAGGCGTGATCATTTCTTGTCATACTTGGCATAATCAGCCAGTAAACATCAAGGAAATGAATAGCAATAACCCAGAGAGAGATAAATTTTAACCTCTTTATATTTGTCTTTGCTTCGTAAGACAGAAGTGAGAAAAAGGGAACTATAAAATGCGTAACAATTAATAAAATGGAAATTATTTTCCAACCACCAGACCACCTCTGCATAAACCAGAATGTTTCTTCTGGTAAGTTGCCATACCAGATTAGCATATATTGAGAAAATGCTATATATCCCCAGAAAGCTGTGAATGCAAAAAGCAAAGTGCCAAGACTGTAATAATGATCTTCTTTAATTGCTGAATGAAGATATCCGTTTTCTCTAAGTTTAATTGCAGTATATGTTAAAACAGCAAGCGCGACCCAGACAATTCCAGAAAATAAATAGACCCCAAACATTGTTGAGAACCACCTTGATTCAAGACTCATTACCCAGTCAACAGCTGTAAGAGTTACAGTAATTGCAAATAAAGGTATAAAGATTACAGAAAGCCTAATATTCTTTTTGGTTAATGTCTGATCACCTGTAGAATCCTGTTTCCTGGAATTTTTGGTTATCACATAATAAAAAACTAACCAGAGCAATAATATTCCAATAACCCGTACTACAAAAAACGGAGTATTTAGATATGCACTTTTTGCCTGCAGCATCTGATCGGAATTTATATAATCTGCGTGCGACCACCTGAATAAATTCCCCGTATTAAAGAACAGAGGAATAACAAATATGATCAATAAAGGCAGAGAGGCAGCAAAGAATTCACTTATTCTTCTGAACGGCGTACTCCAATCGGCTCCGGCTGCATATTCCAGTGCGACAAGGAACAAAGAGCCAATGGTGATACTCAGAAAAAATATAAATGAAACTAAATAAGCAAATGACGCTCTGTATGTATCAGCAAGGAAGCCAGCTATGCCGAGAAGTAAACCAACGGCAAAGAGTATTCCACCAATTTTAGCTATTTTATCTGGTAAGTTCTTTTTTGTATAACCGGTTTCATTTTTGGACATTTGAAACAGACTCCTTATTAATCGCTTGTAAATCTGACTCCTTGGCGTTTTGAGCTCTTTGTAGGACTCTTATATAATCAACAATAGCCCATCTTTCTTTATTTGTGGTCTGCCTAGAATAAGAAGGCATCGCGTTTTGCCCGTTTGTAATAATATGATAAATCTTACCATCGGGATAATTAATAATTTTTGCTGAATGCAAGGTTGGACCAGCCGGGAATTGTCCTCTCAATCTACTGTTACCATCTGCAAGGTTTCCGTGGCACGGACTACAGAATGTTAAAAATTTCTTTTGTCCTAGCTTCAACAATTTTTTTGTTGGTAATGTCGGATTAGAAAGTACTTCAGGAGGTGTTGGCTGTCCCATAAAAGGGTACGGCATATCATCTCTTGCAACAGTGCCTTCAACGGGAGGTCTCATCCCCTCACCGTTTGCCCACATATCACTTCCTTCCTGTGCCGTTAACTTGCTCTGGAATTCCATCCAGCCAAACGGCGTTACATACATAAGTTTATTTAATGTGACATATGTCATCCCGCAGGTTCCGACAGCAATGACAACCAGAAACAATAGAAACTTTGGTTCAAACAGCCTGAATTTTTCAAATTCCGGATAATAAATGTTTTCAACTTTGTAGGCACCAAGTCCTTTCAGGAATTCAGTCACTTCTGCTTTATTAAATTTTTCGTCCTCTGCTTCAATTACCAACCCATATTTATCACCAGAGACAGCTTTCATGTAATCTGTATCATGAATCGGATGGCTATTTGCGGGGAGTTTGAAAAATACAGCTATCATACCTACAACAGTTGAGATAGCGGCAAACAGAACAGTTGTTTCAAAAGTAATTGGAATGAAGGCTGGTGTTGATAAAAACGGCTTGCCTCCCACTACAATACTATAACTTGAAGCTGTAGACCACCACATAAAAAGGAAAATGAACGTGGCACCGAAGAGTCCAAAAAACAGAGTTACAAATCCTACCTTGGACTGCCCCATTCCCATTGCACTATCCATACCGTGAACAGGGTATGGTGTGTTAACATCATATTTTTTGTATCCCGCAGCATTAGTTTTTTTAGCAGCATCTATTATCTCATCAGGCTTATTAAAAAGCGCTGCAACAGAATGTAATTTTTTACCTTTATCCATTATGATCTCCTCCATGGTGCGATGGTTGGGCACCTTCAACAACTCCTTTAATTTCAGACATAGCAACTACGGGCAGTGTCCGTGAGAATAACAGCACCAGGGTAAAAAACAATCCAAAACTTCCAATAAGTATTGAAAAATCAACCCACGTCGGTGTAAAGTAACCCCAGCTAGATGGCAGAAAATCCCTGTGCAAAGATGAGGCAATAATAATAAATCTTTCAAACCACATTCCCACGTTTACAAGAATCACTACAATAAACATTACAGGAATTGATCTTCTGAATTTTCGGAACCAGAATAATTGTGGAAACAACGAGTTACAACTGACCATTATCCAGTAACCCCAAGCATAAGGGCCGAAGGCTCTGTTAATTGCGACAAACTGTTCTGTAGGAACACCGCTGTACCACGAAATAAAGAATTCCATAAGGTAGGCGTAGCCGACCATTGACCCGGTAAGTAGAATAATTTTGTTCATCCTATCAAGATGATCCATTGTTATAACATCTTCCAGGTTAAATACTTTCCTAATAAATATCAGGGCTGTAACAACCATGGCAAACCCGGAAAATATTGCGCCTGCTACAAAGTAAGGCGGGAATATTGTGGAATGCCATCCTGGTAAAACTGCTACTGCAAAGTCGAAACTCACAACAGTATGTACTGAAAGTACAAGCGGAGTAGCAAGCCCGGCAAGAATCATATAGACTTTTTCGTAATGTCTCCAGTGCCTGTTGGAATGCCTCCATCCAAGACTAAAGAAAGAATAAACAAACTTTTTAGCTTTTGTAGTAGCCCTGTCCCTCAGGGTTGCAAAATCAGGAATCAAACCAACATACCAGAACATAAGAGAAACGATAAAATAAGTTGAGACAGCAAAGACGTCCCAAACCAACGGTGACATAAAATTCGGCCACAGACCGTGTGAGTTAGGATAAGGGATTAAATAACCTGCAAGCCATGGGCGACCTGTATGAATAATTGGAAAAATTCCGGCACAAATAACGGCAAATATTGTCATTGCTTCAGCAAATCTTGCAATTCCTGTTCTCCATTTCTGTCTTAATAGATAAAGAATAGCTGAGATCAACGTTCCCGCGTGTGCAATTCCTACCCAGAACACAAAGTTTGTAATTCCCCATCCCCAGGCAACAGGTTGGTTATTTCCCCATTCTCCAATTCCATAATAAAAGGTTAGGGCTACACCAAGTAAACCGAGAAGCAGAAGACTTGTTGTAAATGCCAGCGCAATAAAATATTTATTATTAGGCTTTGTATCCATGGGTTTTGTAATAGCGTTATCAAGATCCGCCATCGTAAGGTCACCCTGGACAAGTGGTATTTCTTTACTATAGTCTAGGCTCACTACACTTCCTCCGAATGAGTATTTCTTAATTTAGCGAGATAGGTAACGTTTGGTTTAACGTTAAGTTGATCGAGCACATAGTAACCGAGTTCGTGGTTTCTGTATTTGTAAAATTCACCCTGCTTATCGTTGATGTCTCCAAAATGGATAGCATTAGTGTTGCAGGCATCCTGGCAGGCAGTATGCACATTTGCTCCTACTACTTTTCTGTTTTCGCGAATTGCATCTTCCCTTTCAGTGGCAATTCTTTGAATACAGAATGTACATTTTTCCATAACTCCTCTTGATCGAACAGTTACTTCAGGATTATATACAAGATCAAGTAATTCATTCTGCTGGAAACCATCTCTGAAATGATCTCTGAAGTTAAAGAAATTAAATCTTCTTACTTTATAAGGACAGTTATTTGAACAATATCTTGTACCAACACAACGGTTATAAACCATCTGATTTAATCCATCTTTGCTGTGGGTTGTTGCAGCAACAGGACAAACATTTTCGCAAGGTGCGTTATCACAATGTTGGCATAACATCGGCTGACTGCTTACAATTGGATCATCTTCTGAACCTGAATAATAAGCATCAATCCTCATCCATTGCATTTCTCTGCCAACTGCTACCTGATCTTTTCCTACTACGGGGATATTATTTTCAGCAACACAGGCTACAACACATTCACTGCAACCGGTACATTTATTAAGATCTATCGACATGCCCCACTTTACACCCTGGTACCAGTTTGGATGTGGCGGGTAAATCTCATCAACTTTTTCTTCCTCGTGCATTTCGGAAACAAAATGAGGATTCTTTAAATATTCTTTAACAGTTCCTTCTCTGATTATGTGTCGCTCACCGAAAATATTTTCATCAGGAGATTTTGCAAAAAGATGGTGCTCCTGTGCTGAAACTAATTTATAGGAACCAGTTCCCTTTTTCACATCTGCAGTTGTGAAAAGCCATGGTGAGTTAATCGCACTTTTTGATAATAAAACGTTAATATTAAATCCTGTACCTTCACCAACCTGTCCAACTACATTTCTACCAAATCCTGATTCAATGGCTATAGTATTATCTGCGCAGCCGGGCTGGATGAGAACAGGTATTTCTAATTTCCTCTCTCCAATTTTAACAGAAATCTTATCATTATTATCAACACCAAGTTCTTTAGCCGTATTTTTTGAAACTGCAGCATAATTGTCCCAGGTCATTTTAGTAACCGGGTGAGGTAATTCCTGGAGCCATCCATTATTCGCAAATCTTCCGTCACTCAATGTTGGACTTTCATTCAATAAAATTGCAAAACCGGCAAGCTTAGAAGAAAATGAAACAAGATCAGATAATGCTGAATAATTAAAATTTCCGGATTTCTTTGGTGTATCTTTAGTTATAACAACTCCATCGTGTAATGCACCTAACCAGAACTCCCTGAAATTTAATTTTGAGTTGAGAGAATGATAAACATTTTTCTCCCAGTTATTCATTAAATATTTATGATAAATTGTTTCATCATATTTGTTTTTTCCACCATCTAACCAAGTTAGTAAAACTGCTTCTTTCTGTCTTGTATTATATATAGGAGCGATTACAGGTTGTTGCAGTGAATAAAATCCTGTCCTGTTTTTTGCATCACCCCAGGACTCAAAGGCATGATTTATTGGCAATGTATAATGTCCAGCGGCCGAAGATTCATTTGCACTTTCAGTCATAGAAATTACATTACCTACTTTTTTAAGTGCATCTGAATAGCCAAGGTCCCCAGGTAAAAGGAAAACCGGGTTAGAATCATAATGTATAACAGTTCCTATCTTTCCTGCATTCATATCTGCGACAAGGTTTTCCCATTCATCTTTTCCAGCTGCTGGTTGCAGCTCAAATGTTGAAGAATCAGTCCTGTACATTTCGGTATTTCCAAGAATCTCATTAAGCAGATTAGTAACAACATGAACTTCTTCCGGAAGATTTCTTCCTGCAAATACAATTCCTTTTCCTGCGTTCAGGACCAGATCATCAACTAAGTATTTTAACTTCTTCTCATTAAGTGAATAATTTTTTGCAAAGGTTTCTATTGAATACCCGGTAAGATTAACCTGGATATTTCGTCCTAATCTTCTGCCGGTTTCTTTCAGTAGGGACATAACAAATTCAAACTGGGCATCTGGCCTTAATTTCAGTCTGTAGTCAGCATTCATTCCGGTAGTTGACATATTACCTTCAACTACATAAAGTCTGTTGAAGTTTTTTGCATTTTCAACATTTCTTCCCTCGATATACAGCCTGGAGTTTTCAACTTTATCTCCGTCTGTTCCAAGGAAATCTCCTTCAAGCGAAACAATAATTTTTGCTTCATTCCATTTAACTAATGGATAGAAATCTGTGCCGTAGCATTTTTTCCAGGCTGAGTTTCTAAGGTTATCGTTAAATAGTTCAAAGGAATAAATTTTAGTATTAGGATAAGAAGCAGAGAAATCATCAAGTACTTTCTTTGCTGTTGGAGAAAGAATTTTTCCTGATATAATGGCAATTTTTTGTGAGGGATTTGCATTAAGCCCATTTATTATTTCCTGATTGGCTTGCTGCCACGTAGTTTTCAGAAATTCGCCGCCACGTGATTTTTTCATCGGGTTTTGTATTCTGTCAGGATCATATAAATTCAGTACACTGGCCTGAACTATAGCATTAATTTTTCCTTTGTTAACTGGATGATCAGGATTTCCATCAACCTTAACCGGTCTTCCCTCTCTTGTTTTAATAAGGATACCATGTGATTGAGAACCATAGTTATAAGTAGAAGAATAATATTTTGGTTTTCCGACAACGGTGTTTTCAGGCATTTTTGTATAAGGGATAATTTCTCCCTTATCCCTGTAGTCTGAACAACCAGCGCCTGCCAGAGCTGCTGAGGCACCAACGAGCGCTAAAAATTTACGTCTGGAAAGTTTTGATAATTTAGAAGGATCGAATTCTTCAGTTGCCCCGGGATGAAATTCCTGATGGCTTTCAGCCACAACCTGCGGATCTTTGTGCAATTCAGCAAAACTGCGCCAATAATTCGGATCAGGGTTCTGATTATTATCTTCGTGATTTATTTCGTCCTTAACATCAGACATTATTACCACCTATGTTTTTTCTGCTAACAGCTGAGGGATTTATTTTTATCCTGCTGTTTTTTGTATTTTCAATTTTATTGGAAGCTCTTTTCTTAGTAAAAAGCCTAAATGGAGATGATGTCAGCGCTACAAAGCCTGCAACTCCGACACCAATGGAGATG
>Ga0210085_1001014_pt1 | contig 11416 bp, 11 predicted proteins | sample China_Galinas_PW_5_FD_184866 | JGI IMG/M metagenome (GOLD analysis project Ga0210085, IMG submission 184866) | Wetland microbial communities from San Francisco Bay, California, USA, that impact long-term carbon sequestration - China_Galinas_PWC_D1... | ecosystem: Environmental > Aquatic > Marine... | reverse complement strand
GCTGCCCGAGACGCTGATCGGCGGCCATCCGGTCTATTATCTCGACTGGACGCTGGCGAGCTGGACGGCCACGCATGACCTCACCGCCTTCGATGAGCGTGCGCTGGCGTACTACCGGCTCAACTTCGCCGCCCCCGAACGCATCGAGGCGGCCTGCAACGACTACCGCGCCGGCGCCACCATCGATCGTAAGCTGGACGAGGCCGATATCGCTGCCGGCAACAAGATCGGATGCCCGATGCAGGTACTGTGGGGCGAGGCGGGCCTGCCCGGCAAGGGCAAGAAGTCCCCGCTCGATCACTGGGCCAAATGGTGCGACCGGCTGCAGGGCGAAGCGGTCAGCTCCGGCCATTTCCTCGCCGAGGAAGCGCCGGAGGAGACCGCGCGGCACATCGCCCGTTTCTTCGGGAGCTGATGCATGAGCGGGCCGCTCGACCGCCAGAGTGCGTTTTCGGGCACGGGCGCGGTGCGGCCGGGCCAGGAGATCGACGCGGCCCGGCTCGAGGCCTGGCTCACGGCCCACATGGAGGGCTTCGAGGGTCCTTTGCGCATCGCCCAGTTCAAGGGCGGGCAGTCCAATCCCACCTACAAGCTCACCGCCACGTCCGGAGCCTATGTCCTCAGGCGCAAGCCGCCGGGCAAGCTGTTGCCATCGGCGCATGCGGTTGAGCGCGAGTACCGGGTGATCTCGGCGCTGCATGCGCTGTCCTTTCCCGTCGCGCGCCCGCATCTCCTGTGCGAGGACGATGGCGTCATCGGCACAGCATTCTATGTCATGGATTGCGTTGCCGGCCGGGTGATCTGGGAACCCTATGTGCCGGACGTGGAGGGCCCGGAGCGCGCCGCCATTTTCGATGCGCTCAATGCCACCATCGCCACTCTCCACTGCATCGATCCGGCCGCCGCCGGGCTTGCCGATTTCGGCAAGGCTGAAGGTTACGTCGCGCGCCAGATCCGGCGCTGGTCCGAGCAGTACCGCGCTTCGGAGACGGAAAAGATCGCCGAGATGGACCGGCTGATGAATTTCCTGCCTGGCGCCGCCCCGCAATCGACGGGTGCTGCCATCGTGCATGGCGATTTCCGTCTCGACAACTGCATCGTGCACGAGAGCGAGCCGCGTATTCTCGCGGTGCTCGACTGGGAGCTGTCCACGCTGGGCGACCCGATCGCCGACTTTACCTATCACCTGATGCAATGGCGCATGCCGCCGTCGAAGACCGGCGCCGGTGTCGGCACGCTGGTGGGGCGCGAGGACCTGCCCGGCCTGCCGCGGCTTGAAGACTATGTCGCGGCCTATTGCGTCCGGCGCGGTCTTTCCGGCATCGCCGATCTCGATCTCTACCTGGCCTACAATTTCTTCCGCATGGCGGCGATCTACCAGGGCATCGTCGGGCGGGTGCGCGACGGCACCGCTGCCAATCCCAATGCGGCGCAGATCGCCGGGCAGGTACGGCCGATGGCCGAGGTGGCCTGGTCGTATGCCCGCCGGGCCGGGGCATGAGCGATGGCGGAGGCCTTGCGCATCGGCTTGGCGCTGGGCGGCGGTGGTGCGCGCGGGCTTGCCCACATCGCCATGCTGGAGGTGTTTGACGAACTCGGTGTCAAGCCGTCGGTGATCGCGGGCACCTCGGCCGGTGCGCTCATCGGCGCGGCCTATGCCTCGGGCGTGCCGGCGGCCGAGATCCGCGCCCATGCCGAGCAGGTGCTCTCCAACCGGGTGGACTTTGCCCGCCACCTCTTCGGCCGCGGCCGCGGCACGCTCGCGAAACTCATCGACGTGCGCTATCTCGGCTCGGTGCAGGTGGGCGGCGAAACCCTGACCCGGCTGGTGCTGCCCGACGGCGTGGCGCAACGGGTGGAGGACACCGTCATCCCCTTCAAGGTGGTGACAACCGACTTCTATGCCCGGCGCGCCACGGTGATCGAGCAGGGCCCGCTCGTCACCGCGGTCGCCGCCTCCATTGCCTTGCCCGGCCTCATCGCCGCTCCGCGCATGGATGGGCGGGTGATGATCGACGGCGGCATCACCAATCCCTTGCCCTTCGATCAGGTGCGGGCGGCAAGCGACGTCGTGGTCGCCGTCGACGTCACCGGCGGGCCGGTGGAGCGCGGGGGCCGCGGGCCCAGCAACGCCGATCTCGCCTTCGGCGCCTCGCAGATCATGCAGAAGGCGATCACCGCCTTGATGCTCGAAAGCGATGCCCCCGACATCCTTATTGCGCCCGAGGTCGACCGCTTCCGGGTGCTGGAGTTCTTCCGCGCGCACGAGATCATCGAGGCGGCGCGGCCGGCGGCGGACGAACTGCGGCAAAAGCTCGACGAGGCCTTGCGCGCTGCCGGCTAATACCGCCGTGGGCCTTGCGCTGGCGCTCAAATGCGCTAAGTGAGACGGGATGAACCGCTACGATCTCGGACTGCACAAGGCCGGCGAGGCCAAGCTCAAATATCTCGACGCCGACTACCAGGTGATCGTGCAGGGCGATTTCGTGCGTTGCGCGGTGACGGGCGCGCCCATACGGCTGGAAGATCTGCGCTACTGGTCGGTGGAGCGGCAGGAAGCCTATGCCAACGCCGACGCGGCGCTCAAGCGCTACGTCGAGACCCGCTCGAAGGCCGATAGCTGAGCGTCAGGCCGACTTCAGGTATCCATCACCGTCTCGGCGATGAGCCGATCGACCACCGACTGCAGGGCCTCGTGGTGGTTGCAGCCAGCCTTGATGCATCTCTCATAGGTCTCGCGCTGGCGGTCGGCGCTGGTGCCGCGCTTGAGGATGGTGCGCGCCGCCTCGACCTCAGGCACGCACCCCAGCGCCTCGGCGTCGTCGTGCAGAAGCGCCAGGAGTTCATCCAGCAGGTCGGCGTACGGCACCAGCACGCCGAGGCCGAAGTCGAGCATGCCCTCGACGGTGCCGTAGCGCTGGGCGCGCCAGCGGTTCTCGTTGATGAGAAAGCGGTCGTACTGGCGCCAGCGCTGGTTGTCGCGTCTCAACCGATAGAGAAAGCGCAGGATGCAGCGATAGAGCGCGGCCAGTGTAAGCGTGTCCTCCACCCGGCTGGGCACGTCGCAGATGCGCATCTCCAGGGTGGGAAAGCGCGCCGAGGGTCTGAGGTCCCACCAGATCTTGGTCGAATCCTCGATGATGGCGTTCTCGACCAGGCTGCGCACCACTTGCTCGAATTCGCTGTAGCCGGAAAAGGCCGGCGGCAGGCCGGTGCGCGGCAAGTTGTCGAAGATGGTGAGGCGATAGGACTTGAGCCCGGTGTCGCGGCCCTGCCAGTAGGGTGAGGAGGTGGACAAGGCAAGCAGGTGCGGCAGGAAATAGCTCGCCTGATTGAACAGGTCGATCCTCAGTTCGGGGTCCTCGACGGCCACATGCACGTGCATGCCGCAGATCAGCATACGCCGCGCCACCACTTGCATCTCGCGCGCGAGGGCCGTGTAGCGCTCCTTTTCGGTATAGCGCTGCTGGGTCCATTCGGCGAACGGATGGGTGGAGGCGGCAATCGGCGCGAGCCCCAGGGGCTCGGCCACAGCGGCGATGGTGCGCCTGAGGTTGGTCAGATCGCTGCGCGCCTCATCGAGGCTCTTACAGATGCCGGTTCCCACCTCGATCTGGCATTGCAGGAATTCCGGGCTCACTTGGGATTTGAGCCGGCTCTCGCATTCAGCCAGAAGGCCCGGCGGGGCCTCGGTCACGAGGTCGCGGCTGTCGAGGTCGACGAGGAGGTATTCCTCCTCGATGCCGATGGTCAATGAGGGTTCCGGCAAGTGCATGGCGATCGGGACTGTGCCCGATCACGCAACCCGGAGGCAAGTCCGACGAGCGGACCTCAGGCGCCCATCTGGCCGTGCATGACGATGCCGATGTTGGCGGCGAGCAGCAGAAGGGCGAAGATGTGGCCGCCGCCCGGCTGGTGCTGGCTGCCGCCTCGCTGGCGGCGACTGGCGCGGACCCGGCGCATCAGCCACAGGAAAAAGATGATCGCATTGGCCGCCGCAAGCTGGAGGTAGACCGGTGGATGGCCAGTGAGCAGAAGGTACTGGACCTCTCGCAGGTGGAGGGAGCCCAGGGATTGGTGAAGTGCTTCCATGGAGTCTCTGTTGACGCTGGTGATGATGGCGGTGTGCAGAGTCTAGGGCATCGAAGTTAACGCCGGCTTTCACCCGCGACGCGTCAGGCTGGAACTGCCGCAAAGGCTCATGTATAAGGCGGGCCATGTGGCGCGCTTTCGGGCGCGTGGCAAGGCGGCAGCGGATCGGCCCGGCCGGCCATAACGCTCCAGGTTCCGCTCGCTGCCCCGGATACCCGGATGTGCCGATGACGATTTTGCCTCGCGCCTGCCCGGCGGCGGACGCGCGGTGGGTTGAGGAGTTCGAGATGATGACGAGTCCCTGGTCGCCCGATAGCTGGAGGTCCCTGCCTGGCGTGCAGATGCCGGACTACCGCGACAAGGAAAAGCTTGCCGAGGTCGAGGCCAGGCTTGCCGGCTTTCCCCCGCTGGTCTTCGCCGGCGAGGCGCGCAAGCTGAAGCGCAAGCTCGCCCGCGTTTCGGAAGGCCGTGGCTTCCTCTTGCAGGGCGGCGATTGCGCCGAGAGCTTTGCCGAGCATTCGGCCGACAGCATCCGCGATTTCTTCCGCGTCTTCTTGCAGATGGCGGTGATCCTCACCTATGCCGGCAGCCAGCCGGTGGTGAAGGTGGGGCGCATCGCCGGCCAGTTCGCCAAGCCGCGCTCGGCGCCGAGCGAGACCCAGAACGGGGTGGAGCTGCCGAGCTATCGCGGCGACATCATCAACGATATCGAGTTCACGCCGGAAGCGCGCGAGCCCGATCCGGCGCGCCTGATCATGGCCTACCGCCAGTCGGCGGCCACGCTCAACCTGCTGCGCGCCTTCGCCCAGGGCGGCTATGCCAATCTCGAGCATGTGCACAAGTGGACGCTCGGTTTCCTGAAAGGTTCGCCCGCGGCCGAGCGTTATCAGACGCTGGCCGACCACCTGACCGAGGCGCTCGCCTTCATGCGCGCCTGCGGCATCAACCCCGACACCGTGCCGCAGCTCAAGACCACCGATTTCTTCACCAGCCACGAGGGTCTGCTTCTGGGCTACGAGCAGGCGCTGACGCGCATCGATTCCACCTCCGGCGACTGGTATGCCACCTCCGGCCACATGCTGTGGATCGGCGACCGCACGCGCCGGCCGGACCAGGCCCACGTCGAGTTCTTCCGCGGCATCAAGAACCCGATCGGCATGAAGTGCGGGCCGAGCCTGGAAGCAAGCGACCTGTTGCGCCTCATCGACATCCTCAACCCCGACAACGAGGCCGGGCGCCTGACGCTGATCGCCCGCTTCGGCGCCGACAAGGTGGAAAAGCACCTGCCCGGCCTCATCCGCGCGGTGAAGGCGGAAGGCCGCCGGGTGGTGTGGTCGTGCGATCCCATGCACGGCAACACGATCAAGGCGACGACTGGCTTCAAGACCCGGCCGTTCGACCAGATCATGGCCGAGGTGCACCGCTTCATGGGCGTGCATCAGGCCGAGGGCACCCATCCCGGCGGCATCCATGTGGAGATGACCGGCAAGAACGTCACCGAATGCACCGGCGGTGCTAGGGCGCTGTCGGACAGCGATCTCTCCGACCGCTACCACACCTATTGCGACCCGCGCCTCAATGCCGACCAGGCATTGGAGCTGGCTTTCCTGGTGGCCGAGGAGCTGAAGAAGGAACAGGGCGCCCGGCCTCCCGTCGAGGACGACGAGGACGCGGTCGAAGCGGCGGAGTAGGGCCCCCTGCCTTCGTCGATCACCCTTCCGTCATGGCCGGGCGAAGACTCGGCCATCCTTTTGCGCCTGGCCGAAGCGCCAGGACAGGATACGCGGGTCGGGCCCGCGCATGACGAGGAGCGCTTGGCGTCACGTCATTCCCCCGCCGGCTTGCCGAGACCGCCGCGGGTGGTGCCGGGGTAGAGGTTCAAGGTGTTGCCGGCGAGGATCAGCGCCGCGCCGGCGGCAAGCCACACGTCGGCTGTTTCGGCGAACACCAGCCAGCCCAGTAGCGCCGACAAGGGCACGCGCAGGAAATCCATGGGCGCCACCACGGTGACGTCGGCGTAGAACATGGCCGAGGTGAAGCAGTAGTGCGAGAAGGTGCCGGCGATACCGATGACGGCGAGCCAGAACCACGCGCTGTGGGAGGGCCACTGCCACACCGTGATGCCCGGCCCCAGGCCCAGCACGAACTGGATGGCCATCATGTAGAAGATGACGGTGAGCGCGGACTCGGTGCGCGTCAGCACCTTGGTGAGAGTGATCGAGCCGCCGAAGCCGAAGGCGGCGAGCAGCGCCACCGCCTGACCGGTTTCTATGGTGGTGACACCGGGCTTCACGATGAGCAGAACCCCGGCCAGGCCGGCGACGATGGCGACGATGCGCCGGCCTGTCAGCCGCTCGCCCAGAAAAGCCGCGGCGAGGATGGCGGTCCAGATGGGAAAGGTGAACTCGATCGAGATCACCTGCGCCAGCGGAATGAGCGAAAGCGCCAGGAACCACGAATACTGCGCCACGTAGTGGATGACGTTGCGCACCAGATGCACACGGAAATGGCGCGTGCGGGCGGGGACGAAGCCGCGCCATGCAACCAGCGGCAGGAGGAACATGAGGCCGACGCCGGAGCGCACCAGCATGACCTGGAAGACGTCGAGTTCTTTCGTCACCTCCTTGCCGCCCACCGACATGGCCAGCGTGAGGCCGAGCCAGCCCGCCATCCACATGGCCGCCTTGAAGATCGACTGTTGTCGCAAGGATTTTCCCCGGATGCCGCCCGCGCCCCCGCGGCTCTTTAGCGGCGTGAGGGCAGCAGTGCAACCCGTCAGGCAACCCGCATCCCCCGTGTCATCCTCGGGCTTGACCCGAGGACCCAGGGCGTGACGGCACGGCGTTGACACCCCGGTCCCTGGTTCTTCGGGTCGAGCCCGAGGACGACACGGGGGGGCTGGGTGGACTACGCTGCCTTCTTCAACACCGCAGCGACCGTCTCGCCGATCTCGGACGGGGAGGCGGTCACCGTGGCGCCCACCTCGCGCAGGATCTCCACCTTTTCGCTGGCGCTTTCGCCGAAGGCCTGGATGATGGCGCCGGCATGGCCGAGGCGCCGGCCCTTGGGGGCGGAAAGGCCCGCCACGTAGGCCACCACCGGCTTCGACATGTGATCGCGGATGAACGCGGCGGCGTCGGCCTCCTGCGGGCCGCCGATCTCGCCGATCAGCACCACGGCACGAGTGTCGTCGTCGGCCTCGAACAGCTCGAGGATGTCGCGGAAGGAGGAGCCGTTGATCGGGTCGCCGCCGATGCCGACGCTGGTGGAGACGCCGATGCCTGCCGCCTTCATCTGGCTTGCCGCTTCATAGCCGAGGGTGCCCGAGCGCGACACCACCCCGACATGGCCGGGAATGTAGACGTCGCCCGCCATGACGCCGGCCAGCGCCTTGCCCGGCGAGATGACACCGGCGCAATTGGGGCCGATGAGGCGCATGCGGTTTTCCTGGCGGTAGCGGCGCATGTAGCGCTTCACCCGGATCATGTCGCGCGCGGGGATGCCGTCGGTGATGGCGATGCACAGACGGATGCCGCCGTCGGCCGCCTCCATGATGGCATCGGCGGCAAAGGGCGGCGGCACGAAGACAACGCTGGCCGTCGCCGCGGTCCTCGCCACGGCCTCCTTCACCGTGTCGAACACCGGCACGCCCTCGACCTCGGAGCCGCCCTTGCCGGGGGTCACGCCGCCGACGATGCCGGTGGCGTAGCGCTGCATCTCACGGGTGTGGAAATGGCCGATGCGGCCGGTGATCCCCTGCACGATGATGGGCGTTTCGCGGTCGATGAGGATGCTCACGAGGCCCTCGCGCGTGTGCTGTTGCGCCAGGCGGAAACGGCGCGCTGGCCGGCTTCGGCGAGGGTGTTGGCGCGGATGATGGCAAGCCCCGAGCGGGCGAGGATCTTGCGGCCCTCCGCGACATTGGTGCCGGCCAGGCGCACCACCACGGGGATCTCGACCGGGGTGCGCTCGAGCGCCTGCACGATGCCTTCGGCCACCCAGTCGCAGCGGTTGATGCCGGCAAAGACGTTGATCAGGATGGCCTCGACGCTGGCATCGGAAGCAACGATGCGAAACGCCTTGCCCACCCGCTCGGGCGTGGCACCGCCGCCGATGTCGAGGAAGTTGGCGGGCTCGCCGCCCGCCGCCTTGATCATGTCCATGGTGGCCATGGCGAGCCCGGCGCCGTTGACGATGCAGCCGATATGGCCGTCGAGCGCCACATAGGCGAGGCCGCGGTCGGCGGCACGGGTCTCGCGCGGGTCTTCCTGCGACTTGTCGCGCAGCTCGGCGATATGCGGCAGGCGGAAGAGGGCGTTGTCGTCGACCGTCATCTTGGCATCGAGCGCCATGAGGTGGTCGTCCTCGGTGACGACGAGGGGATTGATCTCCACCATGGTGGCATCGCATTCCTCGAAGGCCTTGTAGCAGCCGAGCAGGATCTGCACCGTCTCGGGGATGAGGTCGGGCTCGATGCCGAGGCCGAAGGCGATCTCGCGCGCCTGGAACGACTGCATGCCGACGGCCGGCTCGACGATGGAGCGGATGATGGAGGAGGGCTGGCGCTCGGCGATCTCCTCGATCTCCATGCCGCCCGAGGCCGAGGCCACGACCATGACCCGCTCCGACTTGCGGTCGAGAACGAGCCCCACATAGAGCTCGCGCCTTATGGCGATGGTGTTCTCGACGTAGAGCCGGTAGACGACCTTGCCCTGCGGCCCGGTCTCATGGGTGACGAGGCGGCTGCCGAACAGTTCGTTCGCCGCGTCCTCGACCTCGTGCTCGCTCGAGCACAGGCGCACGCCGCCCGCCTTGCCGCGCCCGCCGGAATGGATCTGCGCCTTGACGACCCATTGGTGGCCGCCGATCTCGCGCGCCCGATAGGCGGCCTGCTCGGGCGAATAGGCAAGACCCCCGCGCGGCACCGGTATCCCGAAACGGCTGAGGATCTCCTTGGCCTGATACTCGTGGATGTCCATCGGTCGATAAGAAATCTCCCTCTTGGACAGCGAATATAGGCCTATTCGGCGGCCTCCGCGAAGTCGGAACCGGTGCGGGTGGCGGAGAGATGGTTCACCGCCGCGGCCACGCCCGAGCCGGGTTCGAAGGGCACATCCAGATCGCGCATCACCAGTTCCACCGCGGCGAGGGCGGAGAGCACCATCGTCTCGTTGAGGTCGCCCAGATGGCCGATGCGGAAGACCCGGCCGTTGAGCTTTGCGAGCCCGGCGCCCAGCGACAGGTGGTGGGCATGATAGGCATGGCGCAGGATGGCGTTGGCATCGACGTTCTCGGGCACGACGATGGCGCTCACGGTGTCGGAGTACCATTCCGGCCCCTTGGCGCACAGCTTCAGGCCCCAGGCGAACACCGCCCGGCGCACCGCCTCGGCAAGGCGGTTGTGACGGGCAAACACGTTCGCCAGCCCCTCCTCCAGCAGCATGTCGACGGAGACGCGCAGACCGCGCAACAACTGGGTCGGCGGGGTATAGGGGAAATAGCCGTCCTTGTTGGCGCGGATCATGTCGGCGAAGTCGAAGTAGCAGCGATGGCACTTGGCTGTCTTCGCGGCTTCCAGCGCCTTGGGCGACACGCACAGGATGGCAAGCCCGGCCGGCAGCATGAAACCTTTTTGCGAGCCGGAGACGGCGATATCGACGCCCCATTCGTCCATGCGGAAATCGATACTGGCGATGGAAGAGACACCGTCGACCATGAGCAGGGCCGGATGGTTTGCCGCATCGAGAGCGGCGCGCACACCGCCTACGTCCGAGGTCACGCCCGTCGCCGTCTCGTTCTGGCAGACGAACACCGCCTTGATCTCGTGAGCGCTATCGGCGGCGAGACGGCGGGCGTACTCATCGACCGGCACACCCTTGCCCCATTCCACTTCCACCACTTCCACATCGAGGCCGTGGCGCTGGCACAGATCGACCCACAGGTGCGAGAACTGGCCGAAGCGGGCCATCAGCACCTTGTCGCCCGGCGACAGGGTGTTGGTGACAGCGGCTTCCCAGCCGCCGGTGCCGGAGGAGGGAAACATGAAGACCTGGCCGGCCTGCGACATGAATACCTTCTTGACGTCGGCAAACAGCGGCAGGGTGAAGTCGGGCAGGTCCGGCGCGCGCATGTCCTCCATGGGAATGTTGATGGCCTTGCGCACGCTCTCGGGCACATTGGTGGGGCCGGGAATGAAAAGGCCGTGCTTGGCGGACATGATCGTCTCCTCCTCCAGGTGGTGTTGTTCGCATCGTTTCGAATTGACGTGAGATGCGATTCCACTTGCCGGAACAGTCTTAGCGGGGTAGGTTTCCGGCGACAACATCCGAAATCGCTGTTTGCGGATAACCAGTTGGATAGGTATTGTCCTATCCTGAAGCGTGGAATGGTGGAAAAGACGGCAGAGGCGATCTACCCTGATGGGTAGGGGTTTGGGGGCACAAAGAGATCATGGCCGCAGCCGAGTCCGCCGAAAGTGTCATCGAGGTAGCGATTGCCGATGCCAACCCGCTGATGCTGGCCGCGCTGTCGGAATTCTTCGAGCGCGATGCCGGCTTTTCGCTGGTCTCCACCGCGAGCACGGCGGAAGGGTTTCTGGAGGCGGTGTCGCGCGTGCCGGTCAAGGCGGCGGTGATCGACTGGCAGTTGCCGCGCATGGGCGGCGAGCGGTTGCTGGAGGCCTTGCGGCGGCTGCCCGAGGCGCCGCGCGTGGTGGTCTACGGCTCGGCCGACACAGCCGATGTGGTGCGCCGTGCCATGACGGCGGGAGCGGCGGGTTTCTGCGCCCGCAGCCATGCGCCGGAGGACCTGCTTGCCATCGTGCGCCAGGTCGCGCGCGGGCAGATGGTGTTTCCCTTCGTCGATGTGCGCGACCTCAACCGCGATCCGGCCGAAAGCCTCACCGGGCGCGAGCGGGCACTCCTGGCCGCGCTTGCCCGCGGGCTCAACAACAAGGCACTGGCAGCGGAGTTCTCGATCTCCGTCAACACGGTGAAATTCCACCTGCGCAACCTCTACGACAAGCTCTCGGTCGCGAGCCGCGCCCAGGCGATCGCCTTCTATTACGCCGCCAACATCAAGGGCGCGGACGAGGCCGGCTGAGGGGGCAAGGCAAGTTCGGCGGGCGAAATCGGCCCCCGTCGGGCGGAAGGCGCTGGCGTCCGTCGGCGCATTGATTGTTGAATTTTTCGCTAATTGCTCTATATGAGCGCTTCGCGAGCTGCATTTGTTTGGTGCTATCGATCGGCGGCTTATCACAAGCGGCCTAATGATCCCCTGACAATGTGAGCGAGAGAAGCGGCGCGAACGCCACATGGTGTGGCGG
>Ga0210085_1001013_pt1 | contig 11422 bp, 15 predicted proteins | sample China_Galinas_PW_5_FD_184866 | JGI IMG/M metagenome (GOLD analysis project Ga0210085, IMG submission 184866) | Wetland microbial communities from San Francisco Bay, California, USA, that impact long-term carbon sequestration - China_Galinas_PWC_D1... | ecosystem: Environmental > Aquatic > Marine... | reverse complement strand
CGCTGATTGATAAATTGATTGCCTCTACTGGAACTATCTAATAAATCCCATGTATGCATCAGTCTATTACTTATCAGTGCGATTCATCTTACTCAACTCCCATAAGGAACAAGCACCATGAAATCCACAATGTTAGCTTTCGCGATTACTGCCTGCGCCCTGACTGCGCCTATCGTATCAGCGCAGCAAATGTCTGCGCCCGAAGGATCGGCGGTGAGCATGGACAGGCAACTGTCCCAGATGCAGGAACACATGAAAGAAATGCAGCAGCAACTAGATAAACTCCGGGCGACGACCGACCCGAATGAACGCCAGAAGCTGATGCAAGAGCACATGCAGAGCATGCGTGAATATATGAATACGATGCATAGCATGAGTGGCCCTGGCGGTCCGGGGATGATGGGTGGTCCGGGGATGATGGACGGTCCCAGTACTCCTGCGGGCGGTCCGAGCATGATGAGTGGCCCCGGTGGTCAGGGCATGATGGGTGGTCCCGGCATGATGCGTGAGCCGGGCATGATGGGCGGTCCCAATGCTCCTGCGGGCGGTCCCGGTATGATGCACGGCCCGGGCATGATGGGTGGTCCCGGCATGATGGGCGGTCCCGGTGGTTCCGAGAGTGGGCCGGGCATGATGGGTGGCCCCGGTGGTCCTGCGGGCGGGCCGGGCATGATGGGTGGTACTAGTGGTCCCGCGGGTGGTTCAGGGATGATGGGCGGTCCCGGTGGCCCTGCGGGCAGCCCCGGCATGATGGGCGGTCCCGGTCGTCCCGAAGGCGGTCCGGGCATGATGCGTGCCCCAAGTGGTCCTTATGGTGGTCCGGGGATGATGGGCGCCCCCGGTGGTCCTGAGGGCGGTCCCCAGGAAAGTCCGAGTGCACCGGGGTCTGAGTGATATAAAAGTCCATCTAGGAGCCTGTCGGATTTAGGTGATCGTAGCGAGCAGGGTGGGAGAGCGAGCACAGAGGTTTACGATATCGAGGCGCATAGTGGTTCTATGTAACGAAATATCGGGGAACTATGGGCCGCTCTCCCGCCGGCGCAGTAGATCAATCCTAAATCCGACAGGCTCCTAGCTACTGCTATACGGAAGCCCGCCCTGCGCTGACGTCATGCCATCTACAGGCCCGGCTAACGTAGGGACTCGCCTGTCATGACGTCATCGCAGACATGGGAGACCTTGCCTAGAGAATCAGGGCGTCACGTCCTGTAACTACAGACTGACTCTCTGGTTCTTTCTGGCCTCGGGATGTTCTGGGCCGATTAGCGTTACTGCCGCTACAACCAGCCAACGCAAAACCAAGAAATCCATTGCATCAAGTTGATGCTCCCATCACTCCATTGCTATAGCCGGATATTCTTCAGCCCGGGAACACGGCGAACGGTCTGGTGGTTCAATCGTTTCCAGCCGTAGTGGTAACTCCACGGGCTTGTCACAAGTCATCGATCCTTACAACCCGCCCCCACTGCTCCTCCCACACCAGTGGCGCCCCAGCCGCCAGCTCGAACAGTGTCTTCTCCGGCGGCAGTGTCTCATCCAGAATGGCGGCGACGATGTCGGGCGCAAGCGTGGTCAGGTTGACCATGCGGCTCACATAGCTGTCGTCGACCCCCTCACGCCGGGCGATCTCTTTCATGGATTTCGCCTCACCCGACTCCAATAAGGCCAGCCAGCGATGCCCGCGGGCGAGTGCCAGCTGAAGCGGCGTCGGCGACGAGTCCCACGGACGGTGATGCAGGCTGTCGCCGTCCGGCAGGGTCACGGTCTTGCGGAGGCCGCGCCGTTTGATCCGGATCGGGACGGTGACGGTCAGACTGCCATCACTCGCAGTAATCACCTCGGTCTGACCAGTCCGGTCAAAAAGAATCTCGCTCATGCCACCGCCTCCTCAACGGCTTCGTCAGCAGGCTCCAGCTCTGGCTGCAACTCCAGCGCCAGCACTTCGATGCCGTTCGGCCGGAACCGCACCTCGAGGGCGTCGGGCGAGACAATAACTTTCTCGATCAGGAGCCGTACGATGCGCTGCTGCTCGGCCGGGAAGAGCTCCTCCCAGATAGCATCGAACCGGGTCATGGCCACCGTGACCCGACCAGCGCGTGCCGGTGATCTCACGGGCGATCATGGAGAGGCTCGTATAGCGCCGGCCCTGGTACGCGTACTGCCCGTCCAGGGCGACGGCCACGTGATGCTCGATCCCGCGGTACTCGCGGGTCAGCACCGTGCCGGGCAGAAGGCGCAGCTCGCGGTCACGTTTGGGGGCCTTCCCCGTCTCGATCAGCGCCTGGATGCGCCGCGCGTTGCGCTCGAGCAGCTCGGCATCAACCTTACGGAACTCGATCTCTTGCAGCTTGTAGGCGATCCGCCGTTCCAGGAACTGGCGATTGTGTGGGGTTGTCACGCCCGAAGAGGTCCCGCCACAGCGCCTTGATCTCGGCCATCGGCAGCTGTGGCAACCGGGCGATTTGCGCGGTCACCGACGGGGGTGGGGTGAATCGGTTCGTGGTTGTGTTCATTCGGACTCCCTGTTGGTGTTGTAGGTGGAGTCTGTATGAACGCTCGTCTGGCCAGCGAAGCCAAGTACAAACGTGCACTCCCGGGCCTCTCCTGCGAACTGTTCAAATCCCGCTTCTCGCAGCCGGACGAGCCCCTGCGCCAGCAGGAACGCGACCTCGTATCGACGCTGCTCTGGAGTCAACTGCTCCGGTGGAATATGGTTGGTTTCGTGCATCGGTTGCGGTCCTCCCTGTTTAACGCGTTTGATGTGTAATTTTCCGGACAAACCGTCACCGATGTCATGAGGGAGTTTCGGATACGTGTGGGCTGTTGTGGGCTACTGCTAAAAGCCAAGCATAATATACTGTTCCTCATCACTCATTTGTCATTGCCTTATAACGCCGAATTAAGCGGCGCCCAGTGCGTAGCGCCGTTTGCGCAACAATGGCGAAGCCATGCGTAAAAAGGCGCGGAGTACTGGATGTCAGAGTGAGCAGCGAACGGCTTGAACGCATTGTTATGCCCGAACCCCACCGCTTTTCTTTGCTGATTTCAGCAACAAATTATGCACCCGCTTCCCCTCCTCGGTTTTCCTTTGGCTTGCTCGATACAGCGCCGTGATTTGCATCCAGCCTTTGATCGTTGGATCGGCGCCTGCCCTAACGAGTAGCTCAGCCACCTCGTAAGAGCAGTCGGCTGCCACATCTCCGAGCGGGGTTTCGCCAATTGCCTCCTCATCATGCGCATTGACATCAGCGCCCACGGACAGCAGATACTCAGCGACCTCAAGATACTCTCCGCGAACGGCGTAGTGGAGAGGCGTTAGAGAAAGCCCCTCATCAAAGGCATTCACCTCGAACCCCTCTTCGACGAGCTCTCTCACCTTTTCTAGATCACCGTCGGCTGCGGCAAAGTGAAGTTTCTCATTTTCGAACCAGGTGCTCATCGCTTATCACGCCCGAATCCACTTCTCAGTCTCGCTATTGCTACACGCAGACTCACTTCGTTGCCTCCCTCCCGGCCACTTTTTTGACCAGCACCATAATTCCCCATGCAAATTCACGCCTCTGCTCGATATTGCGAGAAAAAAATTGCGTCCATCCCCTTCGTCCGTGATGAGGTCTGCCAAGTTCTCAATAGAACTGGCTCATCCGGTAGTCCTGGATGACGGGGTTGAAACGAAAGGCATGCTTAATCGTCTTGATCATGCTGAATGCTCTCCGCCGTTGTTATGTCGACTTCCTGGGTATGGTGCTCCCCATCATCACGTCACGGCCTGTTGCATCGGCTGCCATGCGCGGTACTCGGACAGTCGCAGTCGGTAGCGACTGACGTTGCCATCATGGAGATCTTGCAGGTCGGCAAGGGCCAGTTCAATGATGCGATCCAGAGCCTCTCGCGGCACCAGCGATACGGCCACGGCTCGCACGGCTGCTTCGTTGGGAGGTTGCAGGCCGTGCACAATCTCGCTCACCACGGCGATTAGTGCCTCGCGGTGGCGCAGGCGCACGGGATCGGGCTCAGCGACGGTTTCGCGGATGGCCAGGTAGCGTTGGCAGGAACGCTCGTAGGCCCACACGAACACATCGCGCAGGAGGTCCACCTTTTTCAGTTCATACACGCCGAGGTTGCCTTCCACATAGGCCCGTTCGGGAACATCAATGAAGGACAGTGGACAGAGATTGCGACGTATGAGCGGGATGTTGGCGCCCAGGCGGGATACCCGCTTGTTCACGTCCACGAACGGTTGCAGGTAGGGGATGTGCACCATGATGAAAAAGGCTTGTTCGAACGGGTCCCCGATCGCGTCGGCCTTGTCCAGGATCACCCGGAAGTATTGTTCGATCTGCTGCGGGATGCTCAGCGGGTGAAACACTGTGCCGCTGACCTCGACGATTCGATGCCGCAGCCGGCCGCTTTCAGTCGGATCGGCTAGCAGGTTATCCGACAGCAGAGCATGCAGGTTGAAGAAGGTGAAGGCGTTAAAGCCGATGTCCTCGGCCTGTTCCACCAGCAACTCGATGGCGGCCTTGTGATTCAGGATCATCTGCGCTTCGCGGCGATCCTTGCCCTCGGCCGCCTGCCCCAACTCGATCAAATTCTGCGTATCAAGGCGGGTGTAGGTATTGCCTTCGAGTCGGCTCGAAGCCCACGAAAGGTCAATCAGCAAGCGCCCCAGAATGTCACGCGCGTAGGTTCCCGCCGGACGCTCGCCATCGGGGGAACGACCAATGTGATGCAGGTGATCGCGAATTTCCGTCGGGAGGTACCAGATTTCATTGGGGCGATACGCTTCCAGCATAGATCGGTCGTAGCCCACCGGCTTACGCTGCTGGATGGGTTGGCGGACGTAGGACCTTATTTCCACGCCTTCAGGCGAAGTGGGGACATAGACCTCGGCAGTTGCCAACATCACATCCGCATCATCGGATTCGGTTGCGGTCATCGTTCCAATGATTGGCACAAGTCGATACTTGAGCGCACGCCCCTCGCCTTTACTAACGACTCTCTTTTGCTCAATCAGAGTGGCCAAACGACGCTGCAAAGTCCGACGGCTGACGATGTCAGCCAGGATGGCATGCAGATCGTCGATGCCGATTCCGTCCCGCTGCCTGGCAATTCCGGCCTCTATCCGGGCGTTCAAATCCTTGGGGAGTTTTTTTGGCATGGATTACCTTCTTTTGGCGCGCATCTGATCATGCACGCCAAATGATAGGCCTATTGGCGCGATATGTCAAAATACGCGCCATTTGATTTGGCGCGATCTGCAGGCTTCGCGCCATAAGGCCATCTTATTTAGAGTCTGCTCAGAAAGTCAGTACGTTGCCATCTGATACAGATAGCTCCGTCGCAGGGTGTCGAGTGCCAGCTGATAACGGACCAGTCTCTCCATCACTAGCAGTAGTGGCATCCGGACCACTGCAACACCCTTTTTAATTAGCGAAAAAAGATCCTCAACAGGATCAGCAGGTTCATCACCAGGAAGATGCTGTTGATCCAGGCAATGGAGGTGTAAGCCCGCTTCGCCCGAATGTAGTTGAGCCGGTACGTTCACAACCGCCTTCCTGGACCAGCGTTCGCTGTCGCTGCCTGCATGCGTGTTACGCAAGTCGCCAACGCGGAGATCAGCATGCATTGCAGAACTCTCTTCAATATTTAACCAGTTACATACGCAGTTATTCCCCTAACAGATGCGTCTGTCTCTCCTCCTGCGGCAATTTGCCATATAGTCGCGCCACGGCGGCGTTAATAGTATCCGGGTCCGGCACAGACTCAATCACCCGCCGTGCCTGGTATGTATTGCCGTACCCCATCACGGCTCGAAGGCGAAGATCCGCTTCCAGTCACGTTTCATGCTGATGACAGTCCAGCCCTGGATCTTCGCCTCGTCATATAGCGCCTGGGTGAATTTTCCGACCCTGGTATCGGACAGCCCCAGAACCGGGCCGTAGGCATACTCGCGCTGCGCATCGTCGTGCAGCACCAGCATCGCAAGCCGCGCGCCCGCGCCCGCCTTGGTGTATTCCAGCATCTGTCGGTCGCCCGTCGAGTTGCCAAACGCGGCCACGGGCCGCCGCCCGATCATCAGGTGGATGCCCTCAGGTTTGCCGGCGTTGTTGTCGTTCAGGAGGAGCTTCGGTTCCTTGGTGAGGAACGGCTTGCCGGCCGTGTCGTAGCCGTATTTGGTCCCGCCGGCGATGCCGACCACCTGCTCGGGCGGGATGCCGTAGGTGGCTTCCGAATACACGCGCACGAAATCCTGCCCGCCGCCGGTGACGATGTAGGTCTTGTATCCCCCGCTTCCGGCCGTACCCAGTGCACACGCGAGCCGCACCAGTTGCGGCGCGGCGAGACCATCGGGGTGCGATTACCCCGCAGAAACAAAGCGGCAATAATTCCGCGCTTCTCATACACGCACCTGAAACACACCACGCCTAGGCTGTTACACATGAAGGGGATAACAGACAGTTGCACATCCCCGAGCGCGAAACCGTCCAGGAGGTGCGTCATGAGTGCCAGAGAACTGCAAGTCCAAGCGTATTGCGAATGGTGCGGCTCTACCGAACTGCAGTACCGCTACCACACATTCGATTATTTCTGGTCGGAAAGGTATGCGCGTGTCTACCGGCTCCCGGTGCGGATTGCAGCACCGGACCAGCCGCGGCATTGATTGCCTGACATCGTCACTACCGGTTCGGGCAGCGGAGACGATGCCGGTGCGTGTTCCGGTCGCGGTTGCGGTCAGGCCACCACGTCCCGGAGGGCGGTTATGGTCCGCCCGCATATGCGCAACATCCGCGCGAGGCCGGGCTCGCGCGTCATGCGCAGTCCCGCCGACTCCATTAGTTGCACGATCCATTCCGACGACAGGCGCAACTTGCGACAGGCACTGACGCCGAGTCACCTCCGGTGGCAGCGTCTCGTCCAGGATGGCGTCGACAATATCAGCAGCGAGTGTAGTCAGGTTGACCATGCGACTCACGTAGCTGTCGTCGACTCCCTCACGCCGGGCGATCGCTTTCATGGACTTCGCCTCACCCGATTCCAGCAGGGCCAGCCAGCGGTACCCGCGGGCCAGTGCCAGCTGAAGCGGTGTCGGTTCTGTGTCCCAGGGACGGTACTGGAGGCTGCCACCGTCCGGCAGGGTCACGGTCTTGTGGAGACCACGTTGCTTGATCCGGATCGGAACGGTGACGGTTAGACTGCCATCGCTTGCGGCATTTACCTCGGGCTGGTCGGTCTGATCGATGCGAATCTCGCTCATGCGACGGCCTCCTCAACAATTTCCGCAATTGGTTCCGGCCGCAGTTCCAGCGCCAGCACCTCGATGCCGTTGGACCGGAACCGCACCTCGAGATCATTGGGCGAGACGATCACCTTGTCGATCAGGAGCCGCACGATGCGCTGCTGCCCGGCCGGGAAGAGTTGCTCACCTCGCGCTCGAACAGGGCGAAGGAGAGCAGGATGTTGAGCATCAGCCGCCCCATCGAGGTAGTGGTGTTGAACTGCTGGGTGACCGAGACGAAGGAGACGCCGTGGCGCTCGAACACCTCGATCATGCGCGAGAAGTCGGTCAGCGAGCGGGTGAGCCGATCGATCTTGTAGACCACCACGGTATCGACCTTGCCGGCCTCGATGTCGGTGAGCAGCCGCTTGAGCGCCGGGCGGTCCATGTGGCCGCCCAATAGGCAGGAACGTCGTAGTCATCGTGGAGCGGGATCCAGCCCTCGGCACGCTGGCTCGCGATGTAGGCGTGACCGGCATCGCGCTGGGCATCGATGGAGTTGTACTCCTGGTCGAGCCCCTCCTCCGTGGGCTTGCGGGTGTAGACGGCGCAGAGCACCGTGATCACGTCGCGCGACCTCGATTCAATCCGTAGGCCCGCGCGATTCGTTCGGCAATCTCGGCAACGCTGCTGTTGATCCCAAGGGACTTCGGATCAATCGTGCGATCCGCTTCGATGCCATCGAGAAAGTGATTCAGATCCTGCTCGATCCTTGGCGCGACCTCGATGCGAACGTCCGGTGCGAACAGCTGCGACAGACGCAGCACGTCGTTGGCGTGCTTGCGGACGTTCTTGCTGTCCACAGGTTCGCCCTTGGCCTGGCGCTCGCCGAGGTCCAACCACGCGCTGGCCTTGAGCGGAATCAGCCTGTCCTCGCCGACCCACGGCAATCCATCAACGTCCTTGCGCCCTGCAAGGATGAATTCGTAATACGCGTCATCGAGCAGGATGGCGGACAGACTTGCAGCGGCCTCGTCGATAGGGATCGGCGTGAGGTGACTGCCTTCGGCGAGGTTGACTCCTTCGGGAGCCCTACAGAACAACTCCAGCATGACAGGGAAGCACTCGTCGGCTGGCTTCTGGAATCGGTAGAACACGGGCTTCCCGGTGTCGCTGGACTGCCGGATTTCGTAGCCGCCCGCTTCGACGAAGCTCCAGAACACTTCGCCGAATGACGGGCTGAGCGCTTCGATGTGCAGGACGATGTCCAGGTCCTTCGTGGCACGAAACTCGAGCCCCGCCTCTTCCATCGCAAGAGTCGCGGCCGTGCCGCCGATCAGCACGAACTGATCGGCGTGGCCGGCGAAGTATTCGCGAAAGACATCGAGTCCTCTCACCACGGAAACCGCCCCTTCAGTTCATCGAGTGCGAGTTGAACACGCTCGTCGGTGTTGCCCTGTAGGCTGAGCGTCAAGGAAAGTGGATCGACGGTTTCGCTGTTCGGGATGAGTGCGGGGTTGTAGTGCCAGAGCTCCCATTCGCAGGCGCCCGGCAGCGGCTCAGGCAGGGTCTCGATGCCGGCCTTCGTCACTGTCTTCCACTGCGCCGGGCTGACGGCATAGATCGGCCACTGCGGCTCGGAAAGCATCGAATATCGCGCCAGAGCGCTCAACCCTGCCAGTCTCACGTGGGGTGGCTTCCACTTGGGAACGGGGCGGGCCCAGAATCGGCGCTTGATCGGGCTGCGCAACAATGGCTTCGCTCGCTCCCACGTCTCCGCGGCAGTGCCCTCGGTGTGCAGCCATCGCGCCCTCCCCTCGGTGCGCAATGTCGCAATGCCGGCGGCCGTGAGCTCCTTGACGGCCCGGGACAGGGTCATCGCGGTGTAGCCCAGCTCGCTGACCACCTCGGCGGGCTGCCACTCGGCGCGCCACGGCTTTCGCAGCAGGACGGTAATTAGCATCGCCTGCGTCGCCGGGCTGAGTGCAGTGTCCGGAGCGGTGGGCGGCTTGCGAAAGTACTCGCGCAAGTCGATCCCGAGATCCGGCAGATAGAGCTGGTTGCCCGGCACCAGGAACGGTACCTTCTGCTCGATCAGGCGCTTGCGCTCGTAGGACGCGAGGGTGCCGGTCACGTAGACCACCGGCATCCCAGCCAGTTGGCGCAGCTTGTCCATCTGGCCTCGGACGTTGGCCAAGCCCGGCTTGTCGGGTCGCTTGTCGATCGCCAGGAGAATCTGCCGATCCAGCAGCTTCAGTTCCCGAACCTCGAAGGCGTCCTGCAGAAAGTAAGGCAGCTTGCCGGCACCTGGCCACGCTCGAACCCTGGGGGCGATTCCCAAGGTTTCATGCAGATACGCGTGAACGGCGGCGTCTACGGCACGTTCTGGGGCGGCTTTATATAACATGACAAAAGCACGATAACACGAGTAATGTTATCGTGCAATATGACGTTACCCTAAACGCCTACGAAAGCTCCGAGCCCGGCCGGGAAGCAATTGCCGCCTTCAAACTGCTCGGGTGCCATCCGCCTTGGCCGGCGCAACGGCCACGACTTCGGAGCCCTCTGCGTCGGTTCCCGTCCAACGAAGAAAGACCACGCCCCGATCGTTCACGCGGAGGCTCCACCGCCCGCGCGATCACCCTTCAGCAGCTCCGACGGCTTCTGGAAATTCGACCAAACAGCAATATTTGCTGTGCAGTGAAGATCGCTCCCCGCCCGACGTCGCCATGACATCAAGACTCTGCGCCATCGCCGAATTCAGATGGCGGCTTGGACATCGCGATAGATCTCGATAGACCACGATAGTTCGCGAAAGACCCCTACTCCCACTCGATAACTCCCGAGCCCCACAAGTTGTCGACACTGCTGCAGTTCTTGCGAGAGCCAGAGGATGTTGCCGTCAGCCTGACCGTCGGAATGTGCCGCTTGCTGGCGCACGGTGGCGATCGATCCAGCACATCGAACTTTCCCCTGCCAGCATGCCGGACCGACCGCTGACGGTCCTATCCTGGCGTACGCCATCGGCCTGCAATCCCTCTGTCTCCGATGGCAGGGGTAGCTGCCGTCGCGGTTGCGTCGGCAGAGTTGTTTAAGTTGGTAGTTCAGTTCTCTCACGGTGTACTCGCTTTCGGGGTGGCCACGGATGAAATCGGTCAGAGGGCGGCTTCGCACAGGACCGAACATCCCCGGCGTGCTCTCGCGTCAGAGAATCAAAGGCAGTGCTTACCCGGTAATCACTCCGTCAAACTATCAGCGTTCCACCTGAACCACGTTGCGCCAGTCCAGGGTGAGTCCAGTGGAATCACCGGTCAAAATTCGAACTCGGTTGTCGCGCTGCGCATAGGCATCGCCGGTCACGACGCTCAGGCAGTTATGAGCGTCCTCGTGTCAATGGCGGGTTTCCCGGGGAAATCGGGTTGGGCGCTTGCCGTTGCACACCGACTACCCGTCAATGAGTCACCTCAGCTTCACAATCCAGCGGCGTGTTCATTGGGCGAACCGGCATCGAAAGTTGCATTGAGTGCAGCACCCTTACAATCCAATCAGTTACGTCACTTTCTTAAAGTGACTATCTGTTCCACGTGGGGACAGTTGTCAAAAGTTGGAGCGGGTGTCCGATGGCCAGTGCGCAGGCAGGCTCCGGAGCGCGCTATCGGCAGCGTACTGGCACTGCCAGCTAAGCGTACCCGGCATCTATTCAGTATGGAAGGTGTTGGCCCGTTCAAATCAATGGGTAAGGCAAGTAACTTCAACCCGACTATGTGCTGCCCAGGTGAGCACACTGCTGATTTAAGTTTGTAATGCAAGTTATTGAGTTCCGATCAAAGTCAACCCGTCTCACGTTTCTTCTCCTGCAACCGGCCCTGGATGCCGAGCAGTTTATTGATCAAGGGATTCGCTGGATCGACGGCGGCGGACGGGTAGTTACCACTTCTCGTGTCATCGCGCCTCGCAACCGCATACACCTCGATCCGTCGCTGGCGATGCGCTGCGATCTGCAAAGCACCCTCCGGTGTGGACGTGCCGGCACGGGCACGTGTGATCAGACCGCGGAGATAGGCCAGCGGCGTTGCCTTAACGATCATGGTGGGTAGCCGCCACCCCGAAGAATGAAAGATACTTTGGGATGGAAGGTAGCAGGTAGAGGTCGTGAAATATTTTGGCGGCTCGACCCCGCACTTAACGTGACCCGCCGGACTG
>Ga0210085_1001012_pt1 | contig 11432 bp, 8 predicted proteins | sample China_Galinas_PW_5_FD_184866 | JGI IMG/M metagenome (GOLD analysis project Ga0210085, IMG submission 184866) | Wetland microbial communities from San Francisco Bay, California, USA, that impact long-term carbon sequestration - China_Galinas_PWC_D1... | ecosystem: Environmental > Aquatic > Marine... | reverse complement strand
GGCGGTACGCGCTGCTCGCGCCGCTGCTCGACGCCGCGTACGGCTCGGCGACCTTTACCGGCGCGAGCACGCCGTCGACGTCCGAGGTGAGGGTATCCACCTCTGGGCTGTCGATCCGCCGGGTGAACCGTAGCCCGCCCGGAGTTCTGGATCCGGTGGAAAGCCAGGAGGGCGAGGAAGTGAAGACAGAGGCTGCGCTCAGCACCTGGGGGGCAGAGGATCTTTCATCTGCCCCTCCACGCCGACGCGGATAGCCACCGCCTGCTTCTCTTGCGCGACCTGCCGCACGGGCTTCCCATCCAGTCGCGCTAGCACGTCGTGCCCAACAGCTTTTCCGCCACCCTCCGCAGTCGCCGGCCGCCCTCTACTCCTCCACCTTCCACACCGTGTCGATCACCGTCCCGTCCACCCACTTGATGACCGCCACGGGCGTGTCGGTGAGCCGGGGCGGCTCCGGCTTCCCACCGATGATGTCCTCAACCTCCGCCTTGATCTCCTCGATGGTGCGGATGGGCAAGGCGGAGCCCTTCACGGCGTCCAGCAGATCCGTGCGCCGTGGGTTGATGGCGATGCCCCGCTCGGTGACCACCACGTCGATGAGCTCTCCGGGGCCGGTGAGCGTCGCCACGCGGTCCACGATGACCGGAATGCGGTCGCGGAACGCGGGTACCGCGAGGATGGTGCATCCGGAGAAGAGGCAATTCTGCCAGCCGCCGATACCGTGCAGCAGCACGCCGTCGGAGTGGGTGTTCACGTTGGCGTTGAAGTCCACGTCCACCTCGGTGGCGCCCAGCACCGCGGCGTCCACCATGGAGGCGAAGTTGCCCTTGCCATGATAGTTGTAGGAGGTGAAGGGGGACGTGGCCACGTGCCTCGGATCCGACGCGATGGACGCCACGCCCGCGAGGTCGAAGGTCTGCCCGTCCAGGATGTAATCGGTGAGACCCTCCTTCAGGAGGTCCACCAGGAACTGGGTGGAGCCGCCGCGGACGAAGCGGGCCTTCACCCCAGCCTCCTTCATCATGTCCTTCAGGAACTGCACAAAGGCCAGCGCGATGCCGCCGGCGCCGGCCTGGAAGGAGAAGCCGTCCTTCATGATGCCGGCGTCGCGCAGAAAACACGCGACGTACTCGGCGATGAGCACCCGGTCCGGGCTCTTGGTGATCCGGGTGGTGCCGGAAACGATCTTGACGGGATCCCCGATGGAGTCCACCACGACGACGTGGTCCACGTTGTTCCCCTGGATCTGCCAGGGGATGCACGGGAAGGGCACCAGGTTGTCCGTCACCACGATGACGTGGTCTGCGTACAGGGAGTCCACCAGCGCGAAGCCGAGGGAGCCGCACGCCGAAGGTCCGTGAGAGCCGTCGGCGTTGCCGAACGGGTCCGCCGTGGGCGCCGCGATGACGGCGATGTCGATCTTCACCTCGCCGTCCTGTACGGCCTGCCAGCGCCCGCCATGCGAGCGGAGCACCCCCATTCCACGCATCTTCCCGTGGGACGTGTACTCACCCAGGGGCCCGTTCATGCTTCCCTCGATGCGTTGCACCACCCCGCGGTCCATGAGCTCGATGACGGGCTCGTGGCACGGGAACGACGCCGACGGGAACCACATGAGGTCCTTCACACCCAGCTCGGCCGCGGCCTGAAGGGCCATGAGCGCCACCAGGTCTCCGTTCCGGAGATGGTGGTGCGTAGAGATCGTCATCCCGTCTCGCAGACCGCACTTCTGTAGGGCGGCCTTCAGGTCGGCGACGCGCTTGTCCCCGCTAGCCGGATAATCACAACTGGAGCGGACAGGTGGCGCGTGCTTGGGGCCTTCGGGCCGGTAGGCGCCGGGGCCCTGATAGGGCACCTGCGCCACGCCGTTCACCACGCGCGGCACCCTGCGCCCCGCGGCATTCACCACGAAGTCGGCGGCGCTCATGCGTCGGCCCTCCCGGAGGGGGCGTCCGCCCCCGGGTCCCCGGAGATCAGTCCCGACGCCCGCGCTCTAGCCACCAGCCGCTGCGCCCGCAGTACAACCGGCCTGTCGATCATCTTCGTGCCCAGGCTCACCACCCCGAGCCCCTTCGCTTCGGCGTCTTGAAAGGCCGCCACGATGGCCAACGCCTTGTCGATCTCCGGTCGCGACGGCGCGAACGCCTTGTGGATGATGCGGATCTGCCGGGGATGGATGCAACCCATCCCCTCGAAGCCCATGGACCTTGCCCTCGAGCCCCAGGCGAGCAGGCCCTCCTCGTCGGCCACGTCGCCGAACACGGAGTCGATGGCCTGCACGCCCGCCGCCTTGGCGGCGTTCACCAGGCGACTCCTGGCCCACACGGTCTCCGTACCTTCGACCGTCTTCGCGATGCCCAGGTCCGCCGTGTAGTCCTCGACGCCGATGGTCAGCGCGATCACGCTGTCCACCGACGACGCGATGGCGTATGCGTGCTCGATGCCGAGCGCCGACTCAAGGATGGGCATGATCCACACCGGCGTCGCGATACCGACGGCTTCGCGGATTTCCCGGATGCGGTCGTGGACCGCCACGACGTCGTCCGCGCGCTCCACCTTCGGGACGAGGATCACGTCGGGCGCCTCGGGCACCACCTCGTCGAGGTCCTCGAGCCCGAGTGGAAGCTGGTTTATGCGCACCATGCGCTCGGCGCCCTTGAACTCGATGGCCCGCAGGGCATTCCGCACCAGCAGACGCGCCGTGTCCTTCTCGGCCGGGTGGACCGAGTCCTCCAGGTCGAGGATGACGGCGTCCGGGGCGTGGAGCCCCGCGTTGATCATGAACTTGGGCTCGTTGCCCGGAAGGTAGAGGCGGGAGCGCCGCAACCGATCACGGGCGGTGCCGCTGGGGGCCGGCGCCGCGCGGGGAGGCCGCATGTCGCTCGCCGGGGTGACCCCGGCCCGAAGGAGCGCCGCCTCCAGACGCGCTTCCAGAACCCAGGGAACGGCGCCCTGGTCCTCCACCCGGACCCGGCCGTTCACCAATCCCGCAGTCGCCAGAGCCGCCACGACGTCGGCCCGCAGCGAGGCACCGAACATCGCCTCGACCTTCGACGTCAGCTCCAGGTGGATCCCTCCCCCGTCGGTGGGTTCCACGGACACCCAGCAATCGGAGCGGACATCCGTACCTCGTCGCCCCGCCTCTCCGGTCCCGTGGCCGCCGTCGCCCCCGGGCGGATCGTGCACCACGTTCTTCATCGTTCCAGCCGGTCCAAAATCGCGTCGGTGATCTGCGGCGTCATGGCCGCGCCTTCCGCGATGACGCCCGCTTCACCGGGGATCCTCATCATGTCGTAGGTGCGTACCTTGCCCTCACGCACCACGGCCGCCACCGCATTGCGCACGTTCGTGGCCTTGTCGCTCTCGCCCACGTGATCCAGCAGCATGGCCGCCGACAGGATCATGGCGATGGGGTTCACGATGGGCGGGTCGAGCCTCTCGTACTTGGGCGCCGAGCCGTGGGTGGGCTCGAAGACCGCCACCTCGTCGCCGATGTTGCCGGAACAGGCGAAGCCGAGGCCGCCCACCAGTCCCGCGAACGCGTCGGACACGATGTCCCCGAAGAGGTTGCCCGCCACGATGACCCCGTAGTCTTCGGGGTTCTTGGTGAGCCACATCATCTGGGCATCGATGTTCGTGGACCACAGATGGATGTTCGCGTGCTTCTTTTGCACCTCCCGGGCCACCTCCTCCATCATCCCCGACGTCTCCCGGAGCACGTTGGGCTTCTCGCACACCGTCACCGAGCGATACCCGTGCTTCTCGGCGTACTCGAAGGCCGCCGTCAGGATGCGCCGGCACGCGCGGCGGGTGAAGAGGCGCACCGAGACTGCGAGGTCCTCGCTGGCCACCTCCGCGAAGGGCTTGAACTTGGCGTGGGTCGCCAGCGCTTCGCGCACCTGGGCCGGCGGATCCGTCCACTCGACGCCGCAGTAGAGCCCCTCGGTGTTCTGGCGAAAGATCACCGCGTCCACCGTCGGCTCCTCCACGCCGTCGTCGGCGGTCTGGCGTACGAAATTCAGGGGGTTACCCGGGAACGAGCGGCACGGCCGGATGCAGATGTCCAAGTTGAACTTCTGGCGCAGCCCGACAATGGGGCTGAAGTAGACGAAGCCCTTGTCGCGAAGCGACGGATCGAGCTCTTCGGCGGCCTCTTTCTTCGGCTTCGAGGTGATGGCCCCGAACAGCCCCAGGCGGTGCTTCTTCAGAAGCTCCAGGGTCCGCTCCGGGAGAGGATTGCCCTCCTTCACCCAGAACTCCCAGCCGATGTCGGCGTGCACGTACTCCGCGTCGAAGCCCACGGCGTCCAGGACCCGGATGGCCTCCGGAAGGACGATCTTGCCGATCCCGTCGCCGGGCATCGTGACCACGGTATGTTTCGCCATCTTGGCGTCGCTCCGATTCAGTGCTGGTTCGTCTCGCGTCGCGTTCCGGACATGGCCGGACCCCACCCCACCCTCACGTCGCCTTCACTCCTCCGGCTGCATCAGGCCCAGGCGCTTCCTGACGAGGTTCTCGCTGCCTCCGGCCACCACCAGGGACTGTGGCACCGTGCCCAGTGCCGGGAAGCGGAAAGAGCGGTGACGGTATTCGATGGTCCCCGTGGAGAAGTCGATGGCGATCTCGTCACCCGGAATCACCGTCGCCTCACCCGCCGCCACCTCGTCTGCGAGCTCCTCCTTCAACGCCTCCACCAGCCCCGGGCACTCGATGCACGGCAGTCCGTTGTTGTACGCGTTGCGCAGATAGGTCTGGGAGAACGAGCCCGCGATGACCACCGCGATGCCCTTGGCCTGCAACGCCGTCGCCGCCTGCTCCCGGCTGGATCCCGTCCCGAAGTTGAACCCGCCGACCAGGATGTCTCCCTCCGCGGTCCGCGTGGCGAACGTCGGGTCGTAGTTCTCCATCACCACGCGAGCCATGTCTTCGCGGGTCATGCCTTCGCGGTAGGTGTAGTCCTTTCCGTAGATGCCATCGGTGTTGAGGTTGTCCCTCGGCGCCATCACCAGGCGTCCGTGGACGGCGCGCGGAAATCCCTCGAGGATCTGCACGGACTCGTCCGCCGTGACTTCGGGAGCCGCCATCTCACGGAACCGGGGGGAGAGGGCGCGCGGAGCGCCGGCCGGCGATCCCTGTCTCGCACCCGTGTCGACCTCCGCTACCCGGGTCCCATTCCTTCCCCCGTTCACGTGCGGCATGCTGATGTAGCCCGCCGCGGCCGAGGCGGCCACCACGGCGGGGGAACCCAGGTACGCCACGGCGTCCCGGGAGCCCATCCGTCCCTTGAAGTTCCGGTTGGTGGCGCTGATCCCCACCTCCCCGGGCTCAAGAAGCCCCTCTCCCAGGCCGATGCACGGACCACATCCCGGCGGCAGGGGATGGGCGCCGGCATCCATCAGCGTTCCCCACGCACCCGACGCCTTCGCCGCCTCCTGGATCTCGTGGCTCGCTGCCGCCACGTACAGGGTGACGCCGTCGGCCACCTTCCGACCCTTCAGCACGGCTGCGGCCGCCTGCAGGTCCTCCAACCTCGAGTTCACGCACGAGAGCAGGTACGCCTTGTGGACGGCCACTCGCTCCTTCTCCATCTCGGCGACGGAGCGCATCACCTGCACCGTGTCCGGTCCCGAGACGTGGGGGCTCACGTCACCCAGGTCCAGGACGATCTCGCCGGCGTATGCGGCGTCGGCGTCGGGAAGCGGCGGCTCGGCGGTCCACCGAGCGAGGTCCTTCTCTGTGATGCGCGGCGTGTCCTCCGCGTTCGGGACGTGCGCTCCGTGGAGACCGCAACCCCTGGTCAACATCTCCCTCCGCCTGCCCAGGTATGCGAGCGTCACGTCGTCCACCGGAAACCACCCTGTGAGCGCGCCCCATTCCGTGGTCATGTTGGCGATGGTCATGCGCTCGTCCATGGACAGCGTCGCCACTCCCGGGCCGGCGAACTCCAGCGCCGCGTTCAGGACCTCTTCGTGGTTGTAGAGGCCGCACAGCGTGATGATGACGTCCTTGCCCGTCACCCCCGGCGGCAGTGCCCCCTCCAGCACGACACGCACGGTGCGGGGGATCTGCCACCAGAAGTCGCCCGTGGCCCAGATACCGGCCGCGTCGGTGCGTACCACGGGCGTGCCCAGGGCGCCGAGAGCACCATACATGTTCGAGTGGGAGTCCGACGCCACGGCGAGGGATCCGGGCACCACGTATCCCATGGACACCATCATCTGGTGGCCGATACCCGCGCCGGCGGGATAGAAGTCGACGCCCTGGTCCCTGGCGAAGGCCTCGATCTCCCAGTACTTGGCCAGGTTCCCCTTGGTGTGGTTCTGGATGTCGTGATCCAGCGCGAACACGGGCTGGCGAGGGTCCAGGACGCTGGTGGCGCCCAGCGACCTGAACTTCTTCAGCACCGCGGACGTGTTGTCGTGCGTGAGGACATGGCGCGGCCGCAGCGATACCACGTCTCCCTGACGGAGAGGACGCGCCGGGCCTTCCGCCATGTGCGCCTGAGCGAGCTTCTCGACGATAGTCTGGCCCATGAGGGTCAACTCCGGTTCAACGTGCCGTGGACGGCCGACATGCGGCGGGTATGTCGCAAAACGCAGGGATCAATCATCACGTCGGGCCTCACATGTCCGTCATGCACAGCGCCATGAGGTCGGAGATCTCGTCGACCTGCTCCAGGCCCCATACGGCGTCCTTAATGCGCCCCCGAGCGTTCCCCGAAAGGACGGGCGCCGCCAGGGCATCGAACTTCTCCTCCACCTCGGCGTCGGTGAGAGGATTGCGGGGATCGCCCTTCGGGAAGTCCAGCTCCTTGGTGAGCTCCCGGCCGTCGGCGGTGCGGATAGTCACCCCCACACGCTGAAGCTTCGGGAAGACCGCCTCGATGGCCGGGTCCGCAACGACCTTCACTTTGGGAAGCTGCGCCCGGATGCGCGGATCCATGATTTTTTTCTGCGTGAACTGCGCCGGGGTGACCTGCCGGTCGGCGATGGCCGCCGCGATCACGTAGGGCAGCGAGTGGTCCGCGGTCTCCTTGGAGCGTGGATCGTACTTCGTGGGATCAGCGAGAATATCCGCTGCCCGGGCCAGCGAGCGGATGTGCACCTCCGCCACGTCCTCCGGAGCCAGGTCGTTGCCGATGACCAGGTCCAGCACCGCCGAGATGGGGGCGTGGGTGAGCGCCTCGGTGGGGAAGGCCTTCATGCCGCACCGCTCGATGCGCCAGGAGTCACCCAATCCCTCTTCCAGCACCTCGAGCTTCCACTCGGGGCCGAAGCAGTGGGCGAGACCTTCTTTGCCATCGACCACGTGCTCGGGCCCGGTGTACCCCTTCTCGGCCAGGAGCGCGGCCAGCACGCCGCTCTGGGTGGCCATGGGGTCCACCGTGTTCTTCATCATGGTGAGCTTGCCCGCCGTCACGGCACCCAGAGTGGCGTGACGCGACGCCGAGATGCCCACCGCGTGCTGGATCTTCTCCCAGGGGAGACCGAGCATACGGCCTGCGACGATGGGCGAGACGAAGGCCGTTAGCGTGGCGTGGTGCCATCCCCGCTCCCGGATTCCCGGGAAGGCGGCCTCGCAGAAGCGCATCTCGAACTCGTGGCCCAGGACGATGCCCACCACCAGGTCCTTCCCGCTTCGCCCCGCACGCTCCCCTGCGGCCATCGCCGCGGGAATGATATCCGAGGGGTGCGACGGGTCCTGCTGCCAGTAGATGTCGTTGTAGTCCATCACCCGGACCATGAGGGCGTTGGCCAGGGCGGCAGACACGGGGTCGGTGGTGCGGCCGGAGACCAGGATATGGGCGGGGCCCGAGCCCCCGATCTCCTCGAGAAGCTCGAGTGCGATGCGGGCGTCCTCCTGCCGGTATCCCCCGAAGGCGCATCCGAGGGAATCGAGCAGGTACCTGCTGGCCTGGTGGCGAGCGTTCTCGCCGATGTCGTCCCAGGTCAGGGAGGCGGTCCACCGGGCCATGCGTGCGGTGATGGTGTCGGACACGGCGGATGGGGGAGCCTCGGTGGACACGGACATCGCCTATCGCTCCAGGTTCTTGAAGGGGAGGTAGGCCATGAAGTCCGCGTGGTGCACGATGATGGCCTCGGTCGAGCGCTTCACCAGGTCGCCCTCGGCGGCGTGGGCGGCGATGATATGGCACACCTCGTCGGGGACGCCGGCTTCCATGGCCAGCGCCACGCCGGTGAAGGGGTGCCGGAGCGCTTTGCCCCGCGCACTCTGGCGGGCCTTGCCCTCCACCTTCTCGTACTCCAGGAGCTTGCCGACGTCCGCCAGAATCGCCCCGGCGACGACGGTGTCCATGTCGACGGACAGCGAGGTGCCCATGAACTCCTGCATGGCCTCGGCGCCGCGCCGGGCAATGTGCACCACGCACCGCTTGTGCTGCATGAAGGTGGCGGGGCAGTCGGGCACCAGGAGCGTGAAGGGGATCTCGTCGAGGTCCTCGGGCTCCAAGGGGCTCCGCTCCAGGGCCAGCTCCCACGTCCGCGCGGTCTGCTCCCGCAGACCCGGATCCCGGATCCATGACAGCTCAGGCCAGAGCCGCTCCACGGCTTCGCGCATCGCCAACCACTCCGCTCACGAGCCGGCGGCGCAGCCGCCGGCAGAGGTACGCTCTCCCCGTCTGGCAGGCACACGGGTGCGAGGTGGGGATTCTCCCACGACTCCTAAGCTGGCGGGGGCCCATATGGCGGCTATCGGGATTTTCCCCCGGGGGAGTGTGGGGGAACGAGGTGGGCGTCCCGCCTCGGACGGTAGGGAGGGGCTCGTGCCTCCCCTTGTCCGGAGAGGCATACCTGCGAATCGTCTCAGAAGACGAGGCCCTCCTTCGACTGGCGGCGGCCGGCAGGGTGAGGCTTCCCCAAGCCAAGGTCCCGAGCCCCGGCGCCGGACCGGTACCAGGGGGGGCCCTCGGGCATCAACGTCGGTGCGATTCTCGAAGATGTCCGTTCCGAGGGGTGGGGCGGGTGATCTACTTCGACCCGAGCGTCCTCGTCGAGCTCTACCTGGATGGCAAGCGCGCCGAGGAGGCGAGGGCGATCCTGGACGAGCCGGAGTCCAAGGTCGCCTCCTGGCTGCTCATGATCGAGGTGCCGGTCTTGCTCCGACGCGCCCTTCCCTTTCCTGCGCATCGTGATGCCCTGGGCGCCTGCCTCGACCGCTTCGATACCGACCTCAAGGACATCGGGCCGGTGGACGCGCTCACCGACGTCGGCCTGAGGGTGCGGTCCGATGCTCGTCTCACGGAATGCCGCGCGCTGGACGCCATCCACGCGTGCACCGCCCGGAAGCTCCCCCGATCAGCTACCTACGTGCTGAACGCGCTCGAACTCGGCGATGGCGTTCACGTGGCTGATCACCGCCTGAAGCTCCGAGACCCGGGCGGAAGTCAGCTGGTTCTGCGCCTGTACCACCTCGTAGTTCGTGGCCGCTCCCACCTGGAAGCGCTGTAGCGTGGCCTGGAAGTTCTGCTCCGAGGCCTCACGTGCGCGCCGGGCCGCCTGGAACTGGAGGTACGCGTTACGTACCGCGTACCCCGCGTTGGTCACCTGGGTGATGATGCTCAGCTCCTGGCTCTTGAGCGCCAGGTCGGTCTGCTCGAGCTGGAGCTTAGCCCGCTCGAGGTTCGCCTTGTTGGGGTTCGTGCCGATGGGGTACGAGGCCTGCAGCGACACGTTCCAGGTCGGCGCGTCGAGGTTCCGGATGTTGGTGAGGGCGTCGGTGTAGCCGCCGGGAGCGACGAGAACCGGCGAGCCGCCGAGGGCGTCACGACTGTACCGGTCGCCGCCCACGCCCTGCAGGGAGTACCCCGCCGACAGCGTCAGGTCCGGAAGGGTGTTGGACTTCGATACCCTCAGGTTCACCTGGGAGATGTCACGCTGCCGCCGCTGTTGGCGGATGTCCGTGCGCTCGTCGAGGGCCGTCTGGATGGCCGCCGGGATGTCCACGGCCTGCTGCGTCTCGATGGGCTGATCCGTCGGGTTGATGGTCTCGGCCAGGAGTGGGTCTTCGGGACCGCTCACCAGGAGGCTCTTGAAAGTCAGCTCGAGGTTGTGCCACGTGACCTGGGCGTTGAGTAGGCCCTGCTCGGCGCTGGCCACCTGGGCCACCGCCTGCAGCATCTGCATGTTGGTCATGCGACCGAGCCGGACTTGCAGGCTGTCCTGGGTCAGGAGCTGTTGAGCCGCGTCCAGGTTACGCCGCTGGATTTCCATCTGCTCGATCCCGTAGCGCAGCGCCCAGTACGCCTGCCGCACCCGGTTGGTGATGTTGGCGACCTGGCTCCGCACCTGGAGGTCCGTAATCTGGGTCTGGATCTGCTGGGTCTGGAGGGCGGCGCGCTGATTGTCGATTCTGAACCCGGCCAGCAGGGGCTGCTGGTAGTTCAGGCTGAGCGTCGAGCTGTAGCTGGGATTCCGTACCGAGAACTCGTTGTTCGTCTCGCTGCGGTTGTTGTTGAAGTTGGCGGAAAGGCGGCCCCCCATCCACGGCATGGGCTTCACCAGAGAGCCGTTGAAGTTGTACCGCTGGCTGGTGATCTGGGCGACTCCCGTACCGGCGTCAAGCTGGCTGGTAGGGAGGTTCGTCGAGTTGTTGTAGCTGAGGTTGGTGCTGAACGTCGGGGTGAACGCCGCCTCGGCGGAGAGCAGAGAGTACTTCTGGATCGCGGGAGTCAGCCTCACGGTCTGGATGTCGAGGTTCGAGCTCAACGCGCGGGCGATGGCGTCGTTCAGCGACAGGTTGACCAACGTCCCCCCCGGCTCCACCGGGGGCATGGCCTGGCCCACGATGTACGGCTGGAGTCCGGCCTGCGTGGTATCGCCCGGCTGCTGGCCGGAGAGGGTAGACGGGAGCGCGAGCGCGGCAGCCAGCGCCCACACCATGAGACCACTCTTATGCTGACGCATTTCACATCCCCTGTTCGTCCATGAGGCCACCCTTCGACCCGTCCGCGGAGGGACCCGAGCGACGCGTCGCAGCCCGGCTGCGGCGGAAACTCGTCCCCGAAGGGAGGGTCCTACGTTCACCTCGACACGCGAGGGCCCTCGGATGTTAGGAAACGCCCCCCCGGGGATGGCGAAGAAGTACCGAAAGGCCCCGGGATCGGGCGGGGTTGCGAGGTGCTCGGGGCGCGGCCCTCCCGACGCGGGACGCTCCCCCTCTTCGGCGACCTGCTAGCGCCTCAGCAGAAAGAACGCCACGTCGCCGGCGCTGCCCTTCCACACCGTGGTCAGTCCCACATCCTCCAGCCACGCCGCCAGATCGGGCAGGTGATACGACGTGGTCACCGCCAGATCCAGCCGGTCCCTCCGAACCGGCTGGCCGGTGAGGCGCAAGGTCGTGTCCAGCTCTTCGCAGTAGATGACCAGGCTGAGAGCATTCGGGATCGCGGTGATGGATCGCACGAGCTCGAACAA
>Ga0210085_1001011_pt1 | contig 11436 bp, 11 predicted proteins | sample China_Galinas_PW_5_FD_184866 | JGI IMG/M metagenome (GOLD analysis project Ga0210085, IMG submission 184866) | Wetland microbial communities from San Francisco Bay, California, USA, that impact long-term carbon sequestration - China_Galinas_PWC_D1... | ecosystem: Environmental > Aquatic > Marine... | reverse complement strand
CCCAGGCCGGCAGTCCCGGCGGATCGGGACTGCCGACCGCAGCCACCGCCGTATCCGACGGCAGGCGGCGGAGCAGCCTCGCCTTCTCCGTGCTCAACGAGCCGGGGACGCTGGTCCGCGCGCTCGGGGTCATCGCCGGACACCACCTCAACATGACCAAGCTCGAGTCGCGCCCCAGCCGGCAGGGCACCTGGGAGTACGTCTTCTGGACCGACGTGGACGCCGATGTCTGCGAGGGAGGAGCGGCCGGGGAGGCCTTCCTCGATGACCTCCGTGCGGTCTGTGTGTGGGTGCGAGTGCTGGGCTGCTATCCCCGCTGCACCGAGCCGGACATCTAGGCGTTCGGGTGCGCGCCATCCTGTTCGAGCATTTCGGCGAGACGCCGGTGCTAAGGGAGGTCCCGCCGCCCACGGTGCCGCCCCACGGCGCCCTCATCGAGGTCCACGCGAGCGGCGTCTGCCGCAGCGACTGGCACGCCTGGCAAGGCCATGATCAAGAAGTCAGCCTGCCGCACGTGCCGGGTCACGAATTCGCGGGCGTGGTGCACGCGGTGGGCTCGGGCGTCCGCACCTTTCGCGGAGGTGAGCGGGTGACGGCGCCGTTCGTGAACGGCTGCGGGGACTGCCCAGAGTGCCGAATGGGCAACGAGCAGGTCTGCCGTCACCAGACCCAGCCGGGCTTCACGCACTGGGGCTCGTTCGCGCAATACGTGGTGGTCCATCACGCCGACCGCAACCTCGTACGCCTGCCCAGTTCGCTCGCGTTCGTGGAGGCGGCCAGTCTCGGCTGCCGCTTCGCCACCGCCTTCCGGGCGCTCGTGGACCAGGGTCACGTGAGACCTGGCCAGTGGATCGCCATCCACGGCTGCGGCGGCGTGGGCCTCGCGGCCACGATGATCGCGGTGGCCTTGGGGGCGCGCGTCGTGGCCGTCGATCTGCACGCCGACCGGTTGGCCCTCGCGCGATCCCTGGGGGCGGAGGCCACGATCGAGGCCGGTGACGGCGTCGACACGGCCGCCGTCGTGGAGGAGCTCACCGGCGGTGCCGATGTCTCGCTCGATGCGGCCGGCACGTCCGGCACCTGCGTCAGCTCGCTGCGCAGCCTGCGACGGGGCGGGCTGCACCTGCAGGTGGGCCTGCTGCTGGGAGACCAGGCTGCCTCGGCCTTGCCCATGGACCTGGTCATCGCACGTGAGCTGCACATCGTGGGCAGTCATGGCATGCAGGCGCACCGCTACCACGAGGCCCTGGCCATGATCGCGGCCGGCCGGCTCGCACCGGCGCGCCTGTTGGGTCCGACGATCCCGCTGGAGTCGGCGCCGGCTGCCCTCGAGGGGATGGATCGGGCGGCGCCGGGTGTGACGGTGATCACCAGCTTCTGACCGTCTCCCCGTTCGGGACCGACGGGATGGCCCAACCTGGGGCACACTGCCCGGACCACGGGGGCACGAGCAAGATCACCAGGAGGCCACGATGAGCACATCGCAGACAGGCAGGCAAGCGGTCAGCCGCCGTCGCTGGCTGGCCGTGGCCATCATCGGCGCGGCCGTCATCGCCGTCGTGGCGGGCGTCTTCCTGGTGTGGTTCCTCTTCTTCAGCTCCGAGGCGCCCCCGGCACCGACCCTGCAGGATGCGCTGTCGGGACTGGGCTCGCCCGCAACCGCTGAATGATGGGTCTCAGGCCCTTCCGCGCACCGCGACCTGAGCGGCCGTGGCGACCCACTGCGTGAGCTGATCGGGGTCTTCGCGAACCGGCTCGGGTACCTCCCAGTAGGGCATGCGCGCGTGCTGGGTGGACCCGGCTTCCTCGAAAGCCTGAGCGGTGCTGCCGTCGGCTCGCAGGTAGAGACGCCCCTCGGAATCGACGATGGCGAACATGACGTCGTCCTTGAACAGCCCGTGGCTCCCGTACATGGCGCGAGCGTCCACTCCCAGTGGGGCCAGCTGCTCCTCGAGGGCAGCGGCGGCCTCGATCCCGGCCCTTCGCGCGCGCCCACCCCTGGTGGCCACGCTCAGGCCTCGGTGATGGTCACCGACTTGATGGCGACCGGCTGGACCGGGCGGTCCTGCGCGCCGGTCGGAGCGCCGGCGATGGCATCCACGACCGCCTCGCCGTCGCTGAGCTTGCCGAAGATGGTGTAGTTGGGGGGCAGCGGGTAGTCGGCGTGCATGACGAAGAACTGGCTGCCGTTGGTGTTGGGCCCGGCGTTGGCCATGGCCAGCGTCCCGCGCAGGTACTGGCGGCTGACGGGCTCGTCATCGAAGCGGTAGCCGGGGCCGCCGGTGCCGGTGCCGGTGGGATCGCCACCCTGGATCATGAAGCCGCTGATGACGCGGTGGAAGATGACGTCGTCGTAGAAGCCCTCGCGTGCGAGGAAGACGAAGTTGTTGACCGTCCGCGGCGCTTCCGATGCGAACAGCTCGGCGGTCAGCGTGCCGGCCGAGGTCTCGATCGTGGCGCGATAGGTCTTGGCGGGATCGATGACCATCTCCGGCGGGTTGGCGTACTGGGGCACGGATGCTCTCCTCATCTAGGGCTTGCCCACAGCCTACCCGACCTTGGGTCAGGAGCCACAGTCGGCCACGGACGGCGCGCCAGATGGCTAGGATGAGGGCCTGATGAACGACGGCGCCCGACCCGATCCCCATCCCATCTACCTCGCCGGCGAATGGGTCACCTCGAGCCGGCTCCTTGATGTCGACGACCCTGCGCATCCCGGTTCCCTCGCCGGTCGCACCTACCTCGCGACCGAAGAACAGTACGAGGCTGCGGCCCAGGCGGCCGTCGAGGGCTTCGAGGCGACCCGTGTCCTGCCTGCCTACGAGCGTGCTGCCGCCTGCCGGCGCATCGCGGCCGGCATCGCGTCCCGTCGCGACGAGCTGGCCGAGCTCATCACCCGCGAGTCGGGCAAGTCCATCCGTGACGCCCGCGTGGAGACGGATCGCGGCGCCCTCGTCTTCCGCCTGGCGGCAGAAGAGGCCGAGCGGATGGGTGGCGAGACGATGGCCCTGGATATCGCGCCACCGCACAAGGGCCGCCATGCGCTCACGCGACGCTTCCCCATCGGGCCCGTGGCCGGGATCAGCCCCTTCAACTTCCCGCTCAACCTGGCGGCCCACAAGGTCGCCCCGGCCATCGCCGCCGGCTGCTCCATCGTGCTCAAGCCGCCCTCCCGCGACCCCCTCACCATGCTCACCGTGGCCGAGATCATCGACGAGGCCGACCTGCCTACAGGAGCCGTCTCGATCCTGCCCATGGATCGCACGCTGGGCGACCGCCTGGTCGAGGACGATCGCTTCCGCCTGCTCTCCTTCACCGGCTCGCCCGTCGTGGGCTGGCGCATGAAGGAGCGCGTCGGCAAGAAGCCGGTCGTGCTGGAGCTGGGTGGCAACGCGGGTGCCATCGTGGACGAGAGCGCCGACCTCGACTGGGCCGTCAAGCGTGCCGTGACGGGAGCGTTCGCCTTCAGCGGCCAGGTTTGCATCAGCGTCCAGCGCCTGCTGGTCCACCGCGCCGTCTGGGATGCGTTCATGGAGCGCTTCACGGCGGCTGCGGCGGCCCTCAAGCTGGGCGATCCCCTCGATCCGGAGACAGACCTCGGTCCGATGGTCGATGCGGCGGCGGTCGAACGGACGGTGGATTGGGTGCGGGAGGCCGTTGCCGACGGCGCCAGGGTCCTCACCGGCGGCACGGGGGAGGGGCTCTTCTTCAAGCCCACGGTCATCGTCGATGCCGATCGTTCGGCCAAGGTCTGCTCCGAGGAAGCGTTCGCACCGTTGGTCGTGGCCGCCCCCTTCGATGACATCGAGGAGGCCTTCGCAGAGGTCAACGCCAGCCGCTTCGGGCTGCAGGCAGGCGTCTTCACCAACGACCTGGCACATGCCTGGCGCGCCTTCGAGGTCCTCGACGTCGGCGGGGTCATCATCAATGACGTGCCCACCTATCGCGTCGATCACATGCCCTACGGCGGGATCAAGGACAGCGGCATCGGCCGCGAGGGGTTGCGCTGGGCGATGGAGGACATGACCGAGCTCAAACTGATGGTGGTAGCGCAGCCCGGCTGAACCGGGCGACGTGCTCCGCCGCCGGCGGTCCTGTGCCCCGGTGTGCGTTTCGGGTCATTCCGCGACAGTCGCAAACGGTGTCGAATAGCCCTGCCAGCCTCGAGCTGGGACTATGCGACTGCCTCATCCCACCAACCTGCGCCGCTTCCGTTCCGGTCCGACGGGTGACACCCGCTTCATCCGGATCCGGCTCTGGCTGGCCATGCTCGGGCTGGCGGTGGTGCCGATGCTTGGCACCATCGTCATCATCGATCGGCTTTCGACCGACGAGCCCACGCCGGCCGAGCGCTATGGCTGGCAGACCGCCACCGGCGCCGCCGACCTGATGGCGGCGCAGAGTGAGCTGGAGGCGCGACTGCTGGCCGTTGCCGCCGACGAACGCGCCCGCCGACTCGTGGACGGCGTGGACAACCCCGCCGATCGGGCAGCCGCGGCGCAGGTCGTCTCCACCCTCGACCTGGGCAACCGCGGACTCATCGAGGCCATCTGCCTGACCCGGTCGCTCGACGGCAGCCAGGTGCTGCTGGACGTGCCTGCCGGCTCCTCCAGCGGGTCCACCGCATGCGGCAGCCCCAGTCTGGTGGCCCAGGCGCGCGCGGCGCCGCCGGGCGGGGTCGTGCGCAGCGCGATCTACGGTGCTGACCGCACCCGCCGCGAGATCCTCGCTACAAGGCTGCTGAGCACGGGCAAGCGCACCGCCGGCGTGCTCAGCATCGAAGTCAGCCTGCGGAACCTCTTCGCGGTCACGCCCTCCGCTGCCGGCATCGGCACCACCGCGGCTCTCGTGGACCTGCGCACCAACACCATCGTGGCCGGTGCCCGCACCGACGCGGTCGTCTCCGGCTCGGACATCGCCGGGACCCGCCCCCTGGGCAACCTGCGCGTGCGCATCGGCGGCATCGTCAGTGGCCACGCAGGGACACTGCGAGAGTTGGAGGCTGCGGGCTGGGTGGCCACGGCCGCACCGCTCTGGAACGTCGGCGACGACGCCGAGCTCGGTCTCATCAACTTCTGGCCGGCGGCCACCGGTGGCGGGTTCGACCCCACGGTGATCGCCCTCGTCACGTTCGCGGTCATCGTGCTGATCGTGACCATCGCCCTCGCCAGCACGTTCCTGCAGCCATTCGACGACCTGGCCGAGTCACAGGCCCAGCTGGAGGTCCTGTACCGCGAGGCGCGCGAGGACTCGCTCCACGATGGCCTCACCGGTCTCGGCAATCACCGCTCCTTCCAGGAGGAACTCGACCGCCAGCTCGACCTCTTCCACCGTCACAAGGTCCCGGTCGCACTGCTGCTCCTCGACCTCGACGACCTCAAGGTGGTCAACGACGGCGAGGGTCACCCGGCCGGCGACCGCCTCATCCTGGGCATGGCCAACGCGATCCGCGACGTGCTGCGCTACGGCGACCGTGCCTTCCGCATCGGCGGCGACGAATTCGCTGTCCTGCTCCCCCATACCGATGCCTCCGATGCGCTGGTCGCCGCCAATCGGCTGCGCCACTTCTGCCTGCGGCCGGCCGCCGGCGAGCGCGTGATCCCGTTCTCGGGGGGCATCTCGTCGGTGCCGCAGCTGACCACCGACCGCAACGGGCTCTTCCGTCAGGCTGACGCAGCGCTCTACCGCTGCAAGCGCTCCGGGCGCGGCACGGTGGCCGTCTTCGATGCCGATCGCGACCTGGTGCCCGAGGCGACCGATGGTGCGGGTTCCGCGCAGGCGGTTCGTGACGTCGTCCGTACCCGCAACCTGACCCCGGTCTACCAGCCCATCGTGGACCTGCGCGACGGCACGGTGCTCGGCTTCGAGGGCCTGATCCGGCCGGGCGCGTCCTCCTCCTTCGGCAGCCCCGGCCAGCTGTTCTCCGCTGCCGCGGCCGCGGGGCGCATCGTCGAACTGGACCTCGCCTGCGTGGAGGTCGTGGCTGCGGGCTCGGTCAGCATCGACCCGACCAAGGTGCTGACCATCAACCTCAGTCCGCAAACGCTGGAGATGGATGACTTCAGCGCGGCCTGGCTGCTGGAGAGCCTGGGGCGCTATGGCATCAGTCCTGGACGCGTGATCGTGGAGCTCACCGAACGCGAGGCCGTCACCGACCTGGAACGACTTCGCCGCAGCGCGGCGTCCCTCCAGCGTGCGGGCATCCGACTCGCGGCCGACGACGTGGGCGCCGGCAACGCCGGTCTCAAGCTGCTCAGCCAGGTGCGCTTCGACATCATGAAGATCGACCTCTCGCTGGTGCAGGACGGCGCCCAGCACTCGTCCTCGCGCGCGGTCCTGCGCTCGCTCATGGATCTCGCGGCACGCCAGGGCGCCGTGGCCATCGCGGAGGGCCTGGAGACGGCCGAGCAGCTGCGTTCGCTGCGGGAGCTGGGCATCACCACCGGCCAGGGTTACCTGCTGGGCCGGCCCGGCACCAACACCGCGCTGGCCTCGGTCGACATCGAGGCGCTGGCCAGCGGCACGCTCATCGTCGACAGCGTGCGCACGCCGCCAGTCCGGGCTACCGCGGCGTCCCAGGCGCCGGCCATGGACTCGCCTTCGACCGAACGACCGCTCGATCCCGATGGTGGCGGCTCACTGCAGAGGAGTCCGGCCTAGGGCCCTACACTCGGGCTCGTGGAGACGCAGCAGATCATCCAGAGCCTCAGCTACGTGACGTGGGTGCTCCTGGGTGGGCTGGCCCTCGGCAGCTTCGCGCTCATCTGGCTCTTGCGCCAGACCACTGATGCGACCGCGGGCTTCCTCGGTTTCAGCGCCTTCCTGGCCGGTATCTCCGGCCTCGGATGGCTGGCCGTCGAGTGGGGCCTGCCGCAACCGAGCGAGCTGGCCATCGAGGGCGGCACCGCGCTTGACGAGCCCCGCCGAGCGGCGATCTCACTCTTCGTCGTCCTCGCCTTCGCGGCCGGCCTCCGATTGCGTCGTGGTGATCGCGCGACCTGGCTCGGTGCCGGGGCCATCGTGGCCGGGCTGGCCGCCTGCTTCCTGGGGGCCTGGACGTGGGGCGGGTCGGAGCCGATCGGCGTGTCCATGTTCGTGCAGCTGGTGGCGCTGGCGGCGGTCACCGGGGGTTCCATGGCAGCGGTCGTGCTGGCCCACTGGTACCTGGTCACGCCCAAGATCTCCGAGCGTCCACTCGTGCTCACGACGCAGCTGTTGTCGGTCGCGCTGGCGATCCAGCTGCTCCTCTTCGGCGTGTGGCTGGCGGCGGGCATCCCCGACCTGGAGCCGTTCGAGGCGCTGACCGGCGAGGTCATGCTCTTCGTCTGGTTGCGCCTGATCGTGGGCCTCGTCTTCCCACTGCTGCTGACCGTCATGGCCTATCGCACCGCTCTGACCCGCTCGATGGAGTCGGCCACGGGCCTGCTCTACATCGAGTTCGCGTTGGTCATGGCCTCGACCATCGTGGCCACGGGCCTGCTCTTCGGCGAAGGGCTGCTGGTCTGACCATGCATGTGAGCGTGCGCTTGTTCGCCCAGCAGCGAGTGCAGACGGGTCTCCGCCGCCATGAGCTGGAGTTGGCCGATGGGGCCGACGTGGCCTCCGCCTGGGAGGCGCTGGTGGCGGACTTGCCGGTCATCGCCCCCGGCGCTGACAGTGTCCGTTTCGCGGTCAACGGTCGCTACGCGGACCGCCACGAGCGCCTGGCCGATGGCGATGAGCTGGCCGTCATCCCGCCGGTGGCCGGCGGGGCGGAGACGCCGGCGGAGCGATATCGCCGCCTGGAGCTGCGGGAGACGAGCCTCGACGACGGGCTGCTCAGCGAGCTGCGCGCGGAGGTCGCCACGACCGCCGACGGTGCGGTCGTGGCGTTCGTGGGCCAGACGCGCGAGACGCCGGGCACGCCGGCGCCGGGCCAGGAGGCCGAGGCCGAACGGTACGCGGGCCAGGTCGTGACGGGGCTGGAGTACGAGGCGTTCGAGCCCATGGCCCTGTCGGTCCTGGGCCAGATTGCCGACGAGATCGCAGAGCGGTTCGGCGTTCGCCGGGTGGCGATCGTCCACCGCGTCGGGGCCGTCGGACCTGGCGAATCGAGCGTGCTCATCGTGGTCGCTGCAGCGCACCGGGGGCCGGCGTTCGAGGCCTGTCGCTACGGCATCGAGGAGCTGAAGGCGCGAGCCCCGATCTGGAAGTCCGAGCACTTCGCTGACGGCAGCGTCTGGCTGGGAGCCCCGGCCCGTCATGGCGCTGCGACCGAGGATCCGCCCGGTGGGGCCGCCGGTGAGTAGCGTAACGGGGCTGTTTCGGCGACTCCCGCTACGATGCCTCCCATGAGCGATCCTGCACGCCGCGCCCGGCCCGTGGGCCCGCCCCCGTCCGGAAACCCGCCGCCGCCCCGCGACCCCGGCGAGGATGCCTCCGCGGGGTACGGGAACGCCGGTGCCACGCCGCCGTACGTCCGCGTCTACCGCTGGTCGTCGTCTGGTCGGTCGATCCCGTGGTTCGCGATCCTGCTGCTGGTCCTCGGCGTCGGGCTGCTCATCGAGGTCATCTTCCCGGCGCTCTCGTTCGGCGCCATCCTCATCCTCGCTGCCGGACTCGCTTTCGGGGCGGTCTGGCTCTTCGGGCACGTGGTCGGCGCGACGATGCCCGCGCTGGTGCTCACGGCCTGGGGGCTGGCCAGCATCGGGCGCGACGTCGACGTGCTCGTGGGCGATGGCTGGAACACGCTCTTCATCGGGCTCGCCTTCCTCATCGGCTGGGCCATCGCCCGCTACCAGGGCACCCGCCGCCAGTACGCCCTCTGGATCGGGCTCGTGCTCGGGGTCATCGGCCTCGCCGACACCTCCGATGCCCTGCCGTTCGACCTGAACTTCCTCGTCGTGATCCCGCTGCTGATGATCGCCCTGGGCGTCTACCTGGTGTGGCAGAGCCGCGCCTCCGAGCGACGCTAGCGCAGGTACCGTCGCTCGGGGTCGAGGACCTCGCGCATGAGCCGTAGCTCCTCCTCGCTCGGCCGCGGCGTCTCGGTCAGGCCCTCGGCCACACGCACCTGCCAGGCCATGGCCGCCCGCACGTCATCGAGGCTGGCGCCCGGGTGCAGGCTGTCGAGCCGCATCTCGCCGTCCGCATCGAAGCGGTAGAGGGCGAGATCGGTGACCACGACCGACGGACCCCGCGCCCGCCCAGGCGTGTTGCCCGGCGACGTGCGGAAGTCGATGCGTTCCACGAACGATCGCTTCGACTGGCGCATGACCACGAAGACCTGCTTCGAGTGCATGGCGATCTCGTTGGCCCCACCCGAGCCGGGCAGGCGCACCGTGGGGCGCTCGTAGCTGCCGATGACGGTGGTGTTGATGTTGCCGTGCCGGTCGATCTGCGCGGCACCGAGGAAGCCCACGTCCACCCGGCCGCCCTGCAGGTAGAGACCGAACAGGTCGGCCTGGCTCATGACCGCGAGCGAGCCGGTGACGATGGTGGGGTCACCGATCGACAGCGGCAGGCGCGCCGGCTGGGCCCCGTAGGCGCCGGCCTCATAGATCAGCTTCAGGTCCGGCGCCACCGTAAGCAGCGCGAGGTTGACCGCGATGTTGGGCAGGCCGATGCCGACGAAGCAGACGCGCGTGCCCGCCAACTCGCGTGCAGCGGCCGCGATCATCATCTCCGCCCGGGTGTAGGCCACCTCGCTCATCGATAGGCCCCGTAGTCGATGGGACCCGCCAGCGCCGGTCCGCTGGGCCGGATGCGCTCTCGCACACCTGACCCGAGCGCCGCGAGGTACTCGGCGTGGTCGGCTGCGCCGTAGACGTAGCGGTCGAGCCAGGCAGCGGTCGCCGCGGCATCCCGGCTGACCGCGTCCCACTCCACGTAGAAGGTGTTGTCACGGTCGTAGTAACCCTGCGCGAAGGAGGGGTGGGCCCCGAACGGCACCACGGCGACCGCATCGACGATGGTGCCGGGGATGATCGTGCGGTTGGGGTCGGCCCGGATGACGGATTCGTCGACCAGCTCCTCCACCACCACGATCACGCGCTTGGCGGCGAAGGCGGCTTCCTTCTGGCTTCCCAGCAGGCCCCACACCTGGGTATCGCCGGCGGCATCGGCGCGCTGGGCGTGGACGATGGTGACGTCGGGGTTGATGGGCGGGACGACGTAGACCGTGTCGTCGCCGTAGGGGGAGGCAAGGGGACGGATGGCCGGGTTGGCCTCCGGCATGTCCGTGCCCTCGTAGCTGCGCAGGGGGTAGAAGGGCAGCCCGGTGGCGCCCGCGATGTAGCGACCGACCATGCCGAAATGGCTGTATTCCTCCAGCTCCAGCGTGGCCTCGGCGCCTTCCGTTACCCGGCGGATAGCGTGGAGCCCGCCCACACCTGGGTTGCCCAGCCAGCTGAAGACCAGCTTGCGCGCCACGCCGGCACCGATCATCTGGTCGTAGATGACGTCGGGCGTCATGCGGATGAGCGTCAACTCACGGCGCTGCTGGCGGATGATCTCGTGCCCGGCGGCGAAGCAGATGAGATGGGTGAAGCCCTCGATGGCCACGCTGTCGCCGTCGTGGACCAAGCGTGCGATCGCCTCGCGCAGGCTGGTGACCTTGGAGGTCGCCTCTGGCTTCGTCACCGCGCGAGGGCTTCCTGCAGCGCCGCTTCGAGCTCGTCGGCGGTGATCACACCCTCGAACTTGGCCCGCACGACCCCGTCGCGGTCGAGCACGATGACGAAAGGCTCGGTGCGCAGGCCATAGCGCTCGGTCCACGGCGCCACCTGCAGCTGGCCGTCCTCGGAGAGCAACGGCTGCAGCGAGCCATCCTTGACCCACATCAGGTACGGCTCCACGTGGACGAAGGTCACATCGTCGGGGTGCGCGGCCGCAACCTCCTTGACCTTCTCGATGGTGGGGCCGCAGGTGGCGGTCTGGCAGAACGAGGGTGTGACGAAGGCGATGACGGCCGGCCGGTCAGCTTCGATGGCGTCGAGGATGGACCGCTCGTAGAAGCGCGGCTCAGGGTGAGGGTCACTGCTGATGCGGGCGAGGTCTCCAGCCACATCCTCGGCGGTGGGAGAGTCGATGGCCGGGGCCGGCGCGCCCAGGGCCGGCGTGCTCGTCGACTCCGCCACGTCGTAGTCGACGCGCACGGTCTCGGTGCGGCCGTCGGGGAAGGTCGCGTAGAAGCGTGTGCCCCAGCGACCCGCACGCGGGAACTCGACGTCGGACGCATAGAGACCGCGCACGTCCTCGATGGCCCACAGGAAGCGAGCATCGGTCTCGAACGCGACCGCCTCGGCATCGGCTGCGTCGTCGTAGAACTCGAGCCGGACCGTGACGTCGGGAGCGGCCACGAGCGCTCCGCCCGGGTCGGTCAGGCTGAAGAGGAAGCGGTTGTGGCCACGGGCGATCTCCGACGAGGCCAGCACCGGGATGATGGCCGGAGTGGCC
>Ga0210085_1001010_pt1 | contig 11438 bp, 13 predicted proteins | sample China_Galinas_PW_5_FD_184866 | JGI IMG/M metagenome (GOLD analysis project Ga0210085, IMG submission 184866) | Wetland microbial communities from San Francisco Bay, California, USA, that impact long-term carbon sequestration - China_Galinas_PWC_D1... | ecosystem: Environmental > Aquatic > Marine... | reverse complement strand
AAGGTGATCTTGCCCAGAGAGGGTGTTCGGGTTCCGTCGGCGATGGTGGGCGGGTTTTTAACGCGATGAAGTCTTTTGGTGTAAAACGATTTTGTTGCATCATCGGCAAGTTCAGGTTCAACACCGATGACCCGACAATCCGGGTTCATATTTTTTGCAGAAATGGCCGAACCACTCAATAGTCCGCCCCCGCCGCAAGGAACCAGCAGGGTATCAAGCTGGCCGATCTCTTCAAACATTTCAAGAGCGGCAGTTCCCTGACCTGCGATGACATCCAGATGATCAAACGGTGGAATCATGGTAAATCCGTTTTTTGTTTGAAGACTTTCCGCCACAGCTTCACGAGTGGTGTCTTCCGGGTCATACTCAACAATTTTGGCACCATAATCCTTGGTAGCCGCGCGTTTGGTTTCAGGGGCGTTGTTCGGCATGACGATGGTGGTTTCAATATTCAGCATCCGGCCGACCAGAGCCACAGCCTGGGCATGATTCCCTGAGGAATATGTAATGACGCCGCGTTCTTTCTCTGCTTCTGTAAGTTTAAAGATGCTGTTGAATGCACCGCGAAACTTGAATGCCCCGATTCTCTGGAGGTTTTCACACTTAAAATATATGTCTCCTCCAACGATTCGATTTAATGTTCGTGATGTCATTATTGGCGTCACATTGACATGGCCTTGCAGTCTTTTCTTAGCAGCTATGATGTGCTCAAACATGCTTTCTCCGATTTTCGTTCAGGCAGTAATTTGTATTCAAGGGCACGACATATCAATATGCATCTCTCATTTCAAAATATATACTTATAAAACTTGGTATCCACTTCCATTATAGGAAATGTCTTTGGCAAGGTTTCTTTTGAAATCTCTGTAAAACCGTTCTTTTCATAAAAACGGTGAGCGGCAAGAAAAAACGGTGTGGTTCCGAGGTAGATCTCTCGAAGTCCGTGTGATTTTGCCCAATCAAGAAGTGTTTTAAGCAGGCTGCGGGCAGTTCCTTTTTCCGGCCCCCTGTAATGTTGATGGACAAACATCTTGCGCAAGGCGGATTGACCGTTGCCGATGTCTAAAAGCGAAATGGTGCCGACAACCACCTCGTTATGAAGTGCAACCCAGAAATTTCCTTGGTTTTTCTGATAATAATTTGGAATATCAAGCAAATCCGGCTGATCTTCTGCTGTAATGGGTATATTGAATTCTTTTTGCTGAATAGAAACGATGAGATCAACGACCTGCTGTTGGTCATCCGTACAAAATGGTCTGATATGAATATTCATTTATTTAATGAAACTGCTGAGGGTTTTATATGTATGAATCTTTTATTCATCATCCTTTTTGTATCTTATCAATTTCTTGGCAAGAAAAGCGCTGGTCATGGCCAGGGATTCGGGGTCGAGATAATATTCCGCCTGTTTTTGAAAAAGGACCGAACAATGGGCCGGAAATTCTTCATCTTTATCATTAAAAAGCAAAAGAAGGGAAATTCGCGGAAGAGCATCGAATCGCATCACCAAATCGTATGAAACCTCTATATCGTAGGGCAAACCCCCGAATTTTTCACAAGCTGCTGAGAGTGCATCAAGTCTTCCTGAAAAATGCTGAACAATGGGTTTTTCCGTATCACTTGAGAAGTAATTTAAATTTAAAACGTGAGATGTTTTTTTAAAATCCTTAAAAGACACCCACTCCGTATCATCGTGTGATGATTCCGGACATAACAGGAGATATTTTGAAAGGATGACGCAAACCATGTAATCAGGCCTGGTGCCTGATCCATCCACGATGCCTTCTTTTGAAATAAAATAATTAATGTTAAAAAAGGGAATCATCATCTCATTTCCATCCTGTTTTATCCCCAGTTTTTTCTTTAAGGATGAAAAGTCAAGGCTGGCAATTTGAGCGCAATATTCCATGTAATTTATTTCAAATATTTCAGAATGTTGTTTCATATTTTGCCTCTTTTTGAGATAATCCTCGAGGGATGTGGTCGATGTTTTATTCGCATAATTCGACTTTCTCAATTTATCGCACATAGCGATCATGCTCAACGGCGGCAAGAAAGTGATGCTTTAGCAAATTACACGTTTATGGCAGGTGCCATCTTATCCAATCCCTTTTTTTAACGCTTCAAAGCTTAACTTTGCATCGTTCGAAAACTCAAGGAATTTAATAAGATTCTCACACGGCTGATCATTGCAATGTGCACAATTCTCCAGACCTTTTTCGCGACAGCACTGCCTGATATTACAAGTTTGGCAATATCCGATCAGCTTTCCTCCATCGGACTTACATCCGTCACAATTGATGTCTTCCGGCTTAAAGTCGAGCCCGAACTTTTCGGCATAAAAGTCCGCTGTTTCTTGCCTGGCAGCATCGTCGTCATTTTGAGTGGCTAAAAAGGTGGGACAGTCGGAACAGACAAGGCCGCAGTACGCAATCATTTTTGACATTGATCGTTTCTCCTTTCACATATTTTTTAAAGATGTTCTGAAATCCCGTGCCTTAGGGCAAGCTTTGCAAACATCTGAGAGAGCCCGACTCCCATGGTAAATACAATCTGAGTCCCTAGATTGTCCTCTGCTGTTTTGTCGAAAAAAACATGAAGGCTCGATTCTAGGTTATCTTCCGGCAGCCAGTAGCACACCATGATGGGAACTTTCGGGAGGGGATACAGCACCACGGATATATCGGACTCGAATTGTTTTTCCACCTGCTTTCCGCTGAAAATATGAACCATGTCGTCGAACAGATCGGTATAGGTATCGGCGAGACGTTTCATAGGTTCTTCACATCTTCTCTTAAAAAGGGGATACTCTTCCTTGCCGTCTTTCAACTCTCTGAAAGAAACCCAATTTCCCGACACCGGAATTCCTTTGCCATAAAGCACGTAGGTGAGAAAGGGGATAGCCACCCACATGTTGATATGGATGTCGGTGGAAAGATTTCCGTTTGAATCGACGCTGAAATCCTTTCCCAGCACCTTTAGTGTCAGTTTGTTGTTGGATAACCGGCCTCCTGTTCTCCGGGCAGCTTCATCAAGGTCAAGTTCGGAAATCTTTGCTTTCAAATCATTCATGTATGCTTCTTGAATTTCTTCAACGGTATGATCCTTTTTGGGATCTCCCGAAAACCGTTCGATGGTTTCCCGATCCAGTTTCGGACATAGCTCGAGTTTACTTTGACCCCTGAAAACCGCCCCGGCAAAAGCCAAACATGTTTTGTAGCCGCAGTCCCTGCAATTCGATTTTTCGAGCAATTTAAAAATTTCCATGGCATTTTTCGGTTGCGCCATTGATTTTCTTTCCTTTCGCTTGGGTTCAGTCCTGATTGATTTCAATCAAACGTATCATAAAATTATAAATAAAACGTGGATAAAATAATAATTATTTTTATCCGATAAAGAATAAAAAAACATCACCCATTTGGGGGATGGGGTTGTTTTTTTCTTGGATGATCAAGGAAAAAATATTCGGTTTTTAATCGTATGCTTATTTTAACACGTTTCTTGCCGTTTTCATAAAAGCGCTCAAGGTCGGAGAGAACTATCGGTCCTTGGACCATATCATTAAAGCGACCATTTTCTGCGCTTCCTTATTTCAGGATATAGCGGTCATGCGTCTTTTAAAATATTTTCTCTTAAAAAAAAGAAAAAAAGCTAAAGAAAGAGACTATCCCCCAAATGGGGGATGTTTTTTTGATCGGATTCTGGTTTTATACATTTGTACGAAATAATTTGAAATGATCGGGAGAGATGGAAATATTTCTTCAAAATAGCGATAGTCAGTTTAAAATTAGTTTAATATTAATTGACGAAAAGTAGTTTGCATCGTATGTGTTTACAGGAATTGCCTTCCGGTAACTCCTTGACAGGAGAGGAGAATATGGTGAAACGATTAAGAGGTATGAATAGAAGGAAACTAATTAGGACTGTGATATATGTGGTGGTTTCGCTGAGCTTTGCATCAATGTCATATGCGAAGCCGGTGTCTCATGAAATGCCTGCCACTATTGATGGATCAGCTCATTATTTGTTTTTTTTGCATAATTATTACGTGGAACAGCACGGTCCAAACGGAGATTGTAAATATCATGATATTTTAAAGGCCTTTTCCGAAAAAGGTTTTACAGTCATCAGCGAAGTACGGTCCGGTAAAATTGTGCCTTCACAATATGCCCAAAAAATTGTCCGCCAGGTTAAAATGCTTCTGGATGCCGGTGTCCCGCCGGAACGCATTACCATCGCAGGACATTCAAAAGGGGGTGTCATTACCCTTTGTGCGGCTTCTCAGTTGGGGAACCCGAACATCGGTTACATAATAATGGCAGGTTGTGACATCAAATCTCTCGAACAAGCGTACCCTGACTTTACCCAAATCAAAGGCGAGTTTTTGTCTATCTATGCCTCATCAGATTCAATAGCGAACAGTTGTCAAAACGTATTTTCAAAAGCAATTATTGGGATTTGTTATAAGGAAATAACATTAAATAGCGATAAAGGGCATAAACTTTTTTTTCAGCCGGAAGATATTTGGATTGTTCCTGTGATGACCTGGCTGAATCAGAGAAAAAACAATGGGCACTAAACTTTATTTCCAATGCCCGGGCAATGATCCGGTTTCAAGGGCTGAGCCGGAATTGTTCGTCTGTCCTGACTGTGGAATGGATGTTGAGATATGGACGGATGAGATTAAAGGCAAATGCACTTCCTGTAACAAATCGTTTCAAAAGGACAAAACGGCTAAGGCGATGAAGAAAAATTTGCACGAAAAAAATGTAAAGGCAGCACTGGAAAAACTGATGCAACTTGCGTGTCAACTGGGCGCAAACGATGCAAAGGCTATATCTACAACCGAAATATCAGTTGAAGACAGTCTGGCAAACCTTTGCCGGGAACCCGGATGTGAGAACTATGGTTTATCGGCCAGTTGCCCTCCTTATGTTGCGGGACCGGATGGATTTCGAAAATTGTTGAAAGTTTTTAATCATGCGATAGTTTTTAAAATCGATGTTCCCTCGGAAATCCTTCATTCAGATGAACGCCGTGACATATTTGGGCTGCTTCATGAAATTGCAGCAAATATCGAACAGGCGGCAACAGAGATGGGATTTTTTAATTCAAGCGCTTATGCAGGCGGTTCCTGCAAGCAGATCTTCTGCCGGGATCATCCAGCCTGCCGGGTTATAGCGGAAAACGGAGAGTGTCGAAATCCTTTACTCGCACGACCGTCCATGTCCGGTTTTGGCATCAACGTTCTCAAGTTAAAGAAAGCGGCCGGTTGGATGTCGGGGAAAACTCCGCGGGATATTGATTCGGATACGGTTCCAATGGAAACGGTTTGCGGACTGGTATTGATCGGATGATGAAGATTAAGGAGAAGCAGTAAAATGTCTGTCACTCACATACTGTCTGAAATAATTTCCGAAGATGTAACCCTAAATCTCGTCGAACCGGATATCTATTCCGTCTATTCAATTGGAGACTCACCGGGTGCTTATGACAGCATTGGTGCGTCTACGGTTTACGACATGGTCGCCTGCAATCGGTTTTATAACCGGCTAATGTGGGGATACTCCATAAAAGATTATGCCATCTTATGTGAAGATTCACTTGCTTCGTCGCATGAGGGTTGGGTTCTGGATCTTGCATGCGGCTCCCTGGCATTTACGGCAGAAATTTATGAAAATTGTTCGAATCGACCTGTAGTATTTCTGGATCAGTCACTAAAGTTGCTGCGAAAAGGCAAATTTCGACTTGAGCAACTAAAGGGGAAGGTACCTGAGAACATGTTCTTTTTACACGCTGATGCACTTCAGTTGCCATTCAAGGCTAATATATTTCATACGGTTATATCGCTCAATCTCCTACATTGTATAGATGACATGAAAACAGCGTTGAAAGAAATAAAACGTGTATTAATAGATGGTGGGAATTTTGCACTAACCACACTGGTGCAGAGCAGTCGTTGGAGCAACCGTTATTTGAATATGCTTGCCGGATCAGGTGCGCTCATTTCTCGAAGTCCGGATGAACTTTTATCCGCATTCAATGATATGGAAATGCAAGTCACACACGAGGTTAAGGGGAACTTGGCGTTTATCAGGTATGGATGAATTGGTTACGAACAAAGCCAAATTTTTATCCGTAAAAATCCGGATTTTCGGTCAATCATAGGTTCTAAGGATGACATGAAAATGGAGGAATGCTTGCTGTGATTTCGAGTTTGAACGTTCTATTATTGTGGATAGCTGATAACAAAAAATATTAAAAAAACTTGACAGTCATCTGTATTTCGATTAATAAAAAGACCGGTCGGTATATATTATTAATGCGAGGTAATTATGGCTAGCAAAGGGATGCAGACACGGCAGGATATTATAGAAAAATCTTTGCAGGTATTTTCGGTTAAGGGCTACTTTAACACATCTATTAACGATATCCTTGCAGCCACCGGTTTGACTAAAGGGGGACTTTACGGTCATTTTCGGAGCAAGGAAGATATCTGGTATGCAGTGTATGATCAAGCGGTAACGATCTGGCGCAATATCGTGCTCAAAGGTGCTGAAGAAATAACTGATCCGCTGGAACGGATTGAAAAAACAATCGAAAAGGACATGAAAAACTATCTTGGCGCTGATGTTTTCGATGGCGGTTGTTTTTTCTTCAACATGCTGGTCGAGCTTTCCGGCCAATCATCAAGCATGGCCAGCAGCATCTTAAAAGGGTTTATAAAATTTTCTGGTCTGATAAGGGACTGGCTAAAAGAAGCCGATCATAAAGAAATGCTAAAAGACGGCCTCGATTTAGACGAAATTGCACATTTTATTGTAATTTCTTTAAATGGCGCAGCTCCTCTTTATTCCGCCACTAGAGACCCTCGCGTATGGAAACAGACCGTCAGTCAATTGCATTATTATATTGATCAGTTAAGGAGATAAGTCAGATATTGCATGGAAAGACCCTTAAAAATCCATATCGTTTGTAAAGCATTTTTTCTCCAATAAATATACCGACCGGTCTTTACGTAGCTCAAAGGAAACAAAATGGCGGAGGAAAAAATAATAAGAAAATATGGGAAAAGAGTCGGATATACGGAGTCTGAGATTGAAAAGTTCCATGAGGGCGGCCACAGGATCAGGCAGGTGTCACGCCTGTCCCGGGCGGCCGCAAAGTATTCGATCAAGGCAGAAGTGGTCGAGTCAAAGAACTGCAACTCCGGTCATACGGTCGGACAAACGTTCATTCTCGATGTGGACGGCAATTTTATAACCAGGCTGTGTCCAAATAGATTGTGCGTGTATCTGATATCTCAACTTACGATTCCGGTGGCACTGATCAACGAGAGATTGAACGAAAATCTCGAGCCGAATGATTTTCACTTCATGCGCTATCTTCGTTGTCCCGACACTGGCGTTGATTGCTACGGATATGGTGAGGTCATGCTCAAGGTTCACGTTGTTCCCCGGGTTAAGGGTTATAAAAAGGAGACGGGATGAATAATTTCAATGATTCTAAAAATTAAAATTATCTTAAGGAGACGTATTTCTGCGATTATAATCATAAAGAAATTCGAAGCAACGCAAATATTTTTGTCAAAGCATCTAAAGATCCCAATGAACTGACAAAAAATATTTTTATGTTTGTCAGAGACAAAATTATATTCGGTGGAGACCACTGGCAAATGAAAGCATCGGATACTTTGCGGAAAGGATACGGTGCCTGCTGGAATAAGAACTTGCTTCTGATAGCGCTGTTGCGTTATTACAAAATTCCATCGCGGCTAAAGGCCAATCCCATGAAAAATGATTTTATGAAGCCTGCCATGGAGGCTGCTTATTTGACGGTTTCGAATCCGTTTTATCATTGTTTTACTGAGATTTATTTGGATGAAAGATGGATTGCCATTGATCCGACACTGGACAAAAACACATACCATACGTTTTTTATGCCAAGGATTGTGGATTGGGGAATCGACTGGAACGGCATCAATAATATGCAATTGTATACCGAGTCCATTGTGGGACCTGCCGAATCATATGAGGATATTGATCGGGCATTGATTTTTAATCTTGATTCTCATTTTTTGTTTAAATATGAGTCACGTCTTATCCTCGATTTATGGCTCAAACTCGGAAATAAAAAGATGTGGCGAAAAACAGGTAACGATACGTTTCTTTGCAAAAAAAAACAGATACATTCAAATCTAGCTTTGGAGTAAAACATGAATTTATTTCTTCCAATCAGTATTTTCTCATGATAATTACAAATATATCGAACGTCTCCAAACGCCATTATGCTTTGGGAAGCCTGATTATTGGTGCAGTGATGATCAGTTTTTCCGGTGTATGGGTTAAAGTTAGTCATGTAACGCCGACCGCTTCCGCTTTTTACCGGGTCTTTTTTGGCGGTATTATTTTGTTGTCCGCCGCCTTGCTACGTCGTGAAATGGTTTGGCATGGGGGACGGCATTTGTTGCTGAGTTTGTTCTGCGGTTTGCTTTTTGCTGTAGACCTTGTTTTCTATCACTATAGTGTTCTGTATGTAGGACCCGGGCTGGGAACAATTCTACCTAATTTTCAAGTATTTATTCTCGCAATAACCGGGATCTTCTTTTTCGGGGAAAAAGTTCGATTACTATTTTTGATTTCAATCCCACTCGCATTCATTGGCCTTTTTCTGATTGTCGGTATCGATTGGGGACAATTGGATCAACTCAATAAAGCAGGGATTTATTTCGGTCTCGCCGCGGCCGTGTGTTATGCGGCATTTTTATTGTTTCTTCGAAAACTTCAATCATACCAGGCCGGCTTATCTTTTTTCTATGTATTGATGATAGTTTCTCTGGCGGCGGCCGCTTTTTTAGCCCTGGAAATCTTTCGTAATGGCGATACTTTTAATATACCGGACTTTCGGAGCTTTTTTGCGTTATTGGCCTTGGGTCTGTTTAGTCAGACCATCGGCTGGATGCTGATTTCTCATGCTTTGCCTGCTGTCCTTGCTTCCATGGCCGGTTTTATTTTGCTTCTTCAACCCTCACTTGCATTTGTTTGGGATGTATTGATTTTTCAACGGCCGACCAGTCTGACGAACTGGGTTGGAGTTTGCATTGTACTGATTGCCATTTACTTTGGGTCTTTAAAACTATCGCAGCCCAAGAAATGATGCAGAATATCAGTGACAGGGAAAAATTGTGAAATACCGTCAAAGAAAAAGGATTCGAATTTGACGAACGGGTTTTGGTTGCAGGCTATGGTAGCATGTATGGCTGTGCTTAAAACATCAGGAGTGTAAAATATGAAAAAGAAAAAAATATTCATTGTGTATTTTTCACCGGCAGGGTCCACCTGCCATGTTGCAGAGGTTATCGAGAAACGATTTATGGAACTGGGTGCCGAGGTGTCTTCATTCGACCTCGCTCAATGCAAAAATGATGTTGCCGTGACGATTTCGCAGCAGATGAAAGCATCAGAAGGCAAAAATTGTCTGTTTATCGGCTCTCCGGTGTATGTTTCTCATGCAGTTCCGTTGGTGATGGAATGCATCGCCGGACTAAAAGAGAGTGACGGCGCTTTTGCCGTTCCTTTTGTGACCTGGGGAGGGGCTTGCAGCGGTATTGCCTTGTATGAAATGGGCAAAGAATTAATTAACAAAAGGTTTACACTTCTCGGTGCAGCCAAGATTCTGGCCGAACATTCATTGATGTGGCAACTCGAGGACCCTTTAGGAGAAGGACATCCGGATGCTGACGACGACCGGATGGTTGGGGAACTTGTGAATCATGTTAACCAAAAACTTAGTGAAGATGACCCGACAGGAATTAAACTGTCTGATCTGGCCTACCAGAGCAAAGAAAATCATGCAGAGATGGAAAAGATCAGTCTTCAAACTGCCAAAGCGCATATGCCGGAACGAACTATAGATGCCGAGCTTTGCAATCAATGTCAGGTCTGTTCAGATGTATGTCCGGCAGATGCAGTTACTTTTTCGCCGTATCCGGAATTCGGCAATGACTGTGTTTTTTGTTTCAATTGTTTGAAAAAATGTCCGGAATACGCAATAAGTGCCGATCTTTCTGAAATTTTGCAGCGAATAAAAGACAGAGCGGCGTTTTTTTCCGAACAACCTTATACACAAGTTTTCTATTCATAATTCTATATCTTTCACAGAAAGGCTGCAAAAATGAAACCAAACGACAAAGATTTGTTTTTAGAAAAGTACCTTGAAAAATATGACAAATGGTTGAACGCCGGTGAAATATCTTATGCCTCCAGGGTCGTTCCGGTGCGAGAGTCGCTTGAAGCAAAGCAGTGGGTCATGCCCAGCGAACAGGCCCTTGAAATACTTCGCAGCGCTGAAACAATCGCACTCAATGATTGTGTCTGTCGGAGCCACTACAAACGGTGTGACAATCCGTTGGATGTCTGTTTTCTTATTGATGAGGTTGCTGTCAAAAGAGTTGAAAAACAAACAGCACGGTATATCGATTTAGAAGAAGCGGAAGAAATATTGCGAGAAGCAAACAAAAGAGGCCTTGTGCATTTGACGTTTTACATGCCCGGCAACAAGATATACGCATTTTGCAGTTGCTGCGACTGTTGCTGCCATGATCTTCAACTGATGAGATTGTATCATCGAGCCGATATTATTGCTCACAGTGACTATATTGCCGTAACCGACATGGCGGCATGTACGGCTTGCGGAGAATGTATCGACAGATGTCATTTCGGCGCCCGAACCTGGGATGAGGATAAAATGGATTACAATCCTGAACTGTGTTATGGTTGCGGTCTGTGTGTGAATGTTTGCCCTGAAGGAGCGACGAAACTTAAGCAAAAGGAGATTTAACCTCAAATGAGCGTAAATAAAATTGAAAAGTTTAACACAAGGAAGAAGATTAGGCTATTGCCATGATTGAAATTGAAGTTTATAATCCTAATATCGGTGAGATATAAAGAATGACATTTTTTCGATTTTATTTACCCGTTGGGAAAGCCGAGGATGCCCATCTTCTTTGTTGCCAAGGGCTCGCAGTAGTCAACTACAGCTTTACCCTTGGACGCCTTGAATCTGAGCACCCTCGGCTTTCGCTCAATTGAGGTTTAATATAGATATTTTCTTCAAACCGTGTTCTGATAAATTTTTTCATGCAAAGTCCCTGGCAATTTTGGGGAGATTCTCTCGAAATGTCTGATCAAAAAAGCCATTAAGAAAAAGCTGCCGTAAAAAAACAACTTATTTTATAAACTGGTTCCAAGGGATGTTTTTTACTATGTCTGACCAAAAGAAAAATTCTGAAAAAATTCGACAAATTTTGCGTGAAATGTATGAACGTAAAATCCCTTTTAATAAAATACTTGGATTGAAGGTCGAGTCTTTGAAAATGGAAGATGTGCGCGTAAAGTTCGAGATGAAAGACACATTTATCGGAAACTATGTACATGGAA
>Ga0210085_1001008_pt1 | contig 11445 bp, 12 predicted proteins | sample China_Galinas_PW_5_FD_184866 | JGI IMG/M metagenome (GOLD analysis project Ga0210085, IMG submission 184866) | Wetland microbial communities from San Francisco Bay, California, USA, that impact long-term carbon sequestration - China_Galinas_PWC_D1... | ecosystem: Environmental > Aquatic > Marine... | reverse complement strand
CCCGCCTCTCCGGCGTCGCCGGGCCAGGTTCGACACCCTCCCGAGCCTTGGCTGCTCGCGGCACCGCCGGCAGGGACTCGCGGTCGGCGGCGACGGCATCGCTTGCGGCGCGGGCCAACTCACCCGGTTGCAGATCATGCAGCAGGCGTCTGAGCATCTCCAGGACCGGGCGCGTCTCCGCCAAACGACAATCTGGATCCCTCAAGGGGCGCCGGGCTGCCGCATCCTCGGTCAAGGCGACGACTGCCGCCTGGTCGGAGGCGACAGCCTTCCTGAGTGCCATCCAGGCGAGCCCCAGGACGGCGGCGATCAAAGCCAAGGTCAAGGCATACCCGATCCCCGCGTACGCCAGGCGAGTCGCCGGAGGAAAGGCCGCGGCGGGGACCCACCCCGCAACGCGCAGCCGGGTGTGGGGAACGGCTTTCGTGACGTCCGGAACCGGGGCCGATGCCGCCCCCCCATGCTCCGGATCGATGGTTACCGCCAGGTGGTCCACCACCTGCTGGAACCCCAACCGGCCGGCGGCGGGATCATGGGACGGGAGGGCGGGCAGCCATGACAACGGTAGGGCCACGTATAAGGCACCCAATGCGGAGGTGCCGGCCTCGTCCAAAACGGGGCCGGCAATGGCCACGCGGACATCACGATAGCCGAGCCGGTGAACCTCGAGTTCCGTGACCTTGCGCCGCTGCTCCGCCTGATGCACAAGGTCCAGGCCGGCGTAGCTGAGGGTATCCATTCTCGCGTCGACCGCCCCGTAGCCGGTGGGCAGCAGCCGGATGCCTATCGCTTGGGGCAGCTGAGCGGTCAGCGTTTGCGCGGCGGCGCGAAGGGCCTCTGGTTTGCTGCTGCGCAGGGCAGCCCGTAGCGCGGGGTCCGTGGTCCATGCGTCCATCCGCTCCCGCAGCCCCGCCACGCGACGCCCCAGATTGGTCACAACGATCTCGCTCGCATCGCCCAGGGCCTGCCTCCTGTCGGCGTGCTCCTCCGCCGTCCACGCACGGAGCACCCCGAGCGTCGCCAGCAGAAGGATCAGCGCAATGCCCAGGAAGGCGCTTAACCAAAAAGATGCCAACGAGCGCGGTCTTGCACGGACGCGGCCCTGCTCGCCTCTCTCCTGCGCTGCAGCCGCTTGAGACCCGTTAACAGGTCGTTGCGGAATCTTGGCTCCTCGCACTCCCACCCTCCTAGACCGATTGAAGGCATCCGGACGTGGAATACGATTCAACGCCGCCCGGTGTGGCCAAAGCCACCGGCACCGCGGCCGGAGCCAGCAAACTCGGTAACCAGCTGGAGCCGGGCCCGCAATACCGGAACCAGCATCAGCTGCGCGATTCGCTCTCCGACATCAATTCGGAAACGCTCGCGGCCGCGATTCCAACAGGACACGAAAAGCTGCCCCTCGTAATCGGAATCGATGAGCCCTACGAGGTTTCCCAAAACGATACCGTGCTTGTGGCCGAGGCCCGAGCGAGGCAAGACAAGCGCAGCCACACCAGGCTCCCCGATATGGATCGCCATCCCGGTGGGTAGGAGCTCACTAGCGCCGGGTGACAAATCCAGGGGCTCCGCGATCATCGCACGCAGATCAAGCCCTGCCGAGCCGTCCGTGGCATAGGTCGGTAGCGGATAATCCCGACCCAATCGGGGATCAAGGACCTGGACTTGCAGTGTGTGCACGATAACGCTCCACAATGAGACCCACCAAGGCATCACCCAGCCGGGTCTTCGGAATCAACGGAAACGATTGGTGGCCACTAGGCCACAGGACCCACAGGGCATTCTTTTCCCTCTCGAACCCACCGGTCTCTCCGGCCACCAGATTGGCTGCAATCATGTCGAGACCTTTCGCTGCGAGCTTCTGACGCGCATGCTCCTCCAGCCGCTCGGTCTCGGCGGCGAAACCGACGATAAAGGGGCGCTGCGGAAGCGAGGAAACCCTCGCCACTATGTCCGGGTTGCGTACTAGGCGCAAGGTCAACTCGGCGGCGTCCTTCTTGAGCTTATGATTGACGGAGACCGCAGGTCGATAGTCCGCCACCGCAGCCGCGGCTACGAAGATGTCACATCCCTGCACCTGCGCCATCACCGCCGCTTCCATCTCGAGGGCGGACTCCACGGGCACCAGCCGCACGTTCGCAGGGGCGGACAAGGCAGTGGGGCCGCTGACGAGCACGACCTTAGCCCCGCGCTCGGCAAAGGCTCCGGCAATCGCGTAGCCCATGCGCCCCGAGCTCCGGTTCCCAATGAAACGCACGGGGTCCACCGCCTCCCGGGTGGGACCTGCGGTAACCATCACCTGCTTGCCGTCCAGCTCGCGAGCTGTGTGAATGCCAAGACAACGGAGGATCTCCGCCGGCTCCAACATCCGGCCTGGCCCCATCTCGCCGCAGGCCTGGGTCCCCTCCGCAGGGCCCAGGATGCTTACGCCACGCTGGCGCAGCAGGTTCACGTTGGCCTGGGTTGCCGGGTGCAGCCACATGCCCCGATTCATTGCCGGCACCACTGCGAGCGGCGCGCTGGTGGCCAAAATCAACGTCGTCAGCAGATCATCGGCGAAGCCCGCCGCGAGACGCGCAATCAGGTCTGCGGTGGCGGGCGCCACCAGCACCCGCTCTGCCCAACGGGCAAGCTCGATGTGGCCCATTCCTGCTTCGGCGCGGGGATCCATGAGGTCCGTGCGCACCTCGTTGCCCGACAGGGACTGCAGGGTGAGAGGTCCCACAAAATGGGTTGCAGCGCGCGTCATGACGACCCGCACGTCTGCGCCGGCGCCCCGCAGAAGGCGGACGAGCTCGGCCGCCTTATAGGCCGCTATGCCTCCACTGACGCCGAGCAACACGCGGGGGGGCATCTTCAGCGAATCACCAACGGGACCAGGTAACGAGCGAATCGATTGGCATTGACAATTCATTCTAACTCAACCACACGACTTTGATCCCCGCGCGCCGATTTGGTCGGCTCCTCAGCTTGTCGTACCCTTTTGCGTGAGGGCACGCAAGGCATTGGCCAACTCGGAAACCGGCCGCGCGCATACGACGCAATAAAGGCATTGCAGGGGTGCCACCTCATGGTCGCCTGTAAAGCTAGGGTAAAGCACGCCTCGACCCTCCCGATCATCCAACCTCATACGTTTCTCGCCCCGGCGACCAACGCAGACAAGCGGGGTGGCCTGGCGCTTCCCAAGGGGCTCGTCGAATGAGTATCACTGAATGGCCCGAGGACGAGCGTCCTCGCGAGAAGCTGCTGGAGCGGGGCGCAGCTGCGCTGACCGATGCGGAGCTCTTGGCAATCTTTCTCCGCACTGGGGTTCCCGGAAAGAGCGCTGTGGACTTGGCGCGGGATCTTCTGATCGAGTTCAGGGGGCTGAAGCGCCTTCTCGGCGCCGACGAACGCAGCTTTTGCCAAGCCAAGGGATTGGGACGGGCGAAATATGCCCAGCTGCGAGCGGTGGTGGAGATGAGTCGGCGCTACCTGCTGGAAGAGGCAAAGGACCGTGACCTGCTGACCAGCCCGGACGCTGCGCGCGATTACCTCAAATCGCGCCTGGCAGGGTACCCCCACGAGGTCTTCGCCTGCCTCTTTCTGGACAACCGCCATCGGCTCATCGAGTACGAGGAGCTATTTCGCGGAACGATCGACGGGGCTAGCGTCCACCCCCGCGAAGTCGTGCGGCGTGCCCTGCGGGCGAATGCGGCGGCGGTCATCTTCGCGCACAATCATCCGTCCGGGGTCGCCGAGCCGAGCCAGTCAGACCTCAGAATCACACAGCGGCTCAAAGACGCCCTTAGCCTTGTCGACGTGCGGGTCCTCGACCACGTGATCATCGGCGACGGCCAGGGCACTTCCCTGGCCGAGCGAGGACTTGTCTGACGGGCTTGCTTCCTCCCTCCCCTCACAACCCCCCGCGCCGCTATAGAAGAGCGCGTCGTCCGGTGTCGGGCGGCCAGCCTTGGCGGCGAAGGAGGGTTCGGGCGCTTGCGTAGCGTTTGGATCTCCGATATGTTGGCGAGTCTATCTTTTCGGCCAACGGACCCAAGACATCTCAGGAGACGCGCCATGTCAAGAGTATGTCAGGTAACCGGCAAGCGGCCCGTTACCGGTTGCAACGTCTCCCATGCCCACAACAAGACCAAGCGGCGCTTCCTGCCGAACCTGCATTACCACCGCTTTTGGGTAGAGAGTGAGAAGCGTTGGGTGCGCCTTCGGGTTTCAACAAGCGGCATGCGTATCATCGATAAGAAGGGCATCGATGCCGTTTTGGCGGATCTGCGCGCGCGGGGCGTAACGGTTTAAGGAGGTAAGGCATCATGGCGAAGGCTGCACGTGAAAAGATTCGGCTGATCTCCAGCGCCGGAACCGGTCACTTCTATACGACGACCAAGAACAAGCGCAATCAGCCGGGCAAGATGGAGATCAAGAAATACGACCCCGTTGTGCGCAAGCATGTGATGTACAAGGAAGGGAAGATCAAGTAAGTTCAGCTCGCCCGCCGAACCTGGCGCGAAAAAGCCCGCGGACTGCGGGCTTTTTCATCCTTTTCGATTCGCCGGGGCTGCCTCCGCCTCTTCTGAGCGGAGTCAAGAGCTGTCGCTTGCTCAGACCGCAGGCTGCAGCGAGTAGCCCCGCAACCGGCGCGCGAAGCTCTCGAGGGCCTGAATCCCCGTCGCCTCCGCCTGCTGACACCATTCCTGAAGTGCCTTGAGCAGAGCCTCCTGGCTCGGGGCGGAACGCTCCCAGAGCTCACGCAGCCTTTCGCGAAACTGATAGACCGTCTGCAGCTTCTGGCTCTGGGCGAGCACCTGCTCCAGCCGCCGACGCGCCGCTGCGTCCAGGCGGGAACCCTCGACGAGCAACAGCTGCCGGGTCCGACGGACCAGGCGTCCGCAATGCTGATCGCTGTGACAGATCTCGGCCCGCGTGACGGGCGTCAGGACCTCCTGCGCATACCGGGCGAAGACGTGCATCCGGCCCACAATGACAGCCCGCAGGGTGTCCATGTCGACAATGCGCTTGCCCTCGACCACATGCGGCTCCGGGGCGACCTTCTTCACCTTGGCGAGCCCGAGGAAGCCCAGGAGCCGGATATACAGCCATCCGATATCGAGCTCCCACCACTTGGACGACAGGCGGGCCGAGCTTGGGAAGGCATGGTGATTGTTGTGCAGCTCCTCGCCCCCGACGAGGATGCCCCAGGGGGCGATGTTGGCAGACGCGTCAGGGGTCTCGAAGCTCCGGTAGCCCCAATAATGGCCCACCCCGTTGATCACTCCGGCGGCGAAGAATGGAATCCAGAGCATCTGCACGGCCCACACCGTGATGCCGTAGACGCCAAACAGGAGGACATCAAGCACCAACATGAGCCCGACGCCCTGCCAGCGGAGTCGGCTGTAAATCCTCCGCTCGACCCAATCGTCCGGCGTCCCGTGGCCATAGCGCTCGAGGGTTTCCCAGTCGCCCGCCGCCTGGCCATACAGCTCCGAACCTTCCGTGAGCACCTTACGCAGACCCAGGATCTGGGGGCTGTGGGGATCCTCGGGCGTCTCGCAACGGGCATGGTGGCGCCGGTGCACGGCCACCCACTCACGGGTCACCATACCCGTCGTTAGCCAGAGCCAGAAACGGAAGAAATGGCTGACCGCCGGGTGCAGATCAAGGGCGCGGTGAGCCTGCGAGCGATGCAGGAAGACCGTCACCGACACGATCGTGATGTGGGTCAGCAGCACGGTGGCTGCCGTCACCTGCCACAGGGACGGCTCCAGGACTCCATAGAAACTCATCAGCGGCTCCTCAAAAGCTGGCCTGAGGCCAGAACGACGGGACCGGTCGTCCTGCCGTCGGTTTTCATCAGTTTGGGGGAAGCAGAGGTCGAAAGGCTCGCATCCCGGCGTTCGGGCAGCCGCTCCGTCGGCTTCATACGCGCGTCAATATAATCGACTGGGCGCGCGTTGGAAAGTACCACAAGGAACCCCATCAACCGTCCTCCTACGGAGGACCTTCCAATTGAAGGTTGCCGAAGGTGTCGCACCAGGCGGTCCAGCCGCCCTCCAGCCAGGTTGTGGCAAAGGGGTCGACGACGACAGCCGGACCGATGACGCGGGCGTCAGCCCCCATCTGCTCGCGCATTAGGACAGGGACCGGATCACCCCAGCCAAAGACCAGGGTGTGCTCAGGCCAGGGGCCGCCAGCGCGGAAATGCCGTGCGGGCAAGGCACGCAGGTCGGGCTCGGCGGTGACCCGCGCCCTTAGGTTGACCAGCTCCACCGGCAGATCCAGACGGTGTCCGTAACGTGCGAGGTGAAGCCGGTGGAAGTCTTCCGCGGTCCGATCCAGCCCTCGCCAGGCCAGGTTGAGGGTGGCGGACTGACCAAGGTAGCGCAGATCCAGGGACAGCTCGGTACGCATCTGCGAAGGAGACAGTCCCTCCCGTGTCAACGCGTTCAGTCCTTCCTCCGCCAACTCCCTGAGGCGCACCTCCGCCTCGGCATCGGTGCGCGCGGAGAGCTTCCCAAGCCAGGTACGGGTCAGGAGCCGGCCTGGGGGAGTGGCGAGCATGCCCAGGGCCGACAGGACACCCGCATGCACGGGGACCATGGCGCGGCGCATCCCCAGGGCCTCGGCAAGCGCGCACACGTGTAAGCCTCCCGCCCCCCCGAACGAGGTCAGCGCATGCCCCCTCGGATCGATGCCTCGCTGAATGGAGATGACCCGCAAGGCGCGGGCCATGTTCTCGTTGGCCACGCGAACGATCCCGAGGGCCGCCTCCTCGGGGGTCAACCCCATGGCAGATCCGAGGCCCCCGACGGCCGCCCGCGCGGCGGCGAGATCCAGGGTCATACGCCCGCCGAGGAAGGCGTTCGGCCGCAGCCTGCCGAGCACCAGGTTCGCATCCGTGACGGTCGGCGCTGTACCGCCCTTGCCGTAGCAGGCGGGACCCGGGGCGGCACCGGCGGATTCGGGGCCCACCAGAAGCAGCCCGCCCGCATCCAGCCGCGCGATTGACCCGCCGCCGGCACCGATCGTGTGCATGTCCACCATGGGCACCGCGACCGGGTAGCCCGCGATGCGGCCAGATGTGGTAATTCGCGGCTTCCCTTCCACCAGGGCCACATCGGTCGAGGTGCCGCCCATGTCGAATGTGAGGAGCCTGTCCTGGCCCGCCAACCGGCCGAGGAAGGCCGCGCCCGCGAGCCCGCCGGCGGGACCGGACAGCAGCAGACGCACGGCGAGCCGGGCCGTTTGCTCCGCCGCAACCGCCTCGCCGCTCGACTGCATGACCGCTAGTCGGACACCGGGCAGCCGTTGGCACAGGCGGCCGATATAGTCAGCCACCAGCGGTCCCACCCAGGCATTCAGCCAGGTGGCAATACCACGCTCGTACTCGCCCGTAACCGGAAGGACCTCCGATGACCGGGAGACAAAGATTTCGTCGGGCACCGCCTCCGCAAGGGCGCGCTCCGCTCCGTCGTCCAGGTAGGAGAAGAGCAGGTTGACGGCCACGGCCGCGGGGCGAAGCCGGAGCAGATCCTCTCGCAGGGCGGCGATGTCCTCCGCGGTCAGGGGCTCGACCCAGCTACCGTCGGCAGCAAGCCGCCCGCCGGTCTCCAGGCACAGCTCCCGCGGAACCGGCGGCGGCGGCACGGGCGGCTGCAAGTCGTAAAGGCTCGCCCGCGCCTGGCGCCCGATGGTCAGCAGATCCGCCAGACCCCGGTTCGACACATAGGCGGTCCGCACCCCCTTGCCCTCCAGTGCGGCATTGGTCGCCACCGTGGAGCCGTGAATCACCTTCAGCCCCTCGGGGGCGAGGCCAAGCTCTTCAATCCCCTGCAGGATCGCCTGCTCCGGCGCCAAAGGGGTGGACGGCACCTTGTGCACCCTTATCTCGCCACCCTGCCCCAGCACAAAATCGGTAAAGGTGCCGCCCGTATCGATACCAACGAATGTCAGCGGTAGCACTCCAAAGAGCCCTCGGAGCCCCCACATTAAGGCCGCCCGAATCCTCACGCAATCCTTCCGGGCGGGGTATCAGTGGCCTTACCCGGTGCTCGGTCAGGCCCCCGGCTCGTGACCCTGAGCCCCGAGGGCGCCGGGCCGCTTACCCCGGTTCTGTGAACCAGGTCAATTTGCAGCAGCCCGTATCCGGGATATCTTGCCCGGTCCATGGAGGAGCTACTCAGCGTCCGCGGGCTCGAGCGCCGGTACGCAGAGCGCACGGCGCTCCGCGGATTCGACCTGCGGATCAGCCGCGGCGAGGTGCTGGGCCTGCTCGGACCGAACGGGGCGGGCAAGACCACCTGCCTGCAGATCCTCAGCGGCAATCTGCTCCCGAGTGCCGGGGAGATCCGCATCTGCGGCCTCGACCTTGGCCGTCGTCCCAGGCGGGCAAAGCGCCGCTTGGGGTATCTGCCCGAGCGTCCGCCGCTCTATCCCGAGATGCGGGTGGACGAATATCTGGCCTACAGCGCACGCCTCCGCCGTATCCCCCGGCGGCGTATCGGGCAGGCGCTGGAGGAAGCGAAGACGTGGTGCGGGCTGGCGGGCGTGGGCACCCAGCTGATCGGGAGGCTCTCCAAGGGCTACCGGCAGCGAGTCGGGATTGCCCAGGCAATCATTCACCAGCCGGACCTGGTAATCCTGGACGAGCCGACCGACGGACTTGATCCGGTGCAGATCCGGGAGGTCCGCGACCTGGTGCGGACCCTCGCCGCATCCAGCGGGGTGATCTTCTCGAGCCACATCCTGCCCGAGGTGCAGGCCATGTGCACGCGGGTCATGATCCTGCGCGACGGACGAGTACTGCACGAGGCTCACTTGGCGCGGCAGCCGAATGTCCACTCGCCCGGCCGCTACCGCGTGCGCCTCAACCCCGCATCGCCGCTGACCAGCCTGACCGGAATTCCCGGGGTGGCCTCCGCAGAGGCTCTAACGGACGACGCCTTTCGCGTGACTCTGGGGCCCGGAGAGCCGGCCGACGCGCTCGCCCGGCGGCTGGTGGAACAGGGCCTTGGTCTCATCGAGCTCACACCGGATCGGGACGACCTGGAGCAGGTCTTCTTCGACATCCTGAACGGGGAGCAGGCGGCGTGATCAGCACAATCGCCCGCCGCGAGCTGCGCGCGATTTTCGTCTCCCCCATTGCCTGGGGCCTGCTGGCGGCAAACGCCCTGATCCTGGCCTGGATTTTCCTGCGGGTGCTGGAACGGTTCTCCGGACTCGAAGCGGCACAGCGCACTGCGGGGCTCACCATCGAGCTGGGTCTGAATCTGTTCAGCTTCACCACGGTCCTGTCCATGCTCTCGGTGCCCCTGCTCACCATGCGCATGCTGAGCGGAGAGTTCCGGGAGGATACGTTCAACCTTCTGGGGTCGGCCCCGGTCTCGCTGACCGAGATACTGCTCGGCAAGTTCCTGGGGATCGCCGGGCCGATCGCGGTCATGGGGCTCCTGCCGCTGGTCCTGGCGCTTAGCCTGTCCCATGCGGTACACCTGGACTGGGGTCTGCTCGCGGCTGCCACCGTAGGTGTCTGGCTGTGCGGCCTCCTCTTCGGCGCGGTGGGGCTCTACGCCTCGAGCCTGAGCGCACAGCCCGCCCTCACCGCGGTCACCGCCTATGGCATGTTGGTCCTGCTCTCGGTGATCAACCGAGGAGAGATCACGGGGTCCCAGGCAGTATCCCTTTTCGACTGGCTCTCCTGGAACGAGCACCTCCTCTGGTTCCTGTTCGGGGTCGTCCGCGCGAGCGATCTGCTCTACTTCGTGCTGCTCATCGGCTTGTTCCTGGCGCTGGCACACCGTCGGCTCGCGAACCGGCGGCTCGGCTGAGGCCGTTCCGATGGCCATTCCTCGCCGCTGGGACCGCATCGAACGCCGTCTGGCGGATCTGGTCTTCTATCTCCTCCTCGCCGCCGCCGTGGTGCTGGCCGGCTGGCTGGGGGCGCGCCACGACTGGTACTGGGATTGGACGTCCGGCGGACGCAACACCCTCAGCGCCGAAAGCGTGGCGGTGATCAAGCGCCTCGAGGGCGGGCTGCGCGTCACCGTCTTCCTTGGCCGTAACCATCCGCTGGCGAAGAGTATCGAGCGGCTGCTCGCCCGCTACCAAGAAGCTGGGGGCGATCTCTCGGTGAGCTATGTGGATCCGCAGCTCTTTCCGGACCGGGCGCGGGCGGCGCAGGTCACGGCGCTCGGACAGCTGCTGCTCGAATACCGGGGACACCGGGAGACCATCGACCAGATCGGCGAGGCGCCCATCACCGATGCCATCGCCCGCCTGACCCGGGACGACATCCCCTGGATCGCGGCGCTCGAGGGCCACGGCGAGCGCCGAATCGACGGGAAGGACGCGGGCGATCTTGGGCGCTTTGCAGGGCTGCTTGGTGCACGCGGTATCCGCCTCCAGCCGCTTGATCTCGTTACGGAGCCGGCAGTTCCGGGAAATACCCGGCTCCTGCTCCTCTCCACACCCCGGATCGCCCTCTTTCCTGGCGAGGCAAAGACCATCATCCGCTACCTCGACCAGGGTGGTAATCTCCTCTGGCTCATGGACCCCGGTGCGCTGGAAGGTCTGGATCCGGTGGCGGAGCACCTCGGTATCCAGCGGTTGCCCGGGGAACTGGTGGACGCGAACGTCCGGGAGCTCAACATCGATGACCCCACGGTTGCGATGGTCAAGGACTTCCCGGACCATCCTGTTACCAGGGGACTGTCCGGTCCTGCTCTGTTCCCGGGCGCCGTCTCCTTCCGTTCCCGCGCCTCTCCAGGGTGGACGGTTGCAGCTCCGCTGCGGACCCAGACCAACAGCTGGAACGAGACAGGTCCGATCAAAGGCGAGGTCTCCCGCGACCCCGCCCGGGAGGAGCACCCGGGCCCCCTTCCGGTGGCGCTGGTCCTCACCCGGCCCGCGCCCCGTGGGCAAGGCCAGCAGCGGGTCATCGTGGTCGGCGACGGCGACTTCCTGAGCAACGCCAACCTCGCGACCGCGGGCAACCGGGCGCTTGGGCTGCGGATGGTGGAATGGTTGACGGCGCCCCCCGGGAGTGTGCAGGTGCCCGAGCGGGTGCTGCCGGACCGGGACCTGGCGCTCACGCGTTCCGAGATCGTAACGGTGGGAGGAGGCGCCCTCATCGGCCTGCCCAGCCTGCTGCTCCTTATCGGACTCCTCATCCGCTGGCGGCGCGGGAGGTGATGATTTGATGAACCCGCGCTGGGCGGTCAACCTGGTCCTGCTCATGCTGGTCGCCGCGCTGGCGGCCGCGATGCGCCATGAGCTGGCAAGTGAGCGCAGGGCCGGGACCCTCACCGGGCTGGATCCGAACCGCATTGCGCAGGTCGAGATCCAGCGGGCTGGTCAACCGGTTATTCACCTCATTCGCACCGCCGAAGGGTGGCGGCTGGAATCGCCTTATGCCGTGGCCGCCAACGACGCAAAGGTCGATCAGCTGGTGCA
>Ga0210085_1001007_pt1 | contig 11454 bp, 4 predicted proteins | sample China_Galinas_PW_5_FD_184866 | JGI IMG/M metagenome (GOLD analysis project Ga0210085, IMG submission 184866) | Wetland microbial communities from San Francisco Bay, California, USA, that impact long-term carbon sequestration - China_Galinas_PWC_D1... | ecosystem: Environmental > Aquatic > Marine... | reverse complement strand
GGGGTAATACAGGTCGTGAGTCAACCCCTGGAAACGAATGATTTGCTGCGATATTTCATCTCTGATATCAATGTGTTAGCGGAAACACCGATGGTTTCGGCTGGTCCTGGGTAAGGGAATGCCATTGCCCGTGCCCAGCGTCTCGCCGGGGCAACCGGGCGTCGCTTTCGGCGATCTGGGCGGCGACGGACTGCCGGACCTGATGGTCCAAGACGGACCTCTTCAGGGTTTCTTCGAGTCCACGCCCGAGGGAGGGTGGCGCCCCTTTAAGCGTGTCGACGCGATGCCCGCAACCAGCCTTAACGATCCCAACGCAAGGCTAGTGGATCTGACTGGCGATGGTATGGCGGATCTGTTGGTCACGCGCGACCATCATTTCCTCTGGTATCAGGCACTCGGGGAGAAGGGCTACGCGCCGAAACCCAACTTCGTCGAGCGCGAGCATAATCCGGAGGAATTCCCGGACCTCTACTTCAACGACCCGAGCGGCAGGGTCAGGCTCGCCGACATGACCGGCGACGGCCTCAGCGACATCGTCCTGGTGCACAACGGCCGCATCGACTACTGGCCCAATCTCGGCTACGGGCACTTCGGTGACCGCATCACGATGGGCAATGCACCTCGCCTTGCGGTCAACTTCAATCCCGAGCGTCTTTTCCTCGCAGACATCGACGGCAGTGGTTGTGCCGACCTAGTCTACGTCGACTTTGACCGCGTGCTGTTCTGGTTCAACCAATGCGGCAATGCCTGGAGCGAACGGCAGGTCATCAACGGCACGCCCTATGTCACCGACCTGACGGACGTGCGCTTCGCCGACTTCTACGGGACCGGCACCAGCACCCTCGTCTGGAGCTACGACGCGGCCCGGTACGGCGACAGCACCCTCAAGCTTCTCGACTTCTGCGACGGCACCAAACCCAACCTGTTGACTGAGATGGACAACAATCTGGGCGCCACCACCCGGGTCCAATACGCCCCCTCCACCAAGTTCTATCTTGAGGACCGTAAAGACGGCTGTCCCTGGGTAACCAACCTGCCGTTTCCGGTGCAGGTCGTGGAGCAGGTCGAGAGCATCGACCACATCGGCAAGACCAAGCTGGTCACCCGCTATGCCTATCACCACGGTTACTACGACGGCCGGGAGCGCGAGTTCCGCGGCTTCGGCAGGGTCGACCAATTCGATACCCAGATATTCGACGATTTCAACGGGCCGGGGCTGCACGGCAGCGAGGTTCCCTTCACCAACAGGGATGAAGCGCGTCACCAGCCCCCGGTGGAGACTCGAACCTGGTTTCACACAGGCGTCTACTACGACGAAGACCGGCTGGACGACCTCGGGCGTCCCTTCGACTACCGGACCCTCGCCGCGGCCTACCGCCGCGAATACTACAAGGGGGATACAAACGCCTTGCTGCTCGATGAGCATCCGGTTGAAAGCGGCAGCACGCCCCATTTGGCCCATCGCGCCCTACGCGGCGCCGTGCTGCGGACGGAGGTCTACGCACATGATAAAACCGATCGGGCCGAGCACCCCTACGTCGTCACCGAGAACCGCTATGAGGTCCGCCGGCTGCAGCCGGAGAACGGCGAGCGTGACCCCGTGTTCCACACCATCCAGCTCGAAACGATCAGCCACCACTACGAGCGGGAGCCTTCCGACCCGCGTGTCGCTCACAGCCTCAACCTGCGCACCGATGATTTCGGCAATGTCACCGACAGCGTGAGCATCGGCTATCCGCGCCGACTGGAGAAACAGGACCCAAAGCTCCCCGAGCAGGGCGAGCTCAAGGTGCTCTATAATCATACGGACTTCATCAACCGGACCGGCGAACGGCGCTTCCATTACACCGGGTTGCCTTGCCAGCAGCGCAGCTACGAGCTGACAGGTCTGGACGGCGCATCCATGCCGCTGACGAAGGGCGATTTTGGCGGGATCCTCGACGACGAGGCAATCGACCCTGCTGAGGATGCCCATCCGCTACCGAGATCCGCCAAGCACTACCGCTGGGACCGCCCCAACAGCTATTCGGATTTGGCGAAACGGCTTCTCGAATGGACTCGGACCTACTATCGGAGAGACACGAAGGCCGACGTTGAGGGCATTTCGGCCGGAGCCGATGGGATTCCGACCCGCACAACCGGAATCCGTCTTCCCCTCGGACAGGTCGAGCGTCTGGCGTTGCCGTACGAATCCTACCAGACGGCGCTGACTAACGACCTTGCGACGGATATTTTCGGCAATGACGCCGACGGTAACCTGCGCATCGATCCGACCGCGACCACATTGCCTGAGGCGGGATATGTCCGCGAAGCCGATGTCGACGGCTACTGGTGGATCCCATCCGGCCAACAGGTCTTGGACCCGGACCGGTTTTTCCTGCCCATCGCCAGCCTCGACCCGTTCGGTGCCAAGTCGACGACCGACTACGACCGATATGCCTTGTTGATCGAGACGGTCATCGATCCCCTGGCGAACGAGGTTACGGTCAGCGCAAAGGACGATGCGGGCGACGCCGAGCCGAGATTCGATTACCAGGTCCTGCAGCCCTGGATGGTCCAGGATCCCAACGGCAACCGCAGCGCGGTGCGCTTCGACGCCCTTGGTCAAGTGATCGCCACCGCGGTCATGGGGAAGCCGGGGGAGAGGGAGGGAGACACCCTGGACGATCCGACCACGGAGCTGAGGTACGACCTCTTCAACTGGCGGGACAACGGCAAGCCCGTCTATGTTCACACAAGAGCACGCGAGCAACATGGCGTCCCTGATACTCATACCCGCTGGCAGGAGACTTGGGCCTACTCGGACGGCTTCGGGCGCACGGTTCAGACCAAGGCTAAGGCGGAGCCGGGCCCTGTCTGGTGCGAGGGCCGGGATGCACGCAACGACGAGGAAATCGAGCACCGCTGGGTCGGCAGCGGCTGGACGGTCTTTGACAACAAGGGCAACCCGGTCGAGCAGTACGAGCCTTTCTTCAGCGCCACGCCGGGTTACGAAGAGGAGAAGACATGCGGCGTCACTCCAGTGATGACTTACGATCCGTTGGCCCGATTGGTCCGAACGGACCTGCCGAATGGAACCCTCTCCCGAGTCCGGTTCTCACCCTGGCATCAGGAGAGCTGGGACCCGAACGACACGGTTCGAGACAGCACATGGTATAAGCTGCGCGCGAGCGGCAGGGTTTCCGAATCGCAGGATCCAGGGGAAGTCGATCCTGCGCAGCAGGCCATCTACATACAAGCTGCAGAAAAGGCCGCAAAGCATGCCGACACTCCGACCGTAACCCACATCGACAGCCTGGGCCGCGCGTTCCTGACGGTCGAGGACAATGGCCCCGATGGTTACATCGAGACCCGTACCCTTCTCGATATCGAGGGCAACGATATCGCAATAATCGATCCGCGAGGTATCTTCGCCTTCAGGCATCGCTTCGATCTCGCCGGACGCAAGCTCGCTATCGACAGCGTCGACGCCGGCCTCAAGCTGTTGCTGCCGGACGTCGCGAGCAAGCATGTGCTGAGCTGGGACGCGAATGGCAACCGTGTTCGGACCAAGTACGACGAGCTTCAGCGGCCGGTGGAAATGTGGGTGCTCCAGGCCGGTCAAACCAATGAGATTCTTGCTCAGCTCACTCGGTACGGTGAGTCGATCCCGAATGCCGAGAACCAGAACCTCCGCACCCGCGCCTACCGTGTCTTCGACAGTGCCGGGGTCGTCACCAGTGAAGGCTACGACTTCAAGGGCAATCTGGTGCAGGGGCTGCGCGAGCTAACGAAGCTTGATGACATCGCGACCGAGCCAGATTGGCAAAACGAGGCAGCGAGCGATGCGCCACCGGAAGGCTACCGCTCGAAGACCGAGGAGGAGTGCTACCGGACCCTGACCGAATACGACGCCCTGAACCGGGTAGTCCAGCAGGAGCAGCGCATACTGCCCGTATCCCAAGTTGCCAGCGCAAACCCAGGCAGCGTCGGCGTCCGCGCGCACCTTCAAACACCTGGATACAACGCCGCCGGACTCCTTGAAACCATCAATGCCACAATCGGCGATGATCCAACCGCCACAGGGTTCGTCAACAACATCGATTACAACGCAAAAGGGCAGCACGAGCTCATCGAGTACGGGAACGGCGTTGTAACGAGATACGACTATGATTCTGAGACCTTTCGTCTCGATCGGATTGAGACGAAAAGGCTCGGAGACGGCAGGATCTTGCAGAATCTCTTGTATGGCTATGACCCGGTCGGGAACATCCTGCGGATTGAAAACCGTTCGTTCCGCACGGTCTTCAACCACAAAGAACGCGTCGACCCCGTCAACCTCTACAAGTACGACCCGCTCTACCGCCTGATCGAGGCCAAAGGCCGCGAGCACCGTGGCATGGCCGAGCGCTGCATGGGCGGTTCTCAGCTAAGCGAATTCATCGAACTGAGCGGAGCTCCGTCGACGGACGGCCAGAATCTGCGCAACTACACCCAAGCCTACGAGTACGATCCCTCCGGGAATATCACTCTGATCAAACACCAGGCAGGGGGTCATGGATGGACGCGTGAACAGTCCTACGCAACGGACAGCAATCGAATCGAAACAAGCGTCATCGATGACCTGACCTGTAACGAGAGCGCCAAGCCTCTTACTCACGACGACAATGGGAACATTACTTGGCTGCCTCATCTCACCGCCCTGAACTGGGATTACGGCAACCGGTTGCGCAGCGTCGATTTGAACAGCAAGACCACCGGTACTAACGACAAGGCGTATTACGTCTACGATGCGGGCGGGATGCGTGTGCGAAAGCTGGTCGTCAAGGGCTACAAGACCTACGAGCGAATCTATCTTGGTGGATTCGAGATCTACAGGGAACGTGACCGCGGAACGCTCAACAGTGAATGGCAGACTGTTCATGTAATGGATGGTCAACGCAGGGTGGCGTTAGTTGAGCGTAAGATGAATCTTGCTTACACAATCGATGCCGGTGGTTTGCAAGAATCAGAACGGCTTGTTCGTTACCAGTTTGATGATCACCTAGGCTCCTCTGTACTAGAGCTAGATGTTTTGGGTGCAACAATCACTTTCGAGGAGTACTACCCCCATGGCGGAACATCGTTTACAGCCGGACGAGTTGATTCTGAGCTAATCAAAAAACGATATAGATTCAGCGGCAAGGAGACAGACGAAGAAACGAGCTTAGTTTATTTTGGTAAACGATTTTTTATCCGCTTTATTTTTAGGTGGGCAAGCTGTGATCAGAAGTTGGCAATAGACAGTACGAACCTATTCCAGTACGCAGCCAGTAATCCCATTAAATACATAGATCCAACCGGGGAAAAACTTCAATTGATTGGGACGGAGAAAGAAATAGCGGCTCTTATTAAAGCTAGAGAAACTGGTACTGGTTCAAAACTCTTGGTTGAATGGTCTGGTACAAATAATGACAATGTGAGAACAGCAACGATTTTAGGATTTGTTGCTAGAGAAGCAGTCGAATATCGCTATCAGCAACAGCAGAGCAATATGCGTACACTAATCGAGTCGGAAGAAACTATTGTGAGCAGATTTATACGACAAACTCCGGGTAAAGTGGACTTCGTCGACACTAGAGGCGGTGCATACTACGATCCTTCAACAAAAACATTGGCCTTTTCGGATAGTTGGTTGTTTGGTGAATGGGATAGAAAAGCAACTAGCGCATCTTCTGCATGGGGTGGCACGGTTACTATGCGTCGGGGAAATCCGTCTTACGAGTACACAGTCAATGAGCCACTCCATGATAACAAGATTGGTTATTACTTGACTCTCGGTCGAGTGGATAGCTTTAAAGCAACAAGGTCGCGCGATATTGAACTCTGGGAATCTGTAATACATGAAGATGTTCATGCCGTTCGCGATCTACAAGACTATGTTTTTGATAAAACAACTATACGTTCGGAAGAAACCCTGGCTATTCGGGAAGTAAACATGTTGCGCTATCATCTGGGTTTGCCATTGCGAGAACCTCCTATTGGCTCTCCCCTTCCCAATACCTTCAAGACCGAGTCGAAGCCAGAGTCGAAGCGTCTTGATAATAGCCAACGGAAGTTCCCTATAATGTACGAATGACAGATTTATTGGCTTCGAGAAATGTACGAGGGGACAGCGAGGTATTCGGGTGGGTATTCGAGGACAGTCCACGAATAGATTTGTTCGAGACCTCAAGACAACAGAAACGGGGGACCGCGATGGAATACACCGCACTAATCTCAGCGCTAGCAGGCGCCTTGATAGGTTCTGCGACCAGCGTCATCACCATGATCGTGCAGAATGTCTTCCAAAACCGGCAAGCCAAGAAGTTGATCGTCGACATGGCATTCAAGGACAACGTCATGCGAATCGAGCAGGCGGGAGACGGAGGGAAGAAACCGGGTGTCGCCGCGCTGCCGGTGATCCTTGCGTATCATGAGAAAATGTTGCGGCAAATCGAGGCCCGTAATCTGAAGCCGAGTACAGTGAAAGAGACTTTACGCCGGCAGCAGGAGTTGAGCCTTGGCGTGATGGAGGTTTATGAAGAATAGGATCGCGAATTGGCGAGGCGTTAAGGAGGCGCTAATTGATACGCGTTTTCCGCAGTCAGCGTATTTTTAGCGACTCGCACGAAGGGAAACTCGGCAAGCCCATTGCTATAAAACGGGATTAACTGCGATGACAAATAATGATGAGAGAAAGAACGCACGTGCGGGGATTGAGCACGGGGGAAGCGCAAAGCTGGAGCCCGGTAGGTTGGGGTGAGGAACGAACCCCAACAACCAATTGATCACACGATAAGCTCAAACCTGTTCGATTTTTTGTGAATTAAACGACGCATGAAGAAACAGGGGATCGGACACGCATTTGTTGGGGTTCCATCGTCACCCCAACCTTTTAACGACGCGAATGCGAGAAGCGCATGCGCTATGGGAAATCTGGGAACCGAAAATCCGTAGGAAATCTGAAGACAGACCACGAATAGGTTGTTGCTAGAACGTAAGACGACAGAAACGGGGTACTGCGATGGAATACACCGCACTAATCTCAGCACTAGCAGGTGCTCTGATAGGTTCTGCGATCAGCGTCATCACGATGATCGTCCAGAACATCTTTCAAAACCGACGCGAATCGAAAATGATGATCGTCGACATGGCATTCAAGGACTATGTCATGCGAATAGAGCAGGCGGGCGCCGGAGGGAAGAAACCGGGTGTCGCCGCGCTGCCGGTGATCTTGGCGTATCACGAGGAGATGCTTCGGCATATCGAAGCCAGAACCCGGAACCGGGAAAGTGAGACAGAAATACTCCGAAGAGAGCAAGAAATGAATCTCGGAATCATCGAGGCGCATGAGGAGCTTGAGAAAATGCTTGTTGCACGGTGACTGAGGGTTCGACAAAAAATGTCGACGCCGAGCAAATACGCACCCTAGACAGACTCGACACTACCGGTCACCAGCCAAGTATCACGGGAGGGGAAAATGAAAACAAAGAATCCGATAACCATCAGGGGCAAGGTGATCGGCGCGGATGGCAAGCCATGGCGGAGAGTTGCCGTCCAAGCGCTTCGAAAGGGAGAGCAGTCCTTGGACGAGTTGGTCGCTTTTGGATGGACGGGTCCCAAGGGTGAATTCCAACTATTGTGGAAGGGCGAACGGGGGAGCGCGCTAAAGGCGGCTGGTCGGGAATCGGGCCCCGATCTAGTCCTGGTCGTAACTGATGCGGAAAGAAAAGAGCTTTGGCGCACCGAACCCCGGTCCGGTAAGAACCGGTACACCTTTTGGCGCGTTGAGGTTGGCGCCGAGAAGACGACTGCGAAGCGATCCGGTTTCGGCGCCGTCCTGATACACCCGAAGAAGGACTCCGAGCTGATGGAAACACTTGGAGTTACGTCTGTCCGAGAGCTCAGAACGTTGGACGAGGAGAGGCTGGTCGAGGTTGAAAATGGCCACGATAAGAAGATCGATCGCACCCGCGTCCGTGCCATCAAGGCTCGCGCCAATCTCGCTGCAGTCACCAAAGACGATGCGTTATTGCAGGCGCTGACGAGTGCCGGAATCGGCTCCCTGCGTCAGCTCGCCTTCACTTCGCCGAAGGACCTCGAGGAGGATCTGCAGGAAGCGATTGCGGAAGGCAAGCTCACCAAAGGATCGGTCAGAAAGGTTTCGGAGGAAGCCGGCTCCTTGTACGGCGAGCTGGCGCAGGTTCATGCTCGGTTAGCGCCAGGTTTCGACGACCCGTGCGAGATACCGGAGGAAGGCTGCTGCGACCGCGGCCTGCGTTTTTCGGCGTTTTCCAAACGCGCTTACCTCTACTACCTGATCGGCGAGACGGGCGTGGATCCCGACATGCTAACGGCGGTGCTCTTTCAAGACTTTGCAAACGCCGATTGCGAGCAGGTTCCGGTGGTGCGGTTGGGTATAGAGGTCCTCAGCAGGCAAGCCATCAGATCGTCTGCGACGGAGGAGGTACGCCGTGAATACTTTCAGCTTTTCATCACTGATTTGATGCTGGTACGGCAGGGTTTGTTGAGTCTCGCTGATCGCGTGCCGACTGAAAAGCGGGACGAATTCGAGGACCTGTTTGGCACAAATCCGATTCAGGGCGCAAATCTGGACGACTTGGCGCAGCTGCAGACTTCCTACGACGATCTAGGCACACGCGTGCGCGGACTCCATGGTTGGCTGGGGACGGCCGGCAACACGAACCTTGGCCGCGACCTGATCGACAGCGCGTGGCTGCGCACAAGCACGGACGAGTACCAGCGCTGCGCCGACGAGCTTCCCGATAGTGATTTCTGGCGCAGGCAGCTTGCAGACCAAGGCATGCCCGATAACGATGGTTTCGCGATCGTCGAACGGGCGATCTTATTGCGCGATCTCCTCATTCGCCGGACGGGGAAATCGGCGAGTGGCCTCCGCGGGGCGCTGCACATGGATTTCAGCTCGACGGAGGGCCGCCGGGAGCGCTGCGAGCAGGCCATCCTGACCCTACAGGAAATGCTCCGCTGCCGCGAGCCGGGCTACCTTGTCTGTTGCCCGGACGACGGCACTGCGACGGAGATCATCCAAACACGATTCCGCGGATACGAACAATTCCGGGGTTGGTTGGAGCAGAACCTGTATCCGGAGAACTTCTACGACCTGCATTGGAAGGTTCCGCTGGTCAGGGGCGACTTGGCGGCTCTGCGAGAGGAGCTGGCGAAGGCGGAGGACACGTTGGAGATGGTCACCGCTCGCAGCGAGGGCATGGAGTCCGTCATGGGGTTGTTCCGGCTCGGCTTGCAGACCGTTAGGGGTCTGCTCGACCTGGACGACAAGATCGCCCGTGCTCACCTCGCGTACCGCGACGAGGAGTACGGGATCGCGATCGACCTGTATCGCCAGGCGGCCGAAAAGATCCGTGCCCATGTTCGCCGCTTTCACGATGGCGAGCTTGCGAGCTACGAGCAGCTTTTTGCCAACGACCGCAGTGCCGGTCTCATCCAAGGTTGTGACGGAAACCGGTACATCGCCGCGGCCCCCGCCTTGCTCGAAGCTCTCGAGCAAGCGCAATTGTGTCAGGCTTTCCGGTCCGATCTCCTGAATCCGGACCTGTTCGGCGAGGTCGCGGAGGCGTCGAATTGGTGGCCGACACCGGATCTGATTCCCACCGCCGACGAAATCCAGGAATTGCTCGACTGGGCAATGGACGAACCCGTGGAGTTCGTCCTGACGCAAGGGTTTCTGGGGCCGGTCGCCACCGCCAAGCTGGTCCGAAACGAGTCGGGGTTGGCCCCGTTATCGGAGGCTTTGGCGCTCGCTCCGCCCGCGGGTCCCGGTTGGGTCGCTTTCGACGTGCCGGATGCCAGCCGTCTGAGCCTGCCCTTCATCCTTCGAGACGGATGGCTCCATAGTCAGGACCAGGTGATGGACGGGCTCGAGGATGCGGCGGAAGAGCTCGTGATGACAATCGCCGGGGATGTCATCGGCCGGACGCTCCAAGCATTGCGTGGGGACGTAGCGGATTTGCAGGCGCTTCGACAGAGGTTGGAGGGTATTTGGGGTAGCGAACCGATCCAAGTGGACCTTGAAGGTCTCGGGTTGACGATAGAGAACAGAGCAGTTCCTTTGCTCGATATTTTTCAGGAGACATTAGACGCTATCGCGCAGTTTTTCGGGGATATAGCGAACGCGTTCGGACTGGATCTTCTGAGCGACATCGTCACTAATTGCACTCGACTGAAGCTCCCTCCGGAGGCCGACCCGGGATGCGTCGTAGATCGGATCGTCGGTTGGGTCGAGGGCCGTGTCGAGGCGTTGCCGGAAGCCTTCGGCACGATCGAGGAGCTGAGACAGCAGCTCCAGGCACTATCGGAGGATGCCCTTGATCAGGTTGGAGAGGATATCGGCGCTTGGGTGACGAATCTGCTGGAGGGGGCGGGCGAGCAGCTCGAGACGGTTGAACAAGAGTACCGCGCGGCGTTCGCCACCTTTGCGACGCGGGTGATCGAGCTGGTGTCGGACGACTTGCTGATCGAGGATCGGTCTGTATGGATCCACCGTGACGGCAGCCTGCAGGAACGTTCCAATATTCACAATATCGACGATGTGCGGGCCGGGGGCGATCGACGCCGCGGGACCATCCTTTATCACACCCCTGAGGACGGAACCCGCGACTTCGACCATTTCAGAGCGCGCACGGTTCTCCGCGCGGTGGACAACGATGACCTTGGTGTGGCATTCCGCTTCCGGCTCGAGAACGGCGGGGCGAGCTACTACCTGGTATCACTGCGCTCGGGGGAAGGCGAGGCGGAAGAGCACGAGCTCACGAAGCGGACCATGCAGATCGGATGGACGTCCTTGATCTCCGGAATCTACCTTACCGTATCGACCGCGGAGACTATTCCTACCGCCGGTACAGGTTATTTCTGGGTGCTGCTTCGAAATCTTCCTCCCGCCTTTTTCGTCTGGGCCGCCGGTCTCGCCGTCACCGAGTGGGCGTGGGACGATGTGATCCCGAGAGACGATTCGGGGTCCTTCTTCCGCCTGCTCAAGGTAACGCAGGAGGCACCCAACCAACCGCCGAGGGTCGATCGGTTGGATGCGCGGGCGGTGGGAATCGAGCTTGACAGGGACTACGAGCCTCAGATCTTGGTCCGCGAGGGGGATGCGGCAGGATCGCTCAAGATCGAGGCCGGTCTCTCGGATCCCAACGATCCCGACGGGACACTCCCGACGCTGGAGGCAATCGACCATAGTCCGCTCGGACCGGGTCGCATTGGTCTTTACGCCTTTGCCAACAGCCTGGCGGAGTTCAAAACCCTGGAGATCACCCAATACCCCTGCGCCTCGACGCTAACGTAAATTGACCCTCTAGCGCTAAGAAAAACTGACCCAGAAAGTGCACGGAGGTTGATCGTTGTTTCCAGTTGTGTTGTACGGCAGCTTGGCAAGTTGAGGCTGAGCCACGAGCT